>ORMF010476895.1_pt1 | contig 15858 bp, 14 predicted proteins | sample 1779871 | NCBI WGS metagenome assembly ORMF01 (sample SAMEA104232316, study PRJEB22302) | groundwater metagenome | biome: forest; feature: aquifer; material: groundwater | place: USA | collected 2011-08-07 | depth 5.4 m
CAGGCGTCGGGCGACCCGCCGGGCTCCACGCCGATCGTAATGAGGTGCACCCGGCGCTGCTCGGGCATCACGAAGCGATCCGGATTGTCCCCGTAGAAACGCTCGGCATCGGCGACGGTCACCTGGCATTTCCCCAGGACGGCCTGGTCGTAGGCCTTCTTGATCATCAGCACGCGCCGGATCTCGGTGCGCAACCGCTCGAGCGGCACGCCGGCCTTTCGCCGCGATGCCTCCCACGCTTGACGGCTCTTGTAGCCGCGGCGGGCCCGGGCGAGGCCGCGCGCGACCTCCGCCTCGGTCACCCGCACGTGTCTGCGCACGGCGTCCTGGTACTGCAGCTCCTCGTCGATGAGGGTCCGCAGGGCCTCCCGACGGATCTGGGTGATCTTCTCGTCCGACAGGTTGCGGTGATACGAGGCGATCGGCAGTCGCGAATCGATCGCGATCGCCAGACGGTCGGTCGTCAGGGCCACGTCGTTGACGCGCGCGACGATCCGGGGCGCGTCCCGCGGCGGCACGGCATGGGATGGGACGGGCCGCTGGGCGTGGGTGACGCTGCCGGCGGCGGCGAGCAGGACGAGGAGGCGTTGAATGGTACGCCGCATATGAAAAAAGGGGGGCTCCGGCCCCCCAACCCACTATGAAGACCCGGATGGGGCGCGTGTCACTTCACGTGGCACGTCAGACAGATCGCACTGCCGGTGTTCGCCTTTCGGAGGAAGTTCGAGTACTGGTTGTTGTGCGGGTTGTGACAGCTCGCGCACTCCACGCTCGCGGTCGCGGTGGCCGTGCCGTAGAGCGGCAACGGGCCGGTGGTGCCCACGGTGACCTTCGAGCCGCTGATGGCCTGCATCACGAACTCACTGGGGGTGGCGGCCCGGGAGACTTCGTAGACGATGTTGACCGGATGATCGTTGCGGAGATCCGAACCGAGCAGGGTGACGCCGCCTGTCATCAGGTTGACCGACCCGGGCGCCTGGTTGCCGTACGTGCCGCGCGCGGTCGCCTGCTTGGTGAAGGCGACTCCCGTGGCCGCCGCGAGGGGCGAGTTGACGAGGACATCGATGCCGATGCTCCCGTCGTGGCAGCTCAGACAGGCGCCCGAGGCGCTGCTCTGGATGCTCGCCGCGGTCGTCGTCGCGTCGAGCGACGCGCTCGTGTACACCGTATACGCCGTCGTCGGCGCGTTGCGGTTCCAAAGAGGCGTGGTGACGCCGCCCCCGTGCGGTGCGTGGCAGAAGACGCAGGTCTGACCGTTGATCGCCGCGTCGCTGTTCCTGAGCGCCGAGCCCGCGCTGAAGTCGTGCGAGCCGCCGGCGATCTGGGTCGACTGCGCGTAGCCCGCCGTGACGAGTGCCACACTCAGCACGGCGGTCATCACGAGAATCCGTCTGGTCAATCCATCCCTCCTTGCATGTGTTGTTGGGAACGCCGCCGCCGACTGGCGAGTCCGGCGTGCGAGACCGCGCACGAGATTGCAACCGTGGTGCCACGCCGCAACGGCGCGCGTGGCACCGCCGGGCACCCCTCAAGTCGCGGCCAGCATGGCAGTTGTTCCGGAGGCCTCACCGCCCACGAGCCGCACGGACGGCGGTTCGCAGCCCCGGTGCGTCAAACCACTCACCGCGCTGCGCTACCTCGAGCAGTGCGCGCGCCGTCATTTGGTTCCGGCCCGGAGGTACTGGAACACCTGCACACGGGCATTGCCCTGATCGGCGACGTAGATCCGATCCTGATCGTCCACGTAGAGACCGGCGGGCAGCAGGAACTCGCCGGGTCCACGCCCCGACGCGCCGACGAAGAGCAGGAGCTTGCCCTCCTCGTCGAAGATCTGGAAGTTGTTGAACGACGTGTCGGCGACGTACACGTGCCCTTCGCTGTCGACGCCGACGCCCTTGGGCCGGTTCAATTTGCCTGGCGTGTCGCCCTGGCTGCCGACGATCCGAACCAGCGCACCTTGCTCGTCGAACTCCTGCACGCGGAAGTTCAGCGTGTCGGCGACGTAGAGATGGCTCCGTCGATCGACGAAGAGGTTGGTCGGGAAGTTGAACTGGCCCTTGTCCTCGCCGCGTTCACCGATCTCGCGGAGGAACGTGCCGTCGAGCGTCGAGTACGCGAGCACCTTGTGCTTCTTCGAGTCGGCGACGTACAGCCGTTGCAGCTGTCGATCGATGGCGAGCCCCGAGGGGTTCTCGAACTCGCCGTCGTGGCCGATCGCGATGGCCAGGCCGCCGTCCGGCGCGTAGCCGAACACGCGGTTCAGCGTGCCGTCGGCCACGAACACGCGGCCGTCGCGATCGACGGCCACGCCGATCGGCTTCGACAATCGTCCTTGTCCCGACTCGCCGACGAAGGTGACCTGTTTCGCGGCGCTGTCGAACACGAACACGCGGCGAGCCGCCGTGTCGCACACGTACACCTGCCCGGTCGGCGACACCGCGATGCCGTACGGCTTCACGAGCGAGTCCGACGGCTTGTTCGCGAGCGGATCCTCGCCGAGCAGGAGCGATCGCCAGCGGGACTCCTTCTTCTTCTTGAAGTCGGACATGCCGCGGAGCGTGGCGACGTACCGGACACGCGGCGCTTCCGGTGGCAGCGGCCATGTCAGGTTGACGGGTGCGGCCGGCGCGCGCTTCTTCGACTGGTCGGCCGCTCCCAGGTCGCCCGCGCCGCCGAGCAGCACGGAGAGCGCGAGGATCGCGGCGCCGGTGGATCTCGGGGTGTGGCTACATCTCATGGCAGTGATGACAGATGCCCTGGCCCGGTTTGACCTCGAAGCCCAGCAGCTTCGGCGAAGGCCCGCCGTGCGGCAGATGGCAGCTCAGGCACGTCAGCGTGCCGTCGCGGCGGCGTGGATCGGGACGGCCCTCCACCGGATGGTTGGCGATCGGATGCCCCACGCCGCGGCTGTCGAGCGACAGCCGCGTGATCTTGGGGAGCGACGCCGCAGACACGGAATAGCCGGGCACGAGCGACACCGACGCCGGCGCGGCCCCGCCCGGCGGCTGCGGCGGGACGTGATGGCACGCGAGGCATAGCGCGTTCGGCTGCGCGCGCAGATACGGCGCGTTCCGCTGGCCGGCGAGGTCATGACACGTGACGCACCCGGCCTGCGCCGCCGCGTGGGCCGTCCCCGCCATGGCCGTCTTCACGTCGTCATGGCACGTGAAACACACCTCCGCGGTCGGTGCGTCGCCGATGTCGTCCGGGTGCTGCGCCACGGGGGTGGCGACCGCGAGGCCCATCCAGACCAGGCACGCGCACCAGCATGCTCCGCCCCGAACCGCTGATCTCGATCTCATGCCTCTCCTTTCCGCCCCCGTGGGCGGACGTTCAGAACCGATGACAACCCACGCACACTCCGCTGAGGCCGACCGCGCCGAACCGGAACAACTGCCGCGCCCGCCCGCCGTGCGGGTTGTGACAGCTCACACACGTGAGCGGCTTGCTGCGATCCACCGGATCGGGGCGGCCCGACACCGGATGCCCGCGGATCGGATGCCCCGTCGTCATCCCCTCGTCGAGATGCACCCGGCGTCCGCCCGAGGCGGGCGGCCGGGTTGCCGCGCGCCCGGCCGGAAGCAGGTCGTCCAGCGACGTATCCGGCCCGGCCGGCGTTTCCGCGTGACAGCCGAGACACAGCTCCTGGATCGGCTGCCGGAGCTGACTCGGGTGGCGGCTGGCGTGCGCATCGTGGCACGTCGTGCACGACGCGCCGGCCGGCACATGGACGAAGCCAGCCGCGAGCATGTCGGCGATCTCGCGATGGCAACTCAAACATGTCTCACGTGGCGGTTGCGCGAGCTGGGATCGAAACGCAGACCCGTGGGGGTCGTGGCACGTCGTGCACGCGCCTCCTTTCACCGGTCCGTGCACGACCGGGTCATCCAGTTTCTCGGCGATCTCCGCGTGGCATCGGAGGCAGAGCCCGCTGACATCTCCGGCGCGCCCCTCGCCCTGCACCGCAATCGCGGGCCGGGCCGGGTCACCCTCTACCGAATGACACGTCAGACACGGGCCGGTTGCGACGGGCCCGTGCAAGACGGGTCGGTCGACGACGGCTACGTGGCACTGCACGCAGGCCTCGCGCGACGTCCCGCCGACGGCCGGGTGCGGCGCACGACCGACCGTCGCAGCCAAGACGGCCAGCGCAGCCGACCCGCACATCCAGATCCAGGACCCCGTCACATCACCGGCCGGGAAGACCGTTCGCACGGCGATACCGCATCATCGCGGCCGCCGCGTCGTCGCCGGCCACCGTTCCGACCGCGACGCGTGGGTCGAGCCCCCCGGACTGCACCGCCCGGCCGAATGCCGCGTCGGCCGCCTCGTGGCGTCCGGCGGCGCGATGGAGAAAGCCCAGGTACGCGAACGTTACCGGGTCTGGCACCGACGCCGCGAGCGGTTCGAGCGCGGCCACGGCGTCGGTCGGACGCCCCTCGATCGCCACCGCCCGCCCACGCTCGCGGCGTGCGGCCGCATCGTCGGGCCGCAGCGATTGCGCGCGGTCCAGCAGTGCGCCGGCCCGCGCGACATCCCCGTCGTCGAGCGCGAGGGCGGCGAGTTCAACGATCGGATCCACGAAGGCGGGGTCCGCCGCGGCCGCCGCCTCGAACGACGACCGAGCCGTGTCGACGCGGTCGCGGGACAGCGCCGATCGTCCGAGTTGCAGCCGGCGCAAAGCCGCGGGAGCAGCTGCCGGGGTGGTGCCCGTCGAGGCACGCGGGGCCGCGCCGGCCAGCACCGCAATGGCATCGAACAGATCCTCCCGACCGCTGTGCGAGTACCCCGACGCGAAATACGCGACGTCGCCCTTCTCGTTGACGAGCACCGTCGTCGGCACCGTCACGACCCCGTACGCGTGGAACAACTCGAGTCCTTCGTCGACGACCACCGGCAACGCGCCGCCGAGCGCCGACAGGCGCGCGGACAGGACCTTGACGTCGTCCGGGGTCACGACCTCGTGCTCGACGTTGACCGCCGCGATGCCGACGCCCTGCGATCGCAGCGTCTGCTCGCCGGTGGCGAGCCGCTTCAGCTCCTCGATCGACCGGTCGCTCCAGCCGGCCCAGAACACGATCACGAGCCCGCGCGGGCCGGCCAGATCGCGCAGCGACCGGTGCGTCCCGTCGAGGTCCCGGACGGGAAGGAGCGGCGCGGCGCTTCCCACGGCCGGCTGCTGGACGAGCGCGGAGAGCACGATGACACCGAGCGTCCAGCTCGCGGCGGCCGCGGCGGCCGGGATCATCCGTCCCAGCCGGCGGTCAGGGTTTCGGCTGGACATGGACCGTATTCGCCGCCCGGCGGTACTCCACCGCCACGTGACACCCGGGGGAGCACTTGCCGCCCCCCTCCTGGTTCTCGTACTTGATAGGCAGCGCCCAGGCGCCGAACGGCACTTTCTCGCGGATGTGCTTCGGTTTCGTGCTCGAGTGCACCTCGTGGCACGCCCGGCACGTCCGCCCCTTCTCCGCCCGATTCACGTGCAGGAAGTGCAGGTTCCGGTCGCCGTCGCGAAAGCCGGTCAGCGTCGTCGTCCGTTCGACGCGGACGAGATCCGGTTCGTGGCAGGTGAAGCACAATTCGTAGTTCGCCGGATCGAATCCGCTGTAGAACCTCGAGGGGTAGTCGTGCGTGAGCAGCCGGAAATGCTCGGATGCGTGCGGGCGGTGGCACGCGACGCAGTCCTGCTGACGGATCGGGCCGTGCGCGTCCGGGTTGTTCGCCAGCCACGCCTTGATGTTCACCAGCGTGCGATCGCCGGCCGTGATCTCGCGATCGTGGCACGCGAGACACAGGGTCATCGTGGTGGCCCGGAGCTGCGGGCGGATGTCGGCCACGTGCGGCTCGTGGCACCCAAGACACTGCCTCTCTGTCGTGAGCGCGTCGTGCTTGACGGGCGCCTGGCCGACCTTCTGCTGCAGATCGGTATGGCAGGTGAAGCAGAGCGCCGATCCGGTGGCCTTGAGCTGGTACTTGTTCGGGGACGCGTGCGGATCGTGGCACCCGGCGCAGTCGGTCTGCACCGGCCCGTGCGCGTACCGGTGCTGGGCGATCGAAGCCTGCATCTCGACGTGGCACGTCAGGCACAGCGCCGACCCGTCGGTGCGCAACAGCCCCCGCCTGGCCCCGCCGTGCGGGTCGTGACAGCTCACGCAGTCACCGGTGGCCACCGGTCCGTGCACGAAGCGGTCGTTCGGCGTCTGCACGGCGTGACAGGACGTACACAGATCCGCGCCTTCGGCCGCCATCGTGAAGCGGTGCGCGGTGCCCTGGCGTGTATGGCAGGTCGTGCAATCCTCCGAGGCCGGCGCGTGGACCACGGCACGCTTCAGGGTCGCTCCGTGGCAGGCGGCGCAGCTTCCGTCGGGGGCCGTGTCGGGCCGCCGGGCGGCGACGCCGGGCTGGGCCGGGCTGGCGATGCGGGACTGCGGCAGAAACGGGGCCGCCGAGACGCCCGGCCGGATCCACACGGCGATGACAGCCAGACACGACACGCTGACGAGCGGCAGCCGGCGCAGTAACCTCACGTCTCTTACTCTTTCTTTCTCTTCCACATGGCGCGGCGCCCGGCACCGTCACATGTTCTTGTGCCGCGCGTGGCGCACGACATCGGCCACGGCGAACGGCCTGTCAACCAGCGTGGCCTGTGTGCAGGCCCGGCGAACGGCCTCGCGGTCCTCGCTATCGCACAGCACCACGATCCGCGTGTCCGGCCAGGCCCGCGCTACCCGGGTCAGGAGTCCACCGATCGCACGGTCGCCCAGCCGACTGGCGGTCACGAGCACGGCCACGTGCCGCCGCAGCAGTTGTTCGAGCAGTTCGTCGCACGAACAGGCCGACTGCACCTGGTACCCATCGGCGGCCAACGCGTGGGCGATGGCCCACCTGGTGAGATTGCTGTCGTCGGCAATCAACGCGCGGGGTGTGTCGGGCACGGGTGCGCCGCCGGTCACGGCGCGACGGTGAGTTCAAGCGACGTGCCCGAGCGAGTGTCCAGGGAATTCGGCAAAATTTCCGCGTACGCGGCGTGACGCGCTCATGGCGTTGCGTCAAATCGCGCGCCATTGCGGCAGAACGCGCAGCGGGCTACCGATCGACGCCGACCGGTTGTTCCGCGCCGTCCGGTGCGACGATCCCGAACTTCTTCAGTTTGTAGCGGAGGGCATCGCGGCCGACGCCGAGCAGGCGGGCCGCGTGCGTCTGGTTGCCGCCGGCGCGGGTCATCGCCTGTCGCACCAGCGTCTCCTCGACGCGATCGAGCGACACGCCCTCGGCCGGCAGCGTGAAAGCGTCCGCCTGCACGGCCGTACGCTCGCCCCCGAGGTGCAGGTGCGCCGTCGTGATCCGCCGGCCTTCTTCCAGTATCACCGCCCGTTCGATCGCGTTGCGCAGCTCACGCACGTTGCCCGGCCACGCATAGGCGGCGAGCTGGCGCATCGCCTCCGGGCTCACTTCGTCGACCGGCTTGCGCAGCCGCGTCGTGATCTCGGCGACGAAGTGCTCCACGAGCTGCGGGATGTCCTCGGGCCGGTCGCGCAGCGGCGGCAGGTGCAGCTCGATCACGCCGAGGCGATAGTACAGATCGGCCCGGAACTCCTGCTGCTCGACCGCGCGCTCGAGCGACCGGTTGGATGCGGCGATGATCCGGACGTCCACGGTGATGTCGCGGACGCCGCCCACGCGGCGGAAGCTGAGAGTTTCGAGCACCCGCAGCAGCTTGGCCTGGAGACCGGGCTTCAGCTCGCCAATCTCATCGAGGTACACCGTCCCACCATCGGCAATCTCGAACAGCCCCTTCTTCAGGGCTCGCGCATCGGTGAAGGCCCCGCGCTCGTGCCCGAAGAGTTCGGACTCGAGCAGGTGCTCCGGCAGCGCCGCGCAGTTGACGGGGACGAACGGCCCGTCCGCCCGCGGGCTGCCGTAATGAATCGCCCGTGCGAACAGATCCTTGCCGGTGCCGCTCTCCCCCTGCAGCAGTACAGTCGTAGCGGCGCTCACCGCGACCTTCTCGCCCGTCTGCAGGGCTCGCCGGAGAGCGTCGGACTCGCCGATGATCGCGCCGACCGCCGACCGCCGGTCGTCGTCGCGCCAGCGGCCGACCTCGGCCCGGAGCCGCCTGGCTTCGAGCCCGTAGCGGACCGTCATCCGGAACGACTCGAAGTCGATCGGCTTCGCCACGAAGTCGAAGAGCCCCATCTTGAACGCACTCACCGCGTCGTCGAGCGCGCCGTGTGCCGTCACCATGATGACGACCGCGGAGGGGTCGGTTGCCTTCAACTGCTTCAGGACGTCGATCCCGGAGTCGGCGCCCAGCATCAGGTCGAGGAGCACCAGATCGGGCAACTGCGCGTTGAAGGCATCGACCGCCGACGCGGCGTCGGCCGCCTGGATCACGTCGTATCCCCACGCGGTCAGCCGCTCCTGAAGCGCCCAACGTTGCAGATGTTCGTCGTCGACGACGAGAATTTTCGGTTTCAGCACGCTCGGGCCTCCGGTTCGTTCGGGATGACGAAGGCGAAGGATGCGCCCGGCTCTCCGGCGTTCTCGAGCCAGAGCCGGCCGCCGTGCAGCCTCGCGAGCCGGAGGCTGGTGGCCAGACCGAGCCCGGTACCGCGGATCTTGGTCGTGAAGAACGGCTTGAACACGACGCCCGCCTGGCCGAACGGCACGCCCGGGCCGTTGTCACGCACCCGGCAGAGCACCTCGCCGGTCCGGCTCTCGGTCGAGACGACCACCCATCCCCCAGGTGCGCCGCCAATCGCCTGCAGCGCGTTGAGCAGCAGGTTCACCACGATCTGCCGGATCATGGCCGCGTCTGCCTTGACGGGCGGCAGCGTCGGGTCGAGATCGGTGGTCACCGTCGCGCCGTCCCGAGACGCGTGCGCCTGCACGAGCATCACGGCCTCGCTCACGATCCCGTTCACGTCGACCACGGCCAACGCGGGCGTGTTGGGGCGGGCATACTGGAGGAGGTCCCGCGTGACCTGATCTATCCGGGTTAGCTCGGCGGCCGACTCGCGCAGGATGTCCCCCCGGGAGTCCCCCGGGGGCGTCTGGTCGGCGAGGACGTCGAGCGCCGCCTTGACGCCCGACAGCGGGTTCCGGATTTCGTGGGCGAGTCCGGCTGCCAGCTCACCGACCGAGGCGAGCTGCTCGGCGCGATCGAGGTGCGCGCGGCGCGCGTCCGCCTCGCGCGTCGTCGCCTCGTGCAGGCGGACGACCATCGCGTTGAACCCGTCGATGAGCGCATCGAGTTCCTCCGTGCCGACGCGGTCCAGACGCACACGCAGGTCGCCATGCCGGACCTGCTCCATCCCTCGCACGAGCTGGCGGATGGGCCGCACCACGAGCACGCCGAACGTCGGGTACATCAGCGCGATGACCGCCATGAGCTGCAGCGCCACCAACGCCACGCCGATGCGGCGCCAGGCCCAGACGCCGGCGTGCTGGCGGGTGACGTCGATGTCCACGTCGAGCAGCGCGATGTGAGGCGCGCCCCCGCCATGGCATCGGCGGCACTCCAGCCGGTTCGGGATCGGCTCGACGCTGTGCACGATGTCGGTGCGTCGGCCGCTGGCGAGGGTCACGGCGGTCGCATCGCCGGCCCGCTCGCGCTGAGCCGTGTGCCAGACGACCGTTTGGCCGGCTTCGGCGGGCGCCGTCGACCGTCGCACCACGCCGCTCGGGGTCAGGATGCGGACCGCCGCGATGTCCGGGTTGTGTGCGAGGTCGTCGAGGATCCACTGGATGTCGCCGCTGTGCCCCGCTCGCATCACCCGCGTGATGTCGTGCCGCGTCATCGCCGACAGGCTCCGCGCGCGATCGCGGACGCTCGCCGTCACGGCCCGCTGCTTGTACGCAGTGCCGATGGTGGTGATGACGAGCGCCGTCACGATGACGGCCGCACCCACCGGAACGAGGGTCTTGACGCGCAAGCTGTGGACGCGCATGGTCGCTGGACGGTCTGCGGAGGAGCGGGGAACGTGCTCCGGGAGGGACTGAAACGATGCTAGCACACGTCGGATGACGGCCGGCTCGGCGCCGTGACGGGAGGCCGCTTTCTCGGCCGGCCCATTCGTGGTACAAGCGGGGACCTGCTCGCGCGGGGTCGCGGGCAGGGGTAGAACGATGACGACTGGTGCTGACACGATGGAACTCGAACTCACCGACCCCGACCTGTTCCGCGAGGCGTGCTTCATCGACGGCGATTGGGTGACGGCCGGCCCGCACGGCACGATCGCGGTCGACAACCCTGCCACGGGCGAGATCCTCGGCGCGGTGCCCGCCGTGGGGGCGGCCGAGACACGGCGCGCGATCGAGGCCGCCGCCCGCGCCTTCCCGCTCTGGCGCCGGCGCACCGCGAAGGAGCGCAGCGTCGTCCTGCGCCGCTGGTTCGACCTGGTGCTCGCGCACCAGGCCGATCTCGCGCGGTTGATGGTGCTCGAGCAGGGCAAGCCGCTCGCCGAGGCGATGGGCGAGGTCGTCTACGGCGCCTCGTTCATCGAATGGTTCGCGGAAGAGGCCAAGCGGGTCTACGGCGACACGATCCCGCAGCCGCAGGCCGACAAGCGCCTCCTCGTCCTCAAGGAACCGGTGGGCGTTGTCGCCTGCATCACGCCGTGGAACTTCCCGCTCGCGATGATCACGCGCAAGGCGGCGCCGGCACTCGCCGCCGGGTGCACGGCCGTCATCAAGCCGGCGGAGCAGACGCCGTTCTCGGCGCTCGCGCTCGCCGTCCTCGCCGAGCGCGCCGGCTTCCCGAAGGGCGCGGTCAACATCGTCACCGGGCCCGCCGCGGAGATCGGCGCCGAGCTGACGTCGAACCCCACCGTGCGGAAGCTGTCGTTCACCGGGTCCACGGAGGTCGGCAAGCTGCTGATGGCGCAGTCGGCCGCGACGGTCAAGAAGCTCTCGCTGGAACTGGGCGGCAACGCGCCGTTCATCGTGTTCGACGACGCGGATCTCGACGCGGCAGTCGAGGGCGCGGTGGCCTCGAAGTACCGGAACGCGGGGCAAACGTGTGTCTGCGCGAACCGCTTCCTGGTGCAGGATGCCGTCCACGACGCGTTCGCGGAGAAGCTCGTCGCCGCGGTGCGCGCGCTCGCGCCCGGGCCCGGCCTCGAGCGCGGGTCCACCCAGGGGCCGCTCATCGACGACGAGGCGGTGGCGAAGGTCGCGTCGCACGTCGCGGATGCCGTGGCGAAAGGCGCGCAGGTCCTCGTCGGCGGCAAGCGGCACCCGCGGGGCGGCCGGTTCTTCGAGCCGACCGTGCTCACCGGCGTGACGCGCGACATGCGCGTGGCCGACGAGGAGACGTTCGGTCCGGTGGCGCCGATCTTCCGCTTCGACACCGAGGAGGAGGCGATCGCGCTCGCCAACGACACGCCGTACGGCCTGGCCGCGTACTTCTACGGCCGCGACGTCGCGCGGGTCTGGCGCGTCGCCGAATCGCTCGAGTACGGCATCGTCGGCGTGAATACCGGCGTCATCTCCACCGAGGCGGCGCCCTTCGGCGGGATGAAGGAGTCGGGGCTGGGTCGCGAAGGCTCGAAGTACGGCATCGAGGAATTCCTCGAGATCAAGTACGTGTGTCTGGGAAGCATGCGCGGGTAGCCGATCGGGAGGGATACCGAATGTCCACGTCCAACGTCACCGGTGAACCCGACGCTTTCGCCGATCCGGTCGCTGGTGACGGCCTGGCGGTCGTGTCCCCGGCCGAGGCGCGGTTCGAGCGCGCGCGGCGCACGCTCGGGCTCGCGCTCGGGCCGATCGCGTTCGTGGTCATCTGGCTGCTCCCGCTCACGGCGCTGAAGCCCGAGGCGCACCGCCTTTCGGCCGTCGTCTCGCTCGTCGTCGTCTGGTGGGTGACCGAGGCGATCCCGATTCCGGCGACGGCGCTCATCGGCGCCGCGCTGGCGGTGGTGTGCGGCGTCACGAGTGCGACCGAGGCGTTCGCGCCGTTCGCGAGCCCCACGATCTTCCTCTTCATCGGCAGCTTCATCATCGGCGAGGCGGTGTCGAGCCACGGCCTCGATCGGCGCATGGCGTATGCGCTGCTGTCGCTCCGTGCGGTGCGCGGCAGCGTCTCGCGCATCCGCATCGCGATGGGGTCGTTGTGCGTGGTCATGTCGGCGTGGATGAGCAACACCGCGACGACGGCGATGATGCTGCCGGTGGCGATGGGGGTGCTCGGCGCGGCCGGGCTCGCGCGGGTGGGGCGGCAGCGGTCGTTCGCGACCGGGTTCCTGCTGACGGCGGCCTACGGCGCGTCGGTCGGCGGCATCATCACGCCGGTCGGCACGCCGCCGAACCTGATCACGCTGGGCCTGCTCGACAAGCTCGCCGGGGTGAAGATCAACTTCCTGACCTGGATGGTGTTGATGACCCCGATCGCCCTCGCGCTCGCCGGCGCGATGTTCGTCGTTTCGGCCTGGCTGTTCCCGGCGCCGGCGCGCCCGCCCCACGGGACCGCCGCGTACCTGGATCGGCGCGAGCACCAGGTCGGACCGTGGACGCGCGGGCAGATCAACTGCGCGCTGGCGTTCGGCGTGGCGGTGGTGCTGTGGATCACACCCGGCGCGCTGGCGGCGGCCGGGGCCGGCGACGTGCCCTGGGTGCGGACGCTCACCGCGCGGCTGGACGAGGCGGTGGTGGCGGTGGTCGCCGCGTCGCTGCTGTTCGTGCTGCCGGTCGACTGGCCGCAGCGGACGTTCACGATCGGCTGGGGCGAGGCGAGCCGCATCGACTGGGGCACGATCCTGCTGTTCGGCGGCGGGCTGTCGCTCGGGCGGCTGATGTTCGTGACCGGCCTCGCTGAGCACCTCGGGCGTACGCTGGTGGCGTGGAGCGGCGTGGAGTCGCTGTGGGGCGTGACCGCCATGGCCGCCGGACTGGGCATCGCCCTCACCGAGATCACGTCGAACACGGCCGCCACGAACATGCTGGTGCCCGTGGTGATCAGCATCGCGCAGGCCGGCGGCGTCAGCCCCATCATCCCGGCGCTGGCCGCGTGCCTTGGGGCGAGCATGGCGTTCATGCTCCCGATCTCGACGCCGCCGAACGCGATCGTATACGGCAGCGGGCTGGTGCCGATTACCGCGATGATCCGCTTCGGGCTCGTGCTCGACGTAGTCGCCTTCTTCGTAATCGTGGGCGGCCTGAGGCTGCTGGCGCCGATGCTCGGGTTCGCCTGAGCCGCGGCTCGCGCTACAATCTTCCGGTCCACACGTCGACGGCCGTTCCCGTGTTGCGTCATTGAAGATCACCGACCAGATCTCAACCGGCGGTCAGGCGTACTTCCGCCGCCGCAGCTACCTGCCGCTGCTGCTCCTGCCGCTCGTGGCGGCCGGCGCGATCGACGCCGCGCGCGCGCCGCGCCCGTTCTTCTTCTCGCCGGCCTGGCAGGCGTGCTCCCTCGCGGTGTCGCTGGCGGGGCTTGCGCTGCGCGTGTGGATCGTCGGCACGGCGCCGCGCGGCACGTCGGAGCGGAGCACGACCGCGCCCCGCGCGCAGCAGCTCAACACCTTGGGCGCGTACTCGCTCGTGCGCCACCCGCTGTACGTCGCCAACACGCTCGTCGCGCTCGGGCCCGCGATGCTCACGGGCGCGTGGGCGCTGCCGATCATCCTCGTGCTCGCGTCGCTGCTGTACCACGAGCGGATCGCGGGCGCGGAGGAAGCGTTCCTGGAACGGACCTTCGGGGAGAGCTTCCGTCGGTGGGCCGGCGAGGTGCCGGCGTGGGTGCCGCGGCTCGGCGGCTACCGGCCGCCCGTCGAGCGGTTCTCGGCGGCGCGCGCGACGGGCGAACTGCACGCGCTCGTCGTCATCGTCACGGTGATGCTGCTGGTGCGGGCGCTCCAGCAGTGGGTCGTCACCGGCCGCGCCGCGGTGGGCCCGGCGTGGACGCGCGTCGGCGCCGCGTGCTGGGCCGTCTTCCTCGTCTACGCCGCGATCAAGAAGACACAGAAGGCACTGCGGTCCTCGTAACGCGGTTCCGCCCGTGGTCCGCCGGCGCGCCGCGCACGTGGCGCCGCACCGTCAGACCTTGCGGGCGCCGGTGAGCCAGAGGCGCTGCGGCAACCGCTCCGGACGCGGCGCCGACGCGATCGGCCTGGCGGCCGGCGTCGCGGACAGATCCCACCCCGGACTCTCGTGGTCGCACGTGGCGCAGCGCAGCGAGAGCCGCCCCGGCTCGACGTGCAGCAGCGCGTGGTGGCCGTGCAGCCCGCACAGGTACTGCCGCCACGCCACCAGCGCGCGCGCGAACAGATCGTTCGCGGCGGGATCCGATGCGTGCGCGACGTGAACGCGCGGACGGGACATCGACCGGACTCCTGGCCGTGACCTGCCACCCGACTGGAGGCCGCTCGTCGATGCCCGGTGGCGAACGGTCCAGTCGTTGCCGCGCATGCTTCAAGAGAAGTGCCACGCCCGGCGGAGACACGTCGCACGGTTTCGCTCGAGGCTTCGTCTGGAATCTGCGGAAGGTTGACGTGCGGCCTGCGGCACGACGAGACTCCGGCGGTGCCCGGAAGCTCGGCCGTGTTGTCGCGCGGCGGGAACGCGGCGGCTGTCTCAGCGTTCGCCGAAGACGCCGCGGATCACGAAGCCGATGTTGGCGGGGCGTTCGCCCAGGCGGCGCATGAAGTACGGGAACCACTGCTGACCGAACGGGACATAGACGCGCACGTGGTAGCCGTCTGAGGCGAGCGCGTTCTGGAGGTCGCGGCGGATCCCGTACAGCATCTGGAACTCGAATCGATCCGCGGCGATGCCGCGGCTGCGCGCGTAGGCCGTCGTCTGCTCGATGACCGCGGCGTCGTGCGTCGCGATCGCCGGGTAGTGTCCGCTGTCCAGCAGCCGCGTCATCAGCGCGACGTAGCTCGCGTCGACCTCGATCTTGTGCTGGAAGGCGACCGGCTTCGGCTCCTTGTAGGCGCCCTTCACGAGGCGCACGCGGGCGCCGAGCGCGATGAGTCGCTCGACGTCGTCCGCGGTCCGGCGCAGACACGACTGCACCACGGTGCCGATGTTCCGGTAGCCCAGCTGCCAGAGCGTCTCGAGGATGTCGAGCGTCGCGTCCGTGTAGGGCGAGTTCTCCATGTCGATCCGGACGAAGAACCCGTCGCGCGTCGCGGGATCGAGGATGCGGCGCAGGTTGTCCACCGCGGTCGCGCGGTCGATGTCGAGGCCGAGCTGCGTCAGCTTCAGCGAGACGTTGCGCTCGATGCCCGAGGCCACGATCGCGCCGATCATCTGGACGTACGCCCGCGTCGCCGCGGCGGCCTCTTCGGCGGTCGCGACGCTCTCGCCCAGGTAGTCGAGCGTGAGGCGCAGGCCGCGCTGCTGGATGGCGCGCGCGGCGTCGATGGCCTCGGCCACCGTCTCGCCCGCGATGAAGCGGCGCGCGAAGCTCGTGGGCGCTCGCATCCCGTAGCGGGATGCGAGCGACTTGAACGAGCGGCTCCGGGCGAGGGCGTGAAAGAACGCTTTCGAGGCGGCGTCGAACATCAGGGGGTCCGGTCCGGGGGGGTGGCGAGCAGGTGCTCGATGGTCCGTGCGTAGTAGCGCAGGACGCTGCGGTTGCGGATACGGAAGCGGCCCCGCTCGACGACCAGCACGCCGCGCGCTTCGAGCAGTTCGGCCGCTTCGTCGATGGCGGCGCGCGCGTCGGTCACCGCCAGGTTCGCGCCCTGCCGCGCGAGCGGCTCGATGAGCGCCGCCACCCGGTCTTCGAGGTCGCGCCGCCCGATCGACGGCCGCATCGCCGCGGAGACGAGCGCCGTCGGCAGCACCTTGTACAGCCGGCCGATCCGCCGCATGAGTTCGTGCGTGAGATCGAGCACGGCCCGCCGC
>ORMF012491981.1_pt1 | contig 15858 bp, 11 predicted proteins | sample 1779871 | NCBI WGS metagenome assembly ORMF01 (sample SAMEA104232316, study PRJEB22302) | groundwater metagenome | biome: forest; feature: aquifer; material: groundwater | place: USA | collected 2011-08-07 | depth 5.4 m
CAACGCGTGGTACTCGGTGCATGCGCCGGCCGGCACGCCGCCCGCAGTCATCGCGAAGATCAACAAGGAACTCGTGCGGGCGATCGCGTTGCCGGACGTGGCGGAAAGGCTGCGTCAGCTCGGCAGCGACGGCGTGGGCAACACGCCGGAACAGTTCGGCGTGTTCGTGCGGGCGGAACTCGCGAAATACAGCCGATTGATCAAGAAGGCCGGCATCAAGGCGGAATAGCACATTTTTCGGCGCGTGATCGTGTTTATGGGTAGCAACGGGCGCGAACGGCAGCTTACCGGCGGACTTGGAGGCGCGCACAGTCGGCTGGAGTCGGCCAGGAAGAGTCACTGGCTTAGCAAAAACCCCCGGCATCTGAACGACTGCTCATAATAGAAGCTGCCATTCACGGACTGTTGCTCAATGACGGCAGGTCGGCCGAAGCGGACGGTGCTGTCGGCGTCCCATTAGGTTGCGAACGTCCGCAACGCGGAAGCACGGTCGTAAGCTCACTATCGACCCCTAAGCCGCCATTCGGAGCCGCTCGTTCTACACGAATAAGCGCCTTCCTCGAAATTACATTTCCACCGCTCTAATCCCGAAATCGCTTTCATGGTCGTGGACTATGCGGCAGAAGTTTTTGCAACCGCAATGCTTTCCTGCCATCTTCTCCACTAACTCAATATCAGCCGGTGGGGTGAGCAAGCCGAAGCAGACTTGCTCCAGCAGCCATAGAATTGGGCATCCTCAAGTATGCCTGATAACTCCTCGACGACTTCAAAAGATAGGTCCGTCCGTCAACCACAAAGCCATCTAAATTGTGCTTTACGGCATATGCCGAAAGGTCAGCTATCTTGTTTATGAATCCCCTCCCTTTGAAATTCAGAGAGGTATTACACAAGACGCCGTATCCGGTACGTGCCTTGAATGCGACAAGCAGCTCGTGCAAATTTCGATTGCTCACAGATGACACCGTCTGAATACGAGCAGTCCCATTCACGTGCGTAACGGCAGCTAGCGCGTCCGTTCTTACACGATGCGTGTAAAGCATGAACGGACTCGCGTGATCGCAGCCAAACCATTTTGTAGCTTCTTCTTCTAAGCAAACAGGAGCAATCGGACGGAATTGTTCGCGCTGCTTAATCTCATTTAGCCGCACTCTGGTGCTTTCTTGGAATGGTGCAGCGAGAATCGAACGATTGCCCAGCGCACGCGGGCCGATTTCATATTTGCCGCTCACCCATCCGATAATGAGGTCGTTAGCCAACATGTCGGCAATTATTTCATAGTTCGTCTCGTAGAAATCATATTGCGCCAAATCGAAAGAGCCGCTCGTGATGAAGCCTAGGCCAGAGTAGACGTTCCAATCGATCTTTGGATTCCCAGTAAGATGGAACTGGGCGTCGATCGCTGTCCCGATAGCCGACCCCGAATCATTAGCCACAGGCGGCACGAAGACCTCGGTAAAAAGGCTGGTCTCCTTCCACTTGGTGTTCCAGTCGCAATTCAGGCCGCATCCACCTGCGATGAGTAGCGGCATTCTTTTCTTCATGTTCGATTTCGCGAATTGATAAAAGACATCAAAGATCTTGTCGCTAAAAATACCTGCGAAGTTGCGAAATTCAGGATCATCCACCCCCACGTTACAGTGAGGCGAATGCTCAAGGTCTTCGTACGCGCTCAGTTCTCGGTACGGGCCGTCCAGTAGAAAATCGAGCAATTTTTTTTCTTCAGCTGAAAGCGTGCCGCGATTTGAAAATGAGGCCAAGGCCATAAGCTTTCCTGCGTCCTCGAAGCGAGGATAGGGTCCATTCTTAGGAAAGCTTGGGTCGGCTAAGCCGTAGAGTAGGGCATAGCGATTCCCCGGCTGATTCAGGACATCGGCAAGCAGCGTTATGTTCAACTCGTGATCAATCTCGTAGAAAGCGCCTATCGCCCCTTCCCATACCAACGCATAGCATGGGGTGCCTTTCGGTAGACTTGACATGCCGAAAGCGCAAAGTAGGTGCGATCGCTCGTGAGAAGACGAGAAGTAGTGGACCGGTCTTCCTAATAGGCGCCGTTGGTCGATGATAATGTCGCTCTTCAAAACGCCACGGTACCCAACATTAGGACGCGACCCGAGTGAGTAGGCGTCGCTTAGCCACCAACCGCCTGTGCAAATAACGTCGGGTATTTCGTCGAGTTCGCCAAGAACGTTGAACACGTCATGATTGAATATCGGCGAGTATCGGTAGTTCGAGTTCTTCTCCCCCTCGATAGAAAACAGCAAGTGAGCACCCTTCAGGTAGGCGATCGCACCGTCATGGCCTGGGTTGTACGAGATAATATTCACGTCGCTATGACCTCCGCTTGAATCCTTAATCAATCCTCACCGATCAACTCTTCTCTCTGACAGGGCAGTGCGCCTTTCGCGATCGCGCGAGTGCAACCGTGAGTATAGAATACACATTCCTGCAAATGACAAGGAAATATAATTGCCCCGATAGGTTATAGAGCGAGTTGCGAGGAAATGACAGACAGTCCAGAGCACCATCGACAGCGTTCGGAATTCATCAGAAGGCTGGTCCAACGATCCGTAGGTCAGCGACCCGTCAACGATCGGTACATTCAAGGAACACCCAAAACTATCGTGCAGTTTTGGCACAACTTGCGAGAGTTGCCGGAGGATGTCGAAGAGTGCATCGCGTCATGGACCGGCTGGACGACGAGCGGCTTCACGCATCGCTTGTTCGACGAGCGCAGTGCCAAGGCGTTTATCGGTGGCTCGTTGGATGCGCGCCACGAGCGCGCCTTTGAACGTTGCTACCACCCGGCCATGCAGGCCGACTACTTCCGGTTGTGCTACCTATTGGTCGAAGGCGGCTTCTATGTCGATGCGGACGATGTCTGCGTTGGTACACAAATCAGCTGGCTGTTCGACGACGGTCGGCTGAAAGTTCAGCCGCTCTGCTACGACATCGCTTCCGGGGCAATGGTGAACCCATGCGCGTTCCTTCATGTTGATGCTTACAACCCTAGCTGGATTTTCTACTTCAATAACAATCCACTGATCGCAAACCGCGGGCATCCGATAATCGAACGTGCGCTCCGACAGGCGACTGATCTTCTCGAACTCGCCGGCGAAGACGTGTTGCCTGAGATTCAGACGACGACCGGCCCGGGAAATCTCTCGAAGTCTATTTTCGATCTTGGCACTACGTCGGGAGGTGTGGAGAGTGATCTAGTGGTATTGCGAGACTGGGATTCATTTGCCGTCTCACAATGGCCCTTGAGCCACCGCGATGATGCCAGAAACTGGCGACTTTCCAATCAACAAAGGTTCCGTCGCAACGACGAATAATCCCGAATGAACCTTTCGAAACCACTGCGCGCTGTTTCCCGCTTTCTCCATTTCTTGTTCTTGCAATGCCGAACGCACCTGCCGCGGCAGCAGTGCCTTGCGTTCGTGCCGACCTCGGATGCTCAGCAATCGGGCATCGGTCCGATCTTCGTTATCAACTTGGACAGGCAACCGGACCGCTGGACTGATGTGCTTCGCGAACTCACTTGCATCCTGGACGCTGCCGGTAAGCCGCTGTCGGATCGAGTCGTTCGGTATTCCGCATGCGACGCGCAGACCGAGGCCCAACAATTGCTCGATTGCGGTGACATTGAACCGTTCTACACGCTCGGCGACCAGCTGTTCGTCGAACCGCAACCTCATGCAGTACCTTATGCGTTTGATCTGGCGCGCCCGATTAGGATGAGTCGCGCAGAAGTTGCCGTTGCGCGCTCACACATCGGTGTCTGGAAAACCATCGCACAGTCCACTGCCCCCTATGCTCTTGTGCTTGAGGACGACGTCTGGTTTGAGCGCGGCTTTGGCCGAATCGTCGATCAGGCTTGGCACGAGATGGAAGACGCTGATCGAACCGGTCCTGCCTTTGATGTTTTGTACGTGTCTTACCAGGAAGTGCGCTACGGTGCTCCAAAGGAACTGGTTTCGAAGAACGTGTTTCGCCCGGAACGTGGGCTTTGGTTTCTGTCTGGGTATGTGCTGTCGAAGAAAGGAGCTCAAGCGCTGCTTGGACTTCTTCCGTGCCGCGGCCCCATCGATCTCTGGATCAATCACAAGTTCCGAGAAATGGACGTGCGAGCTCTGCGCCGCTCAGTGATCAACCAGCGTCTCGATACCCCTTCAACAAACTCGTACTCGATCCTTCCGGCGCTGAACCGGATTGGCGTCCTCGACGACTGTGACACGGCGCTTTTTCATCAGTGGCCGACCCATTCTCCCGTATTCGCCTTTGGAGCCCCGGGATCCGGGTTGTCATCCCTCGCGATGGCCCTCTCGATGCTTGGTTATCGTTGCTGCAGCGATCTGGACGGAATTCCGGAATATGAGTTTGAAAGACTGATCGCCGGCCGTGCCCATCGCGTTTTCAATGCCTACGTCAACATAGCTTCACTGAGGCCGCATGTGCGCGTGCTCATGCTGCGCTATTCGCGCGCCAAGTTCATCGTGATCGACGACGTAGAAGGGACGGTTGATCGCTACAGTGACGGAGTGTTGGACGCCTTGGAAGGGGCCGACGTGGTTCGTCTGCATGGTAAAGAAGCCAACACTTGGCGTGCGCTTTGCGAGCACGTGAGGCTTCCGCCGCCGGCAGCGCCGTACCCAACTGTTCGGGATATCGGACAGCGAAGGCATCGGTGCGCTGCGGTCGATTCGCCAACGACCCGCCCAGCAAAGCGGCTACGGCACGACCGGTCACCGTGGGTCGCGGAGCGGCGCGCTGGGTGGGCAGGAATCGGCGCGAGCGTATCGGAGCGGCCGGAGCCGTTAGCGTCTCGGATAAGCTTCGAAGACGATCTGGCCGATGTCCAGTCGGCGCGGTGGTTGTTGCGAAACGATACATTCCCCGGAAACCTCGGACTGTTTCGCCCGGCCAACGTCACCGCGCAATCGGGCGGCGGCCTTTCGCTCGCAGTTATTCAGGAGCCGCTTGGCGTTCGGAATCTTAGCGCTGCCGCGATCTCGAGCCGAGGCAGTTTCCTGTACGGGCGTTTCGAAGCCACTCTGCAAGCGACGAGTGTTTCAGGTCTAGTGACCGGCTTCTTCCTTCACCGCGATTCTCCCCGGCAGGAAATCGATATTGAGATCACGGGAAATCGTCCAGCCCGGCTCTTGGTCAACGTGTTCTATAACCCGGGGGCGGAGGGCGCGAAGTTCGACTACGGCTATCGGGGAACGCCTGCAGCGATTCCGATGGGGTTCGACGCGTCAAAAGCCTTCCATCGGTTTGCGATCGAGTGGGACCCATGCGAGATCCGGTGGTTCGTCGATGGCGAATTGGTTCACCGTCGCGCCGCATGGAACCCCACTCCCATTCCGCACCTCCCCATGACGTTACACGTAAATACGTGGCCGACCCGCTCACCAGAGCTTGCGGGCCGGCTGGCACTTCGCGGACTACCCGCGTCAGCGATCGTGCGCAGTATCGCTGTTGATGCGTTGAATGCGGGCGCGTAGGCTCCCTGCTACTCGTGGAGTTGGGTTCGAACGCGGACGCATTAAGATTCGTATGATCTTTCGCGGTCTATTGCCGCCAAGCAGTACATTTTGACGGTCAGCTTGACGGTATTTGCGCACTGCGGATCGCAGAAGGATCGTTTGATCAACATGTTGCGACAGTTGGAGAGAATCGAGTGGGAGTAAGGGTGTCGACGCTCCCGACGAACGACGCTTCCGCCGCGAAGCGGCTGGACGCGAACGCGAGCACCACCCAATAGACCGCGATCAGTACGTTTCCTGCAAAGCGGAACCCGGACGCGATCTCGAAGCCTTCGCCTGCGCCCCAACCTTCGTCCTAAGTGGAAGCGGACATTGAGGCGATCCTGGTGGCGTAATGATCGCGAACGGCCGCCATGGCCGAAATGCCGCCGCACAGGTGAACCGCCGCGGCAGTCCACTCCTCGGCCATTGCCGCCATTCGCGTTTCCATGACGCGGCCATGGACACGTCGAAATTTGGTGAACGCTCTCAGGAAATTTGGACTGGCGCTCCCGACCCGTTGCCGCCTGTCGAGCGTAGGAGAACCGGACGATCGTGGACTTGGTTAAATGGCAAAACCCATGCGCTCCGAAGAGACTCCGACTCTGGCAGGGAGCGGGCGTTGGTTCCTCACGCGGCCTTTGCCTTGGTGTACCATGGAAGCGGTATCCAACAACAAGACCGAGGGAGGCCGCATGGCCGCTTACGTTGAAGTCGAAGATGTGAAGGAAATTGCCATGCTCAACCGCGAGATGGGCAAAAAGCTGAGGGTCGCGTTCCCACACCACGAACGACGCATGATCGGCTGGCCGCGCGGCGCCTTCCCCGCCAACCTCCACTTTATGAAGGGCAAGGGTGACGAAGTGTTCTGGTGGTCGCCGGGGACCGCGAAGGACAAGAAAGCAGCGCGAAACTTCTTTGGCCGCGGCGTGCCGGGTGAACACAAGACGGTCAACATCGACGTCCAGTTCAACGTCCCCCTGCAGAGATTCACCCGGAGCTTCGGCGGCGCCTTCATCAAGAACAAGAAGACGGGCAAGGTATTCCTCGCCCATCACGGCATCGTCACTTTGGGCACTGCACGCCTCAAGAAGCATGACGTATTCAACACCATTGACGCCGATCTGTGCGACGTCGAAACCAGCATCGGCAGCGCGGCGATGATTCGCGTCATTGCCATGGAATCGAGCACGCTGGCCGCCAATCTCAGTAAGTTCGCGCGCGAAATGCGGCGCACGGTGCAGGCGCTGGTTGCGCCCACGCCTGCTCCGCCCCCTCCGACACGGAAGCCAAATAAGGGTCCGGCCAAAACTGCGGGCCGCAAAGATGGCGGGGCAACCAAGGCCCGGGCCGGCCTGTCCAAGCTGAAGAAATACCTCGAGGAATTCCGCGGCAGGGTCAAGTTGAAAGAGCGCGCGCCCAGCACCGCGGACTATCACCACGGCGATGTGGTGGCCGCGCTGGCCAAATACTACCAGCGCTCGCCTAGCGTGCTCAACAACGACTTGATCGACCTGGTGGTGCAGACCGCCAAGAAGGTGTTGCTGTTCGAGGTCAAATCGTCGACCACTACGCAAAACATCTACACTGCGGTCGGCCAGCTATTCACCCACGAGCCGGCGGTGAAGCTACACCTTCCTGGCTTCGCCGTTGAGCGCGTCATGGTGCTGCCGGACCGGCCGCGGGGAAGGTTGGCCGTGGTGCTGACCGACCACCTTGGCATCCACGTCGCCACTTTCGTCCGGCACAGTAGGAACAACGTGGCTTTCACCAACCTGCTCAGGCCGTAACCCGAATAAACTAGGGGCAAAGTGACGTGTATCTTCACTCATACAGGATAAGTAACTACCGGCGGCTGCGAGATGTTTACATCGAGCTTGCCTCTGATATTTCAATTTTTGTCGGGTCGAATAACAGCGGCAAGACATCGGCTACGCAAGCCCTGTACGCATTTGCATCCGGCTCGAAGGACAAGTTTTCCCTGTATGACTTTAGCTCGGCTTGCTGGAACGATTTTGACGACCTGGGCAACCTTGAAGGGGGCGGTCCAGAACAGCCAAGGCTACCTTCGATTACTTTGGACCTTTGGTTCGAGGTTACCGCGAACGACCTTTACCTTGTAATGCCACTGTTGCCGAGTATGACGTGGGCCGGGACGCAAGTCGGCCTCCGGATTGAGTTTGCGGCGCGTAACTCGGTGGATCTTCTGGAGAAATTCAGAACAGCCCGCGTGGAAGCTCAGACGAAAGCGGCCGCTTTGGAAAAGCGGGAGAATGAAAAGTATGTGCCGTGGCCCAAAAGCCTGACTGACTACCTCAAGGACGAGCTGTTGCATGAGTTTGAGTTCAAATATTTCGTCCTCGATCGGAGTCGGTTCGATGAGACTCACAAGCCTCAGAAGGGATACGAGCCAGTGCCCCTTGGCAAGGAACCTGGCGGCGCAGCGATTCTGAAATCCCTCGTCAAGGTAGATAACCTTAGCGCGCAACGGCATTTGGCTGACCCAGCAGCGGGCATAGGAACGGGCGCAGGGCGATACGAAGATCTCTCCAAACGATTGAGCAGGTTCTACAAGCGGAACCTCGATCAGCGGCAGGAAGACCACAGCGCACTTAGGGCGCTGTTCGACTCAGAGATGGGGCTTAATGAACACTTGGCCGACGTGTTCAAAAACACGCTCGATCGCCTTTCGAAGCTCGGCTATCCAGGCCTCCATAATCCCCGGTTAGAGATCAAGTCAGATCTCAATCCAGCCACGATCATGAGCAGCCAGGATGCTCGCGTGCATTACGTTCTGGGTGACGGTGCGGAGGCTCTGAGGCTTCCCGACACCTACAACGGCCTCGGTTTTAAGAACCTCATCTATATGGTGGTCGAGATTCTCGACCTACACGCCATATGGGTTGCGGACAAGGAGCAACGTGCTCCACTGCACCTGATATCCATAGAGGAGCCAGAGGCGCACCTTCACGCGCAGCTTCAGCAGGTCTTCATTCGAAACGTCCTCGATCTCATGAAGGGCGGCGAAGAGGATGGTGGCGCTTTCCAAAGTCAGACGGTCGTGACGACCCACTCGCCTCATATCCTCTATGAACGCGGCTTTCAGCCTATTCGATATTTCAGGCGGCAGAACATTGGCGGCGAGCAAACGACCGAGGTTTTGAATCTCTCTGCATTCTACAGTCAGACCCCGAACGAGCGGGATTTCCTGCAAAGGTATCTGAAGCTGACGCATTGTGACCTCTTCTTCGCGGACGCCGCAATTCTCGTCGAGGGCAACGTCGAGCGGCTCCTACTCCCTGTGATGATTGAGAAGGAAGCCGTTTCCCTGCGGTCGGCCTGCCTGTCCATTCTGGAAGTGGGCGGTGCCTTTGGCCATCGCTTCAAGTCGTTGATTGAGTTCCTCGATCTTGTTGCGCTCGTGATTACCGACTTGGATAGCGTGAAGCTCATTGCAGACCCTGAAAAGGATGAGGACGAAGATACTGAGTTCGAAATTCCAAATGCCGAGGTAGATAAGCCGCCTGTGAAGAAATCCGGAAAAGCGTGTTTGCCATCGGAGCCGGACGCGCTCACGTCAAACCAGACATTGATCCAGTGGCTGCCAAGAAGACAGACAGTTGCGGATCTGCTTGCCGCAACCGACGTCGAGAAGTTGCATCAGGCCGAAGGCGGTAACGGCTTCAAGGTCCGCGTGACCTATCAAGTACCGACGAATGTGACATGGAATGGCGAGACTGCCAGTCTCTGCGGGCGAACCCTGGAGGAATCCTTTGGGCTTGAAAACGCGGCGTGGTGCCAGGAAGCGGCTCAACAGCGCATCGGCCTTAGGCTCCGACGATCCCCTCCGACACCGGGCGATCTTGCTTCCGGCCTTCACAGACGAGTCAATGGAAAGTCGTTCGATAAAACGAAGTTTGCATTAGGTGTTCTGACCGAACCTCCAGCGAATTGGAATGTGCCACTCTATATCAAAGAAGGCTTGCGCTGGCTAGAAAGCGCAGTCAGTCTCGAGTTGCCTGCACCACTGCCGGAGGCGAAAGAGCCTGCGGCCATTGCTGCAGCGCGTGACGCGGCAGCGGCGGCGGCGAAATGACCAGCCGCGCTCAGCAAAAAGATACCGAGGCGGATCGGGAGCTCTACGGCTGCCTCAACGCATCGCCGCCACGAAGTTTCTTAATGATCGCGGGAGCCGGCTCGGGGAAGACCACGTCCTTGATTAAGGGGCTCACAGAGATTCTCAACAAGCACGGCGATAAACTGAAGTTACGCAGACAGAAAGTCGCATGCGTCACTTACACCGAGATCGCGGCCAAAGAGATCTGGGCAGATGTGGGGAACAATCCCCTCGTCCATGTCGCGACAATTCACAGCTTTCTGTGGTCGCTGGTTCGGTCATTTCAGGCCGACATCCAGCGATGGGTGGCAAACCGCATTGATGAAAAACTTCTAGAGCTACGGGAGACGGCGGCCAATTTCGGGCGACGCGTTCAACAACGCACGCGCGACAAGAACCAGAGCGACATAGTCCGCTATGAGCAGCAGCGGGCGCGGATTAACCAGGTTCGCTCGTTCACCTATGGAACGGGTAGCGACTACGTGAACGGAATCCTCGGTCACGACGACATCGTAAAAATGGTGCCGCAACTCATCGTCGATCACCCGTTAATGCGAAGAATTATCGCCCAACAATACCCTTTTCTCCTTGTCGATGAGAGTCAGGACACGATGGAGAACGTCGTGGTAGCTCTCAAGACGGTAGATGAAGAGCTGGGAGACCAGTTCTGTCTAGGTTTCTTTGGCGACCCGATGCAGCGTATCTACCTGACAGGGATCGGCAATATTTCGGCCGGTCCGGGTTGGGCGAGCATCACGAAGCCAGAAAATTTCCGATGTCCCTCAACTGTACTCAGTGTCGCCAATGCGATCCGGCGAGACGGGGATGGCCTAATTCAGACGCGTGGCCGCATGACCGGTCCGGAGGATGCGTTGGTCAGCGTGCCAGGCAGCGCGCACCTCTTCGTCCTTCCAATTGACGAGAGACGCGATCAGCGCATCGCGCAGGTGCGCGCCTGGGCCGCCGGGAAGAACGATGATCTTGCGTGGCATGCAGAAGCGGGCAATGACGCAGTAAAGCTCTTGGTTATCGTCCACCGAATGGCCGCCAAGCGGCTGGGATTCGGTGATCTGTACGCGGCACTGAATGACAAGGCTCCGGAGAAGTTCAAGAACGGATTCCTGGACGCGACCGCGTGGCCGGTGCGTTCATTTAACAACTTTGTTCTGCCGCTTGTGAGCGCCAGCAAGAAGGGTAGCGATTTCGAGGTGATGCAGGTACTGAGGAGCCAATCGCCGCTCCTAGCCCGCGAAAATCTGAGGGGTATCAACGTAGCTGAACGGCTGGGTAAGCTGCGCCAATTCTCCGAAAGTCTTCAGAAGATGATGGAGCCGGGATCAGGTGCAACCAACGCCGATGTTCTACGTCATATTCATGAGTCGAAGGTAATCGACCTCGACCCGAGGGTGCTCTCATACTTGAATCTGCCGAGTCAGACCGAAGCGGAAGAAGGCGACAACGCTGCGGCTGCTGAGGATGATGACGATGGCGAAGAGCTAAGCAAGGAAGTTTTGGCCATGGGCGCTTTCCTCGCGTGCCCGGCGTCACAGTTCTGGGGCTACAATGAATATGTGAACAACGACTCTCCGTTCTCGACACAGCAAGGCATCAAGGGTGCGGAATTTGAGCGCGTACTTGTCGTCCTAGACGATGACGAGGGTACCCATGTTCAATTTTCATATGACAAGTATTTGCGAATCAAACCACTATCCGACCGAGAGGAGGTAAACAGGCGCGAGGGCAAAGAAACGTCTATTGAGAGAACTAGGCGTCTTTTTTACGTATGCTGTACGCGTGCCATGAAAGATTTGATTGTCGTGCTCTTTTCGGCCGATGTAGCAGCAGCACAACGCCAGATCACAGCGCTCGGTCTGTTTCCGGCGAATGCGACCCATTTAGAAAACGAGCTCGCGACAAACTAACTTCTGCCACAGGGCGAAAATATTGGCGCTCACCAAGCTGTTCGTGTGTCCGCACCAAGGTAAGGTTCACACGCATGCGGTCATATCAGAAGCGGACATTCGTAATTCGATTGCGGTAATAATCTCAATCGTCCGCTCAGGCCGAGGAGTGGACGGCTGCGGTAGTTCACCTGTGCGGCGGCATTTCGGCCGAAGGAGACGGTCAGCGCGGATTGTAAAGCGGGGCCGGCAAACGGCCGCTTACTGATTCCGCGAATGCGTACTCACGACCTGCAGCCGTAGTTGACGACCGACCGCTATTTGGCAGTCCAAACAATTCATGGAATTGCCACCCGGCTGCAAGTTCACACCAAACAAACTGCGCAGCGGTATTGGGAACGACAACACCCACTGGCGCACCGGCACGCGCGGGTTGATGTTGTCCGCCAAATCGGCGGCTGTCTCCTCCATGCGTCGCGTGCCGCATGAGGGAAATATGCGCCTTGCATCCAAGTTGCAGAAAAACATGGGCAATATCGTACGCGGCGGGCGTACGGCGTTCGCACAAAAGCCGCCCCAAGGCTCCACTCTACGCGGCTACTGCCAGGCTGTCGTCCTGTTTACGGCGCCGAGGATGGTTTCACATCCCAGCTATTTCCCAGAGAATTCTTGTCGGCAATCTCAAGCCGGACATAACCCTGGTGGCTGTCCAGCAGGCCGCCGCCGACATACGCGCCATTGGTGCCTTTGAGCAGCGTATAGGCGAGGACCGCACCACCTGAATGAAACACCTTGGCGCCGCGCCAGAAGTTGTTCGTCGTGACGGTATTGCCGCCTCCCGCGACCGCCTTAATCGTCAGTACATAAGCATTTGCGGATTTGACCGCCGTAGCGAAACGCTCCGCTTTCGCCAGCTGCGCGATAGGGCTGACTGGTTGCTTTTCTGAAGTGGCAAACAGCTGTTGGATCGCCTGGTCGACGCGCAAGTCGGCCGCCTTTAGCTTCGCCAGAACAGCCTCGATTTCCGCAATGGCCGATTTCCGGGCCTCTGCCGCCGCTTTCTGCGCCGCCGTAAGGCCTTTCTGTATCGGCGCCTCAGGGGCAGGCTTGGCGGCTGCGGTGTTAGTCGCATCCGCGCTCGGCTTTGCGGCCACCGCGGCCGGCTTCGCAGCCGCGGTTTTCTGCGCGGCTTCCATTGCGGCAAGGTCCTTTGCGGACGCCGCCTTGTTCGGGATCAGCCAAAGGTCGATTTCGCTTTCAAGGTCCTGGGCCGTGGCAAGCAAGCCGACGATCTCGTTAAGCAGCTTCGCAGCCTCCGATTTGGCGAAATCGACGCCGAGATTCGGGTACGCGGTAAGGGTGCTGGCGGCGCATTTCGTAGTCCAGGCCCCCGCCAGGGCGCCGTATACAGCCAGTTGATCGATGGTGACGTCCGCGCCGGTGACGTTCAATTGCGTCTTGAACGTCTGCGCAATCGAGCCGACCGCCGCGACCCCTTGAAGCAGCGCAGGCAATGCCGCAAGAAACGCTCTTTCCTTGCGATCATGCATGTCCTTGAGGTCTGCGAAGCTCTTCTGGGCGTTCGCGACCAGAGCCTTGTAACTCTTCGCAAGCGTGCTAAGCGTCAGTATCCCCGCTTCGTAACCCGGCAGCGTTCCGATCGCCTGATCGTCCGCGAGGATTACGGTGGTGGCAGTGCCGCACACCGCGGCCGGAATCATCGCGACAACCTGCTGCGCCGCCTTGGCAACAGCCCGGTTGGCGAGCGCCTTGGTCTCGATGGCATTGCCCGAAATGCTGACGTCCTTGGTGTCCGTCTTCAGATTGCTGACCAAGCCAATCGACTCGGTCAGCGCCTTGCGCTTCGCGTCGTCTGCCTTGTCCTGAGCCGCCTGCAGATCGAGCTTGGCTTTCTCTTCGGCCTGCTGCAGCTCGAGCTCGGATTTTTTTGCCGCCGCCTTTGAAGCGGCAGCATCCGCCTTGGCTTTTTCCATGTCAGCCTGGTCCTTGGCCTCCTGCAAGGTCTGCGCGAACGCAGAGCTCGACAGCGCAAGAACGACGAGTGACGCAAAGATAGAATTTTTCCGCACGGTTCCCCTCCTCTTTCCCGTTCCAAAAGTATAACATCCATGCTAACCCTGCATCATAGGAAACGGACAATGCGAAAAATCTTCGTCCTTTGTTTTATCTTTTTTACCGGCGCGGCCAGCGCCCCCGCACTTGCCCAGAACACGCCCAACACGGCCGGAACATCCGTCTACGGCGGGAAGGCGGTTCAAGGGAGTGATACTCCCTGGCAAGCTGTAATCTACCTGGCAAACAAGGGCGCCAGCTCGGGCCTGCTCTGCGGGGCGACGGTAATCGCGCCAAACTGGGTTGTCACCGCAGCCCACTGTTTCTACAACCATGCAGGGGACAGGATTCCGACCTCACTGCTCGGCTTGGCGACGGGAACCTTGAAGCTGTCCGGGCAAAAGCAGACCCTGCCGTTCGACGAGCCGATCGTGTTTGACGGATACACGCTCGGCGATTGGGACAAGGACATCGCGCTCGTGAGATTGCAGAAGCCCGTCAGCGGCGTTGTTCGGCCGATCGTTCTGGCTTCGACTGAAGACGAAAAGGCGCCTCCGTCCAGCTTCCGTGTCGTAGGCTGGGGAAAAACGGAAACGCTGGCGATCTCCGACAACCTGCTCTTCGCTTTCCTGAAGCCGGTTTCCATGTCGGAGTGCGCCAAGGTCTATCCAACGGGCCTGACGAACCGGACGCTTTGTGCCGGAGATCCGCCCAAGGACGCGTGCCATGGCGATAGCGGCGGACCTCTCTATACGGGCACGGGAGCAACCGCAGTTCAATTCGGAATCGTGGCGGCGGGCGAAGGCTGCGGAAAGAAGCCAGGTGTCTATGCGCGAGTGTCTCAGCACCGAGGCTGGATCGAAAAAACAGTCGCCGCGACGGGCGACAAACTGGCCAACAGTGGGCAGATCAAGACGACCGTGTGCACTCCTGCGGCCGCATTGAAGAAGGAGTGCTGAGCGACTTCCTCGCCCGGTTCCACAAACTAATTTTGTCGGAAGCTGGGACGATTCAATCCGCATCGAGCCGATATCCACCAGAGCGCCAGTGGCCTCGAGTTCGAGTGGGATAGGAATTTTAAAGGCCATTTTTCACCAACCCGCTAGAGCGCCATCTCAAAATTTTCGAGAGCGGACGCTAAAATCCGAAGCGCTGATTACTTCGTCATCACTCGGCCAGCGACCGCTTCGGCCGAGGAGTGGACGGCTGCGGTAGTTCACCTGTGCGGCGGCATTTCGGCCTAAGCGGCCACTGGGAGCCAGTGGTCGTTGAATTCCAGAATTGTCGATTCGAGCGTCTGCTGTCCGAAAATGCCAGATCACCCTTTCGACCCAAAGCGGAACTTGGGCGCCTTACGCGCCCGCGTGTCCAGAAGTCACGCACCCCCGTTTCGATCGCGTTTCCTTCCCGCCAAAAAAAGCATTTGTTTGGGCGCTCGTTCCTCGCGCGCAGTTTCTGCGTTGTGTCGCATTCGCGGCATAACCTCAAGGAGACCGTCATGTCACTCAAACTCGTTCCACCAATTTCCGGCCCATTCACCAATCTGGCCGCGCAGTTGAAGAGAAGACGCTTCGCGCTGGTCAATGAAATCGCGCAGAATGGTCAATCCGGACCGCCCAAACAACACTCCTGACGCATCAGTGCGTGTGCTCTGAGTACCGCGGGCCGGTGCGGGAGGAAGTAGGTGTAACAGTTGGCTGAATGAGCGTGGCCTTCGGGCCACGTTTCTTTTTGCTGGGTCGCCAGGTTATGAGTCTGCGCCAGTAGCTAGCCGACAGACTCCACACCAGCATCACGCAAGGAACTTGGGATCTATGAGGGACTTCGCGTGCGCGATTTGCTCAGGGGTAATCACTGTTGCGGGGTCGATTGGGATGCCCACTACTACGCCAACAATGAGCGAGCGGCAACCATAATGATTCGGGGGCAACAACGCTACTAAGTCTTCTATTGGCGTTGCCTTCATGTTCATCAACTTCGCGCCAGCAGGTAAAAGCAACACCTTGCCATCCAGGAATCGACATACTTCCGGGGTGCGCGAATCGCAGACTGCACTGTAGCGCAAGCCGTCCATGAAACGCGCTAGCGCGGGGTCGAGAATTGAGGTTCCCCCGAAATTTCGTCTTCCAGGAAGTAGGGTTAAACTTAACTGACTGGAAGGAGAAAATATGTTCAAGATGCCGAAGGCGGAGTACACCGCGGAGTTCAAGGAACTCGCGGTCAAGCGTGTCAAGGATGGCCA
>ORMF011909605.1_pt1 | contig 15853 bp, 14 predicted proteins | sample 1779871 | NCBI WGS metagenome assembly ORMF01 (sample SAMEA104232316, study PRJEB22302) | groundwater metagenome | biome: forest; feature: aquifer; material: groundwater | place: USA | collected 2011-08-07 | depth 5.4 m
CGCTTCTGCCTCTCCGTGTCCGCCCTCATCCCCATCGCTTCCCATTCTCGTTTTGTTTGCGCGGGATTTCCTTTTTCGGAATGGGCGATTGGGCTTCGGGCGGGTTTCTCCTTAAAGGGAGAAACTGACGGAATTCAAACTACTGTACTACTGACCTTGTGTGGTAACTCTAACCCTCTCATTCGCCTCGGACATTCCTTTGGGCTAGAAGTAGTATATCATTTTGTGGTTATATGACGACGCCCAAAACGGAATAGGTCCGAGGCTTCAGAACGCGCAACGGCTCACATTGTGGTAATTGAGCTGTTAGTGGTGAACTCTCCCATTGAAATCAAGGTGTGTAATACAGAAAAATTGATCTTTCTGATAACCAAATACTCGAAACAAACCTTTTTGCTCTACTCGAAAATGGAAATAGTATTGCTCAACAATTTTTCTTTCAGATGTATTTTGTTCGTCAATCATTCCAAAGCTTTCTGTTCCAGATTTTTCTGGAGTTACCCCGCTTTCGCGGGGTAAGTTAACCCATTGTTTCCATGTCATTTTCTCAATATGTCGGAGACGATCAATAAACCTTTTAGCCTGTTCTTTGTCTAAACTATAAAATGAGTATTTTTTATTCAACGAACAATCACAAATTGTAAAAATAACTTTTGATTCAGTGTACCGTAGGTCAAATTTGCTGGGTATTCCTAATTCATCCATGGCATTGTGTTCCGCAATGCCTATTTATTCAGCAGTGGAGTATAGTATTCTTTAAGTGCTTTATGAGAAATAACTTTATCGGAAGAAGCGTTCGCTTCTTTCCATGGAGTATGAGCGTGTGCAATATCTACAAGTCTACTTGCGGAGTAACCACCAAATGTAGCCCAAACTTTTTTCAAAATTTCTTTATCATCTTCCAAAAGTGAAGATTTATCGTTTTCAGAAATTATAGAATCACTGCCATACTTTTTAAATTTTTGATATATTTCAGGAATAACGGGTCCATACTCCCACGCTTCAATCTTGTTGCTGAAAAGAGGCTTGCCAATTTTTGCAAGATAATATGCTTGAGCAAAATACAAAATCTTTTGGAGTTTAAGATTTGTGATACCCTCTCTTTCTTTGTTGTCTCCGACAAAAGCTTGAGAGGCAAGATATATTAGGTATTTGGCGACATTCTCCGCATCGTATGGAGATTTTATAGTGTTGGTAGCCATGACTATGTATAGTATACCAAATGGTTATATGCAAGCAAGGAAAATATAAATGACTTTGATTTTATATTCAAAAATATCTCCCTAAAATAGCTCATGCGGTAAGCCATATTTTTCTCGTTTTTTACTTGACAGTATAGTTAAAAAGGTGTATAATTCAGGCAGGAGGTGGTACAGTGTTCCTTTCAATTACAGCCGCTCTGCTTCACGGACTAGCGTACGTAATCTATCTACGCCAAGTACGGTTCGGGAACTCTGTTCCTAACCCCGCATCTTGGACGGTCTGGGCGTTTCTTGCAACATTGAACGCTCTGACATTCTGGAAAGCCTCGGGAGACGCACTGGCAACAATGCAGTTCTTCACGGGCGGAGTAATGTGTATTGCGGTCTTCGTTTATTCACTTTACGCTGGCAAGTTTGCCAAGCTCGATACTCAAGCGAAAGTTGTGCTTGGTATCGGTCTGGTCGCTTGCTTCGTCTGGTGGAAACTCCAAGACGCGTCGTACGCCAACATCATCGTCGCATTCGGATTCGCAGTCTCGTCATGGCCTACACTTCGTGGGGTGTGGCGCGACTCGCGAAATGAGAAGTCTCTCCCGTGGTTCATCTGGACGGGAGCGTTCATCCTGACACTCTTGAATGTGATACTTCGGTGGAAGGGGCAGTACATTTCGCTCCTCATGCCGATTGAACTCATCATCATTCACGGTGCGGTCGCGATGCTCGCAGTACCAAAAAATGAATGGTTGCCAGAGTAACATCATGGCTTCCAGTCAAGTTCACTCTCAAATCGCTTCGTCTTTCACAAAAGGCGGAGCGATTTCTTTTTTCATTAATTCAAAAATGTAAGCAATTTTGTCTATTTTCTTATGATGTGTAATTTTTAATCCAGCCTCGTCCGCCATGACTGAAACTTCGTCTAAAGAAAATTGCTCTGATCTATTTGCTCCGAGACTTTCATCAAATATAACTGTAGTTCCTACAATTTCTTTTATTGGAGCATTTAATTTTTTGTATATTTCCATACGAGCCTCAAACGCATCTTCTGAAAAAACACTAGCAATTATTTTCCCACTATCTTTTAATACCCTGTTTATTTCACGCAAAACAGGAATTTTATTTTGAGCAAGATTGGCTATTGTTTCTAACAATACCACAACATCAAATACTCTATTTTCGAAAGGTAAACTTAATGCATCAGCTTGCAAAATTTTAACTGTTGGAAACGGAGCAAGATTTATTTTTGCATCTGCAACTGCCTTAGGGTCAATATCAATCGCGGTGACATTTTCTGTTTTCTCTAAAATTAGTTTTGTGTTTTTACCATTTCCACAACCTATATCTAGTACATAAGAATTGTTAGGAATGTGTTCCCTTACATAATTTTTTTCTTCTTCAAATAAAGCTTGATATGGTGGTGTGGGGTTGTTTAACACCCCCTCCCAATAATCTACATTTGTATCCATACTTTGATTTTATCATAAAGTTTTATTTGTTGTAGTCCGAAGCCCAATCGCCCATTCCGAAAAAGGAAATCCCGCGCAAACAAAACGAGAATGGGAAGCGATGGGGATGAGGGCGGACACGGAGAGGCAGAAGCGGAGGAACACGCTCCCAGCGTGTTCTGGAGCGGATGCCGAGCCGTGACGGAATTCATTGTCAGAGTCACCACTTACACATTTTTAATAAAATAAGTTCGAGCGAAGTCGTAAAGACACACCATCAACAAACTAGAAGATTTTTGATTTTTTCTCTTAATTTTGATAGTATTTTAGCCATGGAACCAGAGGAAAAAGAGCTCCTTAAAAGAACTTTAGCCTTAGAAGAGGAAAACAACAGTATATTGCGGTCTATGTACCGCTCTATGCGTCTTACCCGTATTTTCCACATAGTTTACTGGATTGTCATTATAGGTTCGGCTGTAGGGGCATATTACCTTATTCAGCCTTATATAGAGGCTGTGACAGGAGCATATGGCGGAGCAAAAGACAGTTTCAGCAGTTGGAGCAGTATAATTGATAATTTCAAAGAGTTGGGGCGATAACAGTTTGTTTTGAGATTTATCTAATGCCTGGGTAGCTCAGTTGGTAGTAGCGCTTCCCTGAAGAGGAAGATGTCGCCAGTTCGAGTCTGGCCCCAGGCACCAAAATCGGTACTCAACAGTCGGAGGAGGATAGCACTCCCTTGAAAATAATGTCAAAAGAGCTCGGCGAAAAAGAAAGAATTGATGTTATGACCAAGATTTCATCCGCACCTGGGGGAACAACGGACTTCATTCCGCTTGAGAAAATAAAATCGGGAATTGATAAAGAAACACATAGAAAAATAGAGGACGGGGAATTGAAGAAGATTGTTATCGTATTTACAGATGGCGACAGTAATGATCCGGTTAGAGTAGGTCGAGTCCTGAAGGAATTGCGAGAAACTGGAGTTATAGTTATCGGAGTGGGAATTACAGAAGATGGTAGGGCGGCGCTGACGACGTACGCTCCCGGAGCGCAGCTGGCAGAGCAGGCTGAAAAACTTTCTGTTATTTTAGCCGAAGTGTTAAAAGATAGTTTCAGTGGAATTTAAAATTACTATAAAAACATGAACGAACACGTTGAAATGCCACAATTAGATAGTCAGCTTTATACTCATTATGAAAATGCAAAGGCCAGGTTTGAGGAGTATATTAAACCTTGCTTGAATTATAGGTATGATCTTCCTCTAGAAAAGGTAGAACTCGATGATCCTGATTACAATATATTTATGTGTCGTAATAATGTTATCGATGTGGTAATAACCCATGCAGACCTTTTTCTAAACTTAGATGCTAAATACCTTCCTCACATAGATGAAAGTAGGGTCAGTCTAATCCGTAAATATTCTGAGTTTCTTCATGAAATTTGCCAAGAAACTATCAAGCGCAAAAAGACAGAAGATGAAATGGATGAGATTAAGTTTTTGGTAAAGGGGATTGTAGACAATTGCCAAGGAGTCCTAGATATGAATAAGCCTAGCGAAGAGGGAGTATCCGTCGCCGCATAAGTTTATAAGTAAGATTCTATCCCTTAACCCTAAGTCTTGTTTGCCTATTTTTATCTACCTTCGGAAGTCTGATTATAAGAAGCCCATGTTTTTCTACTGCATCTGCCTCGTCCACTTGTATTTCAGCCGGTAGCATTATCGTTCTGGAAAATGATCCCCAGTAGAGTTCCTGGTGAAAATAGTCCTCATCTTTTACAAATCTTTCCGTCTCCCTTTTTCCTTTTATTGTGACCATATCTCTGGCTATGGATATATCCAAATCTTCTGGTTTTACGCCAGCCACCATGCTTTTTATAACTATTTCTGTGGGAGTTTGGAATACGTCTACAGTCAACTGGCCTTCTTCGGGCTCCTCGTCAAACCAAGGCTCGCCATTTGCACCAGTTTTGGCAGGAGTTTTGCTCTCCGCTTCCTCCATTTCAGAATCCTCATCCATCCTTACGCTGCCAGTTAATTTTTCAAAGAATGATCTAGTGTCTTTCATAGAGTTTTGGGTCAAAAGTGGAATTTCTAAGGTGTTTTACCTTCTCAAATAATAATAATAGGACAATAATGCTTAGCCAGACTGTTCCAAATATAAAGAAAATATTTCCTTCAGCTTCCCTAATTATAAATAAATTGAAGGCAGTATGCAATACGATAGCGATGATAATTCCCGATATTGTGTACATGATCTTCTCTTTGTGGGTCCGATAAAAGGCCAGGGCCATACATATACCTATAGTAGCCGAGGACATAGTGTGGAGGAGGCTTGCTCCGATAAAGCGCAAATTGCCATGAACTATTGTACTGGCGAACTCTCCGTTTCGGATGAGGTCAAGGAGAAATAAAGTATTTTCCAAAGTGACAAACCCCAAAGCCGATATAATGAGGTAGATGATGTCGTCCACCGGCTCCTCCGTCAGTTTTTTATTTCGTAAGGCAATGAAATAGACGAAAAGGAATTTAGCCACCTCTTCCAAAGCGGCCCAAAGGGTAAAAGATAGAGCTTCTTCTCCACCGATGTAGTCATAAACAATTTTTTGGAAAGGCAAAACAAAAAGCACTGCCAGCATCCCGCCTAGAAAAGACAGAGTGATCATTTTTGCCGGCTCCGGGTGAGTATCCTCTTTGAGCCAGAACCACATCCAGATTAGAGCCGGGATAAGTCCGAGTATAAAGGCAAGAAGGAAAGGATATTGTTGTAGAAAATTTAGGAACATAGGTTTGATTAATGATTCAAGATGCATGATTCTTGCGTCTACTTTATTTTGGCCAATCTGTGATCATGAGCATTTTATCGTCCGCATTTTTGATGTTCTGCCAGATTTCTTCCGTAATGAAAGGCATAAACGGATGAAGCATTTTAAGAGAAGTCTCAAGTATATACCTTAGAGTATACTGAACAGATGCTATTTTCCCTGCCTCGTTACTTGCCAAAGCCACTTTTGACTCCTCTATTATTTTATCAGCAAAAGTGTGCCATACATAGTGGTATAACTTTTCTGCCGCCAAGTAAAATCGGAATTCATCCATATCTTTTGTGACATCAGAAACTAAATTATTTAATTCGGATAGACTTTGACTGTCAGATTCAGCTAGCTTTTCAGGTTTTTTACCATTCCAGTTTTCAGTGCTAGTTAGGACGAATCTTGTAATGTTCCAAATTTTGTTTGAAAAATTTTTATAGGCCTTTATTTTAGGTTCAGAAGTTTTACTATCGGTGCCGGTTGCCATCCCTACTATTAAAGACATGCGTACAGCATCAGTGCCAAATTTCCCGATCATTTCAAGAGGGTCAAGGTTATTACCTAAAGATTTTGATATCTTACGGCCCTTCTCGTCTCTGACAAGACCATGAAGATAGATGGTGTGAAATGGTATTTGGCCCAAATGAAAACCGCTCATCAAGATCATCCTGGCAATCCAGAAAAATATAATATCGTATCCCGACTCAATAACCGAAGTCGGATGATACATTGCCAGATCTTTTGTTTTTTCCGGCCAGCCCAAAGTGGAGAATGTCCAGAGAGAAGCAGAAAACCAGGTATCCAATACGTCCGGATCTTGTTCCCATCTTTCCCCAGGCGGTGGCGTGATTCCGCAATAAACTTCTTCATCTCGATACCAAATGGGTATTCGATGCCCGAACCATATCTGTCTTGAAATGCACCAATCTCGCAGGTTTTCTATCCAATGAAAATAAGTTTTGGAAAAAAATTCGGGAAGGATTTTTATTGACCCGCTGGAAACGGTGTGATCCATGATTTTTTTCAGAGTTACCATGCTCCCCGATTCAATTCCAGGGATTTCCGAGTGGTTTATTGTAAATAGCTTTTTAACATCAACAAACCATTGAACTTTTGGTAAAGGTTCAACTATACCTCCCGATCTTTGAGCTAGAGAAATATTCTGTTTAACAGCCTCTTCTTTTTGAAGCAAATCATTTTCTCGAAGCCATATTACAATCTTCTCCCGAGCTTCAAGTGTTTTTAGCCCTGCAACCAAAGGCCCGGCATTTTCAGTCATCCTAACGTGTTCGTTGATTACTTGTATGCTAGGAAGTTTGTTTCGTTCAGCTATATCAGCATCTGTGTGGCTATGAGCTGGAGTAACGCCAAGAGCGCCGGTACCGAACTCTTTATCGACTTCTTTTTCCCCGATGATTCGTATTTTTAAAATTTTGCCTGCGAATTCTCCACTGAACTCTTGTCCAATGTATTTTGAATAACGTTCGTCACTAGGATGCACGGCCACTGCGGTGTCACCAACTTTTGTTTCAGGTCTGCTAGTAGCGATAGAAATAGGGAATTCTTTCCAGTATCTGAATGTATAAAGCTTGGCTTCTCGCTCTTCATATTCGATCTCATCGTCAGAAATAACCGTCTGACCCTTTGGATCCCAGTTAATCACTCTGTTGCCGCGATATATTAATCCTGCTTCATACATTCTGACAAAAGCAGTATTTACTGCCTTGTTCCTCTCTTCATCCATTGTATAAGCATATCGGCTCCAATCTAGCGAAGCTCCCATAGCCCTCATTTGTTTCAGGATAGTGTTTTTGTTGTTTTCAATAAATGTCTCAATTCTTTTTAATAACTCTTCTCGTCCCAGGTCATATCTATTTTTATTCTCTTCTTTCTGGATGTCTTTTTCGACACGGGCCTGAGTAGCGATAGCCGCAGAGTCTGTACCTGGAATCCACAGGGCTTTTTTACCCGTCATTCGTGCGTAGCGAATCATTATATCTTCAATAACCAGCATTAAGGCACTACCCATATGAAGAATTCCGGTTACATTGGGAGGGGGAAGGACTATAGTAAATGGCTCTGTACGTTCCCCAGGCAAGTTATCCGGATTAAAGAACCCACTTTCTTCCCATAACTGGTATATACGTTCTTCAGTTTCCTCGGGTTTATAAGGGGACAAGAATATATCTTTCATTTATTTAGAATATCATATTAAAAGATTAGGGAGTAGTCCGTAGACAGGCTGCCCAAATCAGAATTTATAAAGGACAATTTGTTGCTTATAATGTCCTTTATCTGACCTTTACAAACAATCAGTATTTTATAGGGTCAAAATGAATTCTAAGGGACAGACTTTTTTCGATAAAGGACAGAATTAAAAAAATGGCTAATAATAAAGGTTTTTACGATGTTACTGGATATTTACTGCTATTGACAATTTTTATAAAGGAACGTACTATGTTTCAATAATAAAAATTAGGTTAAATTTTAGAAAAGTAATTTTTATGTATTAATCCGTCTTTAGTTAAATCGCTTAATGGTTTTATAAATAAATTCAACAAAAAAATGACTACCTTAAAGAAATCACTAACACTTCTTCCAATAGTTTTTGCTGCGGTATTTTTATACGCAGGTACAGTCTATGCTACCCCTCCTATTTTGGGTACCTGTATTGCTAGCAACTACTCCACGGAGGGTGTTGTATATGGCATAAATGGAGCTACTTTTTCCCATTCTACTACCTGTACTCCACCTTCTGGAACTGTAAGAACAGCAGCAAGAATAGCCTTGGATGACGGCGGAAGCATTTTTGTAAACGGACAAATGGTACATACTATAGATGAGGCTTGCGGAATTAAATACGCTTATTTTGATGTCAATATGAATGCTGGTGTCAGCAATACAGTGAATTGGACTTCAATCAACTGTGGGCTAGCTGGTACAGGAGCAAGTGTAGAGTTTGATTTCTATGGAGCAGAAGTAATTAATCAAGCTCCCACTCTTACTTTACTTGGAGGAAATCCAATCACAATTAATATCGGGACAACTTATACTGACGCAGGTGCTACTGCCCAGGACCTAGAGGATGGAAATATTACTGCAAATATAGTAGTAACTGGTTCAGTAAACACAGGAGCCATTGGGATTTATACCATTACCTATAATGTAAAAGACTCCGCGGGAGTATCGGCTACTCCGATAACCCGAACAGTAAATGTAGTTAACCCCGCTCCAGCTCCTGCCACTATCCCAGCGAAAGTTTGCCTTACTCCAAACACATTGGGAGATAATACAAAGGTAACTCTTGGAAATAGCTGGGACGGAGCATCTTTCAGTCTACAGAACGTCTTGAACGGTCTAGGTTTTTCCGTAAATGCTGCAAACGACCAGATTCACGCTCAAACTTGGACTCCTCTCCACGACAATACAACCATAACTATTAAGTCACTTTTCCATAAGAGTGACTACGATATGGTGTTTGGATATTTGCGAGACGACGGAGTATTCCACCCAATTTATAAAACAGCCAACTTTGCCGCTTATGCTTCAACTTCTGTGTGGGCAGAAGGTGAAGCACACCAACTCAGTATTGCAGGAAAAGAGCCTGTCACTTTTGCCATATATGTTTTCAACACTAATCTTTTCCGCTACACAAAAAATTTACTCAATGCCAATAGCGAACATTTTGCACTATCCTACAATGTAAGCAGTTCTACAGACCGTTACCTCATTGCTTTTGAAGATTTGTCTAATATACCGGCCAGCAGAAGCGATTCTGATTACAACGATGTCGTAGTCCAAATTATTTCAGAGGATTGTGCGGACAATGCTCCGGTCAATCATCCTCCCGTCATTACTCTTATCGGAGCAAATCCAATAACAGTTACTATAGGACAAATTTTTACTGATCCAGGGGCTACTGCAAACGATCAGGAAGATGGAAATATTACTTCAAGTATCACAGCTTCAAGCACAGTTAATACTGCTGTAGTCGGTACATACACTATTACATATAATGTAAAAGACTCTGGTGGACTTTCAGCTAGTCCTGTTACACGAACAGTAAATGTAGTAAATCTAGAGGTATCGTGCCCATCTACCCGAAATGGTTGGTACACCACATATTACAACTATGCTTCAACAACTTTAGGGATGGAGTTACCTATGAGCCAGTGGGGGAATTCATATGGAGATCCTCTTTCATCACAAGCTGCATGGACTGCAAATTGGTATGATTCTAATTTTGCTAGATTTAGCAAAGTAGATTCAAATCTTCTATTTGGTGATAATTTCTTTCCTTTCGACACTGCTCCAGAGGAAATAATAAACGGACACGACTATCATTTTGGTCTTCACTCAAAAGCTACCCTGACAGCTTCTACTACCGGCTCTTATGCATATAACCTAACATCAGACGATGATGCTTGGATTTACTTGGATGGAGAACTGGTCATTGATAACAGAAACGTTCATCCACCTACATCCAAAAATGGCTCTCTAAATATTACAGCTGGCTCCCATACACTGGATCTTTTCTTTGCAGAGAGACATACAGTCAAATCATTCCTGGATTTCAGCTTCACTGATACGACTCTTGTAATAAAACCTCTAGGAGAAATATGTAATCATCCTCCAGTCATCACTTTAGTGGGCGCAAATCCTATCTCTGTCATTGTTGGATCTACTTTCTCTGACCCGGGAGCAACAGCTTTTGACCAAGAAGATGGAGATATCACATCTAAGATAGTAGCTTCAAGCACGGTCAATATAAATGTGGTAGGCTCTTACACCATTACCTATAACGTCAAGGACTCACAGGGCCTTGCTGCTACTCCTGTCTCAAGGACAGTCAATGTCCTTAATGGCGGAGGAGGAGGGGGAGGCGAGACAATAAAGGGCAAGATCACTTTCTGTCTTATGATTGCCAATAACCAAAATGTTGTGGCTACAAGCTCTAGCGGTCTTCCAGCCGGAACATTTCTTCTAAATCTGGCTTCATCTACAAGCTTTGCTACCTCTTCTCTACAGGCAAAAACTTGGACTTCAGGAGCTTTTTCTCCAAACACCCAGATTATTTCTTCAGGAATAAATGATGCTGATTGTGTAACATTCACAAACTTAGAGCTAGGAACATATTACTATTCAGAGCTACAAGTTAGTGGAGCTCTTTATAATACTCCAAAATACAATGACAAATTTAATCAGCCAATAAATAATGTCTTTGACTTCTTCAACTATAGCCCTGAATTATTCAATGCCACTTCTTCTGATGACAGTCTGCGAAATATGAATTCCGATGGACAAATCATTTTGACAGAAAGCTCAAAAGACCAAGGTGTGGTGGTTTATGAGACATACAATCCTGCTCCGCAGTGTGTTCTTCCACAGATTAATTCTAGCCTAACTTCATCTGTCACTATAAATACTGCATTCTCATATACTCTTTCTTCTGCCACTTCTACTGATAGTTTTCTAATCTCCACTTCTACTTTGCCATCATGGCTCACATTTGCCACAACTACAAATGTCCTAAGCGGAACTCCGACAGAGACAGGAACATTCAGCATTACAATGAAGGCTACAAATACTTGTGGTACTGATACACAAACACTGGTCATTACTGTAAATCCTGCTCCTCCAGCTAGTAGCGGGGGAGGCGGAGGTGGAGGTGGTGGAACTGGCGGAGGTGGAGGAGTTAACGGTCCTATTGTCGGCTCTTTCGGCGGAAGCAATGGTCCCATTGTTCCACAGCCACAAGTGGCTGGAGCTAGCACAAGCACTTGTTACTACTTGTATGACTTTTTGCGAAAAGATTTCAACAACAATCCTATTGAAGTAAAGAAACTTCAGATATTCCTAAAGGAACTTGAAGGATTCTCAAATCTCGTAGTTACAGGTATCTACGATGATCCGACAATAGCCGCGGTGGACGCCTTCCAGATAAGATACAAAGATGATGTTCTTTTGCCTTGGGGATATGACGGTAATACAGGAACAGACTACACATACATTTTGACAAAGAAAAAGGTAAATGAAATTTACTGCAAAATGGCTTTTCCAGTAACTCCTCTAGAGCAAGCCGAGATAGATGCTCACAGAGCTTTCTGGTTGAGTCTAAAAGATGCAGGCATTACTGTTCCAGGAGAAAACTCCAACGACACAGGTTCTTCTCTAGAAGAGACAGATAACACGGTAGGTTCCGGGTCAACATCATCTGATATGACAACTCTTGCTGGTGTGTCATCAACTACCCAGAAAATCGCCAAAGAAATGACTGCCAATGTTCTATCTGCCGGCAAAAGACTGGGCAATCTAGCTTTTGCTTTGATATCTTGGCCGTTCGGATCGATGATAAAGGGCCTATTCGGAAAGACAGCGGCCCAATGCGTCACTTTCCTGGGAGCGTTTGGATGGCTAAATATTCTCCTTCTTCTCATCATAGTTGTCATTTCTTATCTCTGGTATAGGGAACACAAAAATAACAAAAAACTAGATAAGATTAACGAAGAGATAGACCTCAAATAAAATTAAAAAGAAAGGACCCGCATTACGCGGGTCCTTTCTTTTTTGTACTTCCATGTAGCATTTTACCTTATATGTTTTTTAACGCAAACTTAATTTCCCCAATTTTAGATTTCCTTGGGCGATTATATCGTTTGTCGAGGATAAAAGCTCGGGATGCAAAGTGGTATTTATATAACCAGCCATAGCTATCATGACAGAGTTGTCTGTTGCAAGAGAATTTTCAGGAATTTTGATAGAAAGGCCGTCAAATTTTTCCTCGAGTGATAAAAATGCCGATCGCAACATTTTATTGGCAATTACTCCTCCAGCTACGATCAAGGTTTTAGCCCCTTTTTCTTCCAACGCCTCCTCTGTTTTTTTGAGAAGTACCTCTACTACTGCGTCTTCAAATTCGCGGGCCAAATCTGCTTTATCTGCTTCCGTCATGTTTTGACTTTTGCTGTGGAAATTATCCCGGATATAGTACAGCACTGCAGTTTTGAGGCCCGAGAATGAAAAGTTCAGATTTTTTGAGTGAATCATGGGGCGTGGGAGTTTTGCCTTGTGGGGAATGTTTTCACCTCTGGCATATTCAGCAAGCTTTGATATTTCCGGTCCTCCCGGGTAGGGAAGTCCCAAAAGCCTTGCTACCTTATCAAAGGCTTCTCCGACCGCATCGTCAACCGTCTCTCCGATAACTTTGTATTTACCCCAGGCCTCTATTTCTACAAGTTCAGTATGTCCGCCAGAAATTAGTAAAGCCAAAGCAGGAAATTGAATTGTATTTGAGTCGTTTGAAAATTGTAAATTAAAAATTGAAAATTCTTCGGTTTTTACTAAAACCGAAGCAATATGTCCCTCCATATGATTTGTCCCAATAACAGGAATATTCCAGAGCTTGCCTAAAGCTTTAGCAAAGCTAATGCCAACCCACAAAGCCGGTTCAAGTCCAGGGCCAGATGTCACAGAAATGACGTCCACCGCCGGTCTTTTCGTATTTTCGAGGCAAGTCTTGAAAGATTCGAATAATCCATCTTCTTTTTCTAATATTTTTTTTATTTCATTCCAATTTATTTCTGTATTTTCTTTGGAAACGAAGTCCCGTAGCGAGCTTTGCTCTGCTAATGGGATTAAATTTGATTCCTTAAGTACTTTTTCTAAAAGAGGAATCAAATTTTTAGCATGTTCGCGTTTTGCTAGCATAGGATAAACCCCGCCATACTCTTTGTGCATGGTGATTTGCGAAAATAGGGCATTGCCAAGTACTTTGAAAGCTGGATTGGAAATTCCTCCCTCCGCTTCCACAATACTGACAGCCGTTTCGTCACAACTAGTCTCGATTGATAATATCTTCATATGCATATGCACTCTACCAGAAAATACCAATTTTCTAAAACGTGTAGATGATTAAGCGCTTCCCACGGGAAGCGGTATTATTGAGTATTATTATCTCATCTGCTTTCCGATTTTTATCCTCAAAATCGCACGAAACCATTCTAGTTCCTGGCGAAACTTTTTTCTCCAAAATCGGCAAAAGTTTTTCCAAAGCTTTAGGATATAAGTATACAAATATATGGGTCGCATTTGTTACATCGGTCTCAAAAATATCTTCCATTTTTATTTCCACGTTTCTATTTTTTCTTGTTCGAAATTTCGCAAGTAAGTAAGGGACTAAGGATTTTTCTACTCCTATCGCTTTTATCCCCGGATATTTGTCTGCTACCTTTTTTAAAATGCGAGCGTTCCCACAACCTAAATCATAAAATATGCTTGAATTACCCAACTTCAAAGTCTCAATTATTTTTTCATCGATCTCTTTTGGTGCCGGAACAAAAGGGGCATCCGTATTAAATTTTGCTACTATCTCAGCAATAAAAAAGATAATAAACAAGATGGAAATTATTAAAGAAACTCCTAACACAAGTACATACAGTAGTATCATTGTGCGCGCTGTAGGGATTGAACCTACGGCCCTCATCACGTCAAGATGATGCTCTACCACTGAGCTAAGCGCGCAATAAAAATATACTAGCATTTTAAGGAATTTAAACAACAGAAAACTCCTTCAAATTAGCCCTAATTTAGGACCCTTGACAGTATAGATAAAAGAGTGTATAATAGCAAAAGAATAGGGTTCCTTAAAAACTAGCCTTCTGGAGAGCAAATATAGCGGGTTTAAATTAAAAAAACCTACTCTGCTTGCTCTTCGGAAGGAAACGGTGAAAGTTGCCATTTACCTCTCTGAAAGATGCTCTCACATTTTTATCATCGTGAAAGGCCAATTGAGGATCTGATTTACACCAGTAGCGACGCGGTTGCGTTGCGTACACCATACGGGCTGGTGCAGAATTGCGAACCCTAGAGGTTCGCCGAGGAGAAGAAAATGAAATTTGGAGTTCTCGACCCACGACCGATTCCAGTTGCGGAATCGGCGAACTCGGCCCTGCTCGGGCCGAACACAATTGGAATCGAAGTAACGATCCCAACCCTGGCCACACGGTGTGGTCGGGGAAACATCGACCCCCAGCACACTGGGGGAGACGAAACAAAGACGGCGATCGAGATTGCCTGCGAGCAGGTTGAGTCCTGCTTTGAGGGCCGTCCGTGTTGCGGTGGCGGATGGGACAGTTACTACTGTCCCGAGTGCGACGGTGGTCAACAGCCGTCGTATTCGCCAGAGAGGCGTTGGTCTGATGCGGTCCTCGTGACCGTTCGTCCCGACTTAGACTCTGTGGGGGCGATGGCGGTCTATTCGCTGGCTGTCCAGGGCAAGTCCTTGGCACCAGCGATGAAGCGAATCCAGATGGTTGCCACCGCCGACAAGTTCGCGCGCGGTGGGTACCCCGGTCCGAAGCCCCTCCCGACCCGGGACAACCCGTGGGACGAGAGCTCGGCAACGGCCGAGTCGTCTCGTCCCCTCGCGGCGATCGCGGCAGCAGTCATGGACTTCAAAGTCCCTCTGGCCGACCGCGTCGTCACGATGGAGAAGTGGCTGCTCACCGGCGACGAACCGGCGCAGTACCGCCCCCAAGTCGAGAAGGAACGGCTCGACATGATCACTGCCATGGAAGCAGGGCAGATCAAGTCCGAGACACGTTCAGACGGTCGCATCGCAGTCGTGGAGAGCACGCACCGAGCGGCCACCAGCGTGGGGTACTCCCTCGCTCCGGTTGTGGTCGCGCTCAACCCCAGCTTCAAGCAGGGGCCAAGCGAGCCGTACAAGAAGTTCACGATCTGCGCCTTCGAGGCAAAGTTCGCGGACATCAAGTCGGCACTCGCCGAGCTCGAGACGCTCGAAGCCGGGTGGGGCGGTTCTCCGACAATCGGCGGAAGCCCGCAGGGTGTCAGCTCCGTCTTGACGATCGATCAGGTCGTCGAGGTGGTCGCGAAGTACCTTAATTAATTTTGCCACCATTTTCAGAAAACGTGGGTGCCATTCTAGGTAAGGCATGAACCTAGTCGCCAGAATATCAGGTAAGGCGTGAATCCTGATACGCATGTTCATGCGAGAGTTGGACACCACGGACTGGTTGGCTCACGCTGACCGGTCCGTTTTCTTTTTATCTACTATGTCCAAATCTTTTTAGAAGAAAATCAATATATTTTTTATAATCTTTAATTAAATTATCACCAGATGAGGAAAAGCGCGATTTGCTCAAGATCGTCACCTCGAACCTGATCGTGGAAGAAAAGCGAGTTGCCGTTGAGGCGTCGATTCCGTTTTCGATCCTTGCGGATCGACGTCAAATGCTACATGGTGTCTTTATTGTACCAAGTTAGAACCTATTTCCAAAACAAATGATGTCGTACGCGCGGAGCGCGTGGTGAATTGGATTAAATCGTACGCTCCACGACGAATTCCGTCACGGCTCGGCATCCGCTCCAGAACAC
>ORMF012393161.1_pt1 | contig 15846 bp, 11 predicted proteins | sample 1779871 | NCBI WGS metagenome assembly ORMF01 (sample SAMEA104232316, study PRJEB22302) | groundwater metagenome | biome: forest; feature: aquifer; material: groundwater | place: USA | collected 2011-08-07 | depth 5.4 m
ATGTCCAAAGAGAAATTCGATCGCAAGAAACCCCACGTTAACATCGGCACGATCGGCCATGTCGATCACGGCAAGACCACGCTGACGGCCGCGATCACGACGGTGCTCTCGAAGAAGGGTCTGGCCCAGGCCAGAGCGTTCGACTCGATCGACAACGCCCCCGAAGAGCGGGAGCGCGGCATCACGATCGCCGTCGCCCACGTCGAGTACGAGTCCGAAAACCGCCACTACGCCCACGTCGACTGCCCGGGTCACGCCGACTACATCAAGAACATGATCACCGGCGCCGCCCAGATGGACGGAGCCATCCTCGTGGTCTCCGCGGCCGACGGCCCGATGCCCCAGACCCGCGAGCACATCCTCCTGGCCCGCCAGGTCGGCGTGCCGGCCATCGTGGTGTTCCTCAACAAGTGCGACGCCGTCGACGACAAGGAACTTTTGGACCTGGTCGAGATGGAGGTCCGCGAGCTCCTGACCAAGTACCAGTTCCCCGGCGAGAAGATCCCGGTCGTGCGCGGTTCGGCCCTGAACGCGCTCAACAACCCCACCGATCCCAAGGCCATCGAGTGCATCATGAACCTCATGAAAGCGGTCGACGAGAACGTCCCGACCCCCAAGCGTGAGGTCGACAAGCCGTTCCTGATGCCGATCGAGGACGTCTTCTCGATCACAGGCCGCGGCACCGTCGGCACCGGCCGCATCGAGAGGGGCATATGCAAGGTCGGCGAGGAAGTGGAGATCGTCGGCATCAAGCCCACGAAGAAGACCGTCATCACCGGCATCGAGATGTTCCGCAAGCTCCTCGACGACGGCCGGGCCGGCGACAACGTGGGACTGCTCCTTCGCGGCGTGGAAAAGAACGACCTCGAGCGCGGCCAGGTCCTGGCCAAGCCCGGTTCGATCAACCCCCACAAGAAGTTCAAGGGCGAGGTCTACATCCTGACCAAGGAAGAGGGCGGCCGCCACACGGCGTTCTTCAACGGCTACAAGCCCCAGTTCTACTTCCGCACCACCGACGTCACCGGCATCATCAATCTGCCGAAGGACGTCGAGATGGTCATGCCCGGCGACACGGTCACCGTGACCGCGGAGCTCATCACCCCGATCGCCATGGAGAAGGAACTGCGCTTCGCCATCCGTGAGGGCGGCCACACCGTCGGCGCGGGAGTGGTCTCGGAGATCCTGGAGTAGGGCGGGATCGGGGTCCGGTCGGGGCCCTTCAGCGGGCCCCAAAAAAAAGACTAGACAAGCTGTTTTCGGTACTGTACACTTAGCTCTTTATTGTCTAGTGCGACGTAGTCTATTCCGGGTGGGCGCAGAAGATGAGAGAATTCTTTGAGTTTGAATGCACGACTTGCCGTCGACGTAACTACTCGTCGAACAAGAACAAGAAGCTGCATCCCGAGCGCATTGAACTGCAAAAATTCTGCCCTTTCTGCCGTAAACACACAACGCACAAAGAACAGAAATAGCTTCTAACTTCCCCAGGCCGTAGGCCGTCAGACCTTCGCCCGGCTGAGGGGTTTTTTCTGTTTAGACAAGTCTGTTAAAAGGTTTAGGCCAGTAGCTCCAATCGGCTAGAGCAGCGGTCTCCAAAACCGCCTGTTGGGGGTTCGAATCCCTCCTGGCCTGATCTTGGAGGTTGGGTAAGGGATTCGAAGTGAGGGCGCCGCCGCCGGTGGCGGAAAAGCGCCCTCTGGCGCGGCAGGCGCCCGAGTGCCCGACCCGGAGCGAGGTCGCCGGTGGCGATCGAGCGAAGGGCGGCGAATCCCTCCTGGCCTGATCTTGGTAGCGACGAACACAGCGACGGGGGCCAGGGGTCAGGTATGATCGGTAAGGCGCGCAACTTCATCTCCGAGGTCAGAGCGGAGATGCAAAAGGTCACCTGGTCCACCCGTGAAGAGCTCATCGGCTCGACCGGGGTCGTGCTCATGTCGATGCTGATCCTTTCGGCTTTCATCGGGGTGGCCGATTTTTTTCTGTCGAACATCATCGCTTTTCTCCTGAGGTGAGCGTGGTCCAGGTGAAACATTGGTACGTGATCCATACGCAGACGGGGCACGAGGAACGCGTCAAGACGACCCTCGAGAGCCGCGCGCAGCAGTTCCAGATGCAGGAAAAGATCAGCCAGGTCCTGATCCCGACCGAGAAGGTCTCCGAGATCAAGGCCGGCAAGAAGAAGATCTCGACCCGCAAGTTCTTCCCCGGCTACGTGCTCGTCGAGATGGAGCTCAACGACGACACCTGGTATCTGGTGAAGAACACGCCGGGCGTCAGCGGTTTCATCGGCTCGGGCCGCAAGCCCCTGCCGCTCAAGGAGACCGAGGTCGCCAGCATCATCAAACAGGCGGAGGAGAAGAAAGAGAAGCCGACCCCGAAGGTGATCTTCGAGAAGGGCGAGCAGGTCCGCGTGAAGGAGGGCCCGTTCGTCAATTTCAACGGCACCATCGAGGAAGTGAACCCCAACAAAGGCAAGCTTAAAGTGCTGGTCGCCATCTTCGGCCGTACGACGCCGGTCGAGCTGGAATACTGGCAGGTAGAGAAGATCTGATGGCCAAAAAAATCAAAACCACGATCAAGCTGTACTGCCCCGCCGGTCAGGCCAACCCCGCCCCGCCCGTCGGCCCCGCCCTGGGCCAGCACGGCGTCAACATCATGGATTTTTGCAAACAGTTCAACGAGCGAACGAAGGAAAAGCAGGGCCTTACGCTGCCGGCGATCATCACGGTTTACGAGGATCGCACGTTCGACTTCATCATCAAGAGCCCCCCGAGCGCGGTGCTCCTCAAGCGCGCCGCCGGCGTGGCGAAGGCCTCCGGAGAGCCCAACAAGACCAAGGTCGGCAAGATCACCCGGGAGCAGGCACTCGAGATCGTCGAGATGAAAGCCAAGGACCTGAATTCCAAGAACGCCGAAGGCGCTCTGAACATCATCAAGGGCACCGCCCGCAGCATGGGCATCGAGATCGAAGGCTGATAACCCTATGTCCACTTACGTGACCAAACGCCAGAAAGCTCTGAAGACGCTGACCGATGCCAACCGGAAGAGCCAGCCCCTGCGGGACGCCATCAAGCTCCTCCAGGCCTCGCCGAAGACCAAATTTGACCAGTCGGTCGAGCTGCAGCTCAAGCTCGGTGTCGACCTGACGGCCAACGACCAGCAGGTCCGCGGGACGACCGTCCTGCCGCATGGCCAGGGGAAGACCCTGCGCGTGATCGTGTTCTGCAAGGACGAGAACGTGCGTCTGGCCAAGGAAGCGGGCGCGGACGAGGTCGGCGGGGAAGAACTGATCGAGAAGGTGCTGGGCGGTTGGATGGAGTTCGACGTCGCGGTCTCCACGCCTCAGATGATGAAAGACGTGGGTAAGCTCGGCAAAGTGCTCGGCCCCCGGGGTCTCATGCCCTCGCCGAAGGCGGGGACCGTGACCGACAAGCCGGCCAATGCCGTCAAAGAGGTCAAGTCGGGCCGCATCGAGTTCAAGATGGACAAGTTCGCGAACATGCACACGCTGATCGGCAGGCTTTCGTTCAGCGAGGACGCACTCTACGAGAACGGCGCGCGCCTGATCGAGGCGATCCTGAAGGCCAGGCCCAAGACGCTCAAAGGGTCGTACCTGAAGAACGCGACCCTTTCGAGTTCAATGGGCCCGGGAGTGCGTCTGGACCTGTCCAAGTTCGTCAAAGAACAAGAAACAGCCGAATAAGAATAAAAGGAAGACGACCATGAAGGTCACCGGTTTAAGCAGGGTCTCGAAGGACATTATCATCGCGCAGATCGAGAAGGATCTGAAGGACAGCCCGTCCTTTTTCGTGACCCAGCACGGCACGCTTTCGGCGACGGCGTTGGACAAGCTGCGCGCGAAACTCCGTCCGACCCACACCCGCTACGTGGTCGTGAAGAACACGCTCGGTCGCAAGGCGCTCGAGCGGGCCAAGCTCGCGAATTTCGCGGGCGAATTCTCCGGCTCCTGCGGCATCGCGTTCGCTGGGGAGGATTCGATCGCCCCGTCGAAGGTGCTCGTCGAGTTCGCCAAGGAGAACGAGGTCTTCAAGATCCAGTCCGCGTACCTGAACGGCGAGCAGGTCGGGGTGCAGCAGGTGAAGACCCTCGCCAGCCTGCCGTCGCGCGAGGTGCTGATCGCGAAGGTCGTCGGCGGGGTCCAGGCGCCGCTCTCGCGCTTCGTCGGGGTGCTCGCCGGCACGGTGCGCAAGGTCGTCACGGTGTTCGACGCGATCGCGAAGAAGAAAGCGGGATCACAGTAATCTAACGTAAAAATTCATCCCGGAGAACCTGGCCGCGTTCGAGCGGACCGGGCGCAAGCGGGAGAAGCAAACCCAGGGCCCGGCAACGGGCCGGAAACAGTGAGGAAGCAGACATGACGCAGGCAGTGGAAACTCCGAAGCAGGTCAGTGGCAAGGCGCAGGACATCATCAACACGATCGAGACCTTGAGCGTCCTGGAACTCGCGGACCTCGTGAAGGCCCTCGAGGAGAAGTTCGGCGTGTCCGCCGCGGCCCCCATGATGGTGGCAGGCGGTGCGGGCGCTCCCGCGGGCGGCGGAGCCGCCGCGGCCGAGGAGAAGACCTCGGTCACGGTCGTTCTGAAGAGCGCCGGAGCCAACAAGATCCAGGTCATCAAAGAGATCCGCGCGATCACCACGCTCGGTCTCAAAGAGGCCAAGGACCTCGTTGATTCTGCTCCCAAGCCGGTCAAGGACAACGTCCCTGTCAAGGATGCCGAGGCGATCAAGAAGACCCTCGAGGCGGCCGGCGCGCAAGTCGAGTTGAAGTAAGGCGCTTTCGCGAGCGTGTCCGGACCCCACCACTTCCGGGTCTCGAAAGACCCGAGGATGTGGTGGGGCGGTTTCGTTATTTCTGCAGCCCAAACGACGGAAGATTAAAGCGAGCGACCTATGACCCAGAACGGTAAGCGGTACATTTTCGGCAAGATCCCCGAGATCTGCGAGATGCCCCACCTGGTCGAGATCCAGACCAAGTCCTTCGACGAGTTCCTCCAGCTGGGTGTGCCCAAAAGCCGGCGCCGCAACATCGGACTCCAGGAAGTCTTCGCAGAGGTCTTCCCGATCGAGAGCTATGACGGGGCCTACAAGCTCGAGTATGTTTCCTACTCGCTGGGCAAGCCGAAGTACACGCTCGAGGAATGCCAGAAGAAGAGCCTCACGTTCGCCGTCCCGCTCAAGGTTAAGATCCGCCTGAAGAGCCAGAAGGAGACCAAGGAGCAGGAGATCTACATGGGCGACATGCCGCTCATGACGGAGAACGGCACGTTCGTGATCAACGGCGACGAGCGCGTGATCGTGAGCCAATTGCACCGCTCCCCGGGCGTCTCGTTCGAGAGGACGTTCCACCCGAACGGCAAGACCCTTCATTCGGCCCGCATCATCCCGCATCGCGGCGTGTGGCTCGAGTTCGAGTTCGACATCAACGACACCCTTTACGCCTACATCGACCGCAAGAAGAAGATCCTCGCGACGAGCCTCCTGCGCGTGTTCGGTCACGAGACCGACGAGGACATCATCAAGGCCTTCTGCGGAATCGAGAAGATCGAGTCCATCAACCGCTACAACCCGAAGAACCTCGTCGGCCACACGCTCGCGCAGGACGTTCTGAATCCCGAGACCAAAGAGGTCCTGGCCGAGCAGGGCGCCCCGCTGACGCGTGAGCTCATCACCCGGATGTCGGCCGAGGGCGTCAAGTCGATCATGATCATGCGCACCGAGGTCCCTGAGATCGTCGCCACCCTGAAGAAGGACCACACCCGTTCCACGAGCGACGCTTTCATCGACATTTACCGCAAACTGCGTCCGGGCGATCCCCCGACCATCGACAGCGCGAAGACCATGGTGGAGCGCATCTTTTTCGACGCCCGCCGCTACGACCTGGGCGCGGTCGGCCGCTTCGTCCTGAACCGCAAGCTCGCGATGAAGACCCCGCTCGAGGAGCGCACGCTCAACTCCGAGACGCTGATCGCGATCGTCAAGAAACTCCTGGCCGTGAAGAACGGCGACGGCGAGACCGACGACATCGATCATCTCGGCAACCGCCGGGTGCGCACGGTCAGCGAGCTCTTGCAGGGCCAGTTCCGCATCGGCCTGGCGCGGCTCGAGCGTTCGGCGAAGGAACGCATGGGCATCTACGACCTCGAGAACATGATGCCCCACAACCTGATCAACTCGAAGCTCATCTCGAGCGTGATCCGCGACTTCTTCGGCCGCAGCCAGCTCTCCCAGTTCATGGACCAGACGAACCCCCTGGCCGAGATGACGCACAAGCGCCGCCTGTCGGCGCTCGGGCCCGGCGGTCTTTCGCGCGAGCGCGCGGGCTTCGAGGTCCGCGACGTCCACCATTCCCACTATGGCCGCATCTGCCCGATCGAGACGCCGGAAGGTCCGAACATCGGTCTGATCGCGTCGCTCTCGACCCATGCCCGGGTCAACGAGTACGGTTTCATCGAGACGCCTTACCGCAAGGTCGAGAACGGCCGCGTCAGCGAGAAGATCGAGTACCTCTCGGCGGATCTCGAAGACCAGTTCATCATCGCGCAGGCCAATGCCAAGTTGGACAAGAACGGCAGTTTCCTCGAATCCCGCGTGATCTGCCGGCACAAGGGCGATTTCCCGCACATGCCGCCGAAAGAGATCCAGTACATGGACATCTCGCCGAAGCAGCTGGTGAGCATCGCGGCGGGCCTGATCCCGTTCCTCGAGCATGACGACGCTAACCGCGCGCTCATGGGTTCGAATATGCAGCGTCAGGCGGTGCCCTTGCTCGTGACCGAGGCCCCGCTCGTCGGGACCGGCCTCGAGTACCGGACCGCGAAGGATTCGGGCGCGGTCGTGGTCGCCAAGGAAGAGGGCAAGGTCACGGCTCTGCAGTCGGACGAGATCGTCGTGTCCGGCACGCGTTACCCGCTGCGCAAGTTCAAGCGCTCCAACGCCTCGACCTGTATCAACCAGCGGCCCATCGTCGAACTGGGCGACAAGATCAAGAAAGGCCAGGTCATCGCCGACGGAGCGGCCACCAAGAACGGCGAGCTCTCGCTGGGCCGCAACGTGCTCGTCGCGTTCATGCCCTGGCGCGGTTACAATTTCGAGGACGCGATCCTTCTCTCGGAGAAGCTCGTGCGCGAGGACGTCTACACCTCGGTGCACATCGAGGAGTTCGAGATCGAGTCGCGCGACACGCGCCTCGGCAAAGAAGAGATCACCCGCGACATCCCGAACGTCGGCGAAGAGGCCCTGAAGGACCTCGGCGAAGACGGCATCGTGCGGATCGGCGCGGAGGTCGGCCCCGGCGACATCCTGGTCGGCAAGGTCACCCCGAAGTCCGAGACCGAGCTCTCCCCCGAGGAAAAGCTCCTGCGCGCGATCTTCGGCGAGAAGGCCGGCGACGTGCGCGACGCCTCGCTCACCGTACCGCCCGGCGTCGAAGGGATCATCATCGAGACCAAAGTCTTCTCCCGCAAGGGCCAGGAAGCCAAGTCCAAAGAGGTCAAGGCCAAGGAGCTCAAGGAGATCGAGGCGATCAAGGTCCAGTACGACGAGCAGATCCTCGAGATCGAGAAGGAGAAGGTCAATAAGCTCTCGGGACTCTTGGTGGGCAAGACCCTCCTGCAGAGCCTGCTCGACAGCGAGACCGGAGCCGTGCTGATCGGGAAGGGCCGTCCGATCAAGAAAGCCGACCTCGCCAAGATCGCCCGCGCGGACGCCGAATCGATCAAGCTCGAGAACGCCGACGAGACCGAGGAGCAGATCAAGCGGGTCTGCCGCCTGCTCGACGACCAGATCGACGAGCTGCGTTACGAAGAGGACCGCGAGATCGACAAGATCAAGCGCGGTGACGAGCTTCCGCCCGGGGTCCTGAAGCGCGTGAAGGTGCTCGTGGCCCACAAGCGCAAGATCTCCGTCGGCGACAAGATGGCCGGCCGTCACGGCAACAAGGGCATCGTTGCCAAGATCATGCGCGAAGAGGACATGCCGTACCTCGCGGACGGCACTCCGGTGGAGATCGTGCTCAACCCGCTCGGCGTGCCCTCGCGCATGAACGTGGGCCAGATCCTCGAGACGCACCTCGGCTGGGCGGCGAAGAAGCTGGGCCTTTCCATCGCGACGCCCGTTTTCGACGGCGCGACCGAGACCGAGATCAAGGAGTGGATGAAGAAGGCCGGGATCCCCGAGAACGGCAAGGTCACGCTCCGCGACGGCCGCACGGGCGAGAAGTTCGACCAGCAGGTCACTGTCGGCTACATCTACATGCTGAAGCTGGCTCACCTCGTCGACGACAAGATCCACGCGCGTTCGATCGGCCCGTACTCGCTGGTCACCCAGCAGCCGCTCGGCGGCAAAGCGCAGTTCGGCGGTCAGCGCTTCGGTGAGATGGAAGTCTGGGCGCTCGAGGCTTACGGCGCCGCGTACACGCTGCAGGAGCTCCTGACCGTCAAATCCGACGACGTGCAGGGCCGCACCCGGATGTACGAGTCGATCGTGAAAGGCGAGAACACGCTTCAGGCCGATACGCCGGAATCGTTCAACGTTCTGCTCAAAGAACTCCAGTCCCTCGCGCTCGATGTACGGACAGAGCGCAAGACCGAAGAAGAGAAAGAGGTGAGCGGTGAATAACAGCGGCAGCCCGAACCACATTCCCGAATACGTCGCGCCGAACTTCGACTACATCTCGATCAAGATCGCCTCGCCCGACGTCATCCGTTCGTGGTCCAAGGGCGAGGTGAAGAAGCCCGAGACGATCAACTACCGCACGTTCAAGCCGGAGAAAGACGGCCTGTTCTGCGAGAAGATCTTCGGGCCGACCCGCGACTGGGAGTGCAACTGCGGCAAGTACAAGCGGATCAAGCACAAAGGCATCATCTGCGACCGCTGCGGCGTCGAGGTGACGCTCTCGAAGGTGCGCCGCGAGCGCATGGGCCACATCGATCTGGCGACCCCCGTCACGCATATCTGGTTCTTCAAGGCTGTTCCGTCGCGCATCGGCGCGCTCCTGGAGCTCAACCTGCGTGAGCTCGAGCGCATCATCTATTACGAAGAGTACCTCGTCATCGACCCGGGCGACACGCCGCTCAAGCGCGGCGATCTGCTCTCCGAAGACAAGTACCAGCAGATGGTCGACAACTACGGCCACAAATTCGTCGCCAAGATGGGGGCCGAGGCCGTCCGCGACCTCCTGCAGGACGTCGATATCGACAAGCTGAACACCAAATTGCACGCTGAGCTCAAAGTCGCCAAGGGCGAAGCCAGCCAGAAGAAGATCATCAAGAGCCTGCGCATCGTCGAGGCTTTCAAGGGCTCCGGCAACGACCCCTCCTGGATGATCCTCGATGTGGTCCCGGTCATCCCGCCGGACCTGCGCCCGCTCGTGCCCCTCGACGGCGGCCGTTTCGCTACCAGCGATCTGAACGATCTCTACCGCCGCGTCATCAACCGCAACAACCGCTTGAAGAAGCTGCTGGAACTGCGCGCGCCCGAAGTGATCGTACGCAACGAGAAGCGCATGCTCCAGGAAGCGGTGGACGCGCTGTTCGACAACGGCCGTCACGGCCGCCCGGTGCTCGGTTCCGGCAACCGCCCGCTCAAGTCCCTTTCGGATATGCTGAAGGGCAAGCAGGGCCGCTTCCGCCAGAACCTGCTCGGTAAACGCGTCGACTACTCCGGCCGCTCGGTCATTGTCGTCGGCCCCGAGCTCAAGCTCCACCAGTGCGGCCTGCCGAAGAAGATGGCGCTCGAGCTTTTCGAGCCGTTCATCATCAAGAAGCTCCGTGAGCGCGGCTTTGTCCATACCATCAAGAGCGCCAAGCGCATGGTCGAGAAGGAACGCCTCGAGGTGTGGGACATCCTCGAAGAGGTCATCAAGAACCACCCGGTGATGCTCAACCGCGCCCCGACGCTTCACCGTCTCGGCATCCAGGCCTTCGAGCCCGTGCTCGTCGAGGGCAAGGCGATCCGCATCCATCCGCTCGTCTGCGCGGCGTTCAACGCCGACTTCGACGGCGACCAAATGGCCGTGCACGTGCCGCTGTCGCTCGAGGCCCAGATCGAATGCCGGATCCTGCTCCTGGCGGTCAACAACGTGTTCTCGCCGGCCGACGGCCGCCCGATCGCGACGCCGACCCAGGACATCGTCCTCGGCTGCTATTACCTCTCCAAGGAGAGGAAGGGCGTCAAGGGGCAGGGCATCACCTTCTCCGATCCCGACGAGGTCATCACCGCGCACTCCGACGGCGAGCTCGACCTGCACGCGAAGATCAAGGTCCGGATCGGCGGCCAGATCGTCGAGACCACCACCGGCCGCGTGATCTTCAACCGGATCCTCCCGGAGGGCGTGACGTTCTCCAACACCGTGCTGACGAAATCCAAACTGAACGCCGTGATCGGCGAGTCCTACAAGCGCGCCGGCCACCACCGCACGATCCAGCTCCTCGACGACCTGAAGGAACTCGGGTTCGAGTACGCGACCCTCGCCGGCATCTCGATCTCGCTGGACGACCTGCGTATCCCGTCGAAGAAGCAGGAGATCATCGGCAAGGCGCAGGACCGGGTCTCGAAGGTCGAGGAACAGTACCGCCGCGGCGTGATCACCGAGGGTGAGCGTTACAACAACATCATCGACATCTGGACGCAGGCCACCGACGACGTCGCGGACAGCGTGTTCGCCGAACTCGACATCTTCAATCCGATCTTCATGATGGCCGATTCCGGCGCGCGCGGTTCGAAGCAGCAGATCCGGCAGCTCGCCGGCATGCGCGGTCTGATGGCCAAGCCGTCCGGCGAGATCATCGAGAGCCCGATCAAGGCCAATTTCCGCGAGGGCCTCACGATGCTCGAGTACTTCATCTCGACGCACGGCGCCCGCAAGGGTCTGGCCGACACCGCGCTCAAGACCGCCGATTCCGGTTACCTGACCCGCCGTCTGATCGACGTCGCGCAGGATGTGATCATCAACCTCGAGGACTGCGGCACGGTGAAGGGCATCTTCATCGAGGCCATCGTCGAAGGCGACGAGATCGTCGTGCCTCTGCGCGAACGCATCATCGGCCGCGTGGCGCTCGACAACATCGTTGACGTCGTCACCGACAAGACGATCGCCGAGGCCGGCCAGGAGATCAGCGAGGAGATGTCCCGCGAGATCGAGGAGTCCGGCATCGATAAGATCAAGATCCGCTCGGTGCTGACCTGCGAGTCCCGCCGCGGCGTGTGCGCCAAGTGCTACGGCCGTAACCTGGCGACCGGAAGACTCGTGGAACTCGGCGAGGCGGTCGGCATCATCGCCGCGCAGTCGATCGGCGAGCCCGGTACCCAGCTGACGATGCGCCCCTTCCACATCGGCGGCACGGCTTCCCGTACCGTTGCCGAGAGTTCGATCAAGTCCAAGAACTCCGGTATCATGAAGTACCACAATCTGAAAGTCGTCGAGGTCAAGAGCGGCTTCGTCATCCTGAACCGCAACGGACAGATCTCGATCCACGACGACTCGGGCCGCGAACTCGAGCGTCACGCGGTCCCGCACGGCGGGTATCTCAAGGCCGCCGACGGCGGCAAGATCCAGAAGGGGCAGACCTTCATCGAGTGGGACCCGTACACCTCGTCGATCTTCACCGAGGTGGAGGGGACCGTGAAGTACGAGGACATCATCGAAGAAATCACGATGCACAAACAGCAGGATCAGGCGACCGGCAACATCGAGCGCGTGATCATCGAGCATCGCGGCGAACACCACCCGCAGATCATCATCCTGGACTCGAAGAAGGACGTGCTGGCGATCTACCCGATCCCGTCCGGCGCGCACATCGTCGTCGAGGACGGCGGCAAGGTGCACGGTGGCGATCTGATCGCGAAAACCCCGCGTAAGATCCAAAAGACCAAGGACATCACCGGCGGTCTGCCGCGCGTCGCCGAGCTCTTCGAGGCGCGCCGCCCGAAGGACCCGGCGATCATCTCCGAGATCGACGGCATCGTCGAGTTCGGCGAATCGCGCAAGGGCCATCGCCGGGTCATCGTGAAGAGCCCGACGGGCATGAAGAAGGAATACCTGATCCCGCACGGCAAGCACCTGAACGTGTACAAGGGCGACTACGTGTTCTCGGGCCAGCAGCTCGTCGACGGTCCGGTCGTTCCGCAGGACATCCTGAAGATCTCCGGCGAGCGCAAGCTCCAGGAGTACCTCGTCAACGAGGTCCAGGAGGTGTACCGTCTCCAGGGCGTGTCGATCAACGACAAGCACATCGAGACGATCGTGCGCCAGATGCTCCGCAAAGTCCGCATCGCCGATTCGGGGGATACGGACTTCCTGGTCGGCATGCAGGTGGACCGTTTCAAGCTCCAGGAGGAGAACGAGCGCGTCGAGAAGCAGAAGAAGGAGCCCGCGAAGGCCGAGGCGATCCTTCTGGGCATCACGCGGGCGTCGCTTTCCACCGACAGTTTCATCTCGGCGGCGAGTTTCCAGGAGACCACCCGTGTTCTGACCGAGGCGGCGGCGGCCGGCAAAAAAGATTACTTGCTTGGCCTTAAGGAAAACGTTATCATGGGGCACCTCATCCCCGCCGGGACCGGTTTCGCCGGCCAACGTCGGGTCGAGATCGTCCGCCACGTCGAGGAAGAGACCAAGAAGCAGAAGGGTCCCGAGAAAACCACTCTCGACGAACTCATCGGTACGGAGGAAAAGAACGCTTAAGCCATGCCAACGATCAGTCAGTTGATACGCTTCGGCCGTCAGGCCGTGAAAGCGAAAACGAAGTCCCCGGCCCTGGTGGGTTCGCCGCAGAAGCGCGGCGTGTGCCTCCAGGTGAAGACGCAGACCCCGAAGAAGCCGAATTCGGCCCTCCGGAAGGTCGCGCGCGTGCGCCTGACCAACGGGATGGAAGTGACCGCCTATATCCCCGGGGTCGGCCATAACTTACAGGAACACTCGATCGTGACCATCCGCGGCGGGCGCGTGAAGGATCTGCCGGGCGTGCGTTACCACATCGTCCGCGGGACGCTCGACACCGCGGGCGTGGCGGACCGCCGCCGTTCGCGTTCCAAGTACGGCGCAAAGGCCCCGAAGGCCGAAGCTCCGAAAGGGAAGAAATAAATGAGACGCCGCAGAGCATTACGCCGGGAGGTCACTCCGGACCCGAAATTCAACAACAAGACGATCTCCCGTTTCGTGAACATGCTGATGATCGACGGGAAGAAGTGGAACGCCGAGAAGATCGTGTACGGCTCTCTCGATATCGTCGTCCAGAAGACCCAGAAGTCCGATCCGATCGAGATCCTGCAGAAGGCGATCGACAACGTCCGCCCGCTCCTGGAGCTCAAATCCCGGCGGGTCGGCGGCGCGACCTACCAGATCCCGGTCGAAGTCAAGGGCGACCGCGGGGCCTCGCTGGCCCTGCGCTGGATCCGCAATGCCGCGCGCGGCCGCAAAGGGAAGCCGATGCAGCAGCGCCTGGCCGACGAGATCCTCGACGCCTATCACGGGCAGGGAACCTCGGTGAAGAAGAAGGAAGAGATCCACAAGATGGCCGAGGCCAACCGGGCCTTCAGTCATTATCGCTGGTAACGCTATATAGAAGAACATGGCAAACGTCTATCCGCTGGAAAAAACCAGGAATTTCGGGATCGCCGCTCACATCGACGCGGGCAAGACGACCACGTCCGAGCGCATCCTTTATTACACCGGCAAGGTGCACCGGATGGGCGAGGTGCACGAGGGTACCGCAACGATGGACTGGATGGAGCAGGAGCAGGAGCGCGGCATCACGATCACGTCGGCCGCGACCACGTGCTTCTGGAAAGACCATCGACTGAACCTCATCGACACGCCCGGCCACGTCGATTTCACGGTCGAGGTCGAGCGGTCGCTGAAAGTCCTCGACGGCGCCGTCATCGTCTTCGACGCCGTCTCGGGCGTCGAGCCCCAATCCGAGACCGTCTGGCGCCAGGCGGACCGTTACAAGGTCCCGCGCGTGTGCTTCGTGAACAAGATGGACCGTATGGGCGCCGACTTCAAGATGGTCGTCCAGCAGATCCGCGACCGTCTCGGTGCGCACGCCGCTCCGATCCAGCTTCCGCTCGGTGCCGAAGAAAATTTCAAGGGCCAGATCGACCTCGTTGAGATGGACATGAAGGTCTATAACTCCGAGGACCTCGGCGCCACCTATGACAGCATCGAGATCCCGGCCGAACACAAGGCCGAAGCCGAAGCGGGCCGCGCTGTTCTCGTCGAGAAGCTTTCCGAGGTCGACGACGCGCTGATGGAGAAGTTCATCGAAGGCAAGCCGCTCTCGAAGGAAGAGCTGAAGGCTGCCATCCGCCGCGCGACGATCGCCAACAAGTTCGTCGCGATCCTGTGCGGCTCGTCGCTGAAGAACAAAGGCGTCCAGCTTATGCTCGATGCCGTCGTAGACTACCTGCCGTCCCCTCTCGATATCACCGAAATCCCGGGCCACGACCCCGTCACGAACGCCGAGATCACACGCAAACCGTCCCCCACCGAGCCGCTGGCGGCGCTCGCTTTCAAGATCGCGACAGACAAGTTCGTCGGCCAGCTCGTTTTCATCCGCGTGTATTCAGGCGTCATCACGTCCGGCACCTACGTCTACAACGTGAGCAAGAACGAGAAGGAGCGCGTCGGCAAGCTCGTGCGCATGCACGCCAACAAGCAGGAGATCGTCGACGAGATCCGTGCCGGCGACATCGGCGCCGTGGTCGGCCTCAAGTCGACCGAGACCGGCGACACGATCTGCGACGAAAAACACCAGATCATCCTCGAGCGCATGCACTTCCCGGAACCCGTCATCTCGCTGGCGATCGAGCCCGCCACGAAAGCCGACCAGGAGAAGCTCGGCATGGCGCTCGGTCGCCTGAAGCAGGAAGACCCGACGCTGCGCGTCCACTACGACCAGGAGACCGGCGAGACCATCATCAGTGGCATGGGCGAGCTCCACCTGGAGATCATCGTGGACCGCATGAAGCGCGAGTTCGGCGTCGAGGCCAACGTCGGCAAGCCGCAGGTCGCGTTCAAGGAAACGATCCGCAAGGAAGTCGAGGTCACCGGCAAGCATATCCAGCAGTCAGGCGGCCGCGGCCAGTACGGCCATGTCGAGTTCATCATGAAGCCGTCCGAGCCCGGCGCCGGCATCGTGTTCGAGAACAAGGTCGTCGGCGGCTCCATCCCGCGCGAATTCTTCCCGGCGGTCGAGAAAGGGGTGAAGGAAGCGTCGCTCTCAGGCGCGCTCGCCGGCTACCCGGTCACCGACCTCACCGTCCAGCTGGTCGACGGCTCATTTCACGTGGTCGACTCATCGGAACTCGCGTTCAAGATGGCCGCCATCTACGCGTTCAAGGACGGCATGCGCAAGGCCGACGCCGTCCTCCTCGAGCCGATCATGGACATCGAGGTGGTCACGCCGGACGAGTTCATGGGGCCGATCGTTGGCGATCTCATGTCGCGGCGCTGCAAGATCCAGTCCCAGGCCCCGAAGGGCAATCTGAAGGCGATCCGCGGGTTCGTGCCCCTTTCCGAAATGTTCGGTTACGCGACGTCCAGCCGCAGTTTGAGCCAGGGCCGCGCGACGTTCATGATGGAGCCCTCTCATTACGAGGAAGTCCCGAGAGCCGTTTCCGAGAAGATCGTCAAGGGAAGAGCGGACCTTTCTCCGGCGAGACGCAGATAAACAGGAGACCAGCGAGTCATGTCCAAAGAGAAATTCGATCGCAAGAAACCCCACGTTAACATCGGCACGATCGGCCATGTCGATCACGGCAAGACCACGCTGACGGCCGCGATCACGACGGTGCTCTCGAAGAAGGGTCTGGCCCAGGCCAGAGCGTTC
>ORMF012324782.1_pt1 | contig 15845 bp, 19 predicted proteins | sample 1779871 | NCBI WGS metagenome assembly ORMF01 (sample SAMEA104232316, study PRJEB22302) | groundwater metagenome | biome: forest; feature: aquifer; material: groundwater | place: USA | collected 2011-08-07 | depth 5.4 m
AGTTTGTTTTTGCGGAGTCATTTTTTTTATCCATGCCCCAAGCATAATTCCAATTGCAGAAAGCTTTTGGGCAAGCGGTGTATATTGATTTGTTTCCAACCCCTTTACCTCCCAGAGAATTGTGATAAAGTATTTGAGATAATCCAATTGCTTACTGATTTGAATGAGCAATGATAGTTTTTCTTCCCGTTTGGTGTATTTTGCAGTAAGGGTTATTGCAAGCAAATCACTGAATAAGTTGTCTATTTTTATGCAAATCGTGTATCTCGTAAGCCGCGGCAGATGCGGTAAATAACTATGCCACATCAAGTAAGCATTTTTGAGTTCGCTCAGGATCGGGATTTCGGAAGCAGTGGGGGGGGGGGTTACTAGAATTCGTTTGGAGCATAAGTTTGAAGATATTATTTCATTAGAAAATTTATTTTGCGCATGGCAAGAGTTTATTCGAGGTAAGCGGGGAAAACCGGACGTGCAACTGTTTGCCCGTAACCTCATGGATAACATCCTAGCACTTCATGAAGATTTGGCAAACAAGACCTATGTGCATGGCGGGTATCACAGCTTTCGCATCTGCGATCCCAAACCTCGCCATATTCACAAAGCATCAGTCCGTGACCGATTGCTTCACCACGCGATCTATCGCGTACTCTATCCATTCTTTGCCCGTACCTTTATTGCCGATTCGTTTTCCTGCCAAGAAGATAAGGGAACGCATAAAGCATTGAACCGTTTCCGTGCGATGGCGTATAAGGTAAGCCGCAATCACACATGCACATGCTGGGTACTCAAATGCGATATCAAGAAGTTTTTCGCAAGCATTGATCAGGAGGTGCTCATTGAAATTTTGAAAAAATATATTCCCGACAAGGATATCATTTGGTTGTTAGGGAATGTTATTGAAAGCTTTATTATCGTGGATTCCCGCGTACGCGGGAATGACAAGGGAAGGATAGGTCTTCCCCTTGGCAATCTTACCTCTCAGTTATTTTCAAACATCTACATGAATGAATTTGATCGGTTTGCGAAGCACAAACTCAAAGCCCGCTGTTATATACGCTATGCGGATGATTTTGTATTGCTTTCGGAGAGTAGGGAGTGGCTCGCCGCACAGATTTCTCTCATACGTGATTTTCTAGGTAGACAATTACATCTTACGCTTCATCCGAAGAAAATTTTCATTAAAACATTTTCATCAGGAGTAGATTTTCTTGGGTGGACACATTTTATTGATCATCGAGTGCTGCGCACTACTACAAAACGGCGCATGATGTGGCGTTTGCAGGCGCATCCGGCTCAAGAGACATTGCAATCGTATCTTGGACTATTACGCCACGGTAGTACGTTCACGATGCGGCAGGATGTTTTGCAAGCGTATTGGGTATGGAAAGAGTAGGGTTGCGTTTTGCACAGGACGTTATCCACAGAGGAAATTTTTTACTGTGCGAAACGGGAAAATTGTATCGAAATGAAGGGGGTTTTTTCAGATTTGACACAGTAGGGAGGGGATAGCGTACAATGGTAGGGAACGAGAGTTGTTTTCTGCCAGTACCTCACACAAAAACAAAAACAAGGAGGTATCTTTTTTTCGCTCTAAAATAATGCGAATGTATACGAATCGGCATTCGAATGCATTCGAATAGTATTAGCATCCATTAGTATATAATATGTCACCAATCGCATCTCCCACATTTGCTACAAAGCAGGATATTCAGAATGCCCGAACGGTAACGAAAGAAGAAATTTGGAGAGATGGCCGCGAGCTTGGATTTGCCGATAATGCGATCCGGGTCATTGAGAAGCGCTATCTTGTACGCAACGAGCGTGGCGAGGTTGTTGAAACGCCTAAGGGAATGTTTCAACGCATGGCGCGCGCGCTTGCGGAGGTAGAGCATCGTTATGGCGCAAACGAAGAGCAAGTGAAATTGTGGGAGCAAGCATTTTATAACGTACTTTCTCATTTTGAATTTACCCCTGCCGGACGAACGATTACCAACGCCGGCGGACCGACCCGTGTGGTTGCCAATTGTATTGTGCTTCATTTTGACGATAGCATGGACGGAATCTTTGGAACGCTTCATGACGCTTCACTTTTGCAACAAGCAGGATCAGGCCTCGGGTTTGCCTGGCATCTTTTGCGCCCCGCAGGAACAATGACGATCGCATCTCGCGGACAAGCATCAGGCCCGGTTTCATTTTTGCATGCATACAATACCGCATTCGGGGTTATTAAACAGCAAGGGCGGCACGGCGCAAACATGGGAGTCATGCGGGTAGACCATCCGGATATTTTGGAATTTATTGATTGTAAGCGAAAAGAAGGGACGATTGTGAACTTTAATATTTCGGTCGGCATGACTGACGATTTCATGGCCGCGGTGAAAGCAGATACAAAGGAGCCATGGTTGTGCGAATGGAAAGGTAAGAAGATGAAACCAAGGATTATTCAGCGCAATAATCGTGGCGCGTATTTAGGACACGAAGACGTTACCCTTACTGCGCGCGAGCTTATGGATCGAATTGTGGAATCTGCGTGGCAAAATGGCGAGCCCGGGATTTTATTTCCGGATGCGGCAAATCGGACAAACCCTGTGCCTTCGCTCGGACGGCTTGAGGCAACAAATCCATGTGGTGAGCAGTGGCTTCACGACGGCGATGTCTGTAATTTGGGCTCGATCAATCTTGCGAAGTTTGTGAAAGACGGCGCAATTGACGAGGAACATTTGCGGTATGTAACTTCGGTGGCAACGCGGATGCTTGACAATGTGGTAGACGTATCTGACTTCCCGGTTGAAAAAGTGAACAAGCGATTTCGGGACAATCGTCGGGTCGGGCTTGGTATTATGGGGTTTGCCGATATGCTGTATCAGCTTGGCGTTCCGTATAACTCTCCGGAAGGATTTGCAACCGCGGAGCGGGTTATGAAAATTGTAAATGACGCGTCGCATGATACGTCTCAGCAACTCGCAACTCAAAAAGGAGTATTTCCTAATTGGGAAAAGAGTATTTTCGGACCCTCAGGACAGAATCGCATTCAACGCAACGCGGCGCTTACGACTGTTGCGCCGACCGGTTCAATCTCGATGTTTTTCGATTGTTCCTCAGGAGTCGAACCGTTTTTCGCGCTTGCCTTTAAGAAAGAAAATATCATGGGCGGGGATAGCTTGAATTATACCAATCCTTATTTTGAGCAAGTGCTTAAAAAGCGCGGGCTTTGGACTGAGGAGCTTGCGGCAGATATTCTTTCGACCGGATCCATCGCGCATCGTACTGATCTGCCGGAGGATATTCGACGAACGTTTGTGACGGCTATGGATATTTCGGCAGAGGATCATATTCGCATGCAAGCCGCATTTCAAAAGCATACGGATAATTCAATCTCAAAAACGATTAACTTCCCGAACTCTGCTACCCGCGACGATGTGCGTGCGGGATATATGATGGCATGGGAACTTGGATGCAAAGGCGGGACCGTGTATCGCGACGGGAGCCGCGACGAGCAGATATTGAATCTCAACAACCGACCCGCCCCGACTTCTGCAGAGCAGAAGTCGCAGTCGGGCAAGCAGGAAACAGCTAATGCGACTGCGACGGCACAGACCGTACAAGTGCTTGAGCCGAGACCGCGTCCGGAGATTTTGCGAGGCACGACCTATAAGATGAAAACCGCGTACGGTAATCTCTATATTACGATTAATGAAGACGAGCATGGGCCGTTTGAGGTATTTTCGCAAATGGGCAAAGCCGGAGGATTTTTCGGCGCAAATCTTGAAGCAATTTGTCGCATGATTTCTCTTTCCTTGCGCTCGGGTGTGCATATTGATTCCGTGATTCGCCAGGTAAAAGGCATTCGCGATCCTCAGCCAAGTTGGCATAAAGGTGAGATGATACTGTCGTTGCCGGATGCGATCGGACAGATTCTTGAGAAGCACATGAAGCAATCCCAGAATAAACTTGATTTGCAATGGGGAACGGGCGATCAAGCGGTCGGGAGTCAACCCACACGGCTCGTACTTGAGAAAGCAAGCGGTGGCGTGATGGACAGCGGATTTGCGCCGGCATGTCCTGATTGCGGAGGAATGTTGGCATTTCAAGAAGGATGCGCAAAATGCGGGGCCTGCGGGTTTTCTAGGTGCGGGTAAATAGGAATATTTTTATATGGCAGAAGATAATAAAGAAGTATTAGAGGCAATCAGCGCGCTGTCTTCACATGTGGATACTCAGATTAAGGAGGAAATAGGAAAGGTGAAGACTGAATTGATGGACCATGTAACGCGAACCGTGGCCAATGCGACGCTTACCACCCGAGATCCTCGAGTATCGAAAGTAGTATTAAAGTTGCGCGATAAGAATGTATTTAGCGTGCAGGATGTGCAAGATATTCTCGCATCACCCGTTGCCATGTAGGCAGTTTTTTAGGAAAGTGCATGTAGCGCGGGGGCTTGTCCCCCGTTTTTCAATTTTTCCTCCCCTTAGGGTAAGGGGAGGTGAGCCACCGCCGGATGGCGGGGCGAAGGAGGGGTTACGAGACCCGCCTCTGCTACCGACGCGCATACCTCCGCTTCGCTTCGGCTCTGTGGCACCAGCAGACTCGGCGGGTTGTTACTGCTTGCGAAATTCTGAAAGAATTTCGAGCCAGTAACAAAAAAAGCGGGAGGGATGAGCGCATCCGACCCGCAAAGGTGGCGTAAGAGCGTGAGCGTTATCGAAAGAACCCGTGGCCAACGATTGGCATGGCCGCCGCGATGCCAAACGCGCCAAGTACGATCGCGCCCTTGTCGGAGCAGGACACGCAAAGCATGTTGGTGAATCCTCCTTCTCCAAGCAGATCCACTTCAAGGTCAGGCGCGCTCACACACGGAATCAGTTCGCCTTCCATGCGGATTGCCCAATTCGGGTGCATTGCGACAATTGCCGGCAACTCCTGTCCCATGCCGATGAGGTTCTGTCTGTGGAGTTTGGGGGTGACGTAGATCGCGCGCTGATCTTTGAACTTGCGTCCAAGTTCGCAGACCGCCCAGCGCAGGCCCTTGCGCCGCACTTGCGCGCCCTCGCGTTGCCGTACATATTTACCCGCGAGTATCAGGCCGCCCGCTCGTTCGGTATGCAGTACGCCATGCATGTACTTGCACGCGAGCACATTGCGGGTAAGCGTCTCGATCAGCTCGCCCGTGTCCGAAAGCAGGGTTATGCAGGGCAGTGCTTCGTCTTCTGTGGCCGGGCGCTCCGGCGGATCCCCAAGCTCGCGGATCGCGGCCTCCGTGATGGTCAGATCCTTCCAAACCACCTCGTTGATTTGAAGCAGGAGGCGAATCTGTTCTTGGGGCGAAGTGAAGATGTATCCTTCCCGCACCCATGTTTCAAGCTGGGTGCGGGGAAGCCTTTTTCTTTTTTTGCGACTCCGGTGGCGGCCCCAATCCTCATCCAGAATCGGGGTGTACTGGCGTTGTCTTGACATGGGTTACCTCGTTTTGAAAAAGCGCCGTGGCGTATCTCGCGGGAACTTCGGATGTTCGGGCGAGGGGTCACCGGTCAGTGCACCTCCACAGTTCTGGCACCAACGACCCTTGCGGGTCATCTTCTGGCAGTGCGGGCACTCCACCCTGTTAATCTGCGGCACAGGGTTGGCGCTACGCGCTTGGGCGAAGATGGGCAAGTCATCCTTTGTCGTAGGAATTTGACGATCTCCACCGTAGTTAAGATAGTAGTAGAAGCCAAGGGCGGCTACTACTATATCCACCATCACTCTCGCTACGACACATGCCGCGATCAACTCCGAAGCGGGATTGATTCCCTTGTCCTCGGCGAGGAGGACGAACGCCAATGCCGTGAATAACCCCATCACAACATACAACACATACAATCCCAGCCCTATTGCCATCAGGCAAGTTTTACTTTTCGGCATTTTTTTCCTGCCTTTCCTGGTTTGATGAGGCGGAAGCCCTAGGCGATGATGAGGAGAACGCCAACGATGATCGCGGTTGCTCTGCCGCCGATGATGCCAAGGATGAACGAAATCGCGCCGAGAGTTCCGCAGATTTTTGCGATGACATCATCCCCCTTCCATCCGTCGTTGTGCATCAAGGCGCATCCCTGAAGCAGGGGAAGGGTGGCAAGGCACAGTTTCGTGGTAAAGCGCTTCATGTTCGTGTTTTCCTTCTTTCTTTGTGAATGTCAACGAGCGATCTCTCTATTGGTAACCATATCCCATGTTCGCAATATTGTCAATGTTTTTCGTCACTTTTTTGACCAAATTTGACAACATATTTTTGCTGTGGTACTATGTATGTGTTAAGAAAAATTGACAACAACTATGACTAAAAAATCAACAAAGCTTGGATTAGAACGAGATTTGTTTCAATTTGGTTTTGATAAGAAGCGCGCCGCGATATATTTGGCACTTTTGCAATTGGGAAAAGCGCCGGTACAGGCCGTGGCAAAAGCCGCAGGGGTTAAGCGCACTACGGCCTACAGTATTTTAAAAGGGCTTGAAGAAGAGGGACTCGTGAGTAGAGCACGCGAGGGGAAAAAGCAAATTTTTGTTGCGGAAAACCCTTCTCAGATGATGTCACGATTTGAAAGCAAAAAAACAGCGCTTGAGCTTTTACTCCCTGAACTGAGTTTGTTGTACAGTGAAATATCCGCCAAGCCGCGTGTTCGTTTTTACGAAGGCGTGGAAGGGATTAAGACGATTCTCGAAGATACGCTTATCAGTCGTCCAAAAGAACTTTTAGATTTTACCTCACTCGATGATTTGGTGAATGTCTTTGGCGATTATATGAAAAGTTATATTAAGCGGCGAGTGGCGCTTGGTATTCCCGTGCGCAGTATCACGACCGATACGCCGCTTGCTCGAAAATTCAATGCGCGATATTTTACCGGAGTCGACTCTGTTGCCATACCCAACACGCGGTTTTTGTCTCCGGATAAATTCATTTTTAAAACAGACATAAACATTTACGCTAATAAAGTTGCCATTGTGTCGCTCAAAGAAGAGGAATTAGTGGGCGTTATTATCGAAAGCGCCGTAATTGCGGATACTCATAGAAGTATTTTTGAGCTCGCCTGGCACGCGGCAGGGATGAAGTTGTAAATAAAAAAAAGCGCCGTGGCACAGATCTCGTTGGAGCGGGAGACGAGAGTTGCATACGGGCGCGAGGAGCAAGTGATGCCGTGGCTATTACCACGGACAAGGAAACAGTGGGAAGCCAACGCAGTGGCCGACAGCGATTGCGATTACGCACGCAGTGCCGCAGTAGACGGCCCAAAGGCCGATCAGGAGGAAGCACAAGATAAATGCCGTGTTGACTTGTTTTACACGTGCTGACTGCGTAGGCGTTGTATGTGCAATCCAAGCGAGGAAGAATGCAGCGCACGCGGTAAGTACGAACACGGTCGCGACAAGCTGCGGTGAAAGAGCGCGCATGAAAACCCCCTGGTTTGTAGTCATCGCGAACGATCCTCGATGCGAAGATTCGCCAATTCTGCGATGATAATGTCATCATCCTATAAGAATTGGTTTTTGTCAATAGGGGATGGATTTGGTAGAATGAATATACAAAAAGAAAGACCTGCCAGTTAAGGCAGGACTTTCAGAAGCTCCAGCTTGGTGCGAGAACTTGAGCATGGCTTATCATCATTTTTATATTACCACAAGCTTCTATTAGTGTCAAGGGATAGTTTTCCACATTCTAAATCAAAGAGCATTGGACCCGAGGGGATTCGAACCCCTGGAGCATTGGATGATAAGCCATGCTCCGCACCGAGCTGGGCCCAATGCCGCCGATATTATACCATATGGAAAAAGGTTTGGTAATGATTTATTGGGGTTACGGGAAGGGGAAAAGTACGGCCGCGATTGGGCTGGCTTTGCGTGCGTTGGGACAAGGCAAGCGAGTTTTGTTTATGCAATTTATGAAAGGCGGGGCAGAGGCGGGATGGGAGACCGGAGAGGGGAAGATGTTTACCCGCCTAAATTTTGCTTCGCAAAACTTAAGCGGGCAAGAGAATGGTTTGCTTCCGCGGTGTGCATATGTAGAATTTCGCGTGGTGGGCAAAGGATGGGTAAGAATTCTTGGAGATGCAAAGCCGATTGAAGATCATGAGCAAGCCGCGCGGGAAGGCCTTGCCTTCGCAAAATCACAAATCACAAATCACAAATTCCAAGTGGTGATATTGGATGAGATATTATCTGCCGTGGATAGCGTGCTTTTGAGCGTGGACGATATAAAAGAACTTATCCGCGCAAAACCGCCACAGGTGCATTTGCTCATGACCGGGCACAACGAATATCTCGAGCTTGCCGAGCTGGCCGACCTGGTAACCAAGATGGAAAAAGTAAAACATCCGTACGATAAAGGGGTGTTGGCGCAGAGGGGGATTGATTTTTAGTTGTTAGTTTTTAACAATACCCCTCTCCCCGCGGGAGAGGTCGGGGTGAGGGGACAATATGTCAAATGTTAAATTCGCCCGCACACTCCGCCATACACAAACAAATGGGGAAAGAAAATTGTGGAGTTTTTTGCGCGGTCGGCGACTCGGCGGATATAAATTTAGACGTCAGCATCCTATCGGTCCGTACATTGCGGATTTTTGTTGTGAAGAGAAATTTTTAATTGTGGAAATTGATGGAAGTCAACACGGAATGCAAACAGAGAAAGATGCGGTACGTACTCGCTATTTAGAAAGTCAAGGATATCGAGTCGTACGATTTGGAGCGGACACCACGCTAAGAGAAACAGAAGCGGTACTTGAAACTATTTTAACGAAACTTAAAACGGAAGCCCTCACCCGGCCTGCGGCCACCCTCTCCCACACGGGGAGAGGGAATCGATCGCGCCTCCTCTCCCCGCGGGGAGAGGGGAGGGTGAGGGGCAATAAATAAAAAAAGCGCCGTGGCACAGATCTCGTTGGAGCGGAAGGCGAGATGTGCGCGCACGGACGCGGAGGAGCGATTGGCCAGTACCGGTTAGCCAGGACCTGGTATGAGTCGCATGAGGCGTTCGCAGGTCAGGCCGCGGTCGGCGAAACGGGTGATGATCGGAGAAGCGATCAGGAAAGTCACGAAGCTGGCGACGAATCCGATTAGGATCCACGGGCTGGGTTGCGGGGACAACACCACGGAGATTGCCATGACGATGGCCATGGCTACCGTCATGCCAAACGACAGAAATCCGAGGGCAGTGATACCACACACAAGGCGATTTTGCATTGAGAGACCTCCTTCTGGTTAGGGTTCGTCCTAATCATATAGAGGTTGAGTATTTTTGTCAACCGCAGATGGGTTTGGTAGAATATATTATATGACCTTTGCTCAAAAAGTATTTCAAGTTGTTTCAAAAATCCCTCATGGGAAAGTGATGACCTATGCCGCGGTGGCAAAAGCCGCAGGGCGGCCGCGGGCGTACAGAGCCGTGGGGAATGTTTTAAATAAGAACCCGCGGCCCATTGAAATACCCTGCCATCGCGTGGTAAAATCAGATGGCAAGGTGGGAGGATACGTGGGTGGAATTTATAAAAAAGTCCGACTATTACAGCAAGAAGGAATACCAATTTATAACAACAGGATTGCTATCACCTAACCCCTAGAACCTAATCCCTCGATATGAGCGAGTTTCGCAAAACCATCTTTATTTCAATCATCATCAGCATTGTCGTGGGTACATCTTCCGGCGTGGCCGGTGGTATTGTGGCCGCGCAGATTGCTTCGGGAAATATTGGTAAGGATTTTCTGGCTGCATTGCCGCCAAGCCTGCGAGGATTATTGCCGTCTCATAATTCATCACCCCCTCCTCAATCCTCCCCCATTAAGGGGGAGGAAGAAAAAGAAAATTCCCCTCCCTTGGCGGGAGGGGTGCGGGGAGGGGGGCAGGATGAGAGCGTGAATGACTCAACCGTTGACGTGGTACAGCGCGTTTCACCCGCAGTGGTATCGGTGGTGATTAGCAAAGAAGTGGCACAGCGTAGCACGGCATCGCCGTTTCCCGAGGATTTGTTCAGGCAGTTTGGATTTGAAATTGACACCCCTCAACCGCAGGAGCAACCCCAACCGCAAAGCCCGCCCAAAAAACAGCAAGTGGGAGGCGGGAGCGGATTTATTGTGAGCGCGGATGGATTGATTGTGACCAATAAGCATGTGATTTACGACGATGCGGCAAGTTATACAGTAGTCACTTCGGACGGAAAGAGGTATGATGCAAAGGTGGTCGCACGCGATCCGTTCATTGATGTGGGATTTTTGAAAATTGAAGCAAAGAATTTGCCAACAGTCGTACTGGGAAATTCAGATACATTGCGAATTGGGGAAACAGTGATCGCGGTTGGTAACGCGCTTGCGGAATTTTCCAATACCATTACCAAAGGCGTGGTCTCCGGAGTCAAGCGCAGGGTTACCGCCGGCGGGCCCGGGATTGGCAATGAAGTAATTGAAGAGGCAATACAGACTGACGCCGCGATTAATCCGGGAAATTCCGGCGGACCGCTTGTGAATTTACGCGGCGAAGTTATTGGCATTAATACCGCAGTGTCGCAGGCCGGACAGAATGTTGGTTTTGCAACTCCGATCAATCAGGTAAAGGGTCTTGTGGAGAGCGTGAAAAAAACAGGTAGGATTGTCAGGCCGTGGCTTGGAGTTCGCTATATTATTATCACGCCCGAGATAAAAACAGAGAATCAATTGCCGGTTGATTATGGCGCGCTCGTTGTACGCGGCGATCGCGGGGCACAACTTGCGGTAATTCCGGGTTCGCCGGCAGATAAAGCCGGAATTCGGGAGAACGATATTATTTTAGAGATTGATAAGATAAAAATTACCATGGACGCGCCGCTTGCCAATCAAATTCAGAAGCACAAACCCGGACAGACAGTAACGCTGAAAGTATTAAGTCAAGGTAAAGAGAAAGAGGTGAACGTGGAGCTGGAAGAATTGAAGCAATAAGCAGAGTAGGCAGATTACGCAGATTAGGCACAATGCTTACTCTGTTTACTCTGCTTAACTTGCTTAATCTGCTGGAAATGTATGAAACGTACTAAAATCGTCGCAACGATCGGCCCGGCGTCGGAGAAACAAGCGACGCTTGAGAAAATGATGCGCGCGGGAATGAACGTGTGTCGTTTAAATATGTCGCACGGAACGTATGAGTGGCATGGACGGGCGATTCGTACAATCCGCAAGGCAGCTAAAAAAGTAGGGGAGCCGGTTGCGATTCTTTTAGATTTACAAGGGCCGAAAGTGAGGATCGGGGAGTTGAAAGTTGAAAGATTAAAGTTGCAAATGGGTGAGCGGGTGGTGTTTACGACCGCGAAGGGGAATGCAAAAAAAATCCCTATCGGCGTGCCGAATTTTCATAAATATGCCAAAAAGGGTTCTCATCTTTTAATTGCCGACGGCACGATTGAATGTGTGGTGGAAGAAATAAAAGGAAAAGATATTTATGCGCGCGTAACTCTTGGCGGTGAATTAAAATCACACAAGGGCATTGCGATCCAAGGAGTGTCGTTGCCGTTGTCGTCTTTGACCGCCAAGGATAAGAAAGATGTTCAATGGGGACGAAATCAGGATATTGATTTTGTGGCACTTTCGTTTGTAAAACGAGCGGCAGATGTAAAAGCGTTGCGAAGGTTGCTCAATCACGGACGTCATTTCGACCGAGCCGCGAGGCGAGTGGAGAAATCTCATATGATGAAGGGTGTGAGATCCCTCGACTACGCTCGGGATGACAATAATTTTGCGATTATTGTCAAAATTGAAACTCAGGAGGCCGTACGGAATTTTGATGAAATTTTAAAAGTGACGGACGCGGTAATGATTGCCCGGGGCGATTTAGGACTTGCCTTTGCTCCGGAAGATGTCCCTATTATTCAAAAGGAGCTTATTGAAAAATGTCGTCGTGCGGCAAAGCCCGTGATTGTGGCAACCGAGATGCTTGCTTCAATGGAGCGCAATCCTCGTCCTACGCGCGCTGAGGCCTCGGACGTGGCTAACGCGGTAGTTGATCATACGGATGCGACTATGCTTTCGGGGGAGAGTGCAAGCGGCGCGTATCCGATTGAAACCGTGCGCACCATGGCGCAAATTATAGAACGCACCGAATCCTCAAGATTTGATGATCTCTCAATCAGTATGCGAACAAGCCGCGGTGCGGGTGAAGAAGAAACTGCGCTCTTGGCTTCGGTATTGGCCCGTACGTCCAAGGCCGCGGCGATTGTGGCGGGATCGCTTACCGGACATACCGGGCGACTGCTCAGCCGTTATCGGACAGAGATGCCGCTGCTTGTTGGTTCGCCTGATCGTCGGGTAGTGCATCGTTTGCATCTGTCATGGGGCGTACAACCGTTTCTTATGCCAAAAGTAGCTACGGTCGATCGATTACTCAAGGAGCTTTTGAAACGAGCGCGCAGCGCTGGACTAAAACGCGGGGATAAGGTAGTGTGTGTAGGAAGCGAAAAAATCGCTCCACACGCCCAAAGCGTGGTAGGGATACGCACTATCTGATCCGCCCTGAAAGAGGTGTCCATGTACGGACCATATGTGAGTCGCGGCAGGCGAGTGTTGCGTGTTGTTTTGCTCCTTGCCTGCGTCCTGCTGGGTACGGTGTTTGCGATCACAGGACTCGCGGTCATTTCCTTGTTGGGCCCCACACTCTTCGGTCTTGTGGCAACGATTGTGGGGGTGGGATTGATTGTGCTGGCTTTTCTCAAACACGATCGTTGGCACGTAGTCCAGGACCGTCTTCGGTAGCAGTTCTTTTGGAAGGGGGCGTACTTCAGTAGGGAGGGGCTGGCATTTTCGTGTCAGCATTTTTATTTTTCTATGCTATACTATAGATTACGAACTATAGACCCACGACTTTGTTGATATGTCCACCCTTGCAACCAACCCACGCGCGAAATTTGACTATGATATCCTCAAAACATTTGAGGCGGGGATTGTATTGACCGGGCAAGAAGTGAAATCCGTGCGCAGCGGGCATGTTTCATTTAAAGGGGCCTTCGCAACGCTCACAGGAGAGGAAGTGTGGCTTTTGAATGCGCATATCAGTCCCTATCCAAAGGCGGGACGACTTGTAGGGTATGATCCCACAAAAAGCCGGAAGCTTTTATTGCATATTCGCGAGATCAAGGAGCTTGTCGGGAAGGTGCGAACCCAGGGCTTGACACTTGTGCCTATATCCTTGTATACTAGGGGACGCCGTTTGAAAGTAGAACTCGGGCTTGCCCGCGGACGCAAGAAATACGAAAAGCGGGAAGTGATCAAGAAGCGCGATGTGGAACGGGAAATTCGAGGAGCTTTAAAACGGAACGCTTGAGCCCCAAGGGGGTGACGGGCATCGATAGGAGTTTATAGTACTTTGACGCAGGTCGAGCAACTCTGTCCACTCGTTAAACGGTCGGGGAAATGATACTTGCAAAAACTGTATCTTCTGGTCGGCTCGCTCTTACTAATGTGTTCAACACATTTAGAGCACCGGCTTTTGCTCACGTCGCTTTCTAAGCCGCGTGACAGGATCTTCCAACTCCTCTAGGAAGGTACTCCTGTAATAAGAGGATGGATTATAGATGGCGTCTCGCGTCTATAGTCGAGATTTGCAGAGGCTATGAAGATGGATGTTTGCTTTCTTTAGGTCTATCTTTGAGATTAAAAGAAAGCTACGCCTGTAGTGTCGGATGCTAGCAATTCACTAGACGGGAGTTCAACTCTCCCCACCTCCACCATTTTTGTCGAAATTTTCAATAAGAAAATTTCGGTACAAAAATGAGTGTCCGCCTCAGGCGGGCACCAACGCAACATACCACAATGAGAATTTCAAGACATCGTCAAAAACCAAAACCGCTTGTCATGGTGCGGTACAACGAATTTATTCGAGTACCGAAGGTTCGCGTCATTGATGAGAACGGAGTGCATCTTGAGGTTATGGATATTGCCGATGCATTGAATATGGCGCGCGAGCGTGGTTTTGATCTTGTTGAGATTCATCCCACTGCCAATCCGCCGGTATGCAAAATTACGGGGCTTGGTCAGTTTAAATATCAGAAAGAAAAAGAAATTCGAAAACAAAAAGCGCATGCAAAGCAGGTTGAGGTAAAAGGAGTACGTCTTTCGCTCAGGATCGGGAAGCATGATCTTGATGTGCGGCAAGAGATGTCGCAGCGTTTCTTAGATGCGGGCGATCGAGTACGAATTGAGATTATTCTCAAAGGACGCGAGCGACAACATATGGATTTGGGAAAAAAAATACTTGAGGATTTTGTTGCCTCACTTCCCAATGTACGTGTTGATCAACCTTTTGCGAAGCAGGGCGGAGTGCTTTCGATGGTAGTGGCTAAGAAATAAGCAGAGTAGGCAGATTATGCAGATTAGGCACAATGCTTATGACTCTGCTTACTCTGCCTAACTTGCTTAATTTGCCGATATGAAATTGAAGACACCAAAAGCACTTTCAAAAAGATTCAAGGTTACCAAAAATGGAAAAGTCTTGATCCGCAAAGGAGGTCAAGGCCATTTTAACGCGCGCGAGTCGGGAAACGTAACTCGTACCAAACGGCGCGACATCACTTTGTCCGAGCACCATGCGCCAAACGTGAGAAAGTTGTTACCTTATTCATAACGAGCAATGAATAAGCAGAATAGGCAGATTACCCAGATTAGGCACAATGCTTACTTTGCTTCATCTGCTTAACTTGCTTAATCTGCTAACAAAGTATGCCTAGAGTAAAACGAGGAACTCATCGAGTAAAACGAAGGAAGAAATTTTTAGCAGCGACTAAAGGGTACATGTGGGGACGTAAGTCCAAGATTACCCTTATGAAGACCGCGGTTTTGAAGGCCGGCGTTCATGCGTATGTGGATCGCAAGCGCCGTAAGCGCGATTTTCGAAGCATGTGGAATATTCGGCTTAATGCCGCCGCCCGAGACGAGGGGATGAAATACTCAACCCTGATTTCCGCGCTTAAGAAAAAGGGGATTGCGCTTGATCGCAAAATACTCTCTACGCTCGCAATAGAACATCCGGCCGTGTTTGCAAAGATTGTAGCCGCTGTGAAATAATATATTCGCGCCCTGTTTTGGCGGGGCGTGTTTGGGCCGTTAGCGAAGCCCGGTTATCGCGTCTCCCTGTCACGGAGAAGATCAGGGGTTCGAATCCCCTACGGCCCGCCATGAAAAAAGCTCTATCCTTTCGATGGGGCTTTTTTTATTATGTATGTTATGTTGCTGTTCATATGTGTATGTGGTATCATACTGTTCTTAAACATAAACAAAAGTTATGCAAAACATTCAAGAGATATTCGATCGGATTCAGAAACATAAAAAAGAGCATAAAGAATTGAAAGCGGCGTATAAGGATGCTCTGAAAGTTTCTCAGCCCTACCAAAAGATTGTAGAAGAACTTATGGCGCTTCGCGAGAAAAAGAAAAAGATGGAATTTTCAATCAAAGAGGATTTTGTGGCCGAGTTTACTAAGCTAGAATCTCTTGAAGTTGATATTGCAAGCGATATGGAGATGCTCAACGACTTGGCTATAACGCAAATTATGAAAGGGGAGTCGGTTTCCGTTATTGATCAATATCAAAATTCGTACGACCCGATCTTTTCCGTAAGGTTTAAGAAAAAATAGGGATACGACGCGTCATATTTAGAATGGCTTTGTTAAAGCAAAATAAACACCTCACACGACCGTGTGAGGTGTTTCGGTTCTATAAAAAATACGCCTCCCGAGACGCGGCGTGCGAATCGGGAGGGCGGGGGGGGGTTGACAAGTCCCCCATTTAGAAGACACCTGTGGATAGGTGGGCTTTTTTGTTTTTAACCGGGGTATACCAAAATTCCTGTGCCTGTTCCCACCTCTGAC
>ORMF012164171.1_pt1 | contig 15835 bp, 19 predicted proteins | sample 1779871 | NCBI WGS metagenome assembly ORMF01 (sample SAMEA104232316, study PRJEB22302) | groundwater metagenome | biome: forest; feature: aquifer; material: groundwater | place: USA | collected 2011-08-07 | depth 5.4 m
CGCGACCATCAGTTCTACACGCGCTCGCTGTTCGAATCCAACATCGACGCGCTGATGACCACCGATGCGTGCGGTATCATCACCGACGTCAACAAACAGATGGAGGCGCTCAGCGGCTGCACGCGTGACGAGCTGATCGGCGCGCCGTTCAAGAATTATTTTACCGATCCGGAGCGGGCCGAGGCGGGCATCAAGCTGGTGCTGAGCGAAAGGAAGGTCACCAATTACGAACTCACCGCGCGCGCGCGGGACGGCAAGGAAACTGTGGTCTCCTACAATGCGAGCATCCTCTACGACCGGGACCGCAGGCTGCAGGGCGTGTTCGTCGCGGCGCGCGACATCACCGAGCTTAAGCAAGCGGAGATGCAGATTTTGAATCTGGCTTCGCATGACGCATTGACGCGGCTGCCCAATCGCCGCATGTTGATCGACAGATTGGGCCAAACGATGGCCGCCAGTAAACGCAGTGGTCGTTTTGGCGCGCTGATGTTTCTCGATTTGGATCAATTCAAGCTGCTCAATGATACGCACGGGCATAGCGTGGGCGATTTGCTGCTGATCGAGGTGGCGCGCCGCATCAGCAGTTGTGTGCGCGAGGCGGACACCGTGGCGCGTTTCGGCGGTGATGAGTTTGTGGTGTTGCTCAGTGACTTGCATGCGGACAAGACCGCATCCGTCACTGAGTCGGGCATCGTCGCGGAAAAACTCCGCGCCATCCTGGCCAAACCCTATGTACTGAAATCTGAACAAGAGGGTAAAGCGGCCGCAAGCTTCGAGCATCACTGCGCATCGAGCATCGGCGTGGTGCTGTTTCTCGGCCATGAGGCCGGCACGGACGAAATCGTCAGCCGGGCCGATATGGCGATGTATCAAGCCAAACAGCGTGGCGGCGATTCGATTCGCTATTTCGAGGCATAGCCAACAGTGCACTTTGCCGCTATTCGCGAGCGTGCTCGGCGTGCGCCACGAAAGTATTGCTGAATTTGTATTCCCGCGCGTATCGGTGCCGCTGCGTCAGTTGTCGCGCGAATCGCTAAGGGCGCGATCCGCCTTCGCGGCGAAGTAAAAGTCGCTTTCGGTCAGTCCGTTGATTTTGTGCGTCCACAGTTCCACCGTGCACTTCCCCCATGCGATGCGGAGGTCCGGGTGGTGCCCCTCGCTTTCTGCGACGTCGGCTAGCCTATTGGCGAAAGCCATTGCCTGCGCGAAGTTCTCAAAGGTATATGCGCGCTCGAGGTGGCCGTTTGCGCTCATGCGCCACCCGCTGTCCAGCTCCCGCAGCAAAGTTTCCGCACGGTCTCTTGCCATGGGCGGAACGCCACCGCGGCAGGGTACACATTTGTGGTCGGCAAGGCTCATACGCAGTTCTCCTAAGTATAGCGGCCACATACTTCACTGGCCGATAATCGACGCTAAGAAAGCCCCTATTGGGGCTCGGCGCTGTCTTCAAGCAGAAGCGTTGCGATGTCGTTCAACACCGTTTGCGGGTGGAGGAAGGTGGAGGTGTAGATCTCCCGAACGAAACTCGCGCGGTCGATCAGAAATACCTTGAGCACATGCGAGAGCGCGCGCCGCGGCTTCGCGTTTGAACGTTCGTACGAATATCGCATATCTTGGCCGAAACCTTCGACCAGCGGCATCAGCTCGCGCGCCGAACGGGTGGTCAGGAAGTACCAGTTCAGTGCACCGCCTTCATCGCTTACGCGGTTTCCCGCATATGTGCGCATCACGCCGGGCGAGTCGCGCGCCGGGTCAAACGACAACGTCACAAAACGGACTTTGCCGCGCAGCGCCGGGGCGGCCACGATAGAGTCTTTCAGCGTGTCAAACACGCGGTAGGCGAGCGGACATCCATTCGGGTCGCTGCACGTGGTATAGATGAATCCAAGCAAGGTGATGCGGTTGTGCGTGAACTGCGACAGTCGTTGCGATCGGCCATCAATCCCGAGTACTAGTCCGTCTGGCGCTGCCATGATGCGCTGCAGCGTGTAGCTGCCTGGAGGCGGTGGATCGAAGTCGAGCGCGGGTGGCGGCTCGACTTCGTGGCCGAAGGCAGTCAGTGCGAAGCCAAGCCACGCAAGCAGCATCACTACCCATGGGGTCCAGCGCCGTGTTTTGCTCAAAAGCACGATCGCCCCGTGGCTATTGCCGCCCGGCGCCTAGCGTCGCGCGACGTGCCTCGGCACTGAGGGCTCCGCGGCCGCCGTGCGCAGTGCCTTCGAACCGAGCTTCATGTGGTGGGGGCGGCCCAGCTTCTCTTGCGTGAAATCTAGCGCGAACGCCGGCTTGAGTTCCTTGCCATCCCAAGTGAAGCCGCGCAGGAACTGTTCGTTGTCCGCGCCGGCCTTATCCCAATTGGCAAGCAGGGATGACGTAATGTACACGCGCTTGCCGTCCCAGCTCTGCGAAATCATGTTGACCTGCTTGCCGGTTACCTTCTCGTAAGTCTGCTTCGGCGCTTCCGGATTGGTGAGGTCGAAGTAGTGCGTTTTTCCGTCCATGAAGGTATTTACCCACAGTCCCTTGCCATCGCGCGTAATGCTGATATCAACCGGCAGCGGAATTTTTGCCGGGTCGCCGATCGTGGCCACTTCCTTAGCCTGCCAATCGCCCTTGCTGTCCTGCTTGACGAGCCAGATCTTGGACGTCAGGGCGGCCGCGGTCACCGCCCAGTTGTCGCCCGCCTTGAGGGACCAGCGAATTTCCAGTGGCGCACCGGGCACGCTGAAGATCTTCTTCGGCTTCATCGCCTTCAAATCCCACAACACCATGGTGCTGCCGAAGCGCTTCATCGCTTCGGCGTCCTTAACGAGATCGCCCAGCGGTCGCATATAGTTCGCGTAGCCCGTGAAGCTAGACGTAAGCAAGGCGTTCTTTCTCGGGTTGACCGCGAGGTCATAGCCATAGCCGTCGCCGCCACCGTCCGCGGGCATCGCGTAGGACGTAATGAACTCGCCACGGTTGTTGTACAGTGCGATGCCGGTCGTGCCACCCTTGTCCTTGTAGTTGGACAGAGCTTGCACCAGCATGCGTCCCGGAAGCGCATAGTAGGTATGCGGTCCGAGGTAGCCGGTCTTATCCCCAAGATCGGTGATAGTTCTGACGAGCTTCGGCTTCGACGGCTGGCTTGCTATGTCGAATACGTAGATCATGCTGTCCGAAAGGCCGCCCGCCCAGATGAAACGCCGATCGTCGGTGAACCCCATATGGTGTGCTTCCCCGCGAGACCCGACGGACTTGACGTCGATCACCTTGCCATAGCGCTTTGACTTCGGATGAACATCCACCGTCACCAGTTTGTCCGAGCCGTCGCCCAAGCCTTCGACACCCAGCGTCCAAACATAGATGTAGTCTTCCTGACCCTTGATCAGCTTGGCCGTGTAGGGCGAATTGCAGGTTTCGTCGCCAAGTGCGGCCGTCGGCCAAAATGCGCAGGTCAAAGCCATCAACGCGGCGATTGAGATGCGGCTGCAAGATAACCCGTAAAGCTTCATAGGATTTTCCTTGCGATGTCGGACGTCGCGAGGGCGCGTTGTCCGCTGCGGGAGTCGTCGAATCTTAGACAGGGCTCGCAGCGACGGCGTTCAACTGGCACTACCGCTGCTATACGCCGAAAACCCCACAGGGCCGTACATGAGGACGGCGCGTACCGAGCTAGGTAACCTCTGAAAAACCTCGGTCGATGGTTTCTCGGCCGAGGTTTTTCACTGAGATGGGGGGATTGGAAAAGGGGGCCATGGGCCCCTTTTTCAGAGTTTCCCTAGAGCGTTTCTGACTCGCGGCGCACTGAAGAGACGGCAGTGACGCACTACTCGAAACGCATTGCAGCGGGTGCTGCGCGGAGCCGCGAACGTGAACTGGCGGGAGTGGTCCAATCAGACGAGGAGGCCAACCATGTCCGTTTCGGTTCGAGAATTGACCATGCACCGGCCAAGACCGGCGAAGCGGCCGAGCCGACTCACGGCTGGCAATGCGTGGATTGAGGCATCGGATGTCATACCGATGTTTCCAACCCTGGTCTGGAAGATTCAGCTCAAGACCGAGTTGAGCGAAGCGATAGACCCGATGATGCTTGCGGCGCTCGCAAAAATGAGACGCGAAGCGGCGCCGCCGGCGCCTGGCCATGGCTGGCAGTCGGCTCAAAGGCTGCATGAAATGAAAGAATTTCGCGACTTGGTTTCTTGCATCGAAAAAGCGGCACGAAGTGTTCTGCGCTTCTTGAAAATCACTTATGACGCAATCGAAATAAGCGGTTGTTGGGCCACGGTTCTTACCCAGGGAGCGGTTCACCAAGTGCACCATCACCCGAACAACTTTTTGAGCGGCGTCTACTATGTCCGGGTCGGGCCGGGCGCCGACAGCATAAACTTTCATGACCCGAGAAGTCAGGCCGGCATCATCAGGCCTCCGGTCGTCGAACTCACGGCCGAAAATGCAGACCAGGTCGTGGTCAGCGTGAAGGAAGGCACACTGCTTATGTTTCCTTCTTACCTGCAGCACTCCGTTGCTGCGAACGCGAGCGACAAAGAGAGGATAAGCATCAGCTTTAACGTCATGTTCTCCGCGTTCACCGAGAATTTAAGTAAGCCGCTCTGGTGAGCGGCTGGCAGCGACACAACGGCCCTGATGGCTCCGCGCCCCCAGACCCATAATCCATTAGGGGTCTTTCGTCGCTGCTGCTGTTCGATCGCTGACTAATAGAACTCCGGCGGTCGCTCATGCGGGGCATGCACCTAGGAACAGGGCCGGAATACCATTTCGCCGTTGATTTCCAGGGCCAGCTTGTCGAGCTGTCGTGCTTTGAACGGCTCAACCTGCGCTTCGAATTCACGCGCCGTCCTTCCGAAGACCTGCTCGTGCTATTTGGTGGATGGCGGCACGTATCCCGCCGCCACGTCGGCGCCACCGCCGAAGAAATATTTCTCCATCTGCTGCGCAAGGTATTTGCGCGCGCTGGCATCGGCCAGATTGAGCCGGCTTTCGTTCACCAGCATTTTCTGGTGCTCCAGCCATTGCCTCCAGGCGTCCTTACACACGTTGTCGAATATTCTCTTTCCGAGTTCCCCGGGATAGGGCAGAAAATCCAAGCCTTCGGCTTCCCGCCCGAGCTTAATGCACTTCACCATTCTAGCCATGTCGATGCTCCATGAATCATGCATCACTGCCTTTCTCGTCCCAACGGTTGTCGCGCACCTGGATCTCGCCGCTTTCGGTGCGAACGGGGAAAGTGGCGATCGGCTCGTAAGCTGGTGCGCACAGTGCCTCGCCGGTGCGAACGCAGAAGCGTGCGCCGTGACGCGGGCAAGTGATTTGATCGCCTTCGACGGTGCCGCCGGTGAGCTGTCCAGCATCATGGGTGCAGACGTCCTCGATGGCGAAATATTCACCGTCGAGATTGAATACCGCGACTTGTGCACCGTCCACATCCACGACCCGCCACTCGCCCGGCGCGAGCGCGTCGACCCGCGCTACCGTCACCCACTCACTCATTTGAGATCAATACACGGAACCGCGCATGAACGCAGACTATGCGGTTTCATTGCGCTTTAAACTGCAATCACCTCGATGTCCGGTTCAATCGAACGGACCAGATTCTCGATGCCGGCGAGCGTGCCCGAGAGCGAGCTGGGGCAGCTTCCGCACGCGCCCTGGTAATGCACGGTGAGCTTATTTCCATCGAGCCCCAGCACGTAGAGATCGCCCCCGTCGCCCTGCAAATACTGGCGCACCCGCGCATCGAGCAGCGCATTGATTCTGTCGAGGCGCTGCTGGTCCTCCGGACCAAGGTCGGCGAGCACCGTGCTCGCCGTTGCAACAGTAGCTGCCGATTGCACATCCGCGGCCGGCGCGGCGCGGATGCGCTGCGCGACTTTGCGCGTCAGATCCTGCCAGCTGGCGCCGCCGTCCTGCGTTACGGTGATCCAGTGGTCAGCGTAAAACACGTTGGTCACATGCTCGACGTCGAACAGCGCACAAGCGAGCGCATCGTCCTTCGCCCGCTCGGCATTGTCGTACGAGTGCGTAATCCCCCAGGTCAGCGGCTCCTTGAGGATGAACTTCATCGCATTCGGATTGGGCGTGGCCTCGATTTCGGCTATCTTCAGCATAGTCAGAGTTCTGTGTTCAGTGCCCGATGTTTGACGTTTCGTCGCGAACAGTTTGCGGATCACGGTCGCGCCAAACTGCGCACCGCATGGTCTCCTCGCCCAGCCCCTCGGGTGCGACGGCGGACTCGATTTCGGTGACGAAGGCATGCCGGCACGGCTGATTGACCAGATTTTGCAGTACGGCAGTCATTTCAATACTCCGCGAAAAACTCCTGGGGGGCTAGGCGCGCGTTACACAGCTTCATCGTTCGCCCCGGCAAGGCCTAGCGCCGATTGATGGCCACCGGGATGCGGCGGCGGCCGAACTGGCCGTGGAACGCTTCAAATACGCCGGCGAGCGGCGTCGCGCAGTGCGGGCACGTGCCGTCGGGGGTCACGTCGTAGGACTCGATTTCATACCAGTCGCGCACGATGAGCGGCTGGTGGCAGCCCGGGCAGTAAGTGGTGCCGCCGCTGGTGTCGTGCACATTGCCGGTATATACGTATTCGAGCCCCTCGCCGAGTGCAATCTCGCGCGCGCGGGTGAGCGTCGCCGGCGGTGTGTGCGGGGTGTCCATCATCTTGAAGTCAGGATGGAACGCCGTGAAGTGCAGCGGCACGTCACGCCCGAGCTCCTTGGCGATCCACTTGCATTCGGCGGCGATTTCCCCGCTCGAATCGTTCCTGCCGGGAATCAGCAGTGTCGTGATCTCAAACCAGACGTCGGTCTCGTGCTTGAGGTATGCCAGAGTGTCCAGCACCGGTTGAAGTCTTGCGCTGCACAGCTTCGCGTAAAAGGCGTCGGTGAAGCCTTTGAGGTCGACATTGGCGGCATCCATGTGGGCATAGAACTCGCGCCGTGGCGCATCGTGGATGTAACCCGCGGTCACTGCCACCGCCTTGATGCCCCGTTCGCGGCAGGCATCCGAAATGTCCATCGCGTATTCCGCGAAAATTACCGGATCGTTGTAAGTGAACGCCACGCCCTTGCACCCCAGGCGCACGGCGGTGGCGGCGATCTGTTCGGGGGATGCGGCGTCGGCCAGCTTGTCCATGTCGCGGGACTTGCTGATGTCCCAGTTCTGGCAGAACTTGCACGCGAGGTTGCACCCGGCGGTGCCGAAAGAAAGGATGCTCGCGCCGGGATAGTAATGGTTGAGCGGCTTCTTCTCCATGGGATCAATGCAGAATCCAGAGGAGCGGCCGTACGTGGTGAGCACCATTTGGTCGCCTTCGCGCATGCGCACGAAACATGCACCGTGCTGGCCTTCGTGCAGCCGGCAGTCGCGCGGGCACAGGTCGCACTGCATGCGACCGTCCTCCAGCAGGTGCCAGTAACGCGCGGGGTAAGTCATGGCTCAGCTCTGTGGGTTGGCCTCACCCCATTTGATCACGGTGTAGCACGATAGTTTAATTGTCGGATCCCAGAAATCGAGCCGCAGGCTGGCTGCGTATCTGAGGTGACTGAGAAACACCCGTGGGTCGCAAAAGTCCTGCCAGCTCTGTGGCAGCTTGATCCATTCCACCAGCCCAATGCGGGTGATCAGCGTCGCGAACATCCCCCACGACATTGGGGGCAATGAGATTGTGAGTCTTCAAACCTTGTTTTGTCGAACGCGACTTGACCGTGCATGGGAAAGGCCCCCGGGGCGTCCTGCCTCTCAACCCGGGGTGGGCGGCGCCGCCGACAGCGCGAATAATAGAAGCGACATGTGGTGGATCGAAAAAGCGGCTTGCGCACCCGGCAAACTGCGATCTCATGGGCTACACTGAAAATAGCGGATTGTTTTGGCTGACGCACAAGGAACGGTAGGAGACTGTTATGGGTATTGCAATCACACTGCAAGACTATCTTTCTGAAAAAGGCACCGAATACGACGTCGTCGATCATCCGCACGCGCTGACTAGCTTGAAGATCGCCGCGGCAGCGCACGTGCCGGGCGACCGACTGGCAAAGACGGTCCTGCTCGAAGACGACGGCGGTTACCTGATGGCGGTGGTGCCGTCGACGCACCACGTCAGGCTGGGTGTGCTACGCAAACAGCTCCAGCGGAATCTTCGGCTGGCCAAGGAATTTGATGTTGCCCGCTTGTTCAAGGACTGCGAACTTGGCGCCATCCCACCGGTAGGGCAGGCCTACGGCATCGAAACCGTCATCGCTGAAGAGCTGGCACAGCAGGCAGATATTTATTTCGAAGCAGGCGATCACAGGGAACTAATACACCTGAGTGGAAGCCAGTTCCTGGAGCTGATGGGCGGCGCGGACCAGCGGCATTTTACGCGGCACGTCAAGTGAGTCATGCGCTGGACAAGATAGCCGATGCTGCGCGGCTGCTCCGGCCTTGACCCGCAATCGCGCGTTGCCATGCTGGCAGGTACGCGAGTTCTCGATCTTACTTACGCGGCGGGCGCCATCGGTAACAAATTCGTGGCGTATCTTGCGCTCGATACGCCGGAGGACGCGGCAATGGCGAATGGCGTGCTGAAGAAACTTTCCTGATCGCGGCGCATGCTCGCTCACTATTTGAATTTGACCGGTCAAAGGTACTCTGATGGCAGGCTTGGACGAACCCACCCCCGCCCCGACTGAAATCAAGCTGCATCAAAAGTCGCGGGTGCTGGAAATTTCCTTCGCCGACGGCAAGACCTTCCAGCTGCCTTGCGAATTCCTGCGCATCTATTCGCCTTCCGCCGAAGTGCGCGGCCACGGCCCGGGGCAGGAAGTGCTGCAGGTGGGAAAGAAAGACGTGGAGATTACCCATATCGAGCCGGTGGGCAGCTACGCTATCCAGCTCACATTCTCCGATGGCCACGACAGCGGGCTCTACTCATGGAGCCTGCTTTACGATTTCGGCCTGCGGCAAGAGCAGATGTGGCAGGAATATCGCAAGCGCCTGGAAGAGGCCGGGGCGAGCCGCGATCCGGGCCCCGCGCCGTTCGAGCAGAGACCGCAATCAAAATAGCAGAACCATGGTGCCTCAGGCTGCGCTAGTTCCTGCGCCCGGAGCGGCTCTCCCCTTCAAGGTCGTCCTCATCAACCCCTATGACCTGGGGCGGCAGCCGTTTGCCCTGGCGCAGCCTGCCGCCTGGCTAAAGCGCGAGGGCTTTGCGGTGACGTGCCTTGATCTGTCGCTGCAAAAACTCGATCCCGAAAGCGTGAAGGATGCGGGCATGGTGGCACTCTATGTGGGCATGCATACGGCCACCCGCATCGCGGTAGCGGCCCTGCCCCGCATCCGGCGGCTCGCCCCGAAGGCCCATCTCTGTGTTTACGGGCTTTACGCCCCCATGAATGAGGCGCTGCTGCGTGGACTGGGCGTGGGCTCGGTCCTGGGCGGCGAGGTGGAGCCTGCGATGGTTTCCGTTTGCCGGCGACTACGGGAAAATGGAACGGCCATGGCCCAGAGCGAGCCCGTCATCAGCCTGGGCAGGGTCGCGTTTGCGCTACCGGACCGAAGCGTCCTCCCGAAACTCTCCCAATACGCCCACCTCGTGCTGCCAGACGGGTCTACTCGCGTTGCCGGGTTTGCAGAGGGCAGCAGGGGCTGCAAACACCTATGTCGGCACTGCCCCGTGGTCCCGGTGTACCAAGGAAGGTTCCGCATTGTCCCGGCAGACGTGGTGATGGAAGACATCCGGCAGCAGGTGCGTGAAGGAGCAACCCATATTTCATTCGGCGACCCGGACTTTTTCAATGGTCCTACCCATGGCATGAGGCTCGCACGCGCCTTGCATGACGCGTTTCCCGAGGTCACGTTTGACGCGACCATAAAAATTCAGCACATCATCGATCACGCCGAACTGCTGCCCGAGTTACGCCGCAGTGGGTGCCTGTTCATCACCTCCGCGGTGGAAGCGGTGGACGACGATATCCTGGGCTTTCTCGACAAGAACCACAGCGGCCGGGATTTCGACCGGGCCGTGGCACTTACCCGCGACGCCGGCATTGCGCTCGCCCCGACCTTTGTTGCCTTCACTCCCTGGACGACACTAGAAGGCTACATCGCGCTACTTGAGCGCCTGCTGGAGCTGCAACTTGTGGAGAGCGTGCCCCCGGTGCAGCTCACCATTCGGCTGCTCGTTCCCGCAGGCTCCTATCTTCTGCAGCTTCCCGGGTTCAGGGAAAGGCTCAAGGCATTCGATCCAACGTTGCTGGGCTATCCGTGGAGTCACTCTGACCCGCGAGTCGACCGTCTGCAGCAGGACCTGCAAGCTTGGGTCGCCCGAAGTGAAGAGGAAGGTCTTCCGCGCCGCGAAGTATTTGTCGCAATCTGGCGCATGGCCCATGAGGCGGCAGGGCGCCTCATTCCAAACCTCCCGGGGAATCTTGGATCTCCGGTCCCCCATCTGTCGGAACCGTGGTACTGCTGTGCAGAGCCCACCAACCTGCAGCTTCAGTCTTTCTGAACCAGCCGAACCATGAAGCGCGTCCTGCTGCTTCTGCCCACCACTGGCTACCGCAACAACGATTTTCTTGCCGCGGCGAAAAAGCTGGGCGTGGCGATCGTGGCGGCTGCCGACTACTGCCACCAACTGGCTCCATTGTGGGGCTTCGCTCCCATCATGGCGCTGCATTTCGATCGACCCGAGGAGGCCGCGGATCCCGTTTTACGGGAACTCGATGCCAGCGTCGACGCGGTGCTGGCGGTGGACGATTCTGGAGTCGAGCTTGCGGCGCTGCTTTCGCAGCGTATGAGCCTACCAGGGAATGCCGCCAATGCCGTGCGCGGGGTGCGCGACAAGCTGGCGTTTCGCAGGCTGCTTCGGGAACGTGAATTTCTATGTCCGCAATTCCATCACCTGGAGAGCGGAGAGGACCCCCGAGCACTTGTTTCCGAGTTGAGCTTTCCCGTGGTGGTGAAGGCCCGGCGATTGTCGGGGAGCCGCGGCGTGATCCGTGCCAATGATTCCGAAGAGCTGCTGCGTGCCGTGAATCGGGTGCGGGCGATCCAGTCCCGGGCCGACCGGGATGCCCAGGAGTTGGGACTCATCATCGAGGACTTCATTCCGGGACTCGAATACGCCTTGGAAGGCATCCTGGAACGGGGGGAGCTCACCACGCTGGCCCTTTTCGACAAGCCCGACCCTCTGGATGGGCCCTACTTCGAAGAGACTTTGTACGTCACGCCTTCCCGCCTTCCGGAGGCGCTCCAAGACCGCGTGCATCAGGTGGTGGCCCGGGCCTGCCGTGTGGCCAGCCTCGCGGTCGGTCCGGTCCACGCCGAAGTACGGATCAATGAGCGGGGAATCTGGATTCTAGAGGTTGCAGCCCGCTCCATCGGGGGCTTATGCGCTCGCGTGCTCACCCATTCGCTGGGCATGACCCTGGAGGAGCTGATTTTGCGCCAAGTGGTGGCAGAACCGCTCGCGATTTCCGGTGAGCTCGGGGCGGCGGGAGTCATGATGATCCCCATTCCTCGGCGCGGCATTTACCATGGGCTCAAAGGCCTAGCCACCGCGCAGTCGGTGCCTGGCGTTACCGGGGTGAGCATTACGGTGGTGCCCGGCCAGATCATTGCACCGCCTCCCGATGGGGCGAGTTACCTGGGATTCATCTTCGCTAGGGCGTCGAGTCCAGCGGGGGCTGAATACGCGCTGCGCATCAGCCATCGCCAGCTGCACTTCGACATCCGCCCCGAGTATCCAGCGATGGCAGTGCCCGCCACCGGGAGGCCATGACGCTGAATCTGCAAGACCTGGTACTTGATGCCACTGAAGTCGTTGCGCCAGACTCGTCGGCGCCTTTGACGAGGTGCTATCCGCCGGTCCTTAGCGCAGTGGAGCGCTCCATCGGCGCGAACGAGTGCGTCGTTAGCACTCGCATCGCTAGCTTTGTTCTTATTGGAATTAAAGTCAGTATAGGATCCGGCAACGGATCGTACCTTCGATGTTATTAAGTTCGTCAAGGGCAACCTGACTCGCGGTCGCATCGACATCGATCACTACATAGCCCACCTGTTCAGTGGTCTGCAGGTACTGCGCCGCGATATTGATGCCGGCAAGCGAGAAGCGATCGTTGATGTGCGCAAGCACGCCGGGGATGTTCTTGTGAATGTGCAGCAGCCGGCACTTCCCGGTATGCTCGGGCAGCGAAACCTCAGGGAAATTCACTGCCGAAACCGTCGAGCCATTATTGCTGTAGCGGATCAGTTTCGCCGCCACCTCTCTACCAATGCTGGCCTGTGCCTCAGAGGTCGACCCGCCAATGTGGGGCGTGAGGATCACATTCTCGAAACGTGTCAAGGGAGAGATGAACCTAGTGTCTGAGGCTGCATTATTACCCGTTGGCTCCAGCGGAAAAACATCGATGGCGGCCCCTTGCAACTGCTTCGAATCCAATGCCGCGACGAGCGCGTCGATATCCACAACGCTGCCGCGCGAAGCGTTGATGAGGTAGCCGCCGCGCCTTATCTTCGCCAACTCCGGGGCACCGATCATTTTTTGCGTGGCGGCGGTTTCGGGCACGTGCAGGCTGACGACATCGGCCGCAGCCAGCAACTCATCAAGAGTCGGCATGTGCCGCGTATTGCCCAGCGCCAACTTTGCTTCGATATCGTAGAAGCACACCAACATGCCCAGCTGCTCGGCGAGAGCGCCGATCTGGGTACCGATGTGGCCGTAACCGATGATGCCAAGCGTCTTGCCGCGCACCTCGAACGAATGTTCAGCGCTCTTCACCCAGCCGCCTTGATGCTGGATTGCGTTTTTCTCCGGGATACCACGCAGCAACATGATGATCTCGCCCAACACCAGTTCGGCAACGCTGCGCGTGTTTGAGAAGGGTGCGTTGAAGACGGGAACGCCGCGTTGCGCGGCGGCAAGCAGGTCAACCTGGTTCGTGCCGATGCAGAAACAGCCTATCGCTGCGAGCGTCGGAGCGTGGCTGATTATGTCTTCGGTCAGTATGGTGCCCGAGCGGATGCCAACGAAATGTGCACCGCCAATCGCCTCGATCAACTCGGCGCCGGCGAGCGCCTGGCGGTGGGACTCGACCTGTGTGTAGCCCTCGCGGTTCAGAATCTCGAGCGCCGAAGGATCTATGCCCTCAAGCAGCACGAATTTGAGCTTGTCTCTTGCGCTTGAGAGCCGTGTTGTCATGATTGTCGATTTCGTCTTTCACCCCGTCAGTCTACGCCCGAAGAACCGCTCACGTCATTGCGCCCAAGCCGCCCGTACGTCAAATTTGCAGCTATCGCGAGTCGACCGCGTCTAATCACATTCTTCAAGTTGTAACACGCCGAGGCGTTCTACTATTTCAACTTTGTCGCTTACATCTTGACGATCGTTTTGGCGTCGAGGCTGCCGATGGGGCGATTGGCGGCTGATTGTGTTGTCGGCGGCCAGTGGCCGATAAGGTCTTGGCAAAATCGCGCGGACACCTGTCGGGGCGCAGCGACTTACGGTGACAAGATTCCGAGGGTGCCGGTACGTGGTGGATTGCCGACCGTGCAACTAGCCAAGTTCAAACTGGTTCTGAACCTGATAGCCGCAAGGCGATAGGCATCATACGTCGGTCCCGCAACAGAAGACGTGGCCGCCTGCAAAGTAAAGCGCGGGCTCAACCACCCGCAAGTGCGGGTCTGGGCAGCGCCGCGCTCAAGAGCTGCTTGCGGAGACAGCTTAAACAGGAGGTATCCATGGCCGAGTTTGTGAAGGTAGCGAAAACAGCCGAGATTGAGCCAGGAGAAGCGCGACTGGTCGAGGTGAATGGAAAACAGATCCCGCTCTTCAACGTCGAGGGGCAGTTCTACGCAATCGCCAACACCTGTTCGCACAAGGGCGGCCCGTTGGTCGAGGGAGAGGTCTCGGGCCACGTGGTTACCTGCCCCTGGCACCGCGGCAGGTTCGACGTCCGGACGGGCGAGGTCGTGGGTCCGCCCCTCAGCGAGCTGTTACGCGCTACGGCGTTCGCGTGACGAAAACCCGCGGATACCTGGCAAACGGCCGCCACCTGCCCAATTCGTCCTTCGGCAACGCCGGCATCTCCTGCGCAATGCCAGGCGCCGCACTGGGGGGTACCAGCATTGTGGTTCCTGGCAATGCCAGCTAGGAGTGTCCGGAGCGCATCCTATCGACCGGGATCTGGACGGCCGGCGCCGGCGAACGCGCCAATTGAAGCGGCATGCGTCGGACGGCTGTGCGCAGTGGCGCGATTCGCCACCTACTGCCTATCACCCACCTGGCACAGTCAGGCGCAAGGTACTAAACTGGGATTGGGACAAGTGACATGGTCGCGAACAGTGCTGGATTGGCAGTAGCGGCTAAACGATAAACACAGAATTAGGAGGTGAGTCATGAAGCTGAAATTGAATCGTGTCGACATGTGGACTGCCACGATTGAAGACCGGTCTGGGGGCGCCGCCGACAAGCTCGAGCCCCTCGAGAAGGCCGGGCTCAACCTGGAGTTCGTGTTTGCGCGCCGAACGCCGGAGCAACCGGGCAAAGGTATTTTGTTCGTCACGCCGATCAAAGGGAGAAAAGGCGTCAAGGCGGCGCAGGAAGCGGGGCTGGTGAAGTCCGATACGGTCTGCGCGTTGAGTATTGAGGGAGCGGACAAGCCGGGAGTGACGGCGCAGATGGTGCGCCAGCTCGCGAACGCGGGGATCAGTTTTCGAGCGCTGTCGGCGGCCGCCATCGGCAGCAAATTCGTGGCGTATCTCGCGCTCGATACGGCCGAGGACGCGGCAAGGGCGACTCGCGTGCTGAAAAAGCTTTCCTGACCGCGGCCTGTGCGCGCTCATTATGTGAAATTTACCGGTCAAAGGTACTCTGTTGGCAGGCTTAGACGAATCCACCCCGGTCCCGACTGAAATCAAGCTGCACCAAAAGTCGCGGGTGGTTGAAATTACTTTCGCCGATGGCAAGCGTTTCGAGTTGCCTTACGAGTTGTTGCGCGTTTTTTCGCCTTCGGCGGAAATGGCTGGTCACGGCCCGGGACAGGAAGTCCTGCAGGTGGGCAAGAAGGATATCGATATCACCCAGATCGATCCGGTGGGCAGCTACGCGGTGCCGCCAATCCAGCTTTGCATACGCCTGCTGGTGCCCGCAGGATCCTATCTGCTCCAGTTACCCGAATTCCGCCGCATGCTAGCCCCGTTCGATGCGAATTTGCTCGGCTATCCGTGGCGCCACGCCGATCCCCGCGTGGACGCCCTGCAGCAAGCGCTGCAAGCCTTGGCCGCGCAAGGCGAGCAAGAGAGGTGGGCACGCAGCGAAATATTCGAGCGCATCTGGCGCTCGGCACACGGCGCGCTCGACCTCCCGCCGCCGCCGCTCGACCGGGCCGATCTTGGCGAACCGATTGCGCATCTGTCCGAGCCTTGGTACTGCTGTGCCGAACCTACCGATCAGCAACTGCAAAGCTTCTGAGCGGCCGTGAAACGCGTTCTGCTGTTGTTGCCGACCACAAGTTACCGTAACGCCGATTTTCTCGCTGCCGCAAAAAAACTCGACGTCGACATCATCAGCGTCGCGAACTACTGTCATCGGCTCGCGCCGCTCTGGGGCATGAGTCCGATTCAATCGGTGCCTTTCTGGTCCCAACGGTTGTCGCGCACCTGGATCGCGCCGCTTTCGGTGCGAACGGGGAAAGTGGCGATCGGCTCGAAAGCTGGTGCGCACAGTGCCTCGCCGGTGCGAACGCAGAAGCGTGCGCCGTGACGCGGGCAAATGATTTGATCGCCTTCGACGGTGCCGCCGGTGAGCTGTCCAGCATCATGGGTGCAGACGTCCTCGATGGCGAAATATTC
>ORMF010694643.1_pt1 | contig 15815 bp, 15 predicted proteins | sample 1779871 | NCBI WGS metagenome assembly ORMF01 (sample SAMEA104232316, study PRJEB22302) | groundwater metagenome | biome: forest; feature: aquifer; material: groundwater | place: USA | collected 2011-08-07 | depth 5.4 m
GGCATGCACTGGCAGATCCACAAGGGCTCGGCCGAGCACCATCGGCTCGCGGAGGAGCATAGCCGGCCGATGGACGTCGCCATCGCGCTGGGCGGCGACCCCGCCTCGATCTACTCCGCCTCGGCCCCGCTGCCTCCGGGCATAGACGAGATGGTCTTCGCGGGGTGGCTGCGCGGAGCCGGCGTCCCCATGGTGCAGGCCAAGACGGTGGACCTCGAGGTGCCTGCCGAGGCTGAGATCATCCTCGAGGGCACGGTGGATCCGTCCGAGCGGAGGATCGAAGGGCCCTTCGGCGATCACACGGGCTACTACTCGCTGGCGCGTGACTACCCGGTCTTCCACCTGAAGGCCATCACGCGTCGCAAGCAGCCGATCTATCCCACGACGATAGTCGGCCGGCCGCCGCAGGAGGACTACTGGCTCGGCAAAGCGACCGAGCGCATCTTCCTGCCGATAATCAGGGTTCTCCTCCCCGAAGTCGTGGACATGAACATGCCCGCGGAGGGCGTCTTCCACAATCTCGTCGTCGTCTCGATCAAGAAACGCTATCCCGGCCAGGCGCGCAAGGTCATGTACGCCCTCTGGGGGCTCGGGCTCATGATGCTGGCCAAGAACATCCTCGTCGTCTCCGAACACGTGGACGTCCAGAACCTCTCGGAAGTCGCCTGGCGCGCCGCGGGCAACGTGGATGCCAAGCGCGACATCGTCATCGTGGACGGGCCGATGGACGACCTCGACCACGCGGCGCTCCGCCACCGCTTCGGCGGCAAGATGGGCATCGACGCGACGGAGAAGACCGTGGATGACGGCATCGTCCAGCCGTGGCCCGAGGAGATCGCCATGAGCGAGGAGATCCGCGCGCTCGTGACGAAACGCTGGCAAGAATACGGTTTGTAGTGCCGCGCGCTTTCAGACATTTCCTGGACGCCATCAAGTTTGAGCACACCGTCTTCGCCCTGCCCTTCGCCTACGTGGCGATGGTCCTGGCGGCGGACGGCTGGCCGGCTTGGCGGGTGGTCGTGTGGGTGACGCTGGCCATGACGGGCGCGCGGACGCTCGCCATGAGCGTCAACCGCCTGGCCGACCGGCTGATCGACGCCGCCAATCCGCGCACCGCGCAGCGCCACCTGCCGACGGGGCTCCTGGAGCCCTGGCACATGCTGCTGGCGGCCGTCGCCTCCGGCGCGCTCCTCGCCCTCTCCGGGTGGATGCTCAATCCGCTCTGTCTGAAGCTGGCGCCGTGGGCGGCCCTCTTCCTGATCGGCTACTCCTACACCAAGCGCTTTACCTGGACGAGCCACTGGATCCTCGGCTTTACCGACGGCATCGCGGCCGCGGGAGGCTGGATCGCCGTGAGCGGGGTGTTTGCTCCGCCCACGTTCGTGCTCTGGTTCGCGCTGACAGTCTGGATCGCCGGCTTCGACCTGATCTACGCCTGCCAGGATGTGGACTTCGACAAGCGTGCCGGGCTTCATTCGTTCCCCGCGCGCTTCGGTATCGCCCCCGCGCTTCACGCCGCCAAGGCCTGCCACGTGCTGACGGTCGTCGCTTTCGGCGCCCTCGGCTGGACGATGGGGCTCGGCTGGCTCTACTGGGCCGGCGTGGTCGTCGTGGCGGGCCTGTTCGTCTACGAGCATTCGCTGGTCTCGCCCACGGATCTCTCGCGGCTCGACGTCGCTTTCTTCAACGTCAACGGGTATATCGCGCTGATCCTTTTCGCCGCCGTCCTGGGCGGGAGGCTCTTCTGAGCGCCGAACTCGGCGAGGGTCCGGGCAAGGCGCGCTTCGTCAGCGAGATGTTCTCGCGCATCGCGGGACGCTACGACCTGATGAACGGGCTCATGACCTTCGGCATGCACCACGCGTGGCGGCGGGCAGCCGCGCGCGAGACCATCCCGGCTCCCGGCGGGCCGGGCCTGGACCTGGCGACGGGCACGGGCGATCTGGCGCTCGAGCTGGGCCGGGTCCACCCTTACCGGTCCATCGTGGGCGCGGACTTCGCCCACGGAATGCTGACGATCGCCGAGGAGAAGCGCCGCGCGGAGAACACGGGCGGCCGCATCCGGCTGGTTGAGGCCGACGCGCTCTCCCTGCCCTTCGAGGCGCGCACCTTCGCGTTCGTGACCTCGGCCTTCCTACTGCGGAACCTCGCCGATCTCCGGCAAGGACTCGCGGAGATGCGCCGCGTTTCGCGCCCGGGCGGCCGCGTCGTCGCGCTCGAGATCACGCAGGCCGACCTGCCCGGCTGGGCCCCCCTCTTCCGCGCCTACTTCCATCACGTGGTCCCGCGCGTGGGCGCGCTCGTGGGCGGCGACCGCGAGGCCTACACCTATCTCCCGCAGTCGGTGGACCGCTTCCTCACGCCGCCCGGGCTCTGCGCGCTCATGGAAGGCGTCGGCCTCCGCGGCGTCAAGTACCGCCGCCTCGGCTTCGGCACCGTCACCATCCACACCGGCACCGCGTAGAGGATCGCGGGAAAAGCAAAGGCCCCGGACATCACCCTGGTCCTCCTCGCTGTTCCTCCACCGCGAAGCGGTTTCGTTCAATGCCTCTATGTCTACGCTCCTCTCTCTACGCTCCCGGTCACGCGCCCTCAGCCTGTGATCGCGCCCTCTGAGGCGTTGGACACGGTCTTGGCGTACTTGTGGAAGACACCGCTCGTGTACCGCGGCTTGGGCGCCTTCCACTTGGCGAGGCGCGTCTTCATCTCGGCGGCGGAGATCTCCACGTCGAGCCGGCGCTTCTTCACGTCGATATGGACGATGTCCCCGCTCTTGATCGCGGCGATGGGCCCACGGTCGAAAGCCTCGGGCACGATGTGGGCGATCATGAAGCCGTGCGTGGCGCCCGAGAAGCGGCCGTCCGTCATGAGCGCCACCGTGTCCCCGAGCCCCGCGCCCTGGAGCGCCCCCGTGACGTGCAGCATCTCGCGCATGCCGGGGCCGCCCTTGGGCCCCTCGTAGCGGATGACGATGACGTCGTTGGGCTTGATCTTGCCTTTCTTGACGGCCGCGAAAGCGTCTTCCTCCCGCTCGAAGACCCGCGCCGGGCCGCGATGGTCGTACTTGGTCTGTCCCGAGAGCTTGATGACGCAGCCCCCCGGCGCGACGTTGCCGCGCAGGATCGCGATTCCCCCGGTCGGCTTGAGCGCCTGCTTGAGGGACTTGATCACCTGCTGCCCCGGCGTCTCGGGCGCAGCCTGCGCCTCCTCGCCGATCGTGCGCCCGGTGACGGTCTTCTCCTTGGCGTGGAGCAGCCCAGCTTCGAGCAGCCGCTTGGCCACGACGGGCATGCCGCCCGCGTCGTACATCTCGGGCGCCGTGTAGTTGCCCCAGGGCTTGAGGTCGGCCAGCACGGGCGTCTTCCTCGACAGGCGATCGAAGTCGTCTATGGAGAGCTTGAGGCCGAACTCCTTCGCCGTGGCGGGCAGGTGGAGGACGGCGTTGGTCGAGCCGCCCGTGGCAAGCACGCCGGCGATGGCGTTCTCGAAGCTTCGCCGCGTGACGAGCGAGCGCGGCGTGATGCCCTTGTTCACGAGCTCCATCACGAGCTTGCCGCACTCGAAAGCAACCTCCTCTTTTCTCGGATCGACGGCCGGGATGCCGTTCCAGCCCATCGGCGACATGCCGAGCATCTCGTAGGCCGTCGCCATGGTGTTGGCCGTGAACTGGCCGCCGCAGGCGCCGGCGCCGGGGCAGGCGTGGTCCTCCACGTCCTTGAGCACTTCGGCCGAGATCTTGCCGGCGTTGTAGGCGCCGACCGCCTCGAAGACGTCCTGGATGGTCAGGTTCCGGTTGGCGAACGGGCCGGTGGTTCCCGCGCAGCGCCCGAACATGATGGAGCCGCAGTAGAGCATGAGGCCCGGGATGTTGAGCCGCCCGAGCACCATGACCATGGCGGGGATGGTCTTGTCGCAGCCGGAGATGGTCACAATGCCGTCGAACATGTGGCTGCGCGCCACCAGTTCGACCGAGTCGGCGATCACCTCGCGGCTGATGAGCGAGCCTTTCATGCCCTCGGTGCCCATGGTGATGCCGTCGGTGATGGAGATCGTGTTGACCTCGATCGGCGTGCCGCCGGCCGCGCGGATGCCCTGCATCACCTTCTCGGCGAGCTTCCGGTGGTTCCAGTTGCACGGCATCGTCCCGATCCAGGAGTGGGCGACGCCGATCTGCGGACGCGCCAAGTCCTGGTCGGAGAAGCCCACGGCCTTCATCATGGCTCGGGCCGGGGCGCGGTCGGGGCCTTCGAGGAGGACGCGGCTCTTGCGGCGGGTGTCGATAGCCATCACGGGGCTCCTTTGTCGAATGAACGAGGTGCGGGCGATTCTACAGCAGGTCGCTGAGCGGAGCCAGCGAATAGCCCTCCGCCCTGAGGGTGCCGATCATCGCCGGCAGCGCCTCGACGAGGCGCGCGCCCGCGCCGGGAACGCCGTCGGCGTCGTGGAGGTCGAGGATGGCCCCCGGCCCCACGCGGCGGCGCGCGCGCTCGACCTGGAGCGCGGGAGACGCGGGGCGGCGCCCCTCGGTCTGCACCGTCCAGAACACGCACGGCGTGCCGAGCCCGCGCAGCACTGGGAAGAGCGCGAGATTCGTCATGCCCCAGGGCGGGCGGAAGAACCGCGGCGCCGCGCCGGCGGCCTGGGCGATGGCATCGTGACCCTGCCTCACCTGGCGCCCGGTCTCCCCAGGTCCCGCGAGCCAGAAGCTCCGGTGGCTCCAGGTATGGTTGCCGAGGTCGTGGCCCGCGGCAGCGATGCGGCGAACCAGGGCACCCGTCCGAGCCACCCGCTCGCCGATCAGGAAGAAGGTCGCCTTGGTATCGTGAGCGGCCAGGATGTCCAGCACGCGCGGGGTGTGCTCGGGGTCCGGGCCGTCGTCGAAGGTGAGCGCGACCTTCCGGCCCGCCCGCGGCCCACGCCACACGTTTCCCAACGTCAGCGCATGCGAACCCCAGGTGTATCCCGCCCAGAGCGCCGGCGCCGCGAGGAGCCAGGCCGCCGCGCTCACGACGCGTGCTCGCGCGCCAGCCTCTGGTCGCCGAGCACGAGCCCGACGATGTCCTGGGCCGCGCGCGGCCGCCGGTAGAGCCCGATGCGCTCGCGGATGTCGCTCAGCAACACCGGGTCGCGCAGGGCGGCGGCGATGACCCGCTGCAGCTGCGCCCCGGATCCCGCCACGAGTCCCACGCCCGACATGGCGGCGAAGCGCTCGTTGCGCGCCTCCTGGCCCGGAATCGAGCCGAAGCAGATGACCGGCAGCTCGGCGGCCAGCGCCTCGGCGAGGGTGAGCCCGCCCGCCTTGGTGACGAGGAAGTCGGCGGCCGCCATCAGCTCGCGGATGTGATCCACGAAGCCGAAGACCTTGACCCGGTTCTCGTGCCCTTCCGCGAGCCGCCGGAGCCGCGCCTCGAGACCCCGCTCGTGCCCGGCCACGAACACGGCCTGGAAGGACTGCTCCATGCCGAGGACGGCCCGCGCCGCCTCCTCGAGGCGGCCGAAGCCGCCGCCCGAGCCGTCCATGAAGAGCAGCACCGGCAGCCGCGGTGAAAGCCCCAGCGCCAGGCGCGCGGCGGCGCGGTCTGGTTGCTGGAGAAACTCGCATGCCACCGGGATGCCGGTCACAACCACGCCCTCCCGCGGCAAACCCTTGGCCGTCAGCTCGTGGGCGATCTCCTCGGCGGGCACGCAGTAGCGGTCCACGTGCGGGTGGATCCACTGCGTGTGCGCGACGAAGTCGGTGAAGACGGTCGTGTGCGGCGGGATCGGCTCGCCGCGCGAGCGAAGGTACGAGAGCGCCGCCGCGGGCGTCGGCTGCACCGAGACCGCCTGGTCGAACCGCTGCGCGCGCAGGAGCCGCCGGAGCTTCCGCGCGCCGACCCGGTTGAACCCCAGCATGAAGGGCGACGAGACGCTGATCTGATCGCCAAGCCAGTAGGCCCCGCCCCAGAGGGCGGGAGCCCGGCGGAGGATGGTGTAGTAGAGCGCGCGGCTCCACTGGTCGAACTTCGGGTGGACGAGGTCGCGGAAGTGATCCACGACCGTCGGGAGCGCGCCGGCCCGGCGGAACTCGTCGGCGAGGATGCCGGCGGCGCGGGTGTGCCCCGAGCCGTAGGAGGCCGTCAGGATGAGGACCTTCGGCTGCGCCCCCATCAGGCGGCCGGCCGCCGCGCGACGAGCAGCGTCAGCTTGCCCGACTGCACGGTCTCGCCGCGCTGGTTGACGATCCGGCGCTCCTCGATGATCACCCCTCCCTCACGCATGCTCCGCTTGGTCAGCGTCCGCGAGACGCTCCGGATGGTGTCGCCCACTCTGACCGATTCGAGGAAGCGCCACTCGAATCCCATGAAGGCCAGCACGGCCAGCGGCGGACGCGGCACGCGCCAGCCCAGCCCGGAGGACAGACAGAGCGGGAGGAGATCGGGGACCGCGCCCGGATCCCGCAGGGCGGAATCTCCCGTGACGCCCGCGAAGAGGGTCACGTGGGCGGCGGTGAGCGTGATGCCGGGGGTCTCGAGCGGCACGCCCTTCTCCACATCCTCGAAGTAGCACTGCGCCGGCGCGAGGGCGGCTCCGCTCACGGCTTGCGGCGCTCCACCACGTGCTCGGTCTCCCCCTCCTGCACGACTTCGCCCCGCTGGTTGACGAGCCGCCGCTCCACCGTGACGAGGCCGCGGCCCGCGTCGGGCCCGTCCCTCTTGGCGGCGATGCGCGAGAGGACGTGCACGGTGTCGCCGATCTTGATCGGACCCTTGAATTTCCACTTGAGAGCGCTGAGAAGGCCGTGCGCGGCCGCCGGCTCTCCCCGCGAGGCCAGGCCCTGCTGGATGCTCAAGCCGAGGAGCCCGTGGGCAATCCGCTCGCCGAAGATGGAGGACTTCATATGCTCGGCGTCGGTGTGGAGCACGTTGTAGTCGCCGCTGAGACCGGCGAAGATCACGATGTCGGCCTCGCTCACGGTGCGCCCGGGCGAGGTGAACTCCTGGCCGACGCTCAGTTCCTCAAAGAACACGGGTGGTTGGGCGTCCACGAGGCCGAAGGATAGCATGCCGGACACCGGGCCGGGAACCGCCTTGACGCGCCGGCCGTTTCACCCGCAGATACGGCGACTTGTGCTATTCTTGCCGCGCTGAAAACGAGCCCAACGCCCGGGCACGGCGGGCGAAACTCTCACCATGGAGGTCAGTATGGAGAATCGACGGCGCTTCATCCTCAAGGGGGCGGCTCTGGTCGCGGCAGGCGCGGCGACCCAGGTCGTCAATGCCCCCAACGTGATCGCTCAGCCCAAGTTTCAGTGGAGGATGGCCACGAGCTGGCCGCCGGCGCTCGATGTGCTGCAGGGCAGTGCCCAGCGCTTCGCCAAGCTCGTGGACGAGATGAGCGGCGGCCGGCTCAAGATCCAGGTCTTCGCCGCCGGGGAGCTGATGCCGGCCTTCGGGGTCTTCGACGCGGCCTCCCAGGGCACGATCGAGATGTTCATGTCTGCCGCGTACTACTGGGCGGGCAAGGAGCCGGCCACGCAGTGGTTCACCGCCGTGCCCTTCGGACTGAACGCCCAGAGTACCTACACCTGGTACTACTACGGCGACGGCCTCAAGCTCTGGGAGGAGACCTACGCCCCCTTCAACCTGGTGCCGCGCCCCTCGGCGTCCACCGGCGTGCAGATGGCCGGGTGGTTCAGGAAGAAGATCAACACGATCGCCGACTACAAGGGCCTCAAGATGCGGATCCCCGGGCTCGGCGGCAAGGTGGTCGCCAAGGCCGGCGGCACCGTCATCCTCACGCCGGGCGGTGAGATCTACTCGGCGCTGGAGCGCGGCGTCATCGACGCCTCCGAGTGGGTTGGGCCCCATGACGACATGAAGCTCGGTCTCCACCAGACCGCCAAGTACTACTACTACCCGGGCTGGCACGAGCCGGGCACGACCGGCGAGTTCACTTTCAGCAAGAAGCACTACGACGCCCTCCCGGCGGACCTCCGCCACATCCTCGACTACGCGGCGGCCGCGATGCACACCTTCATGTTCATGGAGTACGAATCCAAGAACGGCATCGCGCTCCAGAAACTTCAGACCGAGTTCAAGAGCAAGGTGGAGATCCTGCAGGTTCCCGCCGCGGTCCTGCAAGAGCTCAAGAAGCTGGCGGCGGAGGTCAACAAGGAGGAGTCCGAGAAGACCCCGATTGCGAAGAAGGTCTACGCCTCCTATAGCAAGTTCCAGTCCTATATCCACGACTGGGGCAAGCTGTCCGAAGGTCCCTACCAGAACTTCATCGCCGGCTAGCCGCGGCGCGGCTGCTGAAGCAAAGCGGGGCGGAGCCGTTGGGCTCCGCCCCGCACGTTTTTCTCCCCCTCCCGCGCCGGCTGTCAGAAGAGGCCGCGGAACCAGATGATCGGCCCCTGGACCAGCTGCGGATACGCGATCACGAGGACCAGGCCGATCAACTGCAGCGCGACGAAGGGGACGACCCCGCGGTAGATGGTCGGGGTGCTGATCTCGTCCGGCGACGCCACCCCGCGCAAGTAGAAGAGCGCGAACCCGAACGGCGGCGTCAGGAAGGAGGTCTGCAAATTGACGCCGATCACGATCCCGAGCCAGACGGGGTCGAAGCCGAAGTGCGTGACCAGCACGGGCGTCAGGATCGGCACGTGGATGAAGCAGATCTCGAAGAAGTCGATGAAGAAGCCCAGGATGAAGATCACGAGCATCACGACGGCGAGCACGCCGTAGGGGCCGAGGGGGAGCCCCTTGAGAAACTCCTGGATCAGGTGGTCGCCGTTGAGCCCCCGGAACACCAGCCCGAAGCAGTTGGCGCCCACCAGGATGAGAAAGGCCAGGCTGGTGATGCGGGTGGTGGACTGCATCACGGCTCTGAGCATGGGAAGGGAGAACCGGCCCTTGAGCATGGTGAGGATGAGGCCCCCCGCGGCGCCGACCGACGCCGCCTCGGTGGGAGAGGCGATCCCCACGAAGATCGAGCCGAGAACCCCGACGATGAGGGTGAACGCCGGGATGAGGGCGATGGTCACGCGCTTGAGCGCCTCGCTGCGGAAGGCCGACAGCTCCTGGGCGGGAATGGGCGGCGCCAGCTCCGGCTTCCACCACGCCAGAACGAAGATGTACAGGAGGTAGAGCCCGACGAGAACCAGGCCGGGCACCACCGCCCCGATGTAGAGGTCGCCCACCGGGACGCCCATGATGTCGCCGAGCAGGATCAGGATGACACTCGGCGGGATGATCTGCCCCAGCGTTCCCGAGGCGCAGATGGTCCCGCAGGTCAATTCCTTGCTGTAGCCCCGCCGCAGCATCGTCGGGAGCGAGATCAACCCCATCGTGATGACGCTGGCGCCCACGATGCCGGTCGAGGCCGCCAGGATCGCGCCCACGATCACGACCGATATGGCGATGCCACCCCGCAGGGAGCCGAAGACGAGCGCCATGGTCTCGAGGAGCTCCTCCGCGAGCCCCGATTTCTCCAGCGCCACTCCCATGAACACGAAGAGGGGAACGGCCATGAGGGTGAAGTTGGTCATGGTGCCCCAGATCCGGAGGGGCAGGATGTCGAAGAAGTTGAGTTGGAGGACGCCCAGCGCGGCCCCGGTCACCCCGAAGAAGAGGCCGGTGAAGATCAGGCTGAAGGCCACCGGGAAGCCGAAGAAGAGGAAGCCGATCATCCCGGCGAACATCAGCCCCGCGAGAGCCTGGTCGAGCGGCAGCATGTCAGAGGATATCCTTCACGCGCCGCTCGGGCTCTTCCCAGCCTCTCGCCACGAAGTAGCTCTTGATGGTCTGCGAGAGGGCCTGGAGCATCAAGAGCAGGAAGCCGATCATGATCACCGACTTGAGCAGGAAGCGGAGCGGGATGCCGCCGGGATCCGGGGAGCCCTCCAGCACCAGGATGGAGCTTTTCACGAAGGGCCAGGTGGTGATGAGGATCATGATGGCCGCCGGATAGAAGAAGATCAGGTACAGGGCGAAATCGAACCAGGCCTTCTTGCGGGGCGGCCAGCGCGAGTAGAGGATGTCGACCCGCACGTGCTCGTCGTAGAGCATCGTGTAGCCTGCCGCGAGCAGGTAGACCATGCCGAACAGGTGCCACTCCAGCTCCTGGGTGAAGACGAAGCTGATGTTGAAGGCGTAGCGGAAGATCACGTCCGTGAACACCACGAGCACCATCAGGAGCATGAGCCAAGACACGCCGCGGCCGAACCGGTCCTGGAAAGCGTCGATCCGGCGTGCGAGCTGCCTCACCGCTGAGGCCACGGGGGCCACCTGGGACTCTGGGGGTGTGGGCACAACGGCCGGACTATTGCACAGGGCGACCGAGCCGTCAAGCGCCACCAGCCGAACGGCGAGTCGGGGATGCTTGACTTGCGATCGGACAGGTATTTAGACTCAGAGCGACTCGTCGGTCTACTCTTCAGATGGAGGTGTCCATGCTGGCTGCCGAGCCACGCCCCCTGCTCTTCCGCGATGCCCGTCTCCTGCCCGTCTGGGACACGGTGCGCGCCGGCCGACGCCTCTCCCGCGAAGATGGCATGCTCCTCTTCGAGACCGAGGACCTCCACGGCCTCGGCCGCCTGGCGGACTTCGCCAAGTCGCGCCTCCACGGCGAGCGGGTCTTCTTCGTCCTCAACCGCTACGTCAACCCGACCAACGTCTGCGTGCTGTCGTGCTCCTTCTGCGACTTCGCGCGAAAGAAGGGCGAGGCGGGCGCGTTCGAGAACTCCATCGAGGACGTCCTCGATATGATCAAGCCCGGCACCCGCGAGGCGCACATCGTGGGCGGCCATCCCCCCGACTGGCCCTTCGAGTACTACGAGCGGCTGATCGGGGCCATCCATGCCGCTCGCCCCGAGACCCAGATCAAGGCCTTCACGGCGGCCGAGATCGACTACCTGTGGCGGCGCTGGAAGATCGAGCCCCGCGAGGCGTTGACGCGGCTCAAGAAGGCGGGGCTTCACTCCATGCCGGGCGGCGGCGCGGAGATCTTCTCCAAGCGGCTCCAGAAAGCGCTCCACTACACAGGCAAGGCGGACGCCGACCGCTGGCTCGAGATTCACGGCATCGCGCATTCCCTCGGGATCAAGACCAACGCGACCATGCTCTACGGCCACATCGAGACCATGGCCGAGCGGGTCGAGCACCTCGTGAGCCTGCGCGAGCAGCAGGACAAGAGCGGCGGCTTCCTCACCTTCATTCCGCTCGCCTACCAGGTCGGGACGACGAAGCTCGTGCCCCGCCAGACGCCGCCGACGGACGATCTCCGCACGATCGCGGCCTCGCGCCTCCTCCTCGACAACTTTCCGCACATCGAGGCGTACTGGGTCATGATCGGCGAGGAGACCGCGTCGGTCGCGCTCAACTTCGGCGCGTCCGACGTCAACGGCACGCTGGAGGACGAGAAGATCGCCCACATGGCGCAGGCCGAGAGTCCGCCGGGCCTGGCGCAAGAGCAGATCCTTCGCATGATTCGCGACGCGGGCAAGGTCGCGGTCGAGCGGGACGCGCTCTACAACGTCGTCAAGGTCTGGAACTAGGCCGTGCAGGCGGAGATCCGCGCGAAGGCCGAGGCCGGCAAGCGGCTCGACCGCGCCGAGGGTCTGTGGCTCCTGACCGAGGCGCCGCTCCTCGACCTGGGCGCGCTGGCCCAAGACGCGCGCTACCGTCTCCATCCAAAGAAGCAGGTCAGCTTCGTCATCGACTCCAACCCCAACTACACCAACGTCTGCGTCACCGACTGCCAGTTCTGCGCCTTCTACCGCAAGCCGGGCGACGCGCAGGCCTGGACGCTGACGGTCGAGGAGGTCCTCCAGAAGGTCGAGTCCGCCGCAAGACAGGGCGCGACAACCGTGCTCCTCCAGGGCGGACATAACCCCACCCTTCCCCTCGAGTACTACCTGTCCCTCGTGACCGAAACGCGGCGTCGCTTTCCTCAGGTGACGCCGCACTTCTTCACGGCCTCCGAGATCATGACGATGGCGGAGGTTTCATCACTTTCCATGCCCGACGTGCTGGCCCGGCTCAAGGCGGCGGGCCAGACAACGCTTCCCGGCGGCGGGGCCGAGGTACTATCGGACCGGGTGCGCAAGCGCATCGAGCCCAAGAAGGGCGGGCCGCGGGCCTGGCTCGACGTCCACCGGGAGGCCCACCGGCAGGGGTTCAAGTCCACGGCGACCATGATGTACGGCCACGTCGAGACGCCGGAGGATATCCTGGACCACTTCGACGCGATCCGGGAGCTCCAGGACGAATACGCGGGCTTCACCGCCTTCGTGCCGTGGTCCTTCAAGCCGGGCAACACGCTTCTCGAGAAGTGGATCAAGACCTACAAGGGCCCGAACGCCTACCTCCGGATGCTCGCGGCCTCGCGGCTCTACCTCGACAACTTCCCGCACGTGCAGGCCTCGTGGTTTTCCGAGGGCAAGCGGGCCGGACAGATCGCGCTGCACTGGGGGGCGGACGACTTCGGCGGCACGCTCTTCGAGGAGAACGTCCACGCCGCGGCCGACTACATCAACAAGACCACAATAGACGAGATCGTCACCCTGATCCGCGAGGCCGGCTTCACCCCAGTCCAGCGCACCACCGAGTACGAGATCCTGAAGGTCTACTGATCCCCTCACCCTCTCAGCCCTCGCCTCGCCGCAAGCGTCTCAGCTCGAACTGCGGCCCTCCCCCCAGAGGGGAGAGGGAGAAGTTTAGATCGGGTCGACGGGAGGGATGGCGGGGATCAGCTTCTTGGCGTGGGCGATCGCGTAGAGGCGCTCGAGCGCGGCCTTGCCGTCGGGGCCGAGGCGCTTCGTGTAGTCGTTGACGTACATCAGGACGAACTTCCGGCAGGTCTCCTTGTCGATGCCCCGCCCGTAGCGCATGGCGTACTCGAGCGCCTCGTCCACGTGCGCGTAGGCGTAGTCGATCGAGTCGCGGAGCGCCTGCGACAGCTTCCGGTGCACGGCGTCGCCCAAGTCGCGGCGCATGACGTTGATGCCCAGCGGGAGCGGCAGCCCCGACTCGCGCTCCCACTCCTGTCCCATGTCGAGCACCTTGACCAGGCCCATCTGCTGGTGCGTGATCTGCCCCTCGTGGATCAGGAGCCCGAGGTCGGCCTGCCCCTCGAGCACGGCTTTCGGGATCTTGTCGAAGGCGACCTCGATGATGGGCGGGTCGCCGACGTAGATCCTGAGCAGGAGCGCCGCGGTGGTGTGGCTGCCCGGAATGGCGACGACCTTCTTCTCGAGGTCCTCCCGCGCGATGGGCGCCGTCGCGACCAGGATGGGGCCGTAGCCCTTGCCCATCGAGGCGCCGGGATCCATCATCCGGTACTGCTCGTGCACCATGACGTAGGTCGCGGCCGAGACAGCCGTCACGTCGAGCTCGCCCGTTCGCGCACGGCGGTTGAGCGACTCGATGTCCTCCAGCACGTGCTCGACCTCGATGCCTTCCGCCTTCACCTTGCCCGCGGTGAGCGCGTAGAACATGAACGCGTCGTCGGGATCAGGGCTGTGGCCGATACGGATCAGCATCGCGTGGCAAGGGTACCACAGGGAACTGAACTATTGCCGCGCCCGGCTAGTCCGAGAGGCCGAGGAGATCGAAGCCGCGCAGGGCGCGCGCGCCAGGCGAAGCGGCGAAGCCCAGGCGAAAGTCCCCCCCCTTGATGGCGCGGATGATCGCGTCCGGGCTGCGCGCGGCCTCCACCTCGACCCAGGCGCGGCCGAACTCGTCGTCGTGGTGCGAATCGTCAGTGGCGATCTTCGGCAGCTGGATCAGCTCGACATCGTGCTGGGCCTGGTAGGCGCCCGTGTCGGTGATCTCGACCGCGTGGATCGGCAGCCCGTCCCCGCTGATGACGCCGATCCGGTAGAGGACCTGCTTGACGTTCAGCCCGTAGCGCGCAGGGTGGTTCAGGACGTAGAGCGTCTCGCGATCGCCCATGATCTTGCCCACGTGCTGGGACAGCGGCCGGTAGTCCAGCTCGACTCCCGTCAGGACCAGCATGCGGTCGTCACCGATGGGAATGTTGAACCAGTAGTCGTCGCCGATGCGATCGTCGTGGTCGGTGATGGCCAGGAAATCGTAGCCCAGCTCGCGGTAGCGCGCGACGACCTCGGCCACGGGCCGGCGCCCATCGGAGAACGTGGTGTGGGCGTGAAGATTGCCCTTCAGGAGCGGCATGGTCCGACGGCCGGGTGCAGCGAGTTCAGCGTGGAGAGGCGACCGGCGTGACGAGGGTCTTCCGGACGGGCCCGCCCCATGTGATCGCGAAGCCGAAGCTCAGCCATCCCGGCTGCCGCATGCCCGCGGGCCCGTCGGTCGTAACCATGCCCACCGGCGAGCCCCACCCGGCGATCCCCATGCGCCCGGTCGCCGTCTCCGTCGAGAAGGGCTCGATGAAGGCCGGATCGTAGTTGATGACGGGGTCGCCGCGGTAGATGTCGGCGTCCCTCGGGCGCGTGATCTCACTGCCCGGGACCTCCGGGCGGATGATCTCGAACTTCGGCGGAGCAGGCGCGGTCGTCTCGACCTCCATGCCCTGCGCTGCGGCCGCTCCCGCGACCGCCAGCGACAGCGCCACCGCTGCTACAACACCCAGTGTTTTCGAAGACATACACGGAGTTTCGCAGATAAGACCCGAGTACGCAAGCAAATCCCCTAGCGAATCACCCCGTCCTGGACGAGGCCCTCGTACTCCTCCGTATTGAGCTTCAGAAGACCCCGAAAAACCTCGGCATTGTGCTCCCCCAGGCAGGGGGCCGCGCGCTCGATCTTGCCTGGCGTCGCGGAGAGTTTGATCGGCGACGTGTAGACCGCGAAGTCGCCCACGGCAGGATGCCTCACGGCGCGGACCGTCCCCCGTGCGCGAAAGTGCGGGTGATCCTGGTGAGCCTCGAGCCCCATCACCGGCGCCGCGGCGACCCCGTGAGCCTGGCAACGCGCCGCCGCCTCCTCGGCCGTGAGTCCGCGGGTCCACCGCCCGATCGCTCCGTCGAGCTCGCCCGCGCCGGCCTGCCGGCGCGAATGCGAGGCGAAGCGCGCAGCGCCCGCCCAGGCGGGCCCATCCATGGCGCTCGCGAGCCCGCGCCACTCGTCGTCCCCCGCGCAGGCAATGGCGACCCAACGGTCCTCGCCTAGGGACGGATAGATCCCATGAGGCGCCATGGAGGCATGTCGCGAGCCTTCCGTATCCCAGATCCTGCCGTTCATCTCGAGATCCATCAGGGCCTCGCCGACGAGCCCCGCTGTCGCCTCGAGCTGGCTCATGTCGATCCACTGGCCTTCACCCGTTCGTGCCCGGTGCGCGAGGGCTGCCAGCACGGCAAAGAAGCCGTGGTGCGCATTCGATGGGTCGCCGTAGCCGAGCGTCAGCGCGCCGAGCGTGCGCTCTCCCGAGTAGCCGATGAGGCGCTCGAGCCCGGAGAGGCTCGTGAGCGACGGCGCGAAGGTGCGCACATCCTCCCACGGGCCGCCGGAGCCTACGGCCGAGCAGGAGATCATGACGAGGCCTGGGTGCCCCGCGCTGAGCGCCGGGTAGTCGAGACCCGCGGACCTGAGCACCGAGGGCGAGAAGTTCTCGACGACCACGTCGGCCTCGGCCACCAGGCGCTTGAGAAGAGCCGCCGCGCCCGGATGGCGAAGGTCCACGGTGACTCCGAGCTTGCCGCGGTTGTACTGGTGGAAGAGGGGGACGCGGTCGACTTCGGCCGCGCGCGCCCCGAGCGCCTCGCTCACGTTTTCCCCTTCTCGAAGCGGCGTCGGGATGAGCCGGCAGTAATCGAGCCGCTTCGACGACTCGACCTTGATGACCTCGGCGCCGAA
>ORMF010576369.1_pt1 | contig 15811 bp, 20 predicted proteins | sample 1779871 | NCBI WGS metagenome assembly ORMF01 (sample SAMEA104232316, study PRJEB22302) | groundwater metagenome | biome: forest; feature: aquifer; material: groundwater | place: USA | collected 2011-08-07 | depth 5.4 m
GCGGAAGGCGGGGGTTCGGGTCGTACGCCTATATGGTTGATGGAAGAGACGACTGTCGAAATCCTCACCGAAGGCGGCGGGCGGGTGACCTTGGAGGATTTGGCGCAGATCTGCGATCTACAGCGGCGCATCGGCGAGATTTACGACAAGGGCAAAAAGATTCACGTGACCTCACCCGCCGGCAGCGATTTGGTCGCCGATATCTCCGGCATGCCGGCGGGCCACTTCGCCGATCGTTGGAGCAAGCTGCCCTTCGAGCGCAACCCCAAGACGGGCAAGTTGGGCGGCGGGACCTGGCCATTCGGCGAGATTCATATCGAACCGGTGCCGGGGACGGCCAACGGAAAGATTGTCTGGGACACGACCTCCCATTTCCCCTCTGGCTTGTGGCGAGATCCGGTCACGCTCACGATCAAGAATGGAAAAGTTGTCGGCATCGACGGCGACGCCGAAGCGGATCAGGTCAGATGGTACTTGGAGACCTATGGAGATGAAAATTCGTGGCTGGTCGGCGGCGAAATCGCGGTGGGCACGAATCACCGCTGTTGGCCGCCGATGGGTTTGATGCGCAATGACAAGAAAAGCTTCGGCACGATGCATTTCGGCATCGGCCACGGCGCAGACCGCGGTCAGATCAACAGCAAACTTCGGCTCGAGGGGATCGCCCGGCGCGTGACCTTCGTAGTGGATGACGACAAAGTGATTTGTGAAAACGGCAAGTTTAAGGTGTGAGGGTGGATGAAAGATCTCTCACTTCGTTGGAGATGACAGGATGCCGGCGGTGAAAATCGCGCCTCTTCGCACACCATACGACGGTTAAGGATTTTATGAATTTCCCCATCAATGCGCCCATTGGCGAACGAGTTCGTAGAAAAGAAACCGAACGCTTCATCACCGGCAATGGGCGCTTCGTCGATGACTTGCTCCCACCGGGCACGTTGCACGTCTCGTTCGTGCGCAGCTCATGCGCTCACGCACGCATCGGCGGTATCGACGTCGAAGCGGCGCGCGCCATGCCCGGCGTGCGCGCCGTATTTACCGGGAAAGAGATTGCGCAGCATGTCAAGCCGCTGCGCGTTGGGGGCAGCTCGGTGCTGCGGCCGGTGAAGCTCTATCCGTTGGCCGTCGATAAAGTTCGTTACTTCGGTGAGCCCTTGGCGGTTGTGGTGGCGGACAATCGATATCTTGCCGAAGATGCCGTGGAGGCCGTGTCGGTAGAATACGAATTGTTGCCGGTCGCCATCGATCCGGAAGCGGCGATGGAACCCGGCGCGCCCATAGTGCATGAAGACGCCGGCAGTAACATTGTTTACAAATACCATTTCGCGACGGACGGCATCGACAAAGTTTTCCAAGACGCCGATGTCGTCGTCAGAGAAAGAATTCGTAGCCACCGCATTGCCGCTTGCCCCATCGAGCCGCGCGCTTACCTGGCGCATTACAACAACGAAGAAGACAGCCTGACCATGTGGTCGGCGACGGCGAATCCACACTCGCTCAGAGGGCGCATCGCCGACATTTTGGACTTTCCTGAAGGCAAGATCCGTGTGATCGCGCCGGACGTCGGCGGTTCGTTTGGCGTCAAAATTCAAACCTATCAAGAAGAGCTGCTCTTGCCGTATCTTTCGCGGCAGCTCGGCCAGCCGATCAAATGGTGCGAGACGCGGGTCGAGCACATGCGCAATGGCCGGCATGGCCGCGACCAGATTCATTATATCGAGATGGCGCTTAAGAAAGACGGCACCATGCTCGGCATTAAAGACAAAATCATCGCCGACATGGGCTCGGCCTACTCCGTCGATCACTCGATTCTAGCCGCGGCGCTGTACATGACCGGGGTCTATCGGATTCAGAACTATGCCGTCGACGCGTTCGGCATTTCGACTAATAAGACCACGCATGGGTCGCTGCGTGGCATCGGCAAGGCCGACGCATCGTATATCTTGGAGCGGCTTGTCGACATCGCCGCGCGGGAGTTGAAGCTCGATCCGATCGACATTCGGCTGAAGAATTTCATCCCCCCCGAGGCATTTCCCTACCGCAATGTTACCGGCGCGCTCTACGACAGCGGCCAATATCAACTGGCTTTGAAACGCACAGCGGAAATGGCGGGTTACGAGCAACTGCGCAAGGAGCAAGCCGAATTGCGCAAGCGAGGAATCTATCGCGGCATCGGCGTGGCTCTGGTGATGGAGCCAACGAGCTCGAGCCGCATTCATGCCACCGGCGGTTACGCCTCATGCCGTCTGCGCATCGACCCTTCGGGAGCCGCAACGGTTTTTTCCAGCATGGGCGAGCAGGGGCAAGGCCACGAGACGACAATCGCGCAGATTGTCGCCAGTCAAACCGGCATTCCGTTCGATCAGATCACGGTCATTCACGGCGATACCTTGCCGACGCCGTACGGCTTTGGCACCGGCAGCAGCCGCTCGTCGGTCGTTCTCATGCCTTCGGCCTGGGTCGCGGGAAAGTTAATGCGCGACAAGATTCTCGGCATCGCCGCGCGCCAGTTAGGCGTGGTGCCGGAAAAGCTCGAGATCGGCGACGGCAAAGTGTTCGTCAGGGAAAATCGCGAGTCGTCGATCGCGGTGATGGAGATTATCCGCACGGCCTACGGCGCAATTCATTTGCTCCCGGAAAACATGGAGCCCGGCCTGGAGGTCACGGGCTATTTCGTCAATCCCAATATCGATTACACGCCCGACGCCAAAGGGCGCATGAACACTTTTTCAAGCTATCCCTACGCCGCCGTGATCGCCGTGGTCGACGTGGACGTCGAAACCGGAATGATCAAAATCGTCAACTACGCGACCGTGCATGATTGCGGCAATATGATCAATCCGCAGATCGTCGACACTCAGCAACAGGGCTCAATCGTGCAGGGTATCGGCGCGGCGCTTTATGAAGAGTTGCGCTACAGCGAGGACGGCCAGCTTTTGTCATCGACGTTTATGGACTATCGCTTGCCGTCCGTGGAAGAAGTGCCGGAGCTGGCTTTGGAGCACATCGTCACACCTAATCCGTTTACGCCCTTGGGCGCGAAAGGCGCGGGCGAAACCGGAATGTTAGGGCCGCCGCCAGCGCTATGCAATGCAGTGGAAGACGCGTTGAGCCCGCTCGGCGTAAAGGTTCGCGAGACGCCGCTTACCCCCGATCGAATTTTAGATCTCATTGAGAAAGCACAGGCAAAGCCTCATCATGCTTAAGAAAATATCTCTCACGGTCAATGGCAAGCCCTATTCGGGCGAGGTGGAATCGAGAACTCTGCTGGCACACTTTCTTCGCGACGGCTTGAGACTTACTGGCACCCATACGGGCTGCGTGGTCGGGCGGTGCGGCGCGTGCACCGTGCTGTGGAACGGCACGCCGGTGAAATCGTGCATGGTTTTCGCCGTGCAAGCGGCGGGCGATGACATTGTCACCGTCGAAGGACTTGCGCAAGACAAACGATTGCACCCGCTCCAGGAAGCGTTCTGGAAAAACGACGCCGTGGAGTGCGGCTATTGCACGCCGGGCATGCTGATGTCGGCTTACGGCCTGCTTAACAAGAAAAATAAGCCGACGGAGAAAGATATTAAGCGGGCGATCTCGGGCAATCTCTGCCGCTGCACGGGCTACGGCAACATCGTTGCCGCAATCAAAGAGGCGGCGGTCCCCTTCGGGGATCTCAAAAAACAAATTTCAAATATCAAAATCTGAGATCTGCAATCTGAGATTTGAGATTTTGAGCGGAGCGAGAACATGGTAAGCATTTTAAAAGATATCCCGATCGATGGCGTGAAAATCGTGCCGTGTAGAATAGCGGTCGGAAACCGAGGCGTGGTCAAATCCTTTCTTGTCGCCGGCGAAGATCGAGTGATCCTGGTCGATACCGGCGCCTCGGACGCCGATGCCGACATCATCATGGATGCGATAAAAGACATGGGGCATGAGCATGCGGATTTGAAATTCTGCATCCTCACCCATCGGCACGGCGATCATACCGGTGGACTCAAGAAGTTGAAGAAAACACTCAAGTTCGAAGTGATGGCGCATGAGCTCGACATGCCCGCCATCCACCAGGCGACCGGTTACGATGTCGAGCATGTGGTCCAAGGAGGAGAGAGTCTGCCCGACTGCGGCGGCATTCACGTCCTTCATACGCCGGGGCACACGGCCGGACACATCAGCCTGCATCTGCCGCGCATCAAAACAATGATTGCGGGAGACGCGGTCGTCAGTGCCGGCGAGCATCTGGTGGTGTCACCGACCTATCTGTCCTCCGATCCCGAGGCGGCGCATGCAAGTGTGAAGAGGTTGATTGCAATGAACCTGGATCTGGAGCGGCTTCTGGTCGGGCACGGCGACGACGTTTACTTCGGCGCTAAAGAAAACCTGGCGCGCATTTTCGCCGGGCCGCGCCCCTAGCCCGAGTCGGAAACCGCCGGAAAGTGCAGGATTTTGTCATGACGAGACAATTCACGACGCTAAGAACTTTGTTGGCAGTGATTCTGCTTTTTTATTGCGCAAGCGCGGATACGTTCGGCGCCGAGGCGCTAAAGAAAATCAGCATCGCTTCAAAAGCCCCGGGGGAATCGTTGGTTCCTTATGTGATCTCGCAAAGGCTGGGCTTTTACCGGGAAGAAGGGTTGGACGTGGACGTTATCGTCACCCGCGGCACGGTAACGACGCAGGTCGTTTTGAGCGGTGCGGTCGACTACGGTAACGGCGGTTCCATTCCCGCCATGCTCGGCGGTGCGCGGATGAAAATTCTTCAGGTCAGCACGGACAAACCGTCTCAATATCTCGTGGTGTCGCCGAAGATCACCCAGATGAAACAACTGAACGGCAAAACCGTGGCGATCTCCGATGCATCGGGTAATTCAACGCTACTGTTCCGCGAGCTTTTGAGCAAAAACGGCGTGGCGGTCGACACCGTGCATCTGCGCGCTCTCGGCGAGCCGTCGGTGCGCTTTGGCGCACTGTTGGCCGGCACGGTGGATGGGACGATGATTACCATCGGTATGGCCAGGCAGGCTCAGGCGAAGGGATTTCGGATTCTCGCCTACAGCGGCGATTACGTTTCCGCACTGAGCGCTAATCTTGAAGCTAGCGACCAAAAGATCCAGAGCTTGCCGGACGAGGTATACAGAGTCGTCAAAGCTACGCTCAAGGGCCAACTCTTCTATCACCGCAACGCTAACGAGGCGACCAAGTTTATTATGGAAGTCCTGCGCATCACGGATTTCAATGAAGCCAACGAGATCTGGGGCGAACGGGACAAGCAGGCTTCGGACCTGGCCAAAATCGGGCGTGCTACGGAAGAAGCAATGACGACCAACATTGAGCGGGTGCGCGAACAGATGCGCGCGGTCGGCGCAACCAGCCGAGTGAAGGGGCCGGTGACCCTCGATCAGGTCTACGACTTTTCGTTTGTGAAAAAGGCCTACGAAGAGATCCGCGCCGGCAAGTGGGACCCGATGCGCTACGAGTATCGCAAGAGGTGACGTGAATGTATCCAGCATCCTTTGAGTATTTGGCGCCAACTCAACTCGCCGAGGCCGTCGAGCTTTTGCGCCAGTATGGCGACGACGCAAAGCTTTTGGCCGGCGGTCAGAGTTTGGTGCCGATGATGAAACTGCGCGTCGCCCGGCCTAAGGTTCTGATCGACATCCATCGGATTGCCGCTCTGAACTATCTCCGCGAAGAAGCCGGCGCGATTCGCCTGGGCGCGATGACGCGTCACGTGCAGATCGAGGAATCGTCATTGATCCGAGAAAAGATTCCCATGCTCGCCGAGGCGGCGAGCGCAATCGGCGATACGCAGGTTCGCAACCGAGGAACCATCGGCGGCGCTCTGGTTGAAGCTGACCCTTGCGGCGACTACGGCGCGGTCGTACTGGCGCTCAACGCGCAGATGAAATGCGTCGGCACACGCGGCGAACGCGTCATCCTGGCGGCGGACCTCTTTACATTTGCCTACACCACGACGCTGGAAAGCGATGAGATTTTGACCGAGATCGTTATTCCGCTACCGGACAAAAGCAGCGCCGGCGTTTATGTGAAACTCGAAAAAGTGGCGGGCGACTTCGCCATCGCCAGCGCCGCCGTGCAGTTAGGCCTCGATTCGGACGGCACCTGTAATGAAATTGGTATCGGCGTAACGGGCGGCGGCACGGTGCCGCAGAAAGCGCTGTCGGTGGAGTCGCTACTACGTGGCACAACAATTACTTCGGCACTGATCGATCAAGCCGGTCAACTGATTCAGGAAAGCGCGGAGCCGATCGAAGACCTGCGCGGCTCGGCCGCGTACAAGAAAAAAGCCCTCAGTGCGATCCTGCGCCGAGCGATCGCGGAAAGTTTGCGGCGGGCCGAGGCCATGCGGTCTTCGTAGGCTGGAGCGGCATCTTGTGGATGCCCCACGGGCAAGCCCGTGGCACCTTCCAATACACCAGTGGGGCGGAATCCTGAGCGAGAGCTCCCGGCCAAAGCCGAGGCTCGAGTCGAAGGGTCGAAACACGGTTGCTGCATTACGCGCCTCATCCAAGGGCGCGCAGCGCGCCGGCATGAAATGCCTGGCGGTTACCAACTCGCATCCGGCGGAACCGCTCAATGAAGCAACCGCCGTCGTCAAAAGCCTTGAAGACGTCAAACGGAATTTTCTTCAAAACATGTGCCCGTAAGATCATCGTTGATCACGTCAACAGGAAATCACTCGATCACCAAACCTCACACAGCCACTGGGGTCAGACTGAACACACGGGACAAACCCATTGCACCTTTCAGATCGCCGCGGCGTAGCGCATCACGGACATCGTCCAACTTATAGGCATCGTCCAGTGACAAGTACGGCGACCAACCTTCCTCGGTCTCGATAAGTTCAACCTCAACTTCGGCTACGTACTGCCCCTCGTGGATAAGTTTTGTATGCCGCCTCTTTCTCATGTTTTCCTCCTCGGTGACGGGGTCGCGTCTAGCATTGCAATAATGTGGGATTGCAAGACCTGGCTCTATCACTACTTATTTTGGTTCCGCATAGAGAATTATTTATTGAGCGGTGGGCGGAGATACTGACCGCTCAACGATGCGCCGCACGGTTCGCGGGAGATGCCGTGGCTTACATCCCACGCTATTGAAGGAATTTTATTCCGCCGCCTTACTTCCGACCGTGAGTACGAGACCATCTTCTCGTACATCAGCGTTCGTGCGGATGACGACGTTGTCAAAGGCAAGCTCTAATGCCTCTTTGAGTACGCTTGTGTAGGACGGCGCGCTATTTGGATCATGAATTTCAATCCTAAGTCCGGTTATTGCACCAAATCCCATTACGCCTTCCTCGGTCGCTTCCCAGCCCGCCTCCCGAATCAGCTTACCGAGTCTTGTGGCGAAGACCGCTGCCTCAGGATCGCTTAGATAACTAATGTGAACCCTACCCTTCTCTCGACGTAGGGAACGTAGGATAGCCGCCCTTTTTTCACTTGGCACATCGCGCGGGGCTAACTGTTGTCGGACCCGTTCTGCGTCTCTTCGCGCTGAATCGGCATTCTTGCGAGCGTCATCAAGTTCTAACCTGGTAGCTGACAAGTCCTGTTCTGACCTTGCGAGCTGCTTCTCGAGGTCTTTTTTTTCAAGGCTTGCTCGATAACCCCGCACTTGTACCGCAACATAACCGCTCAGCGCTGTGAGCACGCTGAACAAGAGAATAATGAAATACAGCCAGCCCTCAATTGTCGAGAGCCGTTCCGGTGAATCGGGAAGATATGATGTCAATCCCATCTGCAGTCTTATCCCAGCAGGCTTATGTAAAGTTCGCAATCCCCCCATCGCAGGTCACGGTCTTACGATATCGGGGTCAGAGTATTTTTTCATCGCGGCCGTCAATAAAATAGTTGACCCCATAAGTTTACTGACTCCATAAGTTTATTGCTAGATCCCCTTATTCACTCAACAAACATCGTAATCGTTGATCTAGGCTCTCAAGATCCGACGGATGAATCGTGATTAGATCAATCTCGCAATGCCGTGCTAAAAGAATTTTCTCAGCCATTTTCTTTTCATAGTCTGCATCGCCAAGCAGTCCAAAGTACTCGATAAAAGTATCCTGCACTCTCCAGTCAGCGCGTCTACGGCCAGTCGGATTCAGGGTCGAATGCGCAGGATAGCGCGGTTCGCGTTCATGGGGCAGCCCGTGGGCCAATAGCCAATTATCAATTCGCTGCTCGTCAAGTGAGTGACAGACATGTCCGTCTCCCGCCATACATCGAATACCTCGTGCAGTAGCCAAAACTCCATCGGGTAACGTTCCAGTCTCAGCCAACGCTTCGAACCATGAGCCAAACTTTCTTTTTATGTGCTCAAGACCGCCCATTTTTAGGTATGCAAGTAAAGCTTTGGGCCACCGATCAGCCGGAAGTCGTGATGTAAAGGCATGGTTGATTGGCCCAGCGGTTGAAGTCGGCACGAAACCACAGGTCTCTACAAATGAGGGAATCAGCGTTATGAGTTCGCGCTTCGTCGGGCTTTCTAGGGGGCATTGAAAACAGCAATTCTGGAAACCGTTAGACCCAAAGTACACCCATTCGGGCAGGTCAATAACTTTGAACTCTTCGCCACATAAGGCACAAGTTCGGGGTATCTTAAACTCTTCGAGCCATGTTGTTACCTGGCGATAGGTTTGAGAGTTGCTAAAAGCGCGATGCGCCGTTTGTCGAAAGATGTGATCTATAATGCGGGAGATGGCGTCCCACTTACCGTACAAAGACCATTCGTGTTTGTATCCTCGGACCGAGGAAGAGGCCGAGGAGAGTAGCTCCTGAAACTCGCGCAGATCAATTTGCGCGTCAGCGAACCTGCGTATAACCCGCTCACGGATAGCTTTATGAAAAAATTTCTCGGTAAATATACCATGTGTCGCCACTAGCGAGTGAAACGTTACGTCATCAGATGGATGTGCGAAAGTCTCGTTAACCATTTTATGAAACTCAGTCTGAAACCAATTTACGTCTAGCGCCCACAGTCCTAGGGCTGCGGTCCGAGACTTGTAATATGAGGTGTCAAATTGAACGAGAGGTCTGACTTTTCTTGACATTCCGTCTTTGTTTACCGTTTAGCCACAACTCATGGACGGCGAGCTAATTGTGTTGCCTAACGGGCGGTTAGGCGAGATCACCGCGACTTTGATTCGCTGTTCTCTCACCTCTTCGTAGGGCGACTGGGTAAAACCGAGCACGCCAAATTTGGACGCTGGATATTCTTCGGGGTCCGTCCGACTCTCCGCATCTTCCCCCCCATCGCCCGAGGCGCTTGAGCCAACTCATTCATAGAGAGGTTTTGAGTATCAGCGGTTTAACGTTTGCGTTCAAGCGCGGCGCGTGTTTCGCCGTCGCTTGGGGCGGTTTGTTGGGCGACGCGCTGAACCGGCGGGTACCGGCGCACCGCGCAACAATCCTTCTGTGCTGAGATCCTCATCGAGATCCGGCCAGTGAATACCGTAACCGGCGGCGCAGGTTTTCCAATTTGACCGTTCTTTCGGTGTTCCGCTGAAAAGTCGCGGATACCAAAGCAAGGGAACAGAGATCGTCCGACCGTCCATCAAGTCCACCGTCAATGTGTCTTCCGAGACACGCACGTCCCGCACCCGCTCGTCAGCGCCTAACGCTAATATGCCCATGCCAGTCTTCCAATAAATGTCTTTCGACTCTCTTCGATCAGGTCTCTGATCCTGCGCAGTTCTCTCGTGAATCGGACTTTCCAATCATCGATACGGCGTTCGCTGCGGTCGGACGGTGATCTCCACCCATGTCGGCAATGCGATCGCATCCTGCACTGTAACACGGTGTGATTGCAAATCCTGGCCCTCACCACTTCATCCTCACGTGATCAGCGAACCATTCTTTCCACCATCCTGGCCACGAGCAGCCCAGCACCCCGAATCATTGTCTCCTCGCGCGCGGCGACGGGGAATTCGAAGTGTAGCACACGGGGGACTTTGTCGCTGGCCATTGTGCCGATCCGTTTGGCACAGCTCGCAGTCCAGTAGACGCGGTCAACCGGCTCGATCAGCAGTTGCAATGCGGGGTAGGACGGCCATTCCATCCTCACTATGTTTAAGACCGCCGGGAATGCGGCCTTCACCGCCGTAGCTTCATCAGCCGAGATCCCTTTGCTCGCGATCTCTACATTGCCGCTGGTCTCCGCTCGCCCGTTCCCGTGCACTTCGATGTATAGTCTCTGCGGTGTCACCCCTGATGCCAAGGCCACAAGCCGATCGTACTCCAGATAGACTTCGTGGGCGCGCCCGGTCTGCTGCTCGCGGTTGCAGGTCAGGCCTGACCCTTCGGTGGGCCGGCTTACGTTGATCCGAACCCCGGGGTTGAAGCCGCGCGCCACGACGTAGCCTGCCCTCAGGTGTTTAGCGGCCTCGACAGCAATGGCTGCGGTGTTACGGTCGAACGTGCCGTGCGGCGCAGTGACGAGAATGCCGTTGGCTGCGACCTCCCACTCGAAGTTCCCCAGCGCCAACGTCTGCGTCTGCGTCTGCTGGGAGACGGCAGGCACCGCCAGCAGCGCGATGACTGACGCCAAGCACGTTGCCAGCACTGCTGTCGGTAATCGTTTCATCGGTCGGCCTCCTCCCTATGATCGCGTCACGCAACGCGAACGGGTATTGCCACTCATCGATACGGGGTTCGCTGCGGCCGGACGGTAATCTCCACGGGACAGCAGGTCGCAGGCGAAGTCAAAACGTAATGCACGGCTTGGGCGATATCGTCAGCTTGGATCATCTTGCTGCGGTCGAGCTGGCGGTTGGGTGGGATCAACGGCGTGTCGACGAAGCCGGGTAGGATCATGCGGTCTCTGGTGCAAAGGTTCATTGCCTCTCAGTTCATCCCCCGAGTGTCACCTTTGCGCGATGGCATATTGATGGCGTTGTCCGACCAGACAGATAACACTGCCAGGCCGGTCGACAATCACTGCAAACAAACCGGTTATGTCCCGACCCAGCACACTGATGTCGAGCGTTTCCAACTCGGTGACAGCGGCATAATGGCCCCGGAATACGACCTTGCCAGCCTCCTCACGAGTAAGCCGGACCTGGCTTTCGACTATCACTGAGTCAATCATGCCACCCAGGCCACCGAGGCGATCTCGTGCAACGATGGGTTGCAGACGAAGGGCTGTCAGGATGGCCGCACTGAATACAGTACGATCAGCCCCTGTATCCACTAGGAAGGGAGCCTGTATCCAGGAACCGTCGCTTGCCAAGACCTCGCCACGGACCACTGGCCGCTCGATGCCATCACCGAACAGAAACCACTCGCCGCTTATTCGCATAAATTCGCGCTACCTTTTCCCGCGGGATGTAGTGGAGGAAGCTCCCATCATCTTCAGGGTGTGCTGCTTTTGCCTGGGCAATGACCTCTTCGGGCGTGTCCGCGACGAACAGTTCTTCGCCGGCAACACAAATGCACTTGCCGCAGTAGCGCGTGTACACCTCCGCCGCGTGCGCTTGCAGCCAGGCGGCATTACGATCGAATCGCTCGCGTTGCGCCCGCGCTTTAGCAAGCTCCTCGGGGTCAGTTATCTCTTCCATCACCAGCGGGATTTGCTTGTCTTCCATTTAGAAATCCTCTTGCGGTAGCGTCTTCGATCACCGTTATTGTATCTTCCGCTCACGGTCGAAAGCAACCACCCCTTGAAAGCGGCAGCCGTGTCGCAGGAGCAATCCACGCAGCCAGAGAAACACTCGCTCCTGCAGCGCGTTCCGCTTCACCATCAAATTGCTGAACGTGGAAATGACGAATAAGCGCAACGTTCTTTCAGTTACACCATTGAAGAAGGCGGTCTATCAGACCCAACTCGGCTGTTCAACGCTAGTGGGTAGGGATCATTGCTTGACCTAACCCCAGCCTTAACACTACGATCTCCCCTCACGGCTCGGCAGCTCAGACTAGAATTTGAAGGTGCGCTTTATCATGTCACGGCACGTGGAAACGCCAGACACGAAATCTTTGTAGACGAAGCCGACCGTAAAACATTCCTGGATCTGCTGGAAATAGAAGTCCAGCAGCAACGGTGGCGGTGCGCTGCTTGCTGCAGATCCCTCGGCGCTCACTGCCTGTTTTTGGTGGAGAAAAGTTATCGCTGCGGAGAGGCTCCAGGTGGCAGGGAACATCGGGCGCTCCGGAGTCAGCAGAAAAGTAGCCGCGCGTTTGGCCCGCCGAGCGGCCACGTTCGAATCGGCTGTCGAGGAGGCAACGCATTATCAAAGCAGGTTCTAAGAGAAAAGGTTACAGAGTGCTTCTGGATGCCGAGCTCACTTACTGCGCGGTTTTCGACCCGACGGTCCGCTAAAGAGTTACACTCATTAATCACTGGGGCAAATCGGCATTGGGATTCAAGACAGATCGCGTTATCGAATCCACGAGCGGACGGAGCAGCGCGTCCATCCCGTCGGGCGACTTGTAACCTTGCACGGCTTTTCCATTGCCCAACGGTGAGACAGGCAAAGCCCGTGTGCCTGAAAAGGTCGCAGCCGCGGTCGCTTTCCCGGCAAACGGCATCCCACCAAAAAAAGAAATCAAAAAACTTACCGCCAAATTGTATTTGCCGCTGATAGTGCCACCGGTCTTGCTCTCTTTTCCAGTGAAACTATTCTTGGAAACCCTCACAATGGTCACATCAACATCATACCCAACTGACCAGAGGGCATCCTCTATACTGGTTTCCAGATAGGTGGCTATGTCTACGGAATCGAGGTAGACACTATATTTAGTTTTCTTCTGACTCCAGGTTCCGTCCATGTCAATCATGTGGAAGCTGGTGTCCGGGTCGAAAACAAAATAATCTACGAAAGCGCCGGCCTCCGAGCCCGAACCGAACTTTTTGATTGATGCTTTCACCTTCACCGTTCCTGTAACATCCCAGCTTCCGGTAACCGTCGCCCATGCCAGGCCAGAAAAGAGAGTCACCGAAAACAACAGGACTGAAACAATCATGAGTCTTTTTGCCATGGCGGTTCCCTCCGATCCGTTATGTTCGTTCTTTTTGACAGATATCGAAACCCCACATATCAAGTCAATTCATAGGCCGCATCATTTTTGTAGTGCATTTGCACTATGCGACCACGGGAGGGATCGGTTTAGCGAACCCGGTGGGAGCGAGCGGCTGATGTGCGGCTTACAAGAGTTGATGGAGACCGGCGAGCGCGACGGCTTCCACGCGATTGTGGGCGCCAAGTTTCGACAGAATTTTCTGGACGTGGTTTCTTACAGTGAACCGGCTAATGTGAAGCTGTTCGCCGATCGCCGACGTGTTTACCCCTTTGGCTAATAGTTGCAGCACCTCTTGCTCCCTTCTGCTGATTCGCGAGGTCAATTCTGGCGCGCCCTTCGAGGGCGAAGGCGAGAATCGAAAGCCATCGAGAGTAGTCGAGAGCTGACGGATGAGTCGCTCGGTGGATTTTTGTTGGCTGATGTCGCGAAAAATATGGACCAGGGTTATTCTTTTACTGGTGTGGCGCGGCACGAAGTGGCTAACGTTGAACCACATCTGTCGGCCTTTGCGCGTTAACGTGAATAGCTCCGCGGCAGGAATCGGTTTTCCTCGCGTCGCGAGCGCTATGGTGCGGCACGCTTGGCGGCAGAGAAGCGTGCCGGCCTCGTCGCGGCCACAGATCACTTCGTAGCAGTGTCGCCCCAGAGCTTGCTTGGCGCTGACTTTCAGCAGCTTCTCAGCCGCCTTATTCCACAGTAAAATCCGTTGCTTCTCGTCAACAGCTACCACACCGTCGGTCATCTCGGCCAAGTCCTGCAGCAAGCCGCTCATTTTGTCTCCTCCCCGACAGGGTATCGCGGGGTCGCCTACTTAAGCCAACTGCTCAGCGTCTTTGCGACTCGACAATTTTCACGCATTGGTCCTTTCAATCACCGATAGGGAGTTTTCTGCGGCCGGACGGTAATCTCCACCGGGCAGCATGTGGCGGGCGAAGTCAAAACGTAATGCACGGCTTGGGCGATATCATCGGCTTGAATCATTTTGCTCCGGTCAAGCTGGCGGTTGGGCGGGATCAGCGGCGTATCGACGAAGCCGGGGAGAATCACCGCCACTTTAATCCCCTGCTCGCGCACCTCCTCGTAGAGCGACTGGGTGAAACCGATCAGACCGAACTTGGAAGCGGCATAAGCCGCGCCATTGGCTTCGCCCGTCTTTCCTGAAACGGAGCCGATGTTGATCACCGCGCCTTCGCCCTTTGCGATCATGTTCGGCAGGAACTGTTTGGCGAGTATCATCGGCGCGCGCAGGTTTACATGAAACGTGCGGTCCCAATCCTCTATATTCCCTTTGATAACCGGCGCGCGCTTACCCCAGCCGGCGTTGTTGATCAGGATATCGACGGCACCCCACGACCGGCTGGTCTCGACAAGTTGCTGAATCTCTTCATCACGGGTCAGGTCCGCCGGAACGACCAGCGCCTCTCCGCCGCGATCACTAATCTCTCTGTGAACTTCCTCCAGCTGAGCGCGGGTTCGCGCCGCCAGGATCACCCGGCAGCCCGATTGCGCCAGCATCAACGAAATCGCCTTGCCGATTCCCCGCCCGGCACCGGTAACGAGCGCGACTTTGCCTTTAAGGGTGCTCAATCTACTGACTCCTTACCCTTCACTGCTCACCTCGGAGTAAGAAGTTAGGGGTGAGGCGTAAGGATTCGAACGAGTACAGCATGAGTAAACACGCGCTCTTGGCGGCTTCGCGCGAAAACTCTTCCTTCGTGACCTTCGTGCCTTCGTGGTGTAATCTGCTTCTACTTCTTGGTCGCGGCTGTGCCGCGACGGGTCGCTGTGGTGAATACACTTTCACAGTAAAGCCAGGATGACCAGAATTAATGAACCACGGTCCCTTCTTCGTCCGGCGGCGCTTGGACTACGGAGGAGCCATGGTGAAGAATCATGCGCCAGCCGCCCGAACTCTTTTCGAAGATGTTCGTGGTCAAAATGATGGCCGAAAGATTCTCGCCTTCGACCGAACTGTTGAGATTCTCGTACAGGGTGACCCAAGCAAGCGCGCCGCGGATTTCGATCGACACGTCGGTCACGACAAAGCGGATCGTCGGAGAATTTTCAAAGATGCAGCGCCAGCTTTCCATGACGGCATTCCACCCGCGTAGCACCCTCCAGCCCGGATGGCCGCACTGGACGGAGTCTTGCTTGGCCCACACCTTTTCCATTTCCTTGATATCCAGACTTTCAAAAGCGTGATAGAAACCTTCGTTAGCCTGGGCAACTTCTTGTTCTTCCGGGGTCATGAGAATCTAATGATGTGGTTTCGGCGTGACGAAGACCAGGGTCACAAGCCGCTGCTGGCCGCGGTTGACCACACCATGAGCTTGGCCCGCCGGCGCCAGAGCGATCTCCCCTGGGCCCAGTTCCCGCTCTTCGTCGCCTACCTTGAACATGCCTTTGCCCTCAAGCACGTAATAAACTTTATCCTGCCCGCCGTGCGTGTGCGGGCTTTGCTCCTGGCCGGGCTCGAAGCAGTAGGTGTCGCAGAGAAATCGCTCCGTCTCGAAGAGTCCATTTTTCTTCATCTTGTCTGACGAAAATTGCAGCGCGTCCGAAATCTTTTTGAAGTTACTCATGTTTAACTCCTCTGCGAATTTCTAGTGAACACTGCCTCTAAGGTTCGTTTACAAAGTCAGCCGTCCACTGTCGTCATTCTCGCGCATCCGCCAGAGGACGGATCAGCCTTAGGCTGAAGCGGGAATCCAGTAGCGGCGGGGGTTTAAACCCCCCCCGCAAAAAAACAAGGATTCAGGGTCGCCCCCCCCCCCGCC
>ORMF010487267.1_pt1 | contig 15810 bp, 18 predicted proteins | sample 1779871 | NCBI WGS metagenome assembly ORMF01 (sample SAMEA104232316, study PRJEB22302) | groundwater metagenome | biome: forest; feature: aquifer; material: groundwater | place: USA | collected 2011-08-07 | depth 5.4 m
CCGGCGGGCCGTAAAGGCCCGCCCTACGAACGACAGGTCAACGACAGGGTAGGGCGGCCCTTTACGGGGCTGCCAAATGGAGAGGTGCCATGAGCGCGATAGAGCTGGTCGAGAAGTCGCAGTTAGTGGAGCGGCCGCGAATGAAATCCGGCGACACCGTGCGCGTGCATGTCAAGGTGCGCGAGGGCGACAAGGAGCGCATCCAGATTTTCGAGGGGATCATCATCGGCCTGCATCGCGGCGGCGCGCGCGCGTCGTTCACGGTGCGCAAAGTGTCGTTCGGGCAGGGCGTGGAGCGCATCTTCCCGATGCATTCGCCGACAATTGCCAAAGTCGATGTCGTCCGGTCGGCGCGCGTCCGGCGCGCGAAGCTCTACTTCCTGCGCGAGCTGAAGGGGAAAGCCGCCAGGATGAAGGAAACCAAAAGGCCACAGTAGGACCCATGGTCAAAGTGCGTGCGATGCGGACCCTGGAAAACGCCTTGCGGCGTTTCGGGTTCCATCGCATCGCTGGCGTCGACGAAGTCGGCCGCGGCTGCCTGGCCGGTCCGGTCGTCGCTGCAGCGGTGGTCCTGGACCCCGAGCGCTACATCGCCGGCGTGTGCGACTCGAAGATGATCACCGCCGCCGAACGCGAGCGGCTCTTCGGCGTGATCACCAGTAAAGCCATCGCCTGGTCCGTGGCGTCGTCGCAGCCCGCCGAAATCGACGACATCAACATCCACCGCGCCTCGCTCGAGGCGATGCGCCGCGCCGTCATGATGCTGGCACCGCTGCCCGACCTGGTCCTCGTCGATGCGTTCCGGATTCCAGAGCTGCTGATGGCGCAGCGCGGGGTGCTGCACGGTGATCGCCGGTGCACGTCGATCGCCGCCGCATCCATCGTCGCGAAGGTCGTCAGGGATCGCGAAATGCTCGTGCACCATGCAGCGGACCCGCGCTACGGGTACGATCGGCACAAGGGCTATGCCACGGCTGACCACCTTGCAGCGGTCGCGCAACACGGGTATTCGACGCTGCATCGCCGCTCATTCAGGCCGCCCTCGCTGTTTGATGACATGACCCCGCCCGGTAAGACGCCCTGTGGCAATTGATCGAGACGCAACGCTGAAGGAGGCGGAGAGATTGCTCCGCCAGGGAAAGCTCGACGGAGCGATCGATCAGTACGTCCGCCTGATCACGGACCAGCCCGAGGACTGGAACGCCATCAACGCGCTCGGCGACCTCTATCTGCGCGCCGGGAAGAACGACCTGGCGGTCGAACAGTTCACGCGGATTGCCGATCACCAGTTCGCCGAGGGCTTTCTGCCCAAGTCGGCGGCGCTTTACAAGAAGGCGCTGAAGGTGAAGGCAGACGACGAGCACATCCTGATGCAGCTGGCTGAAATCGGTGAGCGCCAGGGGAAGTTCGCCGACGCAAAGTTTTATCTGCACAAGGTCGCGAAACAGCGCCAGGGCCGTGGCGAGGACCGCGCCGCGGCAGAATGCATCCTCCGCCTCGGATCGCTCGAAGGCTCCGACCTCGAGTCGAAGATCGCGGCAGCCCGCGCCGCGCAGTCGATTGGCGACGCGTTTCGAGCGGTCGAGCTTCTCAAGGATGCCGCACAGGTCCTCGAGAAGGGGATGCGCCGCAACGAAGCGTTCCAGCTGCTCGCGGATGCCGCGGAAATCGATCCGTTCGATGCCGATCTGCGTAATCGGCTCGCACGTGAGTTCGTTTCGGCGGGACAGCCCAACCGCGCCCGCGCCTATTTGAGCGCCGAGACGGCAGGCGACGATCCCGATCTGCTGTTGGCACTGGCGACGATCGAGTTTGCGGAGGGCAAGGAAGACGACGCGCGGACCGCGATGGCGCGGGTGCTGGCCCTTGCGCCGGAGCGCGAAGCGGACGTGACACGGCTTGCCGACGAGCTGATCACCGCAGGGCGGGTCGAATCCGCGTACGCGTGCGTCGACGCCATCACAGACGCCGCCCTGCTCAACGACGATATTCCTCGAGCCGTCGCCGTGCTTCAGAAGTTCATCGAGCAGGCCCCCCACATTCCTGCACTGGCGAAGCTCGTGGCAATCGCCGCGGACGCGAACATGGAGGAGGCGCTGCGCCCGGCGCAGGGGCAACTCGTCGACATGTACCTCGACGCGTCGATGGGCGACGAGGCGCGCGCGGTCGCCGAAGATCTGGTCCGCACAGACCCCGCCAGCGATGTGCACGCGGACCGACTGCGCCGTGTGCTGGTGACGCTCGATGTCACCGATCGCGAACAGGTCATCGAGCGGGTTCGCGCAGGCGCGGCTCGGGGGCCAGTAGGCGACGACCTCCTGCCGATGGAAGATCCGGACTTCTCGGATGTTGTGACAGGTGCTGACTCGGCCGCCGTGCTTCCGGAAGTCGATGTGTTCGTCTACCCGGAAAACGAGACGCGGGGCGTACCGGATCCGTCGCTCGATCTCTCGCTCGAGCCATCGGACGAGAGGCCCGGCGCTGCGCAGGATCCGATGATCTATGGCGACTCGGCGGTGACGCTCGAGGCGTCCGAAATCGATCTGAGCGGGGCATTGTCCGGCCTGACGTCGTCGGCCCTGGACATCCCGGACCAGGCGGACGAGAACCCACCCGACGCGGCGGAACCTGCGGAAGACCTCGAAGACGTGTTCGCGCAGATGCGCGCGAAGAGCGCACGCGAGCAGCAGGCATCGGCCGCGCTGGGTCAGTACGAACAGGCGTTGCAGTACCTGGATCAGGGGCTCGTCAAGGAAGCGATTACCGAGCTGGAGGGCGCCGCGAAAGTGCCGATGCTGCGGTTCAGGGCGGCGGCGCAGCTCGGTCGCGTCTATGTCGAGGGGGGCGACATCGCCGCGGGCGTCGAGTGGCTCGAGCGCGCGGCGGAGGCTCCAGCACCGACGCCTGATGAAGGCCATGCCGTGCTGTACGACCTGGCCGCCGCGCTCCAGACGCACGGAGAATCGTCACGCGCGCTCGCGATCCTGATGGAGCTCGAAGCGGATGCGGACGGTTTTCGCGACGTCCGCGATCGCATCGCGCAGCTCACGCGGGCGCAGACGGGGAGCCATAGCGGGTGAAGCGGACGCTCTTCATCGCTTTCTTCTTCGAGATCGGGTTCGCGCTGCTGGTCGTTCCGTGGTCCGCATTCTGGGATCGCAACTACTTTGCTGAAGCGCTGCCGCCGGTCCACGCGTTCATCACCAATAACTTCGTCCGCGGAGCCGTGTCGGGACTCGGATTGATCAACATCGTCGCCGGCCTCGGCGAGATCATCACGGTGCTGATCGCGCGCAACATGGAAAGCCCAACGACGCCGTTTACGGCCGCGCCGCTGACAAAGGACTGAAAGTTGAAAGTGGAAAGTGGAAAGTAGCAAGTAAGTGGGAAGTGCGCCACGCACGGCTCGACTGGCCGCGCTGCGGATCGTGGTCCTGCAGCCCCGAATCGACCGGTTGTACCTTGGACTTACTTTCAACCTCGAACTTCCCACTTTTCACTTCGCATGGTGACCCCCGTCATCTGCCTGATCACTGACCGCCACCGTCTTGGCGGGGCCTGGGAGCCGGCGTTCATCGAACGCGTACGCGCGGCGGCGCGGGCTGGCGTCCATGTCATTCAGGTGCGTGAGCGCGATCTCGCTGGCGGGACGCTCGTTCGCCTCACGGAGCGATGCATCGACGCGGTTCGCGGCACGCGGGCGCGCGTGATCGTCAATGACCGGCTCGACGTCGCGCTCGCCGCGCGTGCGCACGGCGTGCATCTACGTGGAGACTCGATGGACTCCGCGCGGGTCAGGTGGATCGTGCCTCGAGGGTTCCTGATCGGACGCTCCGTCCACTCGGTGGAGGAAGCGGTCGCGGTCAGCGGGAGCGGCGCGGTTGACTATCTGATCTTCGGAAGCGTGTTCGAAACCGAGTCTAAACTTGGACGGGAGGCGGCAGGTCTGCACGCGCTCGGCGCGGTGTCGACGGCAACGACTCTGCCGGTGCTGGCAGTCGGCGGCATCTCGGTGTCGCGCGTGGGCGCTGTCGCGCGCATGGGCGCCTCGGGTATCGCGGCCATCGGCCTGTTCGCCGACGCTCCCGTTGATGCCGTGCGCGGCATCGTTGAGCAGATCACGATGGCGTTTGACACGCCTGAACCTGTTCCCTAACATGGCCGTGTCGATGGCAGTGGTGAATCGGTCGGATACCGATTTTGGCGCCCGGATACGGCAGGCCCGCGAGCAGCGCGGCATCTCGCTGCGCCAGATCGCCGAAACGACCAAGATCTCCGTCAGTGTGCTCGAGGCGCTCGAACGCAATGACATTTCCCGGCTGCCGGGCGGTATTTTCTCCCGCGGATTCGTTCGGTCGTATGCCGTAGAGATCGGCGTCGATCCCGAGCAGACGGTGCGTGACTTCATGGCTCAGTTCCCGCATGATTCGGTGACCGCAGGGAGTCCGCACGTGATCGTCAACGAGCTGGGCCCGGGCACGCGCCGGCTCGATCCTCGCGCGTTGATGCTCCTCGGCACCATCGTGCTCGCCGTCGCGGTGATCCTGTATTGGTCGTTCAGCACGAGATAAGCACTTCTCAGAACGTTTCCACTTTTCCACTTTACCCATGGACTCCGGCCTCAAAACCCCGCTGCTCGATTTCTTCCGTCGTGGCGACGTCGCCAGGGACATCCGTCTGCAGGCGGCGCATGGCGCGATGGCGCCACGGGCGCACGAGCAGATCGGTCTGCTGATGCTGCTCGTCACCGATCAGGATCCGGAAGTTGTCGCTGCCGCGGAGGCGACGCTTGCGGCAATTCCGCGCGAGTCCCTCGCGGCGTTTCTCGCCCGGTCAGATGCGTCGCCAGAGATGCTCGAGTTCTTTGCCGCGCGCGGCGTTCAGCCCGCGGAGGTCCCTCTCAGCGAAGTGGACAAGCCACTGCTCGACGTCGGCGAGGCGCTCCCGGATCCCGTGCTCGACGAAACGCTGCCGCCCGAGGGGCAGGAACGTGCGTCGACGCTCCAGAAGATTGCGTCACTGACGGTTGCCCAGCGGATGGCGCTGGCGATGAAGGGGACCCGCGAAGAGCGAGCGATTCTCATTCGCGATCCGAACAAGATCGTCGGCGTCGCGGTGTTGAGCAGCCCGAAGATCAATGAGGCCGAGGTCGAGAGCATCGCCAAGATGTCGACCCTCTCGGAAGAGCTCCTGCGGATGATCGCCTTCTCGCGCGCGTGGACGAAGAATTACGGCGTCGTCCATGCGCTCGTGAAGAATCCAAAGACGCCGCTCGCGGTGGCCATAAACTTCCTGTCCAGGCTCAGTGAGAAGGATGTGCGGGCGATCTCGGCAAACCGGAACGTGGCAGACGCTCTGCGCATCACCGCACGAAAGAAGATCGTCCTCGACAAGTAGGAAGCGCCCCGCCTTCGCGCACGAACATGGACGTTGGCGCTTCGGCGCGGCAGGCCGTTCTCAGACGCGCCCATCGCCCGTAGGGCCCGCCGCGCGGTCTACGACATGAACAGGCCGCCGTTGGCGTGAAAAGTCTGCCCCGTGATGTAGCGGGCGTTGGGGCCCGCCAGGAACCGGACCAGCGCCGCAATCTCCTCGGGTCTGCCGCGGCGGCCGATCAGTGGCGCATGAAGCGCGTGATGGGCCGGCTCCTTACCGGAGGCACGGCTGGTATCGATCATTCCAGGAGCCGCACAGTTTACCGTGATGCCGTACCGCGCAAGGTCGTGCGCGAGGGCGCGCGTCAGGCCGACGAGGCCTGCTTTGGCGGCGATCACATGGGCGCGCCCAGCCGCACCGGTAAAGGATGACAGCCCCCCGATGTTGACGATGGCGCCGCTGCCTGAGGCCATCAGGTGGGGCAGCGCGGCATGGCTGCACAGATAGGCCGAGTCGAGAATCGTCGAGATAATCTCGCGCCACTCCTCATAGTGGAGGTTCGCGAAATCGGTTTCCCTCCGCACGGCCGCGTTGTTCACGAGGACGTCGAGGCGACCGAAGGCGCCGACCGTCGCGTCGATGAGCGCATCAACGGCCTTGGGATCCGAGACGTCGGCGATTGTCACGGCCGCGCGGCCGCCGGCGCGGCGGATCTCCTCTGCAACCGCCTCGGCTTCCGCGATCGACGAGCGCGCGTTGACGATGACAGCGGCGCCGGCGTTCGCGAGCGAAAGCGCAATCGCGCGGCCGATGTTGCGCCCGCTTCCGGTGACGAGCGCGACGCGCCCCGACAGATCGTCACTCATGATCGGAACTCGCTCAACGCTGTGAGCGTCGGATGCGCGAACACGTCGTACGACAGGCGCTGCAACCGCTCACCCGAGGCACGGGTCCACCCGCCGGAAAGTACGTTGTCCATGAACTTCGCTTCCAGTTCCGCCGTTGACAGCGGGGCGTGCGCGCCGCCGCGCATGAACGGCTGGTGGAACTCGCGCTCCCGGCCGTCCGCGAACGTCGCGCGCAGGTGGCCGGAATAGTTGCGTGGATAGTCGTCCTTTGGATTGATCACGTAACGAATTTTCGCCGCCAGCGCCCGCACGGTGGGGTCCTGGATGCGCGCCTCGGTGAACTGGGCAAATCCCGCCTTGCGGTCGAGGAACCCGACAGCCACGCAGAACGGCGTGCTGAATTTCGCCGCATAGGGCGTATGAGGCTGCTGCTTGTCGGAGAGCGGCTCCCACAATCGATGCACGGTGCCCTCTGCCACTTCGCACACGATGCCGGTGATGTCCTCCGCGCGCGCGCCCTCGCGTGCCAGCTCGATCGCGCAGTCGATGAACGGTTGCGTCATGGTACCGCACGCGTACGGCTTGAATGCGATCGTCTCCATCTGCCACCTCTGTCCGAGGCCGTCGAGCAGCTTTCCAAAGTCTGGCGCGACAGACGGCGCGAAGGCATGGAAGAAACCGTGCGTCCCTTCGAGTACCGTCCGCGGCCCGAGAAACCCGCCGCGCGCCATCAACGCCGCGCGCAGCCCCGACTGAGCCGCCCAGCCGGCGTGCATCCGCTTGGTCCACGTCCCTTCGGCGAGGTACTCGATGATGCCGGAGGCCATGCTGCCGGCGATGCCGAGCGCGGAAACCATTGCCTCCTGCGGCAGCCGCAGCGCGACGCCTGTTGCGCCCGCCGCCGCCAGCGCGCCAAACACGGCTGTCGGATGGAAGCCTGCCTTGTGGGTTGCCTTCGGGGCCACCAGACTGAGCCGGCACAACAGCTCGGTCCCAGTGACGATGCCCGCGAGCAGGCTGTCGCCGGCGAGGCCTTCACGCTCGCATGCGGCCAGCACTGCCGGAACGATGACCGCGCCTGAATGCACCGGACCGCCCTCGAACGTGTCGTCGAAATCCTCGCCGTGCGCGGCCGTGCCGTTGACGAGTGCGGCGCCGAACGCATCGAAGCCGCCGGGGTGGCCGAGCGCGGTGCAGAGACCATCGCGATCAACGGCGTGCAGCGTAGCCGTCACGTATGGTTCGCGGCGAGCGGCGATGCAGAGTCCCGACACATCGAGGAACAGCTTGCGCGCCATTTCGCGCGCGCCGGCGGGTAGATCCCCCACAGAAGTCGCTGCAAGCCAGGCGGCGATCGTTTCCGCGTGTGTGCGATCCAATCGGATGCTCAGGCCTCGCGCAGGCGGCGCACGACGGCCGCCAGGGTGAACAGCAGTGCCGCGGCCAGGAGGCCGGCCGCGATCGGATCCTGTATGAAGGTACGGTAATCGCCGCCGGAGATCACCAGGGCGCGGCGATAGTTCGATTCCACGACGAACCCGAGCACGACACCCAGGACCATCGGCAGGACGGGCAGTCTGAAGTATTTCATCGCGCTCCCGAGCACGCCAAACGCGATCGCGAGACCGACATGAAAGAGGCTGGTCTGGATGGCGTAGACGCCGGAGACGACGAGTGCGTAGATGAACGCCATCAAGTAGGGCTTCGGCCGGCCCACGAGCCACATGCAGGGCGACATAATCAGATAGCCGATGATGAGCATGGCGACGTTGGCCACGAAGAGCCCCGTATAGAGGCCATGCACGACGTCCGGGTGATTGACGAACAGCAATGGTCCGGGAATCAGTCCATGCATCAGGAAGCCGCCGAGCAGGACGGCCGACGAGTTCGAGCTCGGAATACCGAGGCTCAACATCGGCACGAGCGCGGTGCACGCCACTGTGTTGTTGGCTGCCTCTGGCGCGGCAATCCCTTCCGGCGAGCCGTGCCCGAATTCCTCCTTGTGGCGCGACCAGCGCCGTGCCTCGTTGTAGGCGAGAAAGCTCGACACCGCGCCTCCGGCGCCTGGCATCATTCCCTCGAACGCGCCGACGACGGATCCTATCGCCTGGGGAAGCGCGATGCGCCTCCACATCGTGAGGCTGGGGAACTTGATCCGGGCGTCCTCAAGCGTCGCCTTCTCCCAGTCGGGTTCGCCCGTTTTCATGAATAGCTCGCTCATGGCGTACACGCCGACCATTACCAGCAGCGGGGGAATGCCGGACAGCAAGTCCGGGCTTCCGAATGTGAAGCGGTTGAGACCCGTGACCGGATCGGTGCCGATGGTCGAAATCATGAGACCCAGGACTCCGGCGATCAACCCTGTGACGAGCGATTCGCCGGATAGCGTCGCAATCACGCTCAACCCAAGCACGCCGAGAGCGAAGTACGACGAGGGCGTGAACGCGAGCGCGACGCTAGAGAGCCGCTCGGTCAGCCCCACGAGCACGAGCAGGCCGAACAGTCCGCCGACGAACCCAGAGTACAGCGAGATGCCCAGCGCTTCGCCGCCCTTCCCCTGCTGCTTCATCATGTAGCCGTCCACGACCGTCGCCGCCGCGGCGTTGGTGCCAGGCGTGCCGATGAGAATCGCCGGGATCGAACCGCCGTATTCCGCGCCCACATACGTCGAGGCGAGCAACACCACGGCGGTCGTGGGACTCATACCGAAGGTAAAAGGCAGGAGCAGGGCCATCGTAATCGACGGCGAGATGCCAGGCAGCGAGCCGCCGAGAATCCCCCACGCGACGCCGCCAAACGCGGCCGGGACGATCGGAGTGATGAAGAGGCTGCCGAGCGCTTCCAGGAGCTCGGTCATCGGATCAGGGGAGCGCTGCCGGTCACAGCAGCGATGGCCATATCCCGGCAGGATGCGCGATATGGAGCAGACGGACGAACAGCAGCCAGAAGAACAGCGCCCCGCCGACCGCAACCACCGCAACACGGCGGTTGAGACCGCCGCCCTGGTAGTACACCGTGGCCGCGATCAGCGCGGCTATCGACAGAATGTATCCAAGCCACGGCACCACGAGGATGTAAATCACCCCGTTCATCAACATACCGAACACGCGCCACGCCACACCACGCTGAAGGCCGCGCTTCGGTGTCGCTGGCGTCGCATCGGGCGCGGCCGCCGGCGATGCGGCGCGGACCCTTTGGATCCGCGTGCTCGCCACCGCTCGCACGATCAGGATGATCGACAACCCCGCCAGCAGCGACGCGTACGTCTTGGGAAGGCCCTGCGCACCTATCACGTCCGCAATGTCACTTTGCGGAATGCGAATCGCGAGCAGGTAGTAGACGGCGGCAATCACCAGCGTCGCGCTGCCGAGCACGATCTCCCGCTGCGCCTCGTCCTTCTTGACCGCAGCCGGTTTCACTTGATCACGCCGGATTCTTTGAGAAAGTCAGCGGTCTGCAGGCCGAACTCATTCATGAAAGGAATGTATTCGGCGTGCGGAATGAAACCGGGCAGAAGGCCGTCCTCGGTGTAGAGCTTCTTGTATGCCGGATCGTCGAGCAGTGCACGCACGGCCGTTTCCCACGCGGCGATGACGTCCGGGGGCGTGCCCTTCGGTCCGGCAAGCCCTCGAAACTTTCGCACGGCCAGGTCGATACCCTGCTCCTTGACCGTCGGCACCTGCGGGAACTGAGACATGCGTTCTTCGCCGACCACGGCTAGCAACCGAAGGTGGCCCGCGTCGAGTTGTCCGCGCATCTCCTGCAGCTCGCCGATGCCCATGTCGAGCGTGTGATTCAACACGTTGATCAGCATGTCGCCCCCGCCTTCGAAGGTCGCGATGGCTGGATTGACGCCGGCCTTCTGCTTCAGGCGCTGCATCGTCTGACGCTCGAGTGATGCCGGATTGGCGGCACCCCACTTGCCCCCGCCCGCGCGCGCACGATCGAGGACCGCCTGCAACGTCCCGTACTGCGAGTCTGCGGCCGTGAACAGCACTTCGGGGTCGTAGAACACGTTGACCAGCGGCTCGAGATCTTGGTAGGTCGCCGACGGCCGGCTCATCAACGAGGTATAGATGAAGGTCGGCGTCGTCGCGTAGAACATCCCGCCGTCCGGCTTCGCGCTGGCGAGCACCGCCATGGCCCTGGCGCCGCTGCCGCCCTGCATGTTGTCCACGACGACGGTCTTCTTCATGATCCGCGAAAGGTGAGGCGCCATCGTCCGTAGAAACACATCGCTGCCGCCACCCGGGCTGGAATGGGTGACGAGCGTCACGACGTCGGGCCGACCCGTTTCGGCGCTGTTGGCCGGAACGCAGGCCGTGACGACCGCGAGAGACAGAACCGCGAGGGCCGCGAGAGCTTTTCGCATCTGGTTTGATGGTGGCGTGACGAGAGTCTGGCACAGTCACTCCGCATCGCCAATGCGAATTGCTTACCATGGGCACTCGCCAGATAAGAGTTCTGGCGAGGTGATACGCCACCGATCTTGTTTCGCACACGTGTCTAATGTCGTTCGTCGCGATCCGATAGAGGAAAACTGCCGAAAAGTCGGGCCGTTCGATTCCCGCGACGGGGCCCGTGGCGGCGACGTCTTGTGGTATACAGGCCGGAGAAGCGAGATAGGAATCCATGACCGTGATGAACAACCTCACATTGACCGGTGTACTGGCGGCCGCGATGGCGCTGGCCGTCTCTTCGCCGGCGTGGTCACACCATTCCCACGCGATGTTCGATCACGATAAGGAAGTGACGATCAGCGGGACGGTAGGCGAATGGGTATTTCGTAATCCGCACGTATTTCTCTACGTCGATGTCAAGACGGACAGCGGCGACACCGTCAAGTGGTCCGTTGAGATGTCCAACATCACGAACATGCTCAAAGTCGGCTTCGCTGCGACAACCTTCAAGGCGGGCGACAAGGTGACGGTCACGCTGCATCCGCTGGTGGACGGCCGTCCGGGCGGCAACTACATTGTCGCGACCTCCGCCGACGGAAAACAATTCGGCAGGATTTGAAGTCGTGGGCGCACAATTCACGGCCAAGGCGTCGATCGCCGCGCTGCTCGTCGGCCTCTCGGTGTCGGTTCCGGCCGCGGCGCAAACCACGATCTTCACCACCACGGACTTTCGTCAGGACCGCGACCGTTGGACCGACCCCGCGTACTACCGAAACAACACGCCCGGTCAGCTCAGGGGCATGGCGATCAATGTCGAGGGCCGTCGCACTGGCCAGGAGCTCTCGGCCAGAGTGTACGGTTCGGAGGGCACGGGCAAGGTTGGTGCTGTAAACCTCAAGAGCCCGCATTCGTACACGAACGCGTGGGACCACTACCAGGCGCTGTTCAAGGAGGCCAAGGGCGGAACCAAGCACACCAGGATGACCCTTCCCGACTGGAGCGGTCATTGGGGGGGCGGGGCCAATCTCGGCGGCGGCGGGGCTCCAGCCAGCTCGATCGCCGCGATGTTGACGCCGAAGTACCGTGAAACCTTCGTCCAGGAAATGAAGGCGGTCACCGAGGGGCGGATCTGGTCGGCAAACTCGATCTGTCTTCCGGGTGGTTACTTCGATGCGGTCGGCGCCGAAGAGTTCGCCGTCACGCTGGGCAAGGTCTATGCGATGGGCTCTGGCAACGGCTCGAGTACGACCCGCTGGATCTACACCGATGGCAGCCCGCACAGCCCCAAAGAGAAAGAGTTCGGCAAATGGCACGGGGAATCCATTGGCTTCTGGAATGGCGATGAGCTCGTCGTGCACACCAATCAGATTCGAGGCTGGAAGGGTGGTCTCTCCGAGTACTCGGATGGACTCGAGACCGTGGAGCGCTATCGCCGCGTCGGCGATCGCATCGAAGGCGAGATCACGCTGTACGATCCTGAGGTGTACGTGAGTCCGATCAACGGGCGGCTGAATTTCAGGCTCGATAAGGAAACGCCGTACGAGGACAGGATGCAGTTCAACACCTGCACCGACACCATGGGACCGTCGCAGAACGTCTATATGGACGAAAAAGGTCAGCTTAATATCAGGCTGGATGGTGATCCGCTCTATTGGGAAGCCGCGGATTCACGTCCGTGGGCCACGTACCTGAACGAAAGCGATAAGAGGTACAAGCAGTCCGGTCAGACTCGAGCGCCGCGCACCGGTACGCCGGTGAAATAAGCCGGGCTCAACTCCCGACTTCCAATTTCCAACTTCCAAACCACATGTTTTTTGGGTGTTGGAGGTTGGAAATCGGGAGTTGGCTTCGCTCACCGCGTCCGCGGAGCGGCCCCGCCTTCGTCCGGCACGAGCATCCGGATCACGCCATCCTGCCTCGACGTGACAAACAGCTCGCCATCGCGGCTGCGGCTGATGTGCAGATCGGCGCGAGTGATACGCGCGCCCATCGTCCGATCGATGAGCTCCTGCAGCGAGACATTCATGCGGCCGCCGTTCGCGTCGCGGACGTAGAGCTGGATCTCCTCGATCGGCGCCACGGTCTGCGGAATGCCGTCGTCGGCCCTCTTCATCGCTGCCAGGTCCGATGCGAAGAGGCGTCCCCGCTGGATGTCGCCAAAGACAAACTTGCCGTTCAGCGCGGCGATACGCCCGTGATAGGCGAATCCATCGGTCACTGCCTGCCCCTCGTCATGGTCGTAGATCGCGACGGGATACGTGAAGCCGTCCTTCTGGCGTCCGTCCAGGATCTCAGCAGGGAGCGTGAACAGTTGGTTGAGCTCGCCGCCGCGCGGCCTGCCGTTGTCAAAGTATCCCTCCCGCTTCATCCAGCCGTAGTTCTCGCCATTGCGAACGATGTTGATCTCCTCGATGTGGTTCATCCCGATGTCGGACGCGAACATCGTCCCGTCGGTGTCCCACGACAGCCTGTGGGCGTTCCGGAACCCGTAGGCGTAAATCTCGCCGAGCGTTTTGGGGTCGCCATCCGCCGCGAACTTGTTGGCCATGGGAATCGTATAGTCGCCGAGTCCCTTCACGCCACGCGTGACCGACGGACTGCGCGGATCGATGCGCAGGATTGCGGTCATGATCGAGTCGAGACGTTGTGTTTGCGTGGGATTGCTCGCGTTCGGTCCCCCGCCATTGCTGAAGCCGTGATCGCTGCCGCTCGTATAGAGCAGGCCGTAGTCGGCGTCGCCGGGGTTCGCCGTCGGGTTGAATTCGACCGCGCCCATCGGATGGGTGAGGTTGGCGACGACGTGCGCTTCACGAAGGATCTCACGTCTCGTGCCCGCGAAAGTATTGGCCGCCGGGTTCGTCGCGTGCCACTCGGTGATGATGTTGTGGTAGGTGACGTCCTTCAGCCCGAATCCGAGCGGGATGAAGTCAGGCGTTTTTGGATTACCCGGTCCGCGCTCGGCGTGCACCGTATAGAACAAGCCGTTCCGCGCGAACTCCGGGTGGAAGACGAATCCAATGAACCCGCTCTCCAGCCGGTTGTAGACCCCTAACGAAAAGGCGGCGCCCACATCCGCATACACGGACGGCTGGTTGGTGCCGTTGAGCAGGTACAGAAAACCACGTGAGTCATTGGCGAAGCGGCGGCCGTCTGGAAGATCGCGGACGTAGCTGACCCGTGCCCAGCCAGAGGGCGATACGTCCTGATCGGCAGGACGAATTCCGCGCGTGTCCGGAAGACGAACGAGATCCCTGATCTCGACCGCAATGCCCCGTTTCTCAATCGGTGCCGGAATCGGGTTGCTGGTGATCTGACCGAAAAGGGGGCCGGTAGCAAGGAGCGCGATGACGACGAGCGGCATCGTTGAGCGCATAAACACCTCCGATGAAGGCCCGCTCGCGCCTCTCGGGCGCCGACGGGCCAGTACTTTCAACGAGCACCCAACGAGGAACTGCGACCCGCTAGAAATTGAACCCAAGACTCCCTCGACAATGCGCCCCGGCGGGATACTGGTCACAAATCCGAATTGCGGCCCGGACCGACCCTGAATACCGAGTGACTGTTGGCATTCAGCGTGTTGCAGGTGTTCAGGCGCACGTTCAACCGCCGCCCGTTCCCGATGTCGAACCGCTTCTCCGCGCGGAGTATGGACCACGGCTCGAAATATTTCAACGCATTCGCGGCTAGCCGGCCCTTTGCAGCAGCGGCCGCAGCTCGACGATGTTCTTCGCGTTCTCGATGTCGAACACCCGATCGACGAGCGTCTGGAACGTGGCGGCCCCGAGCACTGGGACGATGAGGTCGCGTGCCTTCGCGATGACGTCGTCTCGGGTCATCGGATTTGCAGCCGTGCCGCGGACGGTTCCGACCCGCTCGCTCATCATCCTGCCATCGGTGAGCGTCACCTCGACGATGGCCGTGCGCTGCGGCATCAAACGCTCGAGCGCCTCGTCCGGCGCGAGTTGCACCTTGGCACGCTCACGGAGGATAACCGGGTCCGTCATTCGCGCGGCGTCGTGAGCCGACTTGAACGTGACGGTTTTGTCGACGAGCATCACTCACCTGCTTCACCTGCGCAGCGCCGAACTTCTCACGCTCGAGAAGATTATCGAGCGCGTCGAGTGGAGCCTGGATTGGCGCTCCCACCGTCCACTTCTTGACATCCGTCCGCATGATCTCGAACCGCCTCGATCCGACGACGGTCGCAACGGGATTGCCGGCATACGCGCGCGCGAACTGGATGGCAAAGCGGCCCGGCGGTAATTCGGATCCGGAGATCATCGCGGCCAGCGTGTCGAGAATCATGTGCTTCGTCTTCTCGACGACCGGATCAGGAAGCCTCATCGTGGCGGCCCCGCTCATGTAAGCACTGAGCGTGGTCATGGCCTCGCTCACGTCGGCGGCCCAGGCGCTGGGTACCCGAAATACGCCTGCGCCCGCGGCAAGCAGAGCTCCCGCAGATTGCAGGACGCGGCGCCTGCTGACGACGAATTTAGGTTGCATGGTAAGACTCCCTTGAGGTGTCCTTATACACCCCTTACACTGACTCGTGTCCACAAGGAGCCTATGGCCAGCCTGATTGAAGCGATCGATATCAAGCGGAAGATGTTCTTCGAGTACGAAGGCGCGCCATTCCATTGTATCGACGTCGAGGTGTCGAAACCGACCGCTCGCGGCGGCCAGACGCTGGTGCGTCTCAAGATGCGCAACCTCCTGACGCGCGCGGTCTTCGACAAGACCTTCAAGGCGGGGGAGAAGTTCAAGGAACCGGATCTCGTCGTCGAGTCAGCGTCCTATCTGTATGCTGACAGTTCTGGCTTCAACTTCATGAATCAGGAAACGTTTGAAACGCTGACGCTCAGCTCGGACGTCGTAGGGGAAGACGCGGGGTTGCTCGCCGACAACGTCAATGTCGAAATCCAGAAGTTCAACGGGCGGCCGATCGGCCTTCAGTTGCCGCCCCACGTGGAGCTCGCCGTGACCTATACCGAGCCGGGCGTCCGAGGCGATCCCGCCAGTGGCGGCGTGACCAAGCTGGCGACCCTCGAGACCGGCCTCGAGATCCGCGTGCCGATGTTCATCAAAGAAGGGGGGAAGGGCAAGGTTCACAACGAAACGCGGGGATTCGCAGGTCGCGCCTAAGAAGGCGATACGGGGTAGCGGGGAGGGGGTAGCGGGGGCAGCGC
>ORMF010487940.1_pt1 | contig 15805 bp, 11 predicted proteins | sample 1779871 | NCBI WGS metagenome assembly ORMF01 (sample SAMEA104232316, study PRJEB22302) | groundwater metagenome | biome: forest; feature: aquifer; material: groundwater | place: USA | collected 2011-08-07 | depth 5.4 m
CACACAAGCCAAGGATGCTGCGCGGAGGCCCGCCGTAGACGAACGCGGGGGCGAAGTACGCGCACACATGGACAACGCGGATACTCAATTGTTCAGAGAGGCGTCTCGAGCAGCGCGTCGTGCGCGCCGGTGCGCTCCGCCTGCGCGCGCCGTGTCAGGAGGTACTGATCGATGAGGTAGCTGAGCCCGCCCAGGTACACCATGAGCGTGAGCGCCAGCCCCATCGTCTTGATCCACGATCGCTCGAAGAGATACAGGCTCAACCAGAAGATGACCGTGACGAGACTGACGGCGAGCTCACGGTGGCGGATGACCGTGAGCCACGTCTGGTATGCGGCGCCCATCACCAAGCCGTAGATGAGTACCGGCAGGAACATCCACGGCAGCCCGAAATCGGTGTACGACTCCGCGGCATAGCCGAACGCGATGCTCGTGTTCTCTTCCGTGCTCGCCACCTTCATGCCTGAATACTTGCGCACCATTTCGCTGTCTGAGGGTAGATCATCCTTGTCCGGGAAAAGAAAGCGCGGCGTGACGAGGTGTGACAGCGCGCCTTCGATGATCGCGCCATTCGTATGCGGAAGTACGGAGGGCACACGCTCGACGGCAAGCGCGGGATAATAGATCGCCCAGACCCGTTCAACCACGCGCGTTGTCGAGTCGCGGAAATCGCCACCCTGCGAGAAGAACCCCTCCGACAGCGCCCGCACCTTGTCCAGGCGCTCCAGGCGCGTCGTCTCGATTTCCTCGTCCACGTCGCGGCGGAGTTCGCCGCGCACGTTCATCCAGACGACGCTGGAGACACCAAGCACGACGACAACGGTGGCGAAAAACGCCCAGTGACGACTATCACGCCGGTCGAACACCTCGACGAGGGCAATGGCTCCCATCAGCAGCGGTTCGCGGAAATTGGCGAAATACCCCGTGAACCCAAGCGCCACTTCGAGCGCCATCAGCGCGGCCAGCTTTTCCCACGCGAAGATCGGCCGGGTAAATCGTCGAGCCAGCAGGAACACGAGCGCCAGGTGCGAAAAATTCAGTGCCAGAATCGCCTGCGTGATGCTCGGATACTGCCAGGCGAGCTCCTGCACGATACCGGTGACGAGCAATGACATGCCGTAAGCCGCATAGAGAACCGACGGCGAAAAAGCGAGCGCCGGCCGCGACTCGGGAGTCGACAATCTATTGCGCATGAACAGAAGGCCGACAGATAGCGAGATTGCCAGGGTCACCACGCACCCAAGGCCAATCAATACCATCGTCCGCCAATCGGATTTGACCATCGCCTCGAGCGGCTCACCGATCAACATCGAATAAAAGATGCCGATGCTCACTTGGACCCACTGGTAGGTGACCGCCAGCGCGAGCACCGGTGGCCCTTCCGCGCTGCTCAACAGCCACCACACCAGCAGGAGAGCCGCAACGGCGGCGCCGGCGACCCATTCGCCGGTCACATACACCGCAATGACGACGAGAGCTGCGCGAATCAGCATTGAATGAGCGCGCCTTTGTCTCGGGCGTCCGCCAGGAACGAAGCGAGCGCGCGATGATAGTGCTCGAAGACGAACATCGCCCCAACGACCTGTACGGCCACGGAGCGCTCGTCGAAGAATTGCTTCAGCGTGGACCGTACGGCGTCTCGACCGAAGGCCTCACAGCTCAGGGAACCACTCCGGAGGATCGTCTCTTCAATCACGCGTCGCGCCTTCGGGACGGACCAGTACGATTCGTCCGGATGAAAGTGACGTTGCGGAACCGTGACGGGGAGACCGCGTGCCCGCAACAGGCTGAGTGCGCGACGCCATCCAAACCGAGCCGTGCGCGTGAGCTGCCATCGGAGGCGCGACGACTGCACGGGCACCGCCGTGCGCTGGTTCGGGATGCGGGCGTAGAAGCGTGGATAGGTCGACCGGAGCCACTGCTCGTGCCACGCGTGGTCGTTCCGCCACGCCGGCGGCACACGTTGGGCAATCTCGAAGAACGCGTAGTCGACAAACGGACGGCGCACGGTCACGAACGGACGCGCGGCATCCGTAATCCGGTTCGTGGACTGCACGAGCTTGTGTTCGTACGGCGCGAACCGCGCGGGGCCCGGAGTGCGAGCGAGAATATCCTCTGCGCGCGCGAGGGCGCTCTCATAAGAGAGCCCCAGCGTTCCGCCGTAGTAGGGCATGGACGCCACGAGATCCGCCGCACTCTGTATCGAGAACAGCGTCGAGCCGGTGACCGCATCGCCGATGAAACCGCTCAAGTACGTATCGAACAGCTGCGGCATCTGTTCGAGCGGCTCGGCATGCATCAGGTCCACGAGATCGACGAGACCATCGGTCTGCTGAATGCGACCTGCGCGCCGTTCCAGCCAGCCCGCCGAGTACAGCGGATACAGCGTCCAAGGTGCGTCGGCCGCGCCCGCCACGCGCCGCGCGATTTTCACATCGTCTGATTCGGGAACGCCGTAAGTCAGCGCCGCCAGGTGCTGGCCCTGCGAATGCGCCTCCGCGAGAATCGCGCGGCTGTCCAATCCTCCGCTGAGCGCCAGGCCAGGTGTCGCCGCGCCTTCCAGCCGTCGCGCGATCGCGCGGCGCCATCCCTCCCGTGTCTCTTCGAGGAGCGTGCTGCGGTCCGTACCGTCCGGCCGCGGCAATGCCGACCACGTCCAATAGCGGCGCATCTCGATCGTCCGCGGCGACAGCGTGACGCCCGACGACGGGGGCACCATGGTTATGCCGCGAATATTGGTCCGCGACCCAAGTCGAAATCCGCCGAACGTGACCGCCTCTTGGATCGCCTCGAGATCGGGCTCGCACGCGATGCCAGGGGCCATGAGGACGCCACGTACGCCGCCGGCGAAGGCGACACCGGCAGCGCTCGACGCCGTGTACATCGACAGGGCCCCGAACCGATCGTTCAGCAGCAGCAGCGTTCGGCTCGAAGGCGTCCAGAGCGCAATCTGATACTCGCCGTCGAGGTCGCGAATGGCTTCCGGCCCCTCGTCGCGCAGCGCGTCGAGCAACCGGCGGCGGAACGCCGTGCCGCGGCTCGCGGCCGCATTGTCAAGACCACCATGCGACGGCCAGTCGAACGCCTCCCCCGCCGTCCACAGGGACGTGCCGTCGGCGGTTCGCACCGGCTCGCGCGACGGCTCCTCACCCGCAAGCGAGATGGCGGGCGCGCGTTCGATCAGGCCGATGCCGAGGCCGGGGTACGTCCAAATCCTTGCCTCCTGTCGCGCGTCCGCCCGTAGTGCCGCGGCCATCGCAGACAGTACGTCGGCCGTATCAGCGCCGGGATTCGCGGAGAGCCATCCGAACAGCATCAGGGAGTCTCGACGCCTACGGCCGCCGTGTCCAATGACGGCTCCGCATCGAACACAGCCGCCCACGCAGAGGCAAATCGTTCGTGGCTGTACTGACGCTCCCGATTTCGCGCTTGTTCACCCGCGCGGCGCGCTCGTTCTTCGTCCGCGATGAAATAGGAGAGACCTTCGGCGATTGCCTCGGGCGTCACTTCGGGACAGATCCAGCCATCGACGAGATGCGTCACCATCTCGGGGAGGGCGCCGCTCATCGTGACGACCGACGGCAGACCCGATCGCTTGGCTTCGAGCGCCACGACCGCAAATCCTTCCTTCTGTTCCAGGCGCGAGGGCTGGCAATGCACCGACGCGGCCGCCATCAAAGCGGGAACATCCTCCCGCAAGCCTAGCAGCCGCACCCGGCCTGCAAATTCAGGCGCCATGGAGCGCGCGCGAATCCGCTCCCGGTATCCATCGAACTCGGGCGGCTCCCATCCGTTCATGTCGCCAACAATGTCGAGCGACGCATTCGCGCCGCCGCGCAGAACGAGGGCAAACGCGTCCAGCAGCACATCGATGCCCTTCGGTGGAATGATCTGGCCCACAAAGATGATCCGCCCCGGGATTCGCTCGCGCGGCTCCCACGGGTCGTTGCGGTGCGGCACGGTGTTGTAGACCACACGACTCTTATCGGCCGCGATGCCGTGCGCAAGAAGCTCGCGGTGAATGAACTGCGAGTTCGGGACGAATCGATCGACGCAGCGGTCGATGATGCGGCGCCACAGAAAGCGATAGAAGCGTCCAGGCTCAGGAGCATTCCCGAGGCGCAGGATGACGCGCACCCCGAGCCGTCGCAGCATCCACAGCGCGGGCGCCGACCGAAGCACCGCGTGAAACTCGGGAGCGAAGACGTGTGTCGGCGCAAAACGCCGCGCGTCGCGCAGCAGGTCGGCGCTCGTGCGGCAGATGTCCCACAGGACGAGCAACTGACCGCGTATGCTGCCGCGGCGGCGCAGCTCGTGCCAGTAATAGCCGGTCGACCACGTCGACCCAATCGAATCGGCCTTGTCGACGACCTGCCCGCTTCCCCATTTGTTGACGATGCAGTGCACCGCGCCACCCCGGGCGCGTACCGTCCGCAGCACCTCGAAGGACATCCGCTCGACCCCGGAAATGATCGCCATGTTGCCAAACGCCGCAACGATCCTCGGCGCGCCAGGATTGGCGGTCATCGAAAGGCTGCGGTGCGCGTGGACACGACGGGCCGCCGCCAGCACGCCGCCGGTCGCGCGTTCGAAGGAGTGTGTGGCGGCGATCGCGCGACAGGACTCACGAGTGATACGGCCATCACGAGAGGCGTCGCGCACCCTGCGGAGTGCCCGCGCGAGACTCTCGACATCACCGGCGGCATGCACGTACCCAGACACATCGTCGCGCACGAGATCGGGTGCGCAAGCGACGCCGTCCGACACGACGCACGGCGTCCCGGAGGCGAGCGCTTCGTTGACGATCAATCCCCAGCTTTCCCACCGGCTGGGCACCGCCACGCAATCAGCCGCGGCGAGCGCCCGGGACATGCCTGACTGGTTGAGAAAGCCGCACCAGGTAACGCGAACGCCTGCCCGCTCGGCAGCCGCCCGTGTCTCTGTCATCAACTCCCCGTTGCCCGCCATCGCGACGACCACGTCTGGACCGAGTCGAGCTGCGGCGGAGATGACGTCAGCCGGCCGCTTACGCTCGATGAACTTTCCCGCGAACAGCACGAGGAAGTCGCCGGGCCCGGCCCCGAGCTCGTGACGCGCGGTATCGCGCTCGGCGTTCTGCATCAGGCGGGACGCGTTGGCGAAATATTCGTTGTCCACCGCGTGCGGCGAATCGAAGATCAACGGGGCAGGGATTTCAAAGTACCGCAGGTATTCGCGAATGCGCGTCCCGACGCTGAGAAAGCCATCGAACTTCGATAGCGCAATCCGTGTCCGGACGTCCCATGCGTATCGCTTGAGTCCGCGGGGCGCACTCAGGAGACTGCTGTCCCCGCGATACAGAACGGGAATGTCCGCGCTGCGGCAGGCGGCGATCGCCCGCACGTAGTAGATGGAGTGCCACCCTGGAACAACCACGACATCCGGGCGGGTCGCAGCAATCGTCTCGTCCAGGCCGCCTACGTCGACCCCGGTGAAGCTCTCGGAATCGAATCGTCTGCCGACGGCCGGCGAAGAAAGGATCGAGTAGCGGTAGCCCTCCAGCAGCGACACATCCCACGAAAACGATTCGCCGAATCCAACACCCTGCTGGTCGGCCGTCGGCGTCGATCCGTACAACACCGTCAGCTCGACGTCCGGCCGATGCTCCGCGATGTACCGGAACCACGGCGCCATGTACTGGATGGGATGCGTCTGCACGAAGGTCACACGGCACGGGGTGGTCATGCGGCCACTCCATCGCAGACGGCCGCGAGACGGCGGGCGAGTGTGGACGCCGACCAGGGCGCCAACGCCTCGCGGCACATGCGAACTGGCCGTCCCGCGGCGCCAGCAATCTCCGTCAACGCCGTCGCAATGCGATCGACGACGTGGTCGACTGGATGTTCGTCACTGTAGGTGACGAGATGACCCGCTGGCAGGGGCGCCGCAGCGCTGAAGATGTCAACAACGGTGCTCGCCTCGTGATACACCGCAAGCGTCGGCCGGTCTGCGAGAAGCGCCGGGAAAATCTTGCTCGCCGTGTAATGGGCTTCCGAGCTGCCCATCAACAGCAATGCCGACGCCTGCCGCAGCGCGGCAAGGGCGTCGAGGTAGTCGAGTCGCGCCGGCTGTTCGTGCACGATGTCCGCGACGCCGCACTCGCGGGCATGGGCCATGACGCGATACTCGGTCGAGGCCGTCTGGTTGCTCGTGCCAAAGAAATAGAACCGCAGCCGATCGTGCAGTTGCGGATGCTGTTCGATCGCACGCCGCGCGGCAAGGAGCACGGCGCGGAGGGTCTCGACGCCAAGCGGGAGCAGCGTGCCGGTGTAACAGATGTTCACGTGCCCGTCGTCCGGGATGAGCAATGGCGCATTGCCGCGCCGGGCCAGCGCATCGCCATCTGCAGCGTCCCAGCCAATGGGAATCTCCGCGACTTCCCTCGGAGCGGCGCCGGTGCGCCGCAACGCGTCCTCGTACGTCCGCGAGGAGACCGCGGTCACGCCGTCGGCCGCTCGAAGAACGCGCGGCTCGATCCGCTCGCCAATCGCGCGCGTCGATCGGCTCTTGAAATCAACCGCGCCGTTCGCACCGCCGCCGACGTCGCGCCCCCAGGCACCGACCCACGGATCCTGGTAGTCCAGGACGAAAGGCATGCCGAAGCGACGCTTGATCATCGGGCCGAGCACCGCCGGGTAGGTCGGATAAATCGTGATGAACACCGCATCGAATCGATCGCGCTCGAGCAGATCCCATGCCGCGCGGCGCAGGCCCGGCAGCGCGCGAAGGCCGAGATCGCCCAACCCCACGGCGCGTGTCAGGTGCGCCGACAGCGCCCGGGCGCGCACCACCCGCAGTGACGAGGGCACGAGGCTCGCAAGCTCCGGATCGAGCCGGCCTTCATAGTCCTGTTCCGCGACCGTCAGCACTGTCGGCTCCCAGCCGTAACCGGACAGATGCGGCGCGAGAAGCCGGACGCGATGTGTTCCCGCGCTGCTATCGGGCGGAAAGTGCGGCGAGATCATCAGCAGCCGGCGCATGCTACTTGCGCGCCTCCACGCAGATCCCTGCTCCGCCGTCCATGCGCTCCCGTTTCTCCACGGCCGCCAACACGTCACGCGGGATATCGCTCTCGAGAGGGCCACGAGCGCCCGGGCTGGCGAACCCCGATTCGCGGAACAGCGCGATCAAGCCGGGCTCGTCATACATCCACTTGTGGCGATCGAAGTCTGTGAGACGACGGTAGGCGCCCAGGAGCGATCGCGGCGGCGCCGACGGTGAAGACACACCGAGCATCTCCATCAACCTGTCGCTGCGAGGTGCCTCGCCGCTGGCCGGAGCCGCCCCGTTCCGTTCCACGTACCACTGGACCATGGAACGCACGTCCGGCACGACGATGCGACAGATGCCGCCGGGAACGAGCACACGAAGTGCGTCACGCAGGAACGCGCCCGCTTCATCGCGGAACAGGTGCTCGATCATGTGCGAGCTGTAGACCACGCTCGCCGAGCTGTCCGCGAACGGCAAGCCGCGACGGATGTCGAGACAGCGAATACCTGCCGGCCAATGACCGACCTGGCGTCCTGTCAGCAGTGATACGACACGCGCGGCCATCGGGCGGCCGGCAAATCGCGCCTGCCATGATCCGTCGATACTGATCCACCCGGGCGCGGCCGCCGGTCCGCTGCCGACATTGAGGAGCACTCCCGCGATGTCAGCCAATGGCACGTCCAATCGTTGCCAGGAGCGCACCGCGCTCGGCGGGATGCTCCCAGTGCCAGCGCCGCTTCGCAGCCTCCCAGCTCGCCTCACGGGCACGCGACATCGCGCGTCGATCGTCGGCGATCCGGCCGAGTGAGGCTGCAAGCGATTGCGCGTCGCCAGGCGCGAACAGGAGAGCGCCTTCGCCGAGATCGTCGGCGAGCGGGCGCTGCCCCGGCGTGTCCGTGAGCGCGACGGGAAGCCCGGCCAGCGGATAGGTCAGCGCCTTGTTCGAAAGAGCCAGATTCCGGTTGCGCACCTGCCCACCCTCGGCCGAAATGCCGACGTCGAACCGCCGGCACTCGTCGATCATCGAATCCGGCTCTGACGGCGGTAACACTTCGATCCGCAGCGAAGGTGCCGTCTGACTCGAGTAGCGTTCCAGGGTCGACATGTAGTCGGCCGCGGGGCGACCGCGGAGGTACAACGTCGCCGGTCGGCCCACCAGCCCGACGGCGCGCACGATGTCTTCGAGTCCGCGTCTCCTCCCGATCGTCTGGCTGAACCAGTACAACCGCAGCTCCTTCTGCCCCTGACGATCGCGTTCCGCGGGCGGCGTCGAGGGCAACGAGAAGACGTTGTTGACGGCCATCGCATTGATGCCGAATTCGTCCGCGCACGCGCGCGCGATGGCGGCGCTTCCAGCGGTGACAAACGCTGCGCCATCGGCCGCCAGTCGCATGATCGGCCCGCCGAGTGCGTTCGAGAGCCGGCCATCTTCCGGATCCTGCTGGTCGCAATGGAAGTCTTCGAAATCAACGCCGAAGGGAGTCCCGCTGCGCCTCCCGGCCTCGGCGGCCGCTGCAATGGCGCCACTCGATCCGCCATAGAACAGATCGGCGCGCTCCTCGAGCACCGCGGTCACCAGCTCGCGATGTGCGCGCGCAAACGCCTCCGCCACGATCGCGCCTGGAGCTGTCTGCGGCGATACCGCGGCCAGGGCTCGCGCGATGCGATGCCGGACACCCGAGCGCAGCCACGCTCCGAATGCATACTGGCGCCCGTACGGCACGGGGCGCCATTTCCACTGGCGTGTGCCGACCAGTCGCGTATCCGCCTCGAATGCCCACGGCGTGTGCACGCCGCTCACGACCCGCACTGCGTATCCGGCTGCCTGCAGCGCATCGGCTGCCTTCAGCATGCGCGGGCAGGTCGACAGATGTCCGGCCGTCACCACGCAGACCTTCCTGCTCATGCGGGACGCGTCGCGTGCCACGAATGGGCAAGACGATGGGCGAGCTCAGCTTCGTCGATGCCGTCGACCATCACGAACCGAGGAATTTCGAATGGGCTGCAGTCGCGCGAGGCAAACTGCTCATGCGTCGAGAACCCGCACGTGAATCCGGCAGCCGCGACCAGCGTGACGGTTTCCGCGGAGTAGTCGTCCGGACGCAGCCCGTACGGATAGGCAAACCCCGCAGGGATCTTTCCTACCAGCGCGGTCACAGCGTCTCGACACGTCTCGATCTCGTGACGCTGCTCCTCGATGCCGGCAAGCGCCAGCGTGAGATGCGTCATCGTGTGCCCGCCAATTTCGATGAGCGGACTTGCCGCGAGGCGGTGGAGTTCGCCGGTCGTCATCGGACGGTGGGCATCCGAGGCATGCGCCGGAGTTGCGGTGGCTTTCGCCAGCGTTCGCCATTCGGCAGTCCCGAATCGGCGTGCGGCGGCCACGGCTTCGCTGCCGTGCGCGCGGCACACGCTGTCGTACCAGAAATGTTCACACCGGACGATCGGTTCCACGCAGACGAACACCGCCGCCGGGATCTCGTGCTGTTCGAGAATCGGCAACCCGAGATCCAGCACGCTTCGATATCCATCGTCGAATGTGACCAGGACGGGTCGCGGGGGCAGCGAAGCGCCACTCAACGCGGCGAGCAGCTGCGCGGCTGAAATGGGCGAACAACATTCGCGAAGGATGCGGCAGTGACCTTCGAACGCGTTGCGATCCACGTGGAGATCGCGAAACGGCAGGTCTCCCGTCCCGTCGCCACGGATCCCGTGATAGCAGAGGACCGCCACGCCTGGGAACTCCATCTGCGCGAGCCGGTGATGGTAGTACCCCGTCGAGTGCATCCCGTGCTTGGCCAGGCGTCCCAGCGGTCCGGTCGGAACCTTCATGCGGCGTACATCTGGAGGTAGTCGTTCGTCACGTCATCCATCGTGCGGACGGGCGGAAGTGCAGCACGCCACCGATCGATCACGCCGGGGTTGGCGGCAAGCTCGGCGAACACCGCCGCAAGCGCTCGCGGGTAGCCGGGCGCGACGAGACGGCCCGTCACGCCGTCGGTCACGATCTCCGAGATCCCGGGAACGTTGGTCCCGACCACGGGCACGCCGGCGGCCATTGCCTCGAGCGCGATCGTCGGGCCTCCCTCGACCACGCGCGAAGGGCAACACATCACGTCTATTCCTTCCAGCGCCTGCCGAACGCCTGCCGCGTCGAGCTCGCCTCCGAACGTGACCCACGCGCTGGGTCCGACGATCTTCTTCAAGCTCTCGAGGACGGCAAGCTCCGCGGTATTGCGAACGGGGCCGTGGAACCGGAAATGAATCGGTGTCGATCGCGGTGTTCGAGCGATGGCACGCGCGAAGTCAGCCACGCCTTTGATCGGATCGAAGCGGCCAATGTAGGCAATCGTCAGCGGCTGCGTCGACGATCCGCGTCTCTTCTCCATGCCGTTGTACCGAATACCGAGACGGTTGATGACGATCTTGTCAGGGGGCGCGCCGTTGGCGATGAGCACATCGCGGGCCCAGTCGGTGAGCACGACGAACCGATCGGCAAGCTCGAGCAGCTCACGCTGGGCGTCGCGATTGTAGGCAATCAAGTCTGTCATCCCGAAGAACGTGGCTGCACGGCCATTCATGTGCCGTCCCAGTGCGCTGAGCGGCGACGGAATCAGCGCGGCCATGTATCCGAGCGGCCGGGGCACGCCGCGATGCTCGAGGTAGCACGGAACGCACTTGGACACGCTCACCCTGCCGTCGCACAACGTCTGGCCCCATCGCATCATCGTTCCGCGCTGGCAGGTGAATCCCAGGCTTGCCGCGTGCGTCGTCACGATGACGCGTGCTCCGACGTCTTTCGCGATGCGGAGCTCGTTCAACCCGAGGCCGGTCACGTACGTGTGCATGTGCACGACGTCTGGACGCATCCGCCGCAGCCACTCGTGGAACCGCTCGGCTCCGCGGACCGCGACGCGGCCCTGCGCCTCGTCCCGCGTCACGCTCGGCGGAATCGGATACCGGTACACCGGCACGCCGCCGTGGTCGTAGGTCCGCTCGTCGTGCCCAAGCGTTTCGGGTGCCGAGATGTGCACGTCATGCCCCGCCGCGCGCAGGCGATCGGACAGTTCGGAGACGTACACCTCGGTACCACCCGCACTGTTCGGAAAGTACCAGCCCGCAGCCTGGACGATGCGCACTACAGGGCTCTTCCCTGCGCGCGCCGAATCAGGCCACGCACCGTCCGCACGGCGATGTTGGGAAGCCACGGCCGATCGAGTCGTGTCTGGTACGGAAGGACGACGTTCGCGGGCCGGGGCCTCCGCAACTCGCGGTACCGTGCAAATAACGCTTGGTACGCGTCGGCGCGGGTGTGGGCGTCGTGATGCAGGGCCACGTACTTCCACGCCGCGTCGCTGATCGATTCGAGCAGCGGTCGATTCCGGTCGAGCGTGGCAATGGCGTCGGCAAACGCGGCGATATCGCCCACGGGCGGCATGAGCGCAGTCTGCCCGTCGGACAGGATTTCAGCGACGCCGCTTTCCACGTTGCTCACGACGGGGACGAGCCCGACGCTCATCGCTTCGAGGAGCCCGACGGGTACGCCCTCGTAGCGGGTGGGCAGGATGAACAGATCGTGATTCGCCGCGATCTCGATGACCTCGGCGTTCGACTTCCGTCCGAGAAAGTTGACGCGCGGGCTGCGCCACGCGTCGCGCAGCCTCGTCTCATCCGGCCCAGCGCCGATCATCGTCCACGACGCGTCCACGCCGCGTTCGACGAGGATGCGGTCGATCAACGGAAGATCGAGGACGCCCTTTTGACCGTGCTCGAACCGGCCGGCAAACAGAAGCCGGAGCGGCCCTGGTCCGGGCGTGCGCCGGCGAGGCGGATCGGGCAGTCCGTACGGCAGAAAGTGGATGTCCCCACTGCGGTGAGGCAGACGCACCTTCAGCTTTCGCTCGATCGTCCGGCCGATCGCCACGAACGCATCGATCACCGTTTCATGCCGCGCGGCGAGGTCGTAATAGTAGTCGTCGTCGCCGTGCAGGATCTGAATGACAGCGCGTTGGCAATCAAAGGCGGAGGCCAGCGCGAGCTCCAGTAGATCGTTGGCGACCAGGACGCCCTCCCCCCGAGGTATCGCGCGCCGCAGCCGGTTCAGCACCGCATGAAGATTTTCGAGCGGCAGCGCGTATTCGACAACCGTCTGTGCGTCCGCGTTCAGCGTGTCCCCGAACCTTTCGTCGACGGACAACGAGTTGTGCGTCAGCACCGCGACGTGCCGGAAGGCGTCCGGACGCCGGGCGGCGAGGAGGTGCGCCGTGAGGCTCACGACTCCTCCCATCTTGTCCGGGAGGACATACACCACGCTTGGATCGGTCACGCGCGCCATGCGAAGACTGCAACCGCCCAGACAGGCGGCGCGCCTGGAAACGGCGCCGCGAATTGCGAGGACCGCCAGGGAAGCGGGCAGAGGTTGGACATTGCGAACGTGAATCCCGCGCGTCCGAGCAGCTCGATGATCGCGCCTGTCTGACGGTGCGCGGGATCGAACTCGTGCACCTCGATCGCCAGGGCTCGCACGTTGTGGAGCAGACCCACGCAATCTTCAAGGACCGGTAGTTCTGCACCTTCAATGTCAATCTTGAGCAGATCAACGGTGTCGTCGAGATAATCGCGAAGCCGCACGGTCGGCACCATGCGCGCGGTCCCTGGGACCGGCGATCCGAGCGATGCGAGCATGCCGGAGTCCGCGCCTTCACAGATGAATTCGGTTTCGCCGTGGGCGGTCCAGGCTGCAGCCGCCTTGACATCGAACTGCGCGCAGTCGTTCCGCGCCAGGTTCCGCTCGCACATGGCGGCCAGCGTTGGATCCGCTTCGATCGCAGTCAGCCTCGCGTGTGGATACTGGCGCGCGTAATACAGAGACGCGAGCCCGATGTTCGCGCCGCAGTCGATGATGCGCGGTGCGCGCTCATTCGTCTCGAACGCAAGCATCCGGCGCACGAAGATGTCATCCCACTGCGGCCACGCCGACATCGCGTCGGCATATTCGAGATGATACGGCTCGATCGAAATCTGCCCGGCCGTACGGCGGGGTTCGCGCTGGGCCCGGCGCTCCAGCTCCTGGAGCACGGCATGTTCCGGCGTCGGCCAGAGGTCGCGCTGCACGTCGCGGACGAGGCGCCGAATCGGCGTCAGAAGAGTCATGTCACGCGCGCCCCGCCGTTGGCACAGGCGCGGGCACTGCAGGGCGCGGGCGCCAGGCGTTGACCACCTCTGGACGCTTCAGCGTCACTTCCTCTGCGCCGTCGAGCCGCGCATCAACGGCTTCCACTCCCTGGGCGAAGCTGTGGTCCTGGTTCGACACTTCATACTTCCACGCGCCGAAACGGCCGCGGCTGAACACGCCGCGCGCGGCGAGCGTCGATTCAATGCCGCTCAGACCCCGATCGCGATGCAGCGACGGCACGGGGTACCCGTGCTCGAGGCGCATGTGCCACACGTGGTGCACCTGAGCCTCCGACTCAATCAGCCTGGTCGCGACAAGCCCGCGCACGACGTCAGCGGCGATGGTCCTGCTGTCCACCGGCCGGTGCACCGACTCCGACGCCTCGGCCATCAGGGACCATTGCGTCGAGGCGTCCGGAACGTTGTTCGGTGAATAGTGCGAGAAATGCGTGACCCGGTAGAAGGGGCAATTCGACTCGGGGAAGTACATCCAGCACTTCTGCGCGAGGGCCTCGGGAGCATTGCCGTGCAACCCGACGCCGACGACGTGCGTCGAGGAGTACTCGAGATCGCGCGCCGCCGTCCGCAGGTCGCGGGCGAGGTCGCTCATCGCAATGAGGCGGTCCAGGGGCATCGTCGAAATCAGGGTGTCGTATCCGACCTCGCGTCCGTCGGCGAGCGCCACGCGGCGCGCCGTCGTGTCGACGTGCTGCACGCGTGAGCCGAATATCAGGGGCGACTCGTGCGCTGGAGCGCGCTGCGTCAACTGGTCCGCGAGCGCGTGCCAGACGGCGCCCGTACCGCCGCGGCGCGGAAATCGGAAGCGGTTGTTCGGTCCCCACGACACATCGTCACGATGCAGGCGCAGATTCTCGCGGACACGGGCGACGTCCGCGACAGCCACGCGATCGCCAATCCAACGCCAATCCATCAGCTCCGGATCCCGCGCCCAGACCTTGCCGTTGTACGGGCGCATGAACAGCTCGGTGATCCCATGGCCGAAGGTGCGTGTGATCCACTCGCCGAAGTTCGCGGGCAACGAGTCCGATTGCGCCGCAGATACGGCCGCGTGTTCCAACCCGCTGAGGCACGTCGCGATCTCTGGTCCCGGCAGACGGTGGAGATTGAGCTGAAACGGATAGGGGACGAAACGGTCGCGGATCCAGACCCACGATTCGCGATCGTGGTACAGCCAGCCGTCCACGCCCAGGAGGTCGTCCATGAGCTGGTCGAACATCTCGTAGTGGCTGAACTGCACGTGCCCGCCGAGGTCCCATGTGAACCCGTGTTCATCGACGACTGAGCGCGCGAGACCGCCCGGTACGAACCCCGCCTCGAGCAGTTTCCAGTCGTGGATACCGCGCTGCTGGAGGCGCCACGCCGCTCCAAGGCCGGTTGGACCTGCGCCGATGATCAGAAATGGAACGTTCACTGCACCGCCACTGTGGACTGCACTGTTGCGTACAGACGCTCGTGCGCCCAACCGAATGCATCCAGCGTGAGGTGGGCGTCGTAGCAGGCTCGCGAGCGCGCGCCGAGCGCGCTCAACGCGGCCGGCGACGCCGTGAACATCCGTTCGAGTCCGTTCGCAATGGTCCGGGTTTCGAGATCGGCGAGCATGTCGCAGCCCGCACCCAGCCGCTCGAAGGCGCGATTGCCGCCCGTCGCGTGCATGAGAAGCGGCTTGCCCGCTTCGAGCGTCTCGATCACGGACAGATCGAACAGACTGAAGCGGTTCACGTTCACCACGAAGTCCACTGCCTGGAACAACGCCGCCACGTCGTTCACGCGGCCCAGCGCACGGATGCGCCGGCCGGACGGAGCTGTCCGCCGATCCGGGCCCGCGACCGCGATGGTGCCGGGAATCACTCGTGGATCTTCGAGCGCCTCCAGGCCAGCCGTGAGCCGGTCGAGCCCTCGATACGGCTCCTGGTTACCAATGAAGAGCCCCACCGGCTGATCGAGCGGCAGCGCAAAACGGGCGCGCGCCTGTTGGCGTCCGATTGCGGTGGCTGCCTGCGATCGCTTTGCTCCAGTCGTCACGTAGCTGGCGCGGCCACGCAGGAGCTCGAATCGCGCGTCGCAACGTGCGAGCTCGTCGATCGCTTCAGGACAGGGAATGACGATGCGGTCGGCCCGCGAGCAGACGTCGAGCTCCCGGTCGATGAGTGCGCGCACATCCGGGAACGTCAGGATCTCGCGCCAGTCGACCTCGGGAACGGCCCAGCTCCACGCCATGTAGAGGCCGAACGGCATGGGTGAATGCATCATCAGCCACACCTGCTCGCGTCCTCGGGCCTCGAGGGCCGCCTCCGCGGCCGCAAGATCGTGAGCGAAGAGCACATCGGCGCGGAGTGCCTGCGCGGTGACGAGGCTCGCTTCGTTTTCCGCGCGCATATCGAGCAGAGCGCTGGTAAAGAGGGTTTCGAGCGCTCCTCCCCGCCTCCGCACGTCCGCCATGTCAGGACGGTAATGACGAGGCGGTCCGAATAACGCCCGGCGGATTCGGTGCGCCGCGACCGTGACCGCCGATACCGTCCGTGCCTGCTCGACCGGAGCCACGGCCATGCGAGGGGGCAACAGCACGTCGGACGCGGTTCGG
>ORMF011526374.1_pt1 | contig 15789 bp, 17 predicted proteins | sample 1779871 | NCBI WGS metagenome assembly ORMF01 (sample SAMEA104232316, study PRJEB22302) | groundwater metagenome | biome: forest; feature: aquifer; material: groundwater | place: USA | collected 2011-08-07 | depth 5.4 m
AGGAGCGTCCGCACAGCGCGCTGGGGGGCAAGACCCCGGCCGAAGTGGCGGCCGCCCACCGGGAGGGGTATACCCCTCCCGGTGGGGATTCAGGCCATGGCTTCAACTAAAGCCGTGGACCAAACAATGGGGGCAGGTCAGGGGCCTTGGGTTCCTGTGATCTCAGTACGGTTCAGGAATCCTAGGCCATGCTCCTCCCCTGGCTATCCTTTCGAAGGATCTGGGCCTGAAGGCGCAACGCGGCTCTCGCGGCAAAGGGGCAACCCTTGCCGTGTGCCGCATTCATATTTTGTTCTGGCCTATATGACTGCATGACCCTCACCGTAAATCCTTCAACACCAGACACTAAAACAAAAAACCCGAGGCGCCTTTTCGGGGCCTCGGGTTTCATTGTTCTCGGGTAGAGATGAAACCTTAGGCCCTATTGCCTCCCCTATCCTCTCGCCGCATCAACGGCGCCTGGGGGGCAAAATTAAGTCGGGAGGCAGGGATGGAACCCTTGCCCGCTTCCGACTTCGTATTTTGTCCAACGTGATAGGTGCTCATGGTTTCTCCGACTGATACTAATACGTCCAATTCCTGGAATTGCTACATCTATTTGTCCAGTTTCTGAAAACAAGATCAGAGAAGTTAGTCGCAACTCCAATGGTGCTCATAACTATACGACGTTTTCCACAGCATCGATTTCGTGCGCTGAAATCGTCTCGAACATGGAACACGTTTTCTGAAATCTCACGCGACCAACATAATGACTGACGTCGTCTCTACCCTCCAAGGAGGTCGCCCATGGATACCCAGAGCCCCTCTTCCCTCCCCAATGCCGAGGCCTTCACGCCTCGCCATCAGCTCGCCGCCAACACATGGCGCGACCTCAAAAACAAGAAGCCGGCGAGATGGGACAATGGTCAGGGACGCATCTGGAGCGGCGGAAAGGACATGCTGAGCATTTGCGTTACGCCGGCTTCGGTCGAGCGAGCCATCCGCCTCATGGACGCATTCCTGGAAAAGTGCAAGGCGGCCGGCTGCCCGGTATCAAACTCCCAGGACAAGGAAGGCAACTGGTCGTCAACCGCCCAGGTGGACAAGCAGCGAGTGCGCTTCCATCTCCAAGAGAACGTCAAACAGATCGACCATGTGCTCACTCCCGAAGAGAAGGCCTCCAAGAAGAAGTACCCGCAACTCTCCCACGGCCCTAGATTCGACTACCTCCCAACCGGGACGTTCCGGTTACTCCTCGGAAGCCATCGGTGGGGATCTGAATTCCGAAGGAAATGGAACGACACCAAGCGCAGAAACCTGGAGGCCATTCTCGACAAGATTGTGGAGTCCGTGCCCGTTGTCGCCCAACTTCAACAGGCTGAGGACGACCGCTGGGACAGGATCGAGCAGGAGAACCAGGAGAAGGAGCGCCTTCGCTATGAGGAGCAGGCGCGCCAGCGAAAGCTAAAAGAGGAACTGGACATCCTTATGGACCAGGCCAACCGCTGGAGCCAGAGCCGCCTGATCAGGGAATACGTAGGTGCAGCCCGGGAGATGGTGGAGAAACGCGGAAAAATCGAGCCTGGCAGCGAAGCCGAAGACTGGATGAACTGGGCACTGGGGCATGCGGACCGCATCGACCCCCTGGCCTCGACCAAGCCGAAGGAATAGCCCTCCTCATACCCTCCCTTTACGGGAGGCAGTGCACCTAGCCCGACACCCAGCTCTTCCCACCACCGACCGAGCGTCCTAGCCGATTTCCCTGTTGACAATACTTTGTATACGCATATTGTGTATACGAAGCATATATGTCAAATACAGCGCACCCCCGCGAGGAACCCGCCTATCAGACCTTCCTGTCCCTGATCAGGATCTCGGCCCTGCTGCGAAAGGCAGGGGACGGCTTCTTCCGAAGCCGAGACCTCACGCAATGCCAGTTCAACATCCTGATCGTGCTGAAATACGAGGCCCCCCAGGGCTGTTCACAGACCGTCCTTTGCGAACAGCTCCTGGTGAAGCCTGCGGACATGTCCGGGCTGATCCGACGGATGCTTCAGCGCGGCCTCGTCGATCGGGAGGATGATCCCAAGGATCAGCGGGCCTGGCGCGTCCGGATCACCCCCCGAGGGAAAGAGCTCCTCCACTCCATCGAGCCCCCCTACTACCAGACCATCCGACGGATCATGGACGTCCACACGCAAAGCCACCTGCGCCAGATCTCCACCCTCATGGAACGGACGCACGAGAGGATCCTCGCCCATGCCGTCTGAAGCGGCCCCTAATTTTTTCCTGGCCAGAGTCCGCCTCCAACCGCAGATCGACCGTCGGAAGCGCTTCGTGCCCGAATCCATGACCCCCCTCTTCCATACGCCGGTCTATTCCCGCCTGACCCCGGATCAGGCGCTGCGCTACAACCAGCTGAACGGCCTGTACTTCAACGAGCTGGTCGGCCAATTCGAGGAAACGCTCGGGCGGGAAGCCCTGGGCCGCATGGTCCGAGAGGACAGCCTCGGTCTCCCAGCCGCCTTGAGAAACAAGGTCGCCGGGTTCCTCAAAGAGGAGATCGAACACCAAGTCGCCTTCCGTCGTCTGAACCGCCTGTGCGAACCAGCGTGGTATGCCGACCATGCGCAAGCCATCGTCCCGCCCTCCTGGGCCGCAACCTGGCCTCTGCGACTGGCAACTCGTCAGCTCAAGTACATGTCATGCCTGCTCTGGATGATCCTGGCCATAGAAGAGCGGGCCGTCTGGATCTCGATCCGCTCCCGGGAAACAGGGGAAGACCTCGAACCCAATTTCTCGTCCTTGCACCGCATTCATGCGGAGGATGAGGAGCGCCATATCCTGATCGATTCCGAGCTCCTTGAGCGGATCCATGGAACCCTGCCGCTCCCCCTCAGGAAAGCCAATGCCAGGGTCTTCGCGTGGGCGGTCGGAGCCTTCCTGTATACGCCGGGAAGGGCCTCCTCCGCGATCATCGCCCAGCTCATTCGGGAGTTCCCTGAGTTGCGGCCTCTCCGGAAACGGATGCTCTCTGAGCTGGCTGCCTTGGGCGGCACCCCGAGCTACCAACAGATGATGTACTCGAGGGAGGCCACCCCCCGGCTGTTCGCTGCCTTCGACCGCTATCCGGAGTTCCACCGGATGAGCGATCTCTTGCCGTCCTACTGGCCGCAGGAAGTCGTCCCCGAACATACGTTTTGATGAGTCTTACCCACGAAAGGAGGATCTGGATGCCAGTCAATCAGACCAGCAGGAGGAGGACAGACGCTCGAACCAAGGGTGCCGGATGGCTCACGCTGATTGCCGTGGGCCTGTTGTGCATACCCATTCTTGGAGGTCTCCAGGCCGCCGAATCCAAGGACACGGAGCATGCGGCACTCCGGGAACTCAACCAGAACGTCACGAAGGCCCTGAACAGCGCGGATTTCACCGCGCTCCAGGAACAGATGGCGAGCACCTTCGATATCACCTTCGCCGACCAGAAGCATCTCGGGAGCATGCAGTCGCTCAAGGACTACCACGCCCAGCTCACATCGCCCGACGGCCCGGGCATCGTTTCGATGCATTTCGAGCCTCAGGCGGACGCCCTGACGCGTTTCATCGGGAACGACGTTGGGATCACGCACGGCACCTCTGTCGACACCTTTACCAAGAAGAACGGAGACAAGGTGGTGTTGCATAGTTGCTGGACCGCGACCATGGTCAAGGAGAACGGGAAATGGAAGGTATCGGCACTCCACGCGGGGGTCGACTTCCTGGACAACCCCATCCTCCAGTCCGTGAAGGGCGGCCTCATGTCCCTGGTCTATGCAGGGGCAGGCATCGCCCTGGTGGTCGGCATCGGGTTGGGGTTTGTGATCGGGCGTCGGAAAGCCGCCTGACCTCCTGACGATGAACAGCACCCCCCAGTCCTGGTACCCCATGTGCCTTTCGGGCGATCTGAAGCCCGGCACGAGGAGGATCGTCCGCGCTTTCGAAGCCGACTGGATCGTGTTCAGAAGCGAGAGCGGTGCGGCGGGTGTCCTCCGGTCAACCTGCCCCCACGGGGGTGTCGACCTGCGCACCGGATCCGTCCAGGACGGCCACATGGTCTGCCCCATGCATGGATGGCGCTTCGGCACCGATGGACATGGATGGCACCCGGAACAGCGAGAGGAATGCCTCCGGATCAAGCATCTGCAGGTAGAGGAACACCTGGGCGTCCTGCATGCGTTCTTCGGGGATGGGGAAGCCTTCCCCTTTCCGAAGCGCCTGCCACAGGAAAAGGCCCTTCATACCCGCGCATCGAGATTCGACTTCGCGACTCCCTACCAGATGGTGGGGATGAACGCCTTCGACACCCGCCACCTCTGGCCTGTCCACAGGAGGAAACCCACCGCCCCTCCTGTCGTCCAATCCCATTCGGCTACGCATATTTCCATTCATTACCACGCCGCGGTTGCCGGGGACCACCTCCGGGACCGCCTGCTCCGCTGGTCCGGGCTCCGTGAGATCGAGGTGGAGGTCCACTCCTACGGCGGGAGCGTCCTGGTGTTCGAGCACCGGAAGGTCGGGGTCTACACCTATCTCTCGATGATGCCCCGGGGAGATGCGGGAGTATCGGTCTTCATGGCGGCCTGCCGGGAAAGAACCGGCCATCCACTGGAGGACCTCCTGAAGAGGGCGCTCCTCGGAGTCCAGGGAACCCTCATGCGTACGTTCGCCATGGAAGACCTCGAGGTCCTCCGGCACGCCCGGTTCTCGACGGAGAACCTCGATCCCGTCCTCGACGAGACCCCGATCCGATGGCTGGACCATTACCAGGCCTTGCCGCGAAGAAAGGCCCTGGCAGGATGACATTCCTCTTCGAAGCGGCCCAGATCGACGAAGAACAGCTCCGATCCGAGGTGGAGACGGTCCTCCCGGACTACCTTGATCGCCCGCTGGACGGGAACTGGATCCGGGAGCTCAACCGCGAACGGGGTACGGACTTCGCCAGCATGCTCCTCCGGGAGTGGTGCATGAGGAGCGGGGCGAACGGCCCGTTCTATCGTGACTTCCAACGCCCCATGGATCATGTCGAGAGCCGGGCTGAGGACGATCTGTCCGTCCTGATCCTCCCGACGATGTTCTACCGGGAGCACCCGGAAATCGGAGGAGATGGGATCCTGTTCTCCTCCGTAGCCGCGCGTCACGGGATCCGGACGAGCCTGGTACCCTTGCCCAGCCTTGGAAGCGTCGACGAGAACGCGGACATCCTGCTCGACCACTTCTCCAGGCTCCGATCTCACAACGTGTGGGTGATCTCCTTCAGCAAGGGGGCCGCGGACTTCAAGCGCGCCATCCTGAAGGACAGTGATGCCGTGCTCCCCCATCTCGCAGGGTGGCTCAACGTCGGCGGCACCGTCGGCGGCACCCACCTGACGGACTCCGGCAGCTTGAACCCCCTGAAGCACATGATGATGAAGAGCTGGATACGGATCCGCGGCGGATCCGGGAAGCTGACCGAGGAGATCAACCGGTCGCACCCCTTTTCGCGCGCAACGCTCCAGCTTCCGCCCTCGATCGAGGTCATCAACCTCGTCGGACTCCCGCTCAAGTGCCACCTGCGCAAGCCCCTTGTGACCACCTACTCGCATCTTTCCCAGTGGGGCCCGAACGACGGCGTGGTCCTGATCGAGGACGCCGTTTCCATCGGAGGGCACATCGTCCCCCTCTGGGGTGCAGACCACTACCTTCGGGTCCCCGGCCTCAGCGCCTTCGCCCACCAGTTCTTCCGACATCTGCTCGCGAAGGTCCCTGTATGAAATCAGATACGCATCTGCCCATTCCGGATCGACTGAACATCGGCCTGGCGCTCCTGGCCGCCTCGGCTGCGCTGGGGCTCCTGTGGTACGTCTCCCACGTGGAGAGCCTCTGGTTCGCCCTCCTGGGCGCCATCCTCTTCTCCTACGCCAACAACACCCTCTTCTCCCTGCTCCACGAGTCCGTGCATGGGACATTCCATTCTTCGGACCGGGTCAACACGCTGTTTGGTCGCTGGCTGGCAGCCTTCTTCCCGACCTCGTTCACGCTCCAGCGCTGCTTCCACCTGGGCCACCACCGGAGAAACCGCTCAGAGGCGGAGCGGTTCGACTACATCGCGCCGGGAGAGAGCGCCACCCTCAAGTACATCCAGTGGTACGGGATCCTGACGGGCGTGTACTGGCTAATGCCCCCTCTGGCCTGCATCGTCTACCTGATTGCCCCGGGTTTTTACGCCTCGCGTTTCTTCCACGGCAAGGAATCCGAACCAGAGTGGAGCCACCAGACGGGTGCCAACGTCTGGGCAGACGATGCCGAGAGCACGCCCCGGCGGGTGGTCCGCTCCGAGATCCTCTTCGCCATCCTCTGGCAGGTCTCCACCTTCTGGGCCTTGGGACTGCACTGGAGCGGCTGGCTCCTGTGTTATGCGGCCTTCGCCGTCAACTGGAGCTCCCTGCAGTACGCGGACCATGCCTGGTCCCCCCTGGATGCAGTTCGCGGCGCCTGGAACCTGAGGGTGAACCGCATCACCCGGTGGATCTTCCTGAATTATCACCATCACCTTGCTCACCACGAGAACCCAAAGGTCTCCTGGATCCATCTTCCCCGTTTCGTGAACTGGAATGAGCCACGCCCCTCCTTCTCGGGGATCTATTGGAGCATGTGGCGAGGACCACGTCCCTTGCCGGAGCCGGAACCGCAGGAAGAGAAGGCGCACGCATGATCGCCGACACCTTCCGAACGGAATGGAAGTTCAAGGCATGGCTGACCCTGGCCCTGTCCCTGGGGTTCTGCGTGCCCTACTTCGGGATCCAGCACCTCTCGCTCTTCCCGATCCGCACACTCCAGACTACGCGATTGGATGACCTTGTCCCCTTCCAGCCGGAATGGACCTGGGTTTACCAATCGCTCTACCTCTTCCTGCCGGTCCTGCCCTTCCTGGCACGACGCCGGGAGACGCTGACACGATATGCGAAAGGCCTCCTGGCGCTGTCCGGGGTCTGTTTCGTCATCTTCCTGCTCTTCCCCGTCGCGGGACCGAGGCCCCATACCGCATCCGGGAACGCGCTCTACAGCCTGCTGGTGAGCTACGACGCCAAGACCAATGCCTTCCCTTCCCTCCATGCCGGCCTCATGGCGTATGGCCTCTTCTTCGGGTGGCGCCTCTTGAAGGAGGAGCCCTCGGCTTCCTACCTCAAGCCGCTCTTCCTCGCCCTCATGCTCCCTTGGGGAGCCGCCATTCTCTATGCCACCGTGGCGACCAAGCAGCATTACGTGATCGATCTGCCCTTTGGAGTCCTCCTGGCATGGCTCGCACACCGGTGGTCCTGGAAGGAGAAAGCATGAAGATCCTCCTGATCTCCCCCAAGGGTCCCCTCTATCGCCATCGTGGCGGGATCTTCGGGAAATCACTCCGCTATGCCCCTCTCACCCTGACGACCTTGGCCTCCCTGATCCCGGAAGAGATCCCCCATGAGGTCGAGCTGGTGGACGAGGGGATCCACGACGTCGACACCAACGCCCATGCTGACCTGGTCGGGATGACCGTCATCACCGGCACGGCGAAGCGCGCGTATGAGCTGGCCGCCAAGTTCCGGGAACGCGGGATCCCCGTCGTCCTGGGAGGCCCCCACGTCACGCTGATCCCCAGTGACGCCCAACCCCATGCCGACGCCATCGTCGTGGGCTACGCGGAGGACACCTGGCCCCGCCTCCTCAGGGACTTCGCGGCCGGGAACCTGAAGCCCCGCTACGACCAGGACCCCGGGCTCTCCCTGGCCGGACGCCCTTTCCCTCGCCGGGAACTCCTGCCCCGGAAGCGCTACCTCACGAACAACGTCTTCGAGGCGACGCGGGGATGTGTCCACAGCTGTGAGTTCTGCGTGGTGCCTACAGCCTGGGGCCGGAAGCCCTACCAGAAGCCCGTCGAGGAGATCACGGCCGACATCCGGCAGCACGGGGCCCGGAAGCTCATCTTCGTGGATCTGAACCTCGTCGCAGAGCGGGACTACGCCGCACGCCTGTTCGAGGCCCTCATCCCCCTCAAGGTCCAGTGGTACGGCCTGGCGACGACCCTACTGGCAGAGGACGAGCCGCTCCTGGCCCTGGCTGCCCGCAGCGGGTGCAAGGGCCTGCTCATGGGCCTGGAGTCCATCTCTCCCAAGAGCCTCCAGAGCGCGCATAAGGCCTTCAACCGTCCCGAGCGCTACCCGGAGATCGTCGCCCGACTCCACGCCCACGGGATCGCCCTCCAGGGCTGCTTCGTGTTCGGGAACGACGGGGACGAACCCGACGTCTTCCTCAAGACGGCGAAATTCGCGGTGGAGGCCAAGATCGACCTTCCTCGCTTCGCCGTCGTGACGCCGTTCCCCGGGACTCCTCTCTACCAGAGGCTGGAGCGTGAGGGGCGGATCCTGACCCGGGACTGGGAGCGGTACGACGCACAGCACGTGGTCTTCCAGCCGGCCCACATGACGCCCCTCCAACTCCAACAGGGGATCGAGCAGGCCTGGAAGTACACCTACCGCTACGGCGCCATCCTCCAGAGGCTCTGGGGATCCCCCTCGGCCAATGCCACCGGGTTGGCCGCCAACCTGGGCTATCGCTTCTACGCCCACCATCTTTCCCAGTTCTACACCTGCGACTGGCCCATCCATCCCATCCGCCCTCTGCGCCGCCTGGAGGCCGCCCTGGCGGGAAGCTGATGCGCCTCACCCTCATCCACCCCTGCATCGGGCGCCGGCCCGGCCACAAGTACATCCGCACCTGGCAGATGGAGCCCCTCCCGCCTGCGGCCCTCGCAGGCCTCACCCCGGACGACGTGGAGATCCGGTTCTACGACGACCGCATGGAGAGCATCCCCTACGACGAGCCGACAGACCTGGTGGCCCTCAGCGTGGAGACCTACACGGCCAAGCGCGCCTACCAGATCGCGAGCGAATACCGGAGCCGCGGCGTCCCCGTCGTGATGGGCGGCTTCCACGCCATGCTCTGCCCCGAGGAAGTCGCTCAGCACGCCGAGGCCGTGGTGGTGGGCGAGGCCGAGGAACTCTGGCCCCGGGTGGTGGACGACGCCCGCCACGGAACCCTCCAGAAGTTCTACCGGCAGGTCGGACGGCCCTCCCTGAACAAGCTCCGGATGGACCGGAGCATCTTCGAGGGTAAGCGATACCTCCCCATCGGCCTCGTGGAGGCCGGGCGGGGCTGCCACTTCCGCTGCGAGTTCTGCGCGGTCCAGACGGTGTTCGGGGCCACCCAGACCCGCAGGCCGGTGGACGCCGTGCTGGCCGAGATCGCCGCGATGAAGGACCGGAAGAAGCTCTTCTTCTTCGTCGACGACAACATCACCTCCAACCTGGAGGAGGCCAAGGCCTTTTTCCGGGCCTTGATCCCGCTCAAGATCCGCTGGGTCAGCCAGTCCAGCATCAATGCCGCCCACGACGAGGAGTTCCTCGACCTCATGGCCCGGAGCGGCTGCCAGGGTGTCCTCATCGGCTTCGAGAGCCTGAACCCCGAGAACCTGAAGTCCATGAACAAGGGCTTCAACACCATGAAGGGCGGGTTCCTGAAGGCCCTGGAGAACCTCCGCCGGCACCGGATCCGGCTCTATGCCACCTTCATCTTCGGCTACGACTCGGACACCCCCGAGTCCTTCGCCCAGACGACGGCCTTCGCTCGGGAACAGGGCTTCTACATCACGGCCTTCAACCACCTGACGCCCTTCCCGGGGACCCCCCTCTACAGCCGCCTCCAGAAGGAAGGTCGCCTTCTCTATGACGCCTGGTGGCTGGACGAGCGCTACAGCTACAACAAGATCCCCTTCCAGCCCAAGGGCATGTCGCCCGAGGAGCTCCAACGCGGCTGCGTGGAGGCCCGGCGCTCGTTCTACTCCTGGCCCAGCATCCTGGAACGCAGCATCGACCCCGTGAACCGCTCCAACGGCTTCATGTTCCGGAACTTCTTCCTGATCAACGCCATGCACCGGCAGGAGGTCAGCCAGAGGGACCACTATCCCCTGGGCGATCCCCTCTGGCAGGGACGGATGCTGAAGGCCTCATGAGCATCGCCGCGACCGCACCCGAACTCCAGATCTCCCTGGCCGGGCCGGAGGACGAGCCGGAACTCCGCCGGCTGCTCAGGGAGAACCCCGTGCCGGGCTCCGTAGCGATCTCCTATGAACGGGAGTCGGATTTCTTCCTCGCCTCCGGGATCGAAGGCGAGCAGGGCCAGACTCTGATCGCCCGGGAAGCGGGGAAGGTCGTGGCTTTGGGAAGCCGGTCCACCCACACCGCCTGCGTAAACGGCGAGGCCCGGCGGATCGGTTACCTGAGCCAGCTGCGTCTCGACAAAAGCCTCCGGGGAAACGCCCATCTCCTCTTCCGCGGATACGAGAAGCTGAAGGAGCTTCACGACGAGGACGGCGAAACGCCCTTCTACCTGACCTCCCTCATCGACGGGAACGAGGCCGCCCGGCGATTCCTGACCTCCGGCCACCTGCGCCTGCCCCGCTACCGCTTCCTGGAATCCTTCAAGACCCTGGTCCTGGATGCCCACGGGATCGAGCCAGGAACCTGCAGGTCCGGCAGGAGCGAGGATTTTCCGGAGATCGCATCCTGCCTCCAGGGCCAGGCCGGACGCAGCCAGCTCTGCCGCCCCTGGACGGCGGAGGAACTGCTCTCCCCGGAACGGTCGAGGGGACTTTCTCCCGAGGACTTCCAGGTGATGACCTCCAAGGACCGCGTGACGGGCTGCCTGGCGCTCTGGGACCAGTCGGCCTTCAAGCAGGCCGTCGTGCGAGGCTACTCCGGAGGTCTGGCCCTCCTCCGTCCTGTACTGCCCAAGGTGGGACGCCCGCTGCGCATGGCCTATCTCTCCCATCTGGCCATCGACGGGGACGACAGCCAAGTCCTGCTCGCTCTCATCCGCGGCGCCGTAGCCCGGGCTCGCGAGAGTGGCATCCGCTACCTGACGTTGGGCCTTTCCTCCCGGAATCCCATGCTGGAGGCCGTGAGACGGGCCTTCGCTCCCCGCGAGTACGGAAGCGCCCTCTACGCCGTCCACTGGAAGGACGGGGTCGCCGCGGTCCGCGCCCTGGACTCGAGGCCCTGCCATGTCGAGGTCGCCACGCTGTGAAGGAGGCTGCCATGGTCCCCATGATCGCCGCGCCCGCGGAATCCCTCACCGGAAGGCTGGTTTCCAGGGCGGAACTCTCCGCACGGCAGGTCGGCGAGATGCACGAGCTCCTGGACGCCCACTTCGAAGGGGTCTCCTTCGACGTCTTCAAGAAGGACCTCGGCGAGAAGAACTGGGTGATCCTCCTGGAGGATGGGTCGGGCTGCATCCGGGGGTTCTCGACCCTCCTGCACTACCGCAGCTCCTTCGATGGGCGCCCGGTCTCCGTCATCTACTCCGGCGACACCATCGTCGACCCGGAGTGTTGGGGAAGCGCGGCGCTGCCCAGGACCTGGATCCAGTCCGTGAACCGTCTCAGGGCCCGCCATCCCGGGGACCCGCTCTTCTGGCTCCTCATCTCCTCCGGCTACCGCACCTACCGGTTCCTGCCCCTCTTCTGGAAGGCCTTCTTCCCCCGATACGACTCCCCCACTCCCGTGGACGTCCGGAGGCTCCTGGATCAAGTCGCCTCCGAACGGTTCGGGGACGCCTACCATCCTGCCGAGGGCGTAGTGAGGTTCGACCGCCCCCAGGTCCTTCGGGAAGAGCTCCTGGCTATCCCGCCCGGGAAACTGGAGGACCCCCACATCGCCTTCTTCGCTGATCGCAATCCTGGGTACATCCATGGCGACGAGCTGGTCTGCCTCACGGAACTCGCAGCGGAAAACCTGACGGCCGCAGGGCGCCGCATGTGGGGAAGGACGGCCGATGGGCCTGGCTAGCAAGGCAATCGGTCTGACCTGGTGGGGATCGAACCTCCCGGGAGACAGAGCCTTCCGGAAGGCGCTTCGGAATCCTCAATCCTGTCAGGAGCGCCTGCTCCACCAATATCTTCGGCGGAATGCAGACACCGCCTTCGGCAAGCGCCACGGCTTCGCCTCCATCCGCTCCGTAGCCGAGTACCAGGAGCGTGTCCCCCTCTCGGATTACGACGGCCATGCGCCCTGGTTCGACCGGGCCGCCGCCGGGGAAGCCAACGTCCTGACCCGGGATCCCGTCCGGCACTTCGCCCTCTCCAGCGGATCCACACGGGCGGCCAAGCAGATCCCCTACACCTCCACGCTGCAGGAGGAGTTCCGCCGGGCCGTGGCCCCCTGGATGGTCGACCTATTCCGAACCCGCCCCGATCTCGCCCTGGGGCCGTCCTACTGGTCCATCAGTCCTGTGGCACGGGAAGCCACGCGGACCGCCGGCGGCGTTCCCGTCGGATTCGAGGAGGACAGCGCCTACCTGGGAGGGATCTGGAAGCGGCTGGTGGACGGGATGATGGCCGTGCCGTCCGAGGTCCGACACATCCAGGATCTGGAGGCGTTCCGACACGCGACCGTGCTCCACCTCCTCCGGTGCCGGGAGCTCCGCATCCTCTCCGTGTGGCATCCCAGCTTCCTGGAACTCCTGCTGGAAAGCCTGGAACGGGACTGGGACCGTCTGCTCAGCAAACTCGACGGAAGGCGGCAGGCGGAACTCTCCCGCCTGGGCCCACGGGACTACTCCGGGATCTGGCCTCGCCTTGGCCTGATCAGCTGCTGGGGGGACGGCCACGCGGCCCTGGGCCTCAACGGCCTCCGGCAGCGCTTCCCCAGTGTGACCGTTCAGCCGAAGGGCCTGATCGCCACGGAGGCCTTCGTCACCCTGCCCTATGCGGGGCAGATGCCTATCGCGTTACGTTCCCACTTCTTCGAGTTCCTGGACGAGGTCGGAAGGCCCCGTCTTGTCCATCAACTGGAATCCGGCCGCGAGTATTCCGTGGTCGCCACCACGGGAGGCGGACTCTACCGCTACAAGCTGGAGGACCGGGTCCAGGTGACGGGTTTCCTGAACGCCACGCCTTCGCTCCGCTTCCTGGGAAAGGAGGACCACGTGTCGGATCTCCGCGGGGAGAAGTTGAGCGAAGGCTTCGTGGCATTGGCCCAGCGCGACGTCTTCGCACGTCACGGCTTGAGCCCGGCCTTCGCTCTGCTGGCCCCGGCCGAGGCCTGCGACCGGTACGCCCTCTTCATCGAATCCGACCAGAACCTCCCCGACCGCCTAGCGGTCGATCTGGACGAAGCCCTCCAGGAGAACCCCCATTACCGGTACTGCCGGGATCTGGGACAGCTGGCCCCGGTCGACGCCGTGCGGATCCCCGAGGGCGGCTATCGCCGCTACGTGGAGCGCTGCCGGGCCCTGGGACAGAGAATCGGGGACATCAAGGCTACTGCACTCAGCCGGATCCCGGGAGGACCCTCATGAAGCTGTTTTCCAGTCTCAACGCGGTCGTCACCCGGCACATCGGCTCCATCGAGATGACCGGGGTCCTGATGCGGATCTTCAGCTTCTCCCTGGTCAGCTGGCTGGGCCCCAAGAGCCCGTTCTTTTTCGTATGGGCCTTCAACACGACGGATGCCGTCATGCTGTCATGGTGCTCCCTGATCAGGAAAGACAGGGCCTACACCGTCCTGAACGTCTTCTGGATCGGCGTCGGCGTCGTGGGCATGCTCAGGGCGTACGGGGTTTTCGGCCCTTCGTCATGAGATGTCCGCCTCCGGACAGGCATTGTCCGCGGACAAGGGGGCGGACATTCATATCTACAAATACACCAAATACTTACGGATTTTGGCCCCATCCGGAAGCGGACAAAACGGCCAGGGACACCCCTCTTAAGCGGGGTCCAGACCACCTGGATGGTGCCCAGTCAGGTCCCAAAACCGACTCTCAGATCCGGCCCGGCGAAATCCCTGGTGGGGCACCAGGCTGCCTATAAAATGAGCAACCAGAGCGTCGGGGATTAGCAGGTTCACCTGGCCGACGCACCATCATCCATCATCGAAGTTCCACCGCCGAGGCTTCAGGGCTAAGGAAGCCCCCCAAGTCCAACGCTGAACGCCACTACTCCGCGACACACGCGTGGTTGTGACGACCGCCTGAATCAGGCCATCCTCTCTGCTGAAGCAACTGGCCCTCTCACGGCTCGGGATCCCGCCGTTCTTGGGCTTTCGTACTCTCATACTCTCATATCCTCGGGATTTTAGGAGGCGACCTTCAAGGCTATCCCGTTCGGAGATCCCTCCATGAAAGCAGAGGGTGCCGGAGGCCCTGAAGGCACTCCGGGAGTGAACGGCCATCAGCCTCTCATTCCTCTCAGAGAGATCGAGAGAAAGCGGAGAATCAATACACCCTGTTCAAGTGAATTGAGAGGCCCTGTCTTGAAAATCAGAAGGGAGGGAGGGGCGGAGCTACAATTTTGCCCAGTGCGCGGCCTGCTCATCCCAATCCGGGATGAGCGCGATGAGGCGCACCTGTTCGACGGTGAGGGCACCGAGACGTTCTGGGGCGGCAGAGAGGATGAGGTACTTCCCGAAAGGAGACCATGACGACGGCCCGGACGCTCTGGAAATGGCCGCCTCCTTGCCCTTGATGCCCTACTTCGAGCCCATGAGCATCCCCAATCCGGATTCCATCTTGAACGATCCTTACCTATTCCCTCCAGATGAGCAGCGGTTTGACGATGGCCCACGAAGAAGCATCCTGGACGAGGAGTTCTAAGCAGAGATGGTCGTCCAGGCATCGCCGCGCCTTCGGCTTTCGGAAGGCGGGACAGAATGAGCCATGGGGCTTTTATCGTGATGGCTCGCTAAGTTTAGATGCCTTTTCAGAAAATGATTCGTAGTTGTTCGCCACCGTGAATTCAACCCCGCTTCCGAGAGCCTTGAAGTGCTCTCGGCCGCATTCGATCTTTGCCTGTTCAGTCGGCCGCAGTGCGTCGGCAAACAGGCTGCCTTTGGTCTCCACAACGAAGTAGAGCTTCAACTGTTCATCGACCTCGACCAGCACGGCCCAGTCGGGGTTATAGGTGCCGAGTGGCGTGGGCACGGTGAACCAGCCGGGGAGTTTCGCGTAGACCTTGATCGCAGTGTTCTTCTCCAGTTGATCGGCAAAGGCGGCCTCACTACCCAGGTCATATACCACCTGTTCATAGACCGACTTCTTGGAATCGAGGAGATTCCTCAGATATCCCGTCAATTCTTCCTTCTCGAAGAGCTCCTGCGCGAAATAGTGGTCGTCACCCAAACGCTGGTACTTAATGCCATCGACAATGGCCAGGCGCTTGCATCGATTGATCGCCTCGGCCGCCAATTCGATGAACTGCTGGGGGTTGAGCTTGAAGTCCTCCAGGCGCCCACTTCCCATCAAAACGCGATGGATTGTCCGACGGGTAAGCTGGGTGCGATCCTGGAGATCGGTCAGGAGATCCGGCAGTTCGATGTCAGTTTCATCGAGCACCACCGTAGACGCTCCCTCCCGTTCGGTGGCTTCCACGCCCGCCTTGCCGATGGCGATGTCCGCCTTACGCCATTGGAGGCGTGTCTTCGGAATCGCCGGCGCGGCGCGGAGCGCCGTGGCACAGCTTTCCACGAGTTTTTCGTTATCGAAATGCACGCGGTAGGTGGTCTTGTGCTTGATGCGGTCCCACAACGCCTTGAACTCCGCGCTTTGGAGCACAGCCTGGCGATGACCTGCCCCCATTGTTTGGTCCACGGCTTTAGTTGAAGCCATGGCCTGAATCCCCACCGGGAGGGGTATACCCCTCCCGGTGGGCGGCCGCCACTTCGGCCGGGGTCTTGCCCCCCAGCGCGCTGTGCGGACGCTCCT
>ORMF012097487.1_pt1 | contig 15782 bp, 15 predicted proteins | sample 1779871 | NCBI WGS metagenome assembly ORMF01 (sample SAMEA104232316, study PRJEB22302) | groundwater metagenome | biome: forest; feature: aquifer; material: groundwater | place: USA | collected 2011-08-07 | depth 5.4 m
ACTTGAAGAACAGGTCCACCTTCATGGATGGAAGTCCCGTGCGGAACTTTCGGCTTTCTTCCGGCACGCACAGCTCTTCGTCCACCCCTGCCGATGGCCCGAGCCGTTCGGGCTCGTGGTCGTACAGGCGCTCCGTGCCGGATTACCCGTCGTCGTGACGGAGAATACGGGTGCGGCGTGGGCGGCGGGAGACGCGGGTGTCACATTCAGGAAAGACGACGTCGCGGAACTGCGGAAACATATTCTTTTTTTCTACAACAACCCCGATGCGCGCTCCGCGTATGCAAAAAGGGCGCGCGCCCGCGCACACGACTTTAATCCGGAAGTCATTGGCCGGGCATTCGTCACTACCCTCGAATCCCTCGTCGCGGAAGGACTCACGCGGCCCCGCCCATGAGCGACTCGTAGAGGTCTAAAGTTTTGCGCGCCGTCGCCTCCCACGTGAAAGCGCGGGCGCGCGCGATGCCCTTCTGCACGAGCGCATCCCTCAGCGTCGTACTCCAAAAGAAACGTGAGCGTAGTTCCGAAACTCACGGCTGAATGCGTGCCGGGATTACGATTCCCTTTTGAGTTGCTCAAGGTCGGCACGTACCATGAGTGCGACCAGCTGCTCGAACGACATTTCTGGCTTCCAGCCGAGTTCTTTCCGCGCCTTCGTCGCATCGCCCAGCAAATGGTCTACTTCAGCGGGACGATAGAATTCTTTGCTGATTGTGAGAATTACCTTCCCCTTCGCGTCTTTTGCGACCTCTTTCAAGCCTTTCCCGCTCCAGGTGACCTTCATATCAAGTTCGCGGCATGCCGCCTCAAAAAAATCGCGAACGGAATGGCTCACGCCCGTCGCTATCACATAATCACGCATTTCTTTTTGTTGGAGCATGAGATGCATCGCTCTCACATAATCATCGGCGAATCCCCAATCGCGATGTGCCTCCAGATTGCCCAGCGTGAAGGATTCCTGCAGACCGAGTTTGATCTTTGCGAGTGACCGGGTAATCTTCCGCGTCACGAAGTGCGTCCCGCGCCGAGGAGATTCGTGATTGAAAAGAAAACCAGAACAAATAGAGAGACCGTGCCGTTCCCTATATCCTTTTACGAAATCTTCATAGGCTTTAAGCTTTGATTCGCCGTATGGGCTCACAGGAGCAAAGGGTGAATTCTCATTCTGCGGAGGATTCGTAGCGCCGAACATTTCGCTTGTAGAAGCCTGATAGATACGCACCTTTGGATTCTGTCGCATCGCCTCATTCACCAGCCTTCCGAGGCCATAGTAATTTATCTCCATCGTTTCCTCCGGACACTTGAATGAAATACCGACATCCGATTGCGCGGCGAGATTATATACTTCGTCCGGTCTGCTCTCCTTGAGGGCGCGCTCAAGTGACGCACTGTCTCGCAGATTGCCGTAGAGTATATGGACATTGGGTAGATGTACGATCTTCTCTATACGCAACATCGGATCAAGACTCGTTCTCCGAACGAGTCCCCATACTTCATATCCCTGCCTGATAAGGTGTTCTGCCAGATAAGAACCGTCCTGTCCCGTAATGCCAGTGATGAGCGCGCGCTTCATGAACACAGAGTAAGCGATTATTTGAAATGTATCAATCTCTCATCAATTGCGGCAGGAGCGACTGATACAGCTCTATGGTCTTCTCTGCAGTCCTAGCCCAAGTGAATTGCCGCGCACGAGCGAGCCCTTTTTGTACAAGTGCCTCTCTCAGTGGCAAGTCTGAAAGAACACGCTGCATCGCCTCCGCAAGTGCTTCCGTGTCCATAGGGTCGACCGTGACGCCCGCGTCCCCCGCAATCTCGGGGAGCGCTGTTACGTTTGATGTAATGACCGGAGTGCCTGAGGCAAATGCTTCGACGACAGGGAGCCCGAATCCTTCGTTCAGAGACGGAAACACAAAGAGGTCCGCGGCCGCATAGAGAGCGTTCATATTTGTTTGTTCTACGGAATCGAGGAATACGATGTCATCCTTAAACGTCGACGCATGTGCCAGCGCAATGGTCTTTTCCGCGCCGAATCGCCGCGCACCGAGAATGACGAGTGAATGCGTGAGGGTACTGCTCCGACGCAGAATCTCATATGCACGAATGAGTGTGTCAACATTTTTATGGGGCTCCAAACGCGATACGTCGAGTATGAAGGGTATCCGGATTCCATAAATCGCGGAGATACGCTTCTGCGCCTCCACCGTATCAAGCGCCGTGAAGTTTTCACCGCCACCGAGAAGAATCGCGTGCGTCCGGTCCGGGCGCGTGTGGTAATGTTCAATGATTTCGGCCCTTCCAAAGTCTGAATCGCCGACCACAGCATCAATCTTCCCGTTGAAATACCGCATGAGGGTATTGTAGATGCGGCGCGAGAGCGGAAACTGCCCCGGAGCGGTGATGTCGCCTGCGCCGTGCGCGGTCACCACAATATGCCGCGCGGGAGCGAGCCAGAAGAACGGGTAGAGGCGCGGCTGGAACCAGTGGATGATGTCGAACTTCTCGTTCCTGTATTTCCAGAAGAAAAGCATCGTACGCACAAAACGCGTTGCAAAAGGAAGCCGTAGATACGGAATGCGTATCTCGCGCGTCTTTCCGTAGAGAGGCTCCGAAGAAAGGTCGTAATGCACGAGCGTAATCTCCACACGATTGTCTTCGAGGAGGTGTTCGATGAGCTTGCGCGTATAGATAGCTGTGCCCTTGCCGTGCCGGTTGTCCATCGGGTCCGACATGAGTGCGACTTTTATCTTTCTCTGCATAGATTACTGTAACACCGCGCGAAAAAGATTCTCGTATGCCGTGGTCATTCTTTCAATACCGTACCGTTTCGCACTGTCTTCGGCGTGCGCGCGCATTGCCTGAATGTCAGCCGAGGCCATTTTCTCCATCCCCTCCAGGACAGATACTGGGGTCATATCACGGATGAAGTAGCCGTTTTTCCCCTCGTGTATCATCTCGTCCGGTCCCGCCGTCTTGGTCGTGAGGACGGGAACGCCGCATGCGAGCGCTTCCGCGTGCGCAATGCCGAATCCCTCGATGTGGGACGTGGAGACGAAGAAGTCCGCTATCGCATAGAAACGCGCGACATCCTTACGCGTCCCCACGAGGAAGACGCGGCTATCGATACCGAGCGCCTTCGCCTGTTCTTTGAGGAGCGCGTCCCATTTCCGACCGCCCCCGACGATTACGAGCACATAATCTTTGTGCAATGCGGCAAAGAGCGCGAACCCATCAAGAAGCAAGCGCGGATTCTTCTGGGTCGTGAGTCGCGCGATGTTCAGGAGTACTCGCGCTCCTCTGCCAATGCCAAGCTCTTTCTTCACCGTATCACGGTCGTACTTTCTGCATTCCTCCCGCAGAGCCTCGACATCAACACCATTATGTATAACGGTGAATTTTTCCCGCGGAATCCGCTCCTGCTCCGCGGTGAATACTGCGACCGTATTTGATACCGCAACGATACGCGCCGTGATATGTGCGAGCAGACGGTCGGCCATTTGGTGCATCTTTGTTTTGTTGACGTACGTATTGTGCTCCACGATAACGACTTTGTATTTGAACAACGGGCTAAGTATCCGCAAGACGGTATTGCTGAAAAAAAGATTCGAAAGCACGACATCCGCGTCGACCGTACGGAGGATACGGAAGAGGCGTATCCAACTCCACGCATCCAAAAAGCCCTTGAACGAAAGCCTGTGTACGGAGATGTCGGGGGGGAGGAGATCGTAAAAATAGTCCTTCCCTTCCCAATAAAAGAGCGTTATGAGGACAGGCTCGAATTCTGTGCGATCAATACGGCGGAGCATATCGGAAAGCATCCGCTGTGCGCCTCCGACCAGAAAGTCGTTTATCACGAATGCGATCCGTATCCGCTTCTTCATGGTCATTTGATGGAGCGCACGAAATATCCAATGGGCGTTGGGTGCGCGGTCCTTACCGAGCGCGGAATGAGCGCATCGAGAAGAAGCGCAAGAGGAAACATGAGGGCGCGAAATATGTTCAGAAGAAAGAACGGGTGCATCAACTGCGCGGCGGCAGTCGCCCGCTCACCCATCCTCTCTATCGTAATCGCAGAGAACCCGGCGGTGCGGCAAAGTCTCTCAAGACCTTCGGCGGTAAAACGCGCGTAATCGTGCGGTTCGGGCATTTCATTGGCGACGAACGGCGATGCAAAGAACCACATGCCGCCGGGTTTGAGAACGCGGCGAATCTCCCGCGCGAGCGATGCGGGGTCCTCCGCCGCATACAGCGCATTAAAGAGAAGGACCGTATCAAAAGACGAGTCAGGAAACGGGAGCCGCGCATTGATGTCGACGGGGGCGACGCCCTCCGATGCGGCGATATCCGTCCGGACGAGGTCAATTCCCGCCGGAAGAAGCCTAAGATAGCTGGGGCTCGCTCCGCCCGCAAGATCAAGTACGCGGCCGGAAAGGTGCGCGCACTGCGTGCGCACCGCCTCATTAAAAAAAATACGCCCGATGGTCTTTCCCAACAGCGCCCCGGAAACCGCTCGACCTATCGATATCTTCATATGGTCCTCTCTCAGAGGGAAATCATTGTACTCGACAAAGAGCGACGGGTATAGCCGTGCGGTATATACCCCATGAGATACACGGAGACTGTGCTTCGTGCACGTTTATCGAACAATTATCTCACGGGGTATACTTGCGTCCATGGCGTTGAAGAACGTACTCCTCGGCGGATTGTTCATATTCATAGCCTTCGGGGTTCTGTACCCCAATCCGTACGGCAATAATCCCGATATCATCGGGGACGAAAGCTACTTCCTCTCGACTGCGCTCTTCTCGATAGAGAAGATGACGCTTCCCGGCTGGGAGTTCTCCCCTTCGGGTGCCTACTACGGCGGCCCGCAAACATACGTAGATACCCTCGTCTTGATACCGGTCTTGGGTGCAGTCTTGGCGGCATCGGACTTTTCCGTTATCGCGGCAAAGCTGTGGGTCGCGCTTAATACGGGAGAACTCTTGCATATCCTCCGCCTTGTGAACGGAGCCGCCGCACTCGGAACACTTCTTTTCTTTTTCTTTTATTTCAAGAAACGGGATATCCCGCGGCCTCTTGCGCTCACCCTGACGCTCTTTCTCTTTTTGCTCTTGAGCAACGTTCTCGTGATTGAACTCCTCCACACCGCAAAAATGTGGGTGTTCTACATTCTGTTCGTCGCCGCAATGAGCGCACTCTTTATCGCACAGGAATACTACCTCGCACACCAGAAGGAGCCGTTCATATCCAAGAAGTGGTACGTCGCGCTCTTCATGTGGAGCGGCATACTAACGTTCTTTCAGAGCTGGGTCGGCGTATGTTCCATCGCGCTCCTCGTTCTCTACGCACTCCTACTCCGGCACTTCAGTTTCCGCGATCTCTGGAATTATTTTCTCAAGTACTGGTGGCTCTTCGGACTCTTTTCGGTCACTCAAATCGGATTTCTCTGGCGCTTCTACTCAATCCGGGAGATTTTTGAGGAGATTACGGCGAATACCAATCTCCTTAGTCCCCTCTCTTTTGCCTTCGCTTCGCACCCGTTGATTGTTCTCTACCCGGGAGCTCTGCTCGTCATGGGTGGAATGGTGTATAGAAACCGTGCGCTTCTTGCCGATTCACGTAAACGGATGTGGCTCATGATTGCTGCAATGCATCCGGTCCTCGTGTTTCTCATCTTCCATGTTGGATTTGGATTCGATATCGGAGCGCGATACGCAATCTTCCTGACGATGGCTGCATCTTTTTCAACAGTGGTTTTGCTTAGTGAAATTGACAGGAAGGCAGTGCTGGCTGGACTCGTCGCGAGTTTTGCTCTCTTTGCAGTAATCAACGTACATGCGATAGAGCTCTACTCACGGCCGTCCTCCGAAGTCGACCTGCGAAACATCATCGCGGAAAAATACAATTCGCCCGACAACGTGTTTATCGTCGACTGGTCGGCGAAACGCCTTACACTTCCGGTCAACTATGAATCCCTCCCGCTTCAAGGTGATACCCGCCTCGACATGGGTCGCTTCCGCTTTTTGCTGGAGAACCGCGAACTCCTCCCGAAAGATGGAGGATTCCGGCCTCTCGCCTTTATCGCCTACACGAAAGAAGAGGAGGATTCGTACATCGAACGTTTCGGGAAGACCCGTTCCGTCTGGATAATCCGAAGGGACTGCGAAAACCGGTGCACCGCGGCTGAGCTCGGTGCCGGCACCTGTTTCGAACTCCACCTCGAAGCCTGCGTCATCTCCCCGCAGGACACCAACGCCCTGCCGGGATTCCTTTCATCGGACCAGCTCGGCAATTCCTACATCGTACGCAAGATACGTTAAGCCGGTATCTCCCGCTGCCTGAAGATATATTTTTTGTTGATAAAAAAAATAACGGCCGCAAGCGTAAGTGAAATAAACGCCTGTGAGAACAGATACCAGATGTGCAGGTATTCGACGAACGCGTACATGAGGGCGACATTGAGCGTTACGTTGGTGAGCTGCATGCCGAGGTAGAGCGGGAGCTGGATATGCAGGCGGTCGCGGGAAGGGTCCCGGAACGTCCAGAATTTCTGCAGAGTGAAACTAATGGAGAAGGCGGCGAGGAATGCCCCGACCGTTGAGATGAGGTAGTAGATGTGGAAAATATCCGTAAGCACGTAGAGCACCGTGAGATTTACCGAGAACGCAAAGCCGCCCGCAATGCAGAATCTGACGAACTGCGCGTACTTTTGTGCCCATCGGTATATCAGTGTGTCCTGCATAAAAATACTTAGGCGTCCGGGGTTTTCTTGCATACGAACAGCGTAGTCGAGAAGCCAGCCTTCGCCAGAAGGTAGAGCGCGAGCGTCCTGAATGTCTGAAATGAGTACAGGATGGATTTGGGGATCGAGATAGATGTATGCTCTTCCTTGTAACTGCACCGTATCGGTACCTCGCCTATTTTCAGATCGCAGAAGCGTGCTTGCGCGATGATCTCAAAACCAAAAAGGAAGCCGTCGGCCGTAGCGTCGAGCGCGACGGTCTCGGCCAAACGCTTCGTGTAGACACGAAAGCCCGTATGAAATTCCGTCACGGAGAGATCGAGAACAAAACGCTCGATGGCACTTAAACCGATATTTGCCAAGTACCGTGACCACGGCATCCCGTCCCGCAAGGGTTGTTTCGGGTCAATAAAACGGGAGCCGAGGACGAGGTCATAGCCTTCTCTCGCTTTGGCGAGCGCCGCCGGTATTGCCGACGGGTCGTATTGACCGTCTCCGTGGAGGTCAACGATGTAGTCCGCCCCAAGCTCGATACCCTTCCGTATCGAATATTTCACATTACCTCCGTATCCGAGATGCTCATGCGTGTAGCACTCGATACCGAGTCGTTTGGCAACCTCGAGAGTAGCGTCCGTCGATGCATCATCGACGAGAATAATGCGGTCTACCGATCCGCGAGGGATCCGGCGATAGGTATTCTCGAGCACATTAGCGCAGTTGTATGCGAGAATAACGCAGACAGACGTTTTCTCCCCGAGCGACATAGATTCGACACTATAGCACGGAGAGTATAGTATGGTCGGCAATGAAAGCGGTCATTCTTGCGGGGGGTTCGGGTACGAGACTGCACCCCCTGACACTCGTCACGAATAAGCATTTACTGCCGGTATTCGACAAGCCGGTCATCTACTATGCGATAGAGAAGTTGGTGGATGCCGGAGTAACAAAAATAATGGTGGTTACCGCGCCGCACCACATCGACTCATTCGTGAAGCTCCTCGGTTCGGGGCAACGTTTCGTGCCGAAACAGACGACTGCGAAACAGATCCAGATCGTCTACGGCATCCAGAACGAGCCGAACGGCATCGCCTACGGTCTTTTTATCGCGGAGGATTATATAGGAAAAGACGACTGTGTCTTGTTCCTCGGGGATAACATTTTTCTTGACGACATCACTCCGGCTATAAAGAAATTCAAAAAAGGCGCGGCCGTGTTCTTGAAAAAGGTGCGCGACCCGAAGCGATTCGGCATTGCCACCGTGAAGCGCGGCAAAATCACCTCGCTTGAGGAAAAGCCTGCAAAACCGAAAAGCAATTTGGCGATCACCGGTCTCTATATATACGACAACACGGTCTTTAAAAAGATACGCAAGATACCGCCAAGCGAGAGGGGCGAATACGAGATAACGGAGGTAAATAAGCTCTATCTTGAAGAGGGCTCCCTGCGCTCCCACACGTTGAAGAAAGAGTGGTTCGATATCGGCACCATAGAGAGTCTGCACAAAGCATCACGCTTTATGAAAAAACGCGCAAAAAAATGAAACATCTGTTCAAAAAACGGACGCTCGTCACCGGAGGTGCCGGCTTCATCGGCAGTAATTACCTCAATTATGCCGTCAAAAAGTACCCGCGAGAGCTTTTTGTAAATGTCGATGCACTAACGTACGCGGCCGATGTGCGCAACGTGACCGTGAGTAAAAGTAAGAACTACGTCTTCGAGAAGGCCGATATCTGCGACCGGGCGACCATGACCGCCATCTTCGAGAAATACGCGCCGACGCATCTCATCCACTTCGCTTCCGAGACCCACGTGGACCAAAGCATCACGGACCCGAGCCTCTGCATTAAAACGAACGTCGAAGGCACGAACGAGCTCCTCCTCCTCGCACGCGACCACAAGCTCTCGCGCTTCCACCTCGTCTCGACCGACGAAGTCTATGGCGAACTCGCGGCCGACGATGCACCGCTCGCCGAAGAGTCGCCCTACAATCCGCGCAATCCGTACAGCGCATCGAAGGCGGCCGCGGAACTCCTCGTCATGTCGTACCGCAATACGTACGGGCTCCCTTCCGTCATCACCCGAAGCTCCAACAACTACGGACCGCGGCAGGACGCCACGAAACTCATCCCGAAATTCATCACGAACCTGCTCCAAGGGAAAAAAGTGCCTCTGTACGCCGCGGGAGAGAATATCCGTGACTGGCTGTACGTCGATGACAACGTGCGCGCACTCGATCTTGTGTTCCGCAAAGGGAAGGACGGCGAAGTCTACAATATCGGCGGTAGCTCGGAATATACCAACCTCGAAGTGACCAAAACGCTTCTGCGTATGCTCCGGAAAACCGAAAAAGAAATAGAATATGTTGCCGACCGCGCGGGACACGATTTCAGGTACGCGCTTTCAAGCGAAAAAATCGGGCGAGAACTCGGCTGGAAGCCGCGCATGCGCTTCGCGGACGGGATAAAAAAGACGATTAGTTTTTTTAGAAAAAGAATAGCGCAGATATGAGCACACCGTACCCCAAACACCATTTCGTAAAAACGGGACATATTCCCCGCTGTCAGATATGCAATTCGTCGAAGGTGCGAACGATCTTGGATCTGGGACACCAACCACTCTGCGACACGCTCGTCACGAAGGCGTCCCTCAACGAGCCGGAGAAAACATATCCGCTTCGCATGGTGTGGTGCCAAAAATGCACCGGCGTGCAGATAGATTACTGCGTCGACGGCAAGGAGGTCTATCATCCCGACTATCCGTACCGGAGCGGTATATCAAAGCCTCTCGCCGATTACCAAAGGCAGATATGCCTTTCGCTCATCGAGAAATACGACCTCAATTCAAAAGACCTCGCGATCGATATCGGCTCCAATGACGGCACGCTCTTGAGCGGTTTCAAAAAGGCCGGTATTCGCATCCTCGGTGTCGAGCCGACCAATATCGCGAAATACGCAAATGCACATGGCATTCGGACCATTCAGTCGTTCTTCGACATCAATGCCTCGCAAAAGATCAAAAAGAAGTACGGCAAGGCGGCGGTCATAACGACGACGAACGTCTTCGCCCATATGCAGACGATCGGCGAGGTCATCATGGGCATCCACAATCTTTTAGAGGACGACGGTGTATTCATCTCCGAAACGCACTACCTGCTCGACGTGATACAAGGCGGGCAATTCGACACCATCTACCACGAGCACCTCCGCACATATTCCCTCCGCTCCTTGATCGCGCTCTTCAAGCCCTATGACTTCACCGTGACCGATGTTGAGCGCGGCGACAGATACGGCGGCAATTTGCGTGTACACATCACGAAGGGTAAAGGCCGACCTGTCTCACAGAACGTGCGACGCCTCCTAAAAAAAGAAAGGGCCGCAGGACTTGGCAAACTGGCAACCTACACCAAATTCGCACAGCGTGTGCAAAAAGCGCGTCTTGAATTCATGGACTTCCTTATCAAGACTAAAAGATCGGGAAAAACTATCGTCGGGAAATCGTGCCCCGGCCGTGCCTCGACGCTTCTGAATTACTACGGTGTCGGCCCCGAACTCATTCCCTATCTGGCAGAACTCCCAACGTCACTAAAATTGGGTATGTACCTGCCCGGTAAACATATCCCTGTGGTCAATGAGCGCATACTATTCAAAGAACAGCCGGATTACCTCGTACTCCTCTCGTGGCATTATGCCATTCCTATCATGAAGCGTCTCAAGGCGGCGGGACTGAAGTCGGATTTCGTCATTCCTCTTCCCGACCTGAAGATTGTTAAAAGTTCTGCGGTGAAATGACCTGCCTCACGGTTTCTCCCAGTCAGGAGCATTCTTCCAATACTCGCCGTCTCGCACTTGCTTAGCTCCTGCCATATCTCTTTGCATTGTTGTTTGCCACAAGGGTAGCTGTTTAGCGGCATCCACAATTCTTTTTAAGCGCGGATCTTTTGTACTGATTACTCCTTCTGCCGACACAAATGTAATATTTGCACCCATTTGCAAGAATGTTTCGATGCACTCCCGCACTTCCGGCTTTTGCGATTCTCCCTTGGGATCATGCAAGTCGCCAATGCGCTCAAGCATCGCTTTTGCCCGCAGGATTTGGAATTCGTTTGCTATTGCAACGACATGAAGCCAATTATTCTCGACGATCAGTCGTATGAGCTCGAGAAGTTCCGTAAATGTCGAGTAAGAATTCTCTTGGACGATAATGTCCGACGCCGGCACGCCTCTCGCCTTTAGTTCTTCAGCGGCAATTTTCGCATGACTGACGTACTCACCAGTGTACTCACTCCAGCTATTTGCTACGAGAGTCGCGCCTGGAAAGTAGCGGTGAAGTTCCGCCGCTGCAATAGTTCTCGCTTTCGCTCCGCCGATACGTCCGATGGGATCTACGTGTGCGTAACTTCCCGATCTCGCCTTGCCGGTGATTGGATTCTTGTCCACGTCATGCGCCAAAATAAAAAGTGCATCGGGTTTTCCCTCGCAGAGGCGCTCATAGGTCTCTTTTTTCCTTAACGTGAGGGCGGACTTGTCAGGGTTAGACAACGGTTCAGGCATGTGTAGAGTATACCAATATGCTTAAAATGGGCATCGTCGGCTCTGGTTTCGGCGTAATTGGACTCAAGCCCGCTTTTGAATCAGTACGGGGCTGTACGGTTGTTGGCGTATGCACAGGAAAATCAGACTGGAAGTCGTTCCTTGGTAGAGGAGATCTGGACGCGGTCGCACTGGCTGTTCCACCGCAAGCACAGTACAAAATCGCAAAAACTGCAATAGCAAAAGGCTTGCATGTATTTGCGGAAAAGCCGCTTGCGGCAAATTTGAAACAAGCACGGGAACTTTTTTCTCTTGCAAAGAGGCAGAGGGTCACTCACGGTATTGATTTTATTTTTCCGGAAATAGCGGAGTGGAAGAAGGTGAAGGAACTTCTCGACCGTAAAACATTCGGGGCCTTAAAACATGTATCGGTAGAATGGGATTGGATGAGCGGCGACCTAAAGTACGCCAGAAAAACGTGGAAAACCAACGTGAAAGAGGGCGGCGGTGCGCTGTCTTTTTATTTCTCCCACGGCCTCTATTATCTTGAGCACTTTGCGGGGAAGATCCGCGATGTCCGCGCATCATTCACCTACTCCCCCAAGAGCTTGAACGGTGGCGAAGTCGGCGTAGACATACTTTTGAAATTCAAGGGGGGTGCCACGGGTGACGTGCATGTCTCGTGCAACACGCCGAAGCTCATCCGGCATCGTCTGCTGTTCATCTGCGAGCGAGGTGTCATTGTGCTTGAGAACAAGAATGCGATCGTCGACGGTTTCAGCATACGAATATTCGACGAAGACGGCGAGAAGATACTGAGGGTATCCAAAGACACGGGCAGGAAAAACGAGGATGAACGGGTGAAGATCGTGAAGAAATTGGCGGAGAGATTCATTGCAGCCTGCAAGGCAGGCAAACAAATGAGGCCATCATTCGCCGACGGATTGCGCGTACAGGAGCTTATAGAACGGATCCGAGAAAGCGCGAGGATACGAGCATAGTATCGCGTACAACTCTGAAATAAGTGTCTGGAACGTATAATCTCAACGATGGAGGCGTGATATAGTGGGTGTCAATTTATGACCCCCCCCCGCAGTCCTTTAAGCCGAACACCGATTCGAAGATAGACCCATGGTCTCGAGGTTCATTATACAAGCTGTTGTTTTCGAACGTCTCGAAAAAAATCATCGTCGCCGTCCTATTTGTTTCTATACTCCTTTCCTATTTTCTCGTTCTGAGAACCTTGAACACGACTTTTGATACTGCGTACCCTCAATTCAGAGGACAAGCTTCCATGCGCTACGGGGCAGATGTGGTTGACTACGCATACTTGGCTGATGATATTGCGCGAGGACAGTTTCGGGACCGTTGGGAAGGAGCCGCAGAGCTATTTAGAACGCCCGGTTATCCGTTCTTTTTATTTCTCGCTAACCAAGTCACTGGTGAAAAGGAAAAGGTCGTATTGAACGGATGGGATAAACCGATAGGTGATTACAACCGGGTGGCCTATCTCAATATACTCATGGGGACCTTCGCGGCTATCACCTTTTTTGTGATCCTTGCGAAATTCCTTTCAAATCGGCTATCGGTATTTCTTACTCTTGCCTTCGCCTTTGAGCCAACGAATCTTTGGCAGGTGATGGCCATAAGTTCTGACGGTCTGTTCCTGTTCATTCTTCTCTTATCGTTGCTATGCCTTATAAAATTCACTCTCGAAAACAGGTATGAGTATGGTCTCCTTGCGGTTTTTCTGATGAGCCTTGACACTCTTGTAAGGCCAAGCGGTCTCCCTCTGGCCCTGATCGTGCTGATGTACATTCTCATCCTTTTAGTTTGGTCTCGTCGCTCGCTAAAAGGAGCGTTGATAGGGCTGGTTGCGTTTATAGTATTGAGTTTGCCGATACTTCCTTGGATGGCAAGAAATTACGTTGAAACGGGGTATTTTACGCTCTCGACTCTTCCTTCTTACGCGATGTTTTTCAACTACATACCGTACTACAAGGCTGATTCGCAGGGACTAAATAGGGACGAGTTCATTCCGCAAAATACTAAAGAAATGCTCATTTTGATTGGCGCACCCGATGGTGAAAACGCCCGGACTATTAAATACCACCCGCAGATGGATGGATATGTACAGGATTTCTTAAAAGAGAATTTCTGGTCGTATCTTGCGTTTCATATTGTCAGTGCAAAGGATTTTCTGTTCTCATCGAACCCGCTTCTTTCTACATGGCAACTCAACCCCGCTATACGGTTGTACAGCGCTATTGAGCCGTACATGTGGGCAGCCATCTATCTTTTGGCTCTCGTAGGCGTGATGGTTTCCAGACACCGCTTCGCTCTTTTTCTCGTTGCCCTTTGTGCTGTTGTCATTCTCACGGCGGGAACTTTCTCATCGAACGCCCGCTACCTGTTACCGATTCTGCCCGCAATCTTTCTTCTTGCAGGACTCGGGCTTGAGCGCTTGCTTCATGTGCTCAGTGCCGCAATACCTTCGCTGTTGCGGTCAATACGAAGCGTTTCGAGCTTATGGACTCCATCTTGACCGAAAAGCCTACAAAAAGCGCCTTGATGTCTTCCGACGACGTTTGCATAAGATCGGGGTGTATCTCGCCCACGTAGCTGCGCACACAGCGCAGATCTTTGATCGAGCGGAGAAGCCGGTCCTCAGCGCCCTCAACATCAAACTTGAGAAGATCAAGAGAAGGTATCCGCTCCTCCCGCATGAACGTATCGAGCTTCTTTGACGGTACCGACACTATTCTCTCCCCCGACACGCGCGTCTGCAGAGACGAGGCGATGCTGCTGGTCGGATGCACATGAAAATCCACCGCCCCGTCCACGTCCGAGAGCGCACACTGATGTGCCGTGGCGTTCGGGAAGGCCGAAAGGTTTTGCCGCAGCGTTTCGCATACGTCCGCGTCGGGTTCTACCGCATACAGCCGAGCACTCGGATATCGCATGCAAAAATATACGCTTGCAACTCCGATGTTTGCCCCTGCATCGACGACAGTGCGCGGCGGAGGAATATTTGGTACCGCATACTCGCCGCGAATGAAAACTTCCTCAAAGGCGGCGAGACCCGTACGGTCTGACACCCACAGGCTGAAAGGTTTTCCTTCGAGTACAAGATCCAGCTTTTGTGTGGCGCGAAGCGTTCGCGGAAGACGCGGCTGCAGTACCGCCATGATCATCCTGAACCACAGGCGTGTGCGAGACCCACGTCCGTACACGGAAGCGATCGTGGACATCGCAGAAAGAAGCTCGGTCAATCGCTTAAAATACCCATGCATACTAACGGTCGGTTTTCATGCGCTGAACCAAGAAGGCAAGCATGCCCTCTGCCCTTTTGTCCCACGTATGTGCTTCGACCGCCGCGTGTGCGGCATTCGCGCGCCGAATCGCTTCCGCCGGATCTGCGAGCACCGTGCGAACACACTTCGCGAGAGCTTCGGGTTCGTTCGGAGGCACCAGAAATGCAGTGCGTTCATCCACAATCTCCCTCAAGCTCGGTATGTCGGAAGCGACGAGCGGGACATTGCTTGCCATATATTCAAAAAGTTTCATCGGCGACGTGTCCCGCTCGGACGCGGGGTCGCCGCTTTTATTCGGGAGCAACACCACATCGGCGGCACACAATAAATGCGCAATGTCTTGCCGACGCACCCGCGGCTGTGTCATCACCTGCGCCGGAGCATTCCGCGTGAGGTCTTCGCACTCGTCTTTCGTCCCGCCGACAAAGAGCCATGTGACGTCGGGCGCATACTCCGCCGCTTTACGTGCAATAGCAACGCCTTTCCAAGCGTATAAACCGAAACTTCCAATATAGAGGGCAATTTTTGAATCTGCCGATATGCCAAGCTGCTCACGCAGTGCAGAACGTACCGCGTTGCGGTCTTTTACAGCATTGAATACGGCGAGATTTGCCGCATCCGGCGCAACGTGTATGTCGGCAGCCGGAACACCCCGCGATTGATACCAACTCGCGAGGCCGCGCGTGATCGGTACAAACGCGCTTACTCGGCGCATGATGAAGCGGGGCACCGCAGGATGGGCCGTGTGGACTTCCCACGCGAGAGGACGCACGCCGGCGACCACGCATACGCACAAGGTCGTCGGGTCGCGTGTATATACAAAATCTGCCGTACCGCGATGCGCATACAATGCCGCACGGATGGCGAAGATCGCTGCGAAAAAAAGAAAGCCGAGCCGCCCGTACTCCACGGTGTCGGGCACGCGGAGCCGCGTTATGGGAAACCTCTCCTTGATCGAGTAGTGGTCAAAAACATCTTCTTGTATCGGAGTTTTTCTGTTCGGTATCACCAGTTCGACCGTCGCTCCTGCTCGGACCAATGCCGCGCACGTTTCCATTATCTGGATACCGTGTGCCTTTTCAGTAGGCAGCCGTATGGGAGCGACGTAGAGGATCTTCATAGTTTGAAAGATGTATACCAATCTATTGCTGTCGATATCTTTCCCTTGAATTGCGCGGGTGTCGTCGACGCGTCAAT
>ORMF011168216.1_pt1 | contig 15781 bp, 15 predicted proteins | sample 1779871 | NCBI WGS metagenome assembly ORMF01 (sample SAMEA104232316, study PRJEB22302) | groundwater metagenome | biome: forest; feature: aquifer; material: groundwater | place: USA | collected 2011-08-07 | depth 5.4 m
CCGCGGCCGCGGCCGCGGCGCCCGAAGGCTCGACCAGCAATTTCATTCGATACAACATGAACCGCATAGTGTCTGCGATTTCTAAGTCGGTTACGGTCAAGACATCCTCGGCGTTCGCCCGGGTGATCGGAAAAGTGAGTGCGCCCGGAGTTTGGACGCGCAGGCCATCGGCCAAGGTTGGCGGCGGCGCAATCGCGACCCGCTCTCCCTTGCTGATCGATTGTTGAGTGTCATTCGCGGTTTCCGGTTCGACGGCAAAGCAGTGGATCGAAGGTTTGATGGCTTTCGCCGCGGTGCTCACTCCGGCAAACAACCCACCGCCGCTGCAAGGTGTCAGGATGCAATCAAGCTCGGGGACCTCTCTAAGAAATTCCAAACCGCAGGTGCCCTGACCGGCCATGATTAAGTAATCATCATACGCCGGCACCATCAAGAGGCCTTCGCGTTCTGCGATCTCGCGGCCGAAGGCGTCGCGATCATCTTTATGTCGATCAAAAAAACGAATGTCTGCGCCATAATTGCGTGTCGCCTCGACCTTTGCTTTGGGCGCGTCGGCCGGGATCGCTACGACTGACCGGATGCCGGCTTCGCGCGAGGCGAGTGCGACGGCCTGGGCGTGGTTGCCGGACGAGACCGCAATCACGCCGCGCTCTTTTTCGTCTTCAGTCAGCGAGAGAATCTTGTTGGTGGCGCCGCGAATCTTGAACGCGCCGGCGCGCTGCAGGTTTTCGCATTTGAAGAAGACTTCGCGTGCGGCAACCTGGTTAAAGGATCGCGAAGTCACTACGGGCGTGCGGTGTATATGTCCGGCGATGCGGGCCTGGGCCTGTTCGATGAGATCTAACGTCAGCATGAATGACCTTTCGTTGCGATTTGACGGAACCTGACAGTAGTTAGTATTCGCATCGTGTACACGACATTCAAACTCAATGCGCATGCTGATGCGACCGTCACCCAAATGATGCCCCCGCTCCCACCCGCGTTTCACGACGAAGAGGGATCCCAATGGGCCCAGCCGGTCGGCTCGGCGCAATGGCAGCCGGAGTGAAGCATTATTGTTAAGGCCGGGCTAAGACGATCTCATCTCAAAGCGTTCCAGAAGCCCGACCGTAAGGGAGGGCCTGTCGGAGTTCGGGTGGCCCTCCCTCACGGTCGCGGTTCCGGCACATCTCGAACACTTCCGCAAAGTGTTCGACAATGCGATCTTCGACAGCATTCATCTCTGTTTCGCTTCCCAGCAATTCCTTCATCGAAGTGACCGGCTCGCCTTCGCAGGCAATAATCAAATTAAAGTAGCTGAGATCAGTATTGACGTTCAGCGCGAATCCGTGCGTCGTCACCCAGCGCGCGATGTGTACGCCGATGGCGGCAACTTTGCCGCGCGGTGTGTGCACGCCAGTCAGGCCGTTGATGCGAAACGCTTCGATGTCAAAATCGTTCATCGTCCGAATCAGGACTTCTTCCAGATCGCGCACGAAGCGATGCACGTCTTCGCGATCGGGACTCAGGTTAACAATTGGATAGCCGACGATTTGCCCCACTCCGTGATAAGTAACTTTTCCGCCCCGGTTGGTTTCAAACACCGTCACGCCGCGTTCACGTAAGACTTCATCAGGAGCAACGATGCCGGCTTCATTTGCGCGCCGGCCGAGCGTCAGCGTGTGCGGATGCTCGAGCAGCAGCAAAGTGTCGGGCTGTTCCTTCGTCAAAACCGCGCGTTCGGTTTGCTTTTGTATGTCGAGCGCCGCGCCATATTCGACGCGTCCCAATCTTTGGACTTTTAGAGTTCGCTCTCGCATCGTCAGAACCGCCTGCGGTAGCGGGCGGTTGATCGTTCTGGTTTAGGAATTGTAACAGCGGCCCGCGATCAAGACCGAATTCAAACTGCGAAGTGCCAATCGACTTAATACCGAGAGGCTTTGTTTGACTCGGAAAAGCGAGCCGCTCTATCGTCATGATGAGGTCGGTACCACCCGCGTGAGCGGGTGGATCAACCATTCAACCTTAGGTCCAAACCGGTCATATTCACCTTTTTCTGAGTGTTGGATTTACCCGATCACACGGGTGGTACTGACCTCACATTCAACGGCCCGCACTCAAGAGGACTGGGAGTTCACTCCGCGAATCACAATTGTGGATGGGTGAATCACTTGACTGGCGCCCGGTAGATGCCGCAGGCTTAGCGTCACAAAACATGCTGAAGGAGTCACAATGAAAAACATTCTCGTCCTGGTTTGCCTCTTGTTGTTATCGACGACCGCGCTGTCACAAACACGCTCGCGCACGACCAGGCGCGGCACGCAAGCTAAACCTGCCGCGCAGCAAGACGGCAGTCAGGCAAAGACAGCCGGCGCCACCAAAATTGCTGACCAGATCAAGAACCTGACCAGGTTCGTCTATATACTCGGCGGCGTGGCGAAAGGAATCGAAAGTGTCGACGAATCAGCGCGTAAGAACGAAGCCTCGCCGGCTGCCCTGCAGCAGAATGAGCAGAACAAGGCGACAGTGAAAAATAGTCTGCGGAATGTGCGCGAGGGAATGGACCAGTTGGAGATTTATTTTCGCGCCACGCCGGGCCTGCAGGATTACTATCTGAAACTTGCCGGGTCAGCCTCCGGCGCGGCCACGGCCGAAGACCAGGCGGCCGCGGGTCACTTTGATCAAGCGGGCCGAACGATGCTGGGAGTTGTGAATCGTTTGACTGATGTGCTGCTCGTGATGCGGTGATGCAACAATCATTGGATTGCTAACCACCGGCTTCTTCTCTAGAATTCGCTCTTAGGGCCCGGGTCATATGAGTTCGGTCACACTGCAAAACGAAGCATCGGTTGCTGGAGAGATCATATCTGTGATTTCGGCCGGTGTGATTTTGGCGCCCCCGACGAACTTGTCCTTGGAAATCTCAGTGCCCAATCTTGGCGGCCACTTCCGACTTGAACTGACAGATTTGGACGATTCAGAGGTCGAAAATGGTCGTGTTGTAGTCAAAGCAGCGGTTGACGCCAATTCGAGAATGGTTGTCACACTCTTTGGAGATTCGAATAGCGCGGGATTTCACACGAAGCGCGTAAGCATCGGCTTTGAAACCGACGAAAAGACCGCCGAGTCGGATTATCGTAAGGCAACTCTTCGGGCTGCGCTTAGCCTGGCCACTCAAACGCGGCTCGTAACGCCAGGACTAAGCTTAGACCTTTGGTTCCGACTAAACGAGTCCTTACGGGACATCAGTGAAATGCTGAAGGTTCGTCAGACGATGTATCGACTGATGGTGATTGAGCGGGCCACGGGAAGACGGTTCGAGGTTCCTTCATTCATTGCTGGTGAAGACATGGAGGCGATCAGTTTTCTATATCACGCGATTACAGAACGTTCGTTCGGATGGCCCTTTGAGGAAGTACTTACCGTGTTCTATAAGGCCAGCAAGGATCTGGCGATGCGATTGGAACAAGCAAACCGATCGCCAGACTTTACCTATCCCCTTTCTCACCACAAGTGGCTGTTTGGGATTGAAATTCCTTTAGGCGAAGTAATGATGACAATCATCGACAAGTACATCGAAGACTTCGAACAAGCGTTAGAAGAGTTGAAGGAGGACGATGGTCATACCGTGGCGGTCAAGGTCCGATCCAGAATTGGCCTAGCTCATTATCGGGTGGCGAATGCCCCGCGATTACCCATCGGAGTTTGGAGTAACGACCTGCAGATGCTCATTGACATAGAACAACAACTCGATGCGGCGTTAGTGGAACGTTACAATGACTTGGCTGCCGCGAGCTTGGCTGGACTAAGCGGAGATGAAAAGGCGGAAATAACCGCACGTCCGGAAATCGGCGGAGCTTTCTTGATCGAAGATCCAAGCACGGAGAGAGTCTGATGACTCTTGGAGCGGTCCTTCCCGAAACCTCTCTTGTCTTAGATACCAATATTGTAACTGCGTGGCGCTATCGAAAGTCGAGCGTAGTAACGACGATCACGGACTACCAATCAAGACTCAAACTCTTACCTGCATTAACATCGATCACGGTTCATGAGACTCTCTACGGCTTTGAAAACAAAGCGGCGAAGTCTGGAAAGCTCGATGACCGAACCCTGCGGGATCGTCTTGCGATTGAGCAGCTAATAAACGCTTGCGTGGTCCTACCCTTTGATCAGCGCGCTGCTGAGATCGCAGCATACATCATCCCGCGCCTGCCAAAGAACATCCCAAAACAAACGCTTCTGGACGGACTCATTTCTGCTACCGCCTTGGCTCATGGTTACGGGATTGCCACAAATGATCGCGGGTTCGACCTCATCGGGCAACATACGCCTGCGAATTTGATTTTGCGCGTCGATTATTGGATCCCCTGAATCTTCTCCAGCTATTCCAGTCGATAGTTCGGCGCTTCTTTGGTAATCACCACATCATGCACGTGCGACTCGCGTAAGCCGGCAGGAGTGATTCGCAGGAAACGCGTGTTCTCTTTGAATTCAGTAATGGTGCGGCAACCGGTATAGCCCATGCCTGAGCGCAAGCCACCTACCAGTTGGGTCACCATTTCCGCCAGCGTGCCGCGATAAGGCACGCGGCCTTCGATTCCTTCCGGCACCAGCTTCGATTCGGTCTCGATCTGTTCCTGTGAGTAACGATCACGCGAGCCCTCGCGCATCGCGCCGATCGATCCCATGCCGCGATACATCTTGAAGCTGCGGCCCTGGTAAAGAATGACTTCGCCGGGCGCTTCTTCAGTGCCGGCGAACAGCGATCCGACCATGACCACGTCGGCGCCGGCCGCTATTGCTTTGGCCATGTCGCCGGAAAACTTTACCCCGCCATCCGAAATGATCGGAACGCCAGTGCCGCGCGCGGCCTCGACACAGGATTGGATCGCCGAGATTTGCGGCACGCCGGCTCCAGTCACGACGCGCGTCGTGCAAATTGATCCCGGGCCGATGCCCACTTTCACGCCGTCAACTCCAGCATCAATCAACTCGCGCGCGCCGTCACCTGTACCCACGTTGCCCGCAATCAATTGCGTATCAGAATGCCGGCGCTTAATTTCACGCACAGCTTCGATCACACGCGAAGAATGGCCATGCGCGGTATCAATGACCAGACAATCGACGCGCGCCTGCACCAGCGCGTCCGCCCGTTCCTTGTAATCACCCGTAGCGCCGATCGCCGCGGCCACGCGCAAACGACCGAGGTCGTCTTTCGCAGCGGCCGGATACTTAATCGCCTTCTGAATATCCTTGACCGTGATCAAGCCCTTCAAATGCTTGTCTTCATCAATCACGAGAAGCTTTTCAATGCGGTGCTTTTGCAGCACCTGCTTAGCCTGATCCAGCGTGGTTCCTACCGAAACGGTCACCAGCGGCTGTTTGGTCATAACTTCGGCCACCGGTAAATCAAAACGCTCCTCAAAACGCAAATCACGATTCGTAATGATGCCGACCAGGTGTCCGTCTTCATCGACTACCGGGAGGCCGCAGTTGTGATAACGCTCCATCACGTCCTGCGCCTCTCGAACTGGGCGGTCCTGCCAGATGGTCACCGGATCCACGATCATGCCGGATTCCGAGCGCTTCACCTTGTCGACTTCTTCGGCCTGGCGCGCGATGCTCAGGTTCTTGTGCATAACGCCGATGCCGCCTTGCTGGGCGATGGCAATTGCCAGCGATGCCTCAGTGACCGTATCCATTGCTGCTGAGCAAAGCGGAATCTGCAAGCGTATTCCGCGCGTGAATTGGGTAGACGTGTCAGTTTCCGTCGGCAACACATCTGATCGCGCCGGCACTAACAGAACATCATCAAAGGTAAGTCCCTCGGGAAGCTTCTCAGTTATCATGACTCTCTAAAGTTACTCCTTGAAAATTGCTTTGCCTAACCTTAACTCAAAAAGAAAAGGCCCGCAGTTCGCCGCGGGCGTGTCGTATTTTGAGAGTTGCCAGATGCGGTCGGTACCGGGAGCGGTAGCGACCGGGTTGCAATACTCCGACGATTCACTAAATGACGCAGCTTCGGCACACTGCGAACTCGCGCAGCATGGTTCCTCCAGCCACCTCTACGCAGTGAATTCGTGCTCGCCCTCCTCTGTCGGATAAACGTCCGGAATAAGCAGGAACCCGTTGGCGCCGGGTTTGCGGGGCGCGAATCGCTGCCCGGTTCCGGATCGCGTTTTTGGCGCGGCTCGGCGTTGATAGAAATGAAGGCCGGCCCAGACACAGAGTGAGAGCACCGCCAGGATCACGAGGGCCAGAAGAAGGTTCATTACAGGCGAACGGTTATGAGCGCCATCTTCAGTATAAACCAGCGACTTATAGGGTTTGGTCGACGATTCTTCGTCCGGCTCTCCACGCTCACGCAGCGTGCGAGCGTACTCGTCAATCGCCTGGTCCTCGTCATAACCGATGAACTTGGCGTAAGCCCGAATGAAGCTGCGATTAAAAATACCGCCAGGCAGACGTCGATAATCATCCACCTCGATGGCTTCCAGGTAACGCATCGAGATACGGGTCTGTTCTGAGATATCGCGTAGAGCAATCCCTCGCGTCTCGCGTGCGAGTCGCAGTTTTTCTCCGATGCTTTCCGCCATTTTCAGTCGAGTCGGCCTCAGACAACTCTGATCACGCGAGGAGTGGAACAGCCTCTAAAAATGACCGGGTGCCCTCCCCGCTGGAACCCAGCAGGCACCACGAAGCCGTTCGTTGGCCGCACTATAGCGCTCGCTCGTAAACGTTGTCAAACTTTATTGATTTCGACCCTGACCTCTCTTGATTCTTAACGCTCAGGGTGGTAGCTTGAGTCGTTCGCAAAAACCAATCTGCTTTGTTTTTAACTTCTACAATCTTGAAAAGTGAGGACTGACGGAGATGTCTCTTGAAGCACTCGGAATGGTCGAAACCAAAGGCTTTGTCGGCGCTGTCGAAGCGGCTGAGGCCATGGTCAAAGCAGCCAACGTGCAACTGTTGGGTAAGGAATATATCGGCGCCGGGTACGTGACCGTCTTTGTGAGGGGAGACGTGGGCGCGGTGAAGGCCGCGACTGATGCCGGCGCAGCCGCCGCCAGGCGCGTCGGCGAATTGATCAGCGTGCATGTTATCCCACGGCCGCATGCCGAGGTCGAGCGCGTGCTGCCGGTCAATGGCCGCACCGGCTTCAGTCCCGACGAAACATCGCAATTGCAGGGTGAAGGACGTGGTCAGCTGGGCCAGGGCGAGGCCAGCCGCTCGTTAACTGCCCGAGAGAGCGCCAGAGAAAGAGCCAAGTAAAGTCATTGCCGATTTTTGATTGCCGATTGCCGATTGGAACTAAGGTTATCGGACACGCCCGTGATTAGACCGGAGTCACGAATTTTCAGATCGAAAATTGGCAATTGGCAATCGGCAATGGAGGTTTGCAATGTCGGCCGATAAAGATTTAATTTCCGTGCAGCAGGCGCGCGACCTGGTCGAAGCCGCGCATCGCGCCCAAGCAGAGTTGGCACGCTTCGACCAGGCGAAGATCGATCATATCTGTGAAGCAATGGCCCAGGCAGCGTTGCGCGAATCTCCGCGCGTCGCAGCTCTGGCGGTCGAAGAGACGGGTTACGGTGTCCCGGCTGACAAACAAGAAAAGAACCGGTTTGCCGCGGAAGACGTCTGGAACTATTTCAAAAACCTGCGCACCGTTGGCGTAGTTTCAGAAACAAAAGATGTGGTCGAGATCGCCAGTCCACGCGGCGTCGTGGCCGGCATTATTCCATCTACCAATCCTACCTCCACCGCCATCTTCAAGATTCTGATCGCGGTCAAATCGCGCAACGCGATCGTCCTCTCGCCCCACCCTTCGGCGGCGCGATGCATCAACGAGACTGTGAAGGCGATGCGCGAAGCAGGAGTGAAAGCCGGATTACCTGCCGATGCGATCGGATGCATGACGACCGCGACGATCGAGGGCACCGAAGCGCTGATGAAGCACAAGATGACCGCGGTGATTCTGGCTACCGGCGGGATCGGATTGGTGCGCGCGGCGTACTCATCGGGCAAGCCTGCCTTTGGCGTCGGTCCCGGCAATGTGCCCGTCTTTGTCGAGCGCAGTGCTGATGTGCCCAAGGCCGTGCAAGACATTCTGACCGGCAAGTGCTTTGACAACGGAACGATCTGCGCGTCTGAGCAGGCTTTAGTGGTCGACGCGCCAATCGAAATGGCCGTCCGCGAGCAATTCAAGCTGCAGGGCGGTCATTTCCTGAGCCAGTCAGAAGCCGATCAACTGGCGAAGGTTGTGGCTACGCCGCAGAGAACTTTGAATCCCGGCATCGTCGGCAAATCAGTCGAGGTGATCGCCAGCACCGCCGGCATCACCGTGCCACCGGGAACTCGTTGTCTGATGGCCGACGTCGCCGGGGTAGGGCGCGAATATCCGTTGTCGATGGAAAAACTTTCGCCGATTCTCGCCTTCTATGTAGCAGACGGTCTCGAACGTGGGGCGGCACGATGCAACGAGATCCTGCATTATGGCGGCATGGGCCACACGGCTGGCATTCATACCCGCTCGCGTGAAGCAGCAATTCATTACGGCAGCGAAATGCCGGCATCTCGCGTCACGGTCAACACGCCGACAACGCACGGAGCGATCGGTTTTTCGACGGCGCTGCCTCCATCCATGACGCTCGGTTGTGGATCATGGGGCGGCAATGTGACTTCTGACAACGTATCGCCATTGCACCTGATGGACATCAAACGGGTCGCGTTTGAAACGCGCCCGGTCCAGAGCAAGCGTCCCGCGGTAGCGACCCAACCAGTGGCGATGCCAACGCAACCGGCGACAGTTCGATCTATGCCCGCGGCGACCGCCGCGACTGGCTCCGGAACTCCAAAGGCGAGCCGCCAGGAAATTGCAGCCATCGTCGATCGCTTTTTGGCAAATCGACCTGAATCAGCTCCACCGCCTGCCGCGCTCTCGGCGCCGCGATCTGACTATTCCGCCGGCGGGAATGTTGGCGCTCGGCGCGAGCCGGGGAACGCCTCTTCGCCGTCTGCTGCAAACGGACATAAGGCGGCTGAGTTTGTCAGCGAAGACGACGTGAAGCGGGCAATTCAGAATGGTGAGAAGATTTACGTCGGCCCGCGCACCATCATTACGCCTTCAGCTCGGGACATCGGCGATCCGGCGGAGGTGTTCGCGAAGATCTGAAACGTCAGTAGTCAGTTATCCGTTGTCAGTGGCAACGGAGAGGAGAGCTCACTGACTACTAACCACTAACAACTGACATGTTCTTAGCCAAAGTCGTCGGCACCGTCTGGTCCACCAAGAAGTCGCCCGATCTCGAGGGCGTCCGTTTTCTCGTAGTCCATCCGTACGATCTGGATCACGAGCCCACGAAAAACGTGGTCGTGGTGGCCGACCGTCTCGGCGCGGGCGCGGGAGAGACTGTGATGTGCGCGTTTGGCAAAGCTGCGCGTACGGCGATTGGCAACCAGGACATGTCAATTGAAGCCGCAGTCGTCGGCATCGTCGATCGGGTTGACCTGACCGACAGCACCTCGGAAGAGCTGCGCGAGGCTGCGCGTAGCCTGGGTCGGGACAACGGGCAACGGTAGGACATTTCCGATTTTTGACTGCCATCGTAAGATCAGCCACGAAAAGGCACAGAAGGCACAAGAGAGCTGACCTCGGTTTTGAATCACGAATTTTTTCTCATCTTCTTGTGCCTTTTGTGCCTTTTTGTGGCTAACGTTCATGCGGGAATCATTCGCAAATGGCTAACGAAGAGCTGATCTATCGCATCACTCGTGCAATTTACGAACGCCTGGGCTCGGCTGCGGATGAGAGTGCGGTCGAGCAACTGGTCACCGACATCTATCAGACGATCGAGCCGGCGCTGGCTAAGAATGGTTCGGGTTCAACTTCGATTTCGAGTTCCGGGTCGTCTTTCGCCGAGAAAGCCACCCGCGAAGGTGCTTCCGACCGTCTGATCGTCTCAGTCTTTGGTATGGATCATCCGGGCATTGTCGCAGGCGTGGCCCAAATTCTGGCCGAGGCAGGTTGCAGCATCGCCGACATCAATCAAACGGTCGTGCAGGGAAAGTTTGCGATGGTGATCATTGCCAACACCTCGCGTTCTCAGTTGTCAGTCACCGAGTTGAAGGATCGACTCCGTTCCGAGGGCGAGAAACTTGGCGTGCACATCTATGCCCAGCGCGAAGACTTATTCAATGCGATGCATCGGATTTAGGCCTTGCCAATTTTCGAGTTCCGATTGCCAATTGGCCGGTTTATTTGGTGAGTTGAGTGAAGCTTCTGATAAATTGGTTGTCGAATACACTACCGCGACGGCGGGGATAGGATTCAAAGATCCCAGACTTTCAAATCGGCAATTGGCAATCGGCACTCTACAATAACTCCAATGCAACCAGAAATCTCAACTCGTTGTTCGTCGTGTGGCGCGGCGATTCGCGAACCAGCCATGTTTTGTCATGAGTGCGGCAAGCCTTTGACGTCCGTTACTCAGACAGAGCCAGCTGAAGCGGCGGCCCGAATTTCAAATCCGGTGGCAGCGGCAAACGCGGAACCCGTTGCCGACCAGGAACGGCAAATATTGCCGGCATCAACCGTAGCCGCCGCACCTGCGACGGCCGCCAACAAAACAGGCAAACCGGCTGAATCGGGCCCGCGGCACGGCGCCCGGGAACGAACGAGAGAGAGATTACAGCGCGCGTCCAGCGTCGCGCGCGGCGCCATCGAAGACAATGTGAAGCGCGTGGAAAAATTACATCACGTTTCCACTGCCATGATTGAGGAAGCTCATACCGATTCGAGCCTGCGCTTTGTGCTGGTAGCGCTGGGCCTGTTTATTGTCTTCATAATTCTGCTGGTGCTCAGCAAAGTGATGGGATGAACTTCGGAAGTAGCTCGACTACGCCGAGGTGAGGTCAGTACCACCTGCGTAAGCGGGCGGGGTTCATTCTTCAACAGTCGCATTGATCATTTGATCCACCCGCTCACGCGGGTGGTACTGACCTCGCTTCAGCACCGCTTGTCTCTTTATGGAATACACCCAGGCTGAAATCCTGCAGACCGTGCGCATGACCGAGATGGAGCATCTCGACATTCGCACAGTTACGCTCGGTTTGAGCTTGCGCGATTGCGCCGCCGATTCGATCGCGGGCACCGCCGAGCGCGTGCGAGAGAAGATTGGGAGGATGGCCGGACGGCTGGTCAGTACGGTTGACGAGATCGGCAGCGAGATCGGGATTCGCGTCGCCAACAAACGCATCTCGGTAACGCCTGTTTCGATTTTGACCGAAGGCGCGTCGGGCAATCCAGTCGATCTGGGCCGGGCAATTGATGAAGCCGCGGCGGCGGTGGGAGTGGATTTTGTCGGTGGATACTCGGCGCTGGTACACAAAGGCTTCACGCACAAAGAGAGCGAGTTTCTCGATTCGATTCCCGATGCGCTGTCTGTGACTGAGCGGCTCTGCTCCTCAGTGAACGTCGCGACCACGCGCGCGGGCATAAATATGGACGCAGTCGCGCGGGTCGGGCGCTTAATCAAAGACGCCGCCGATCTCACCCGCGAACGGTCCGGGCTGGCTTGCGCAAAGTTTGTTTGCTTTGCCAACGCCGTTGAAGACAATCCATTTATGGCCGGGGCTTTTCACGGCATCGGCGAACCCGAAGCTGTTTTGAATGTCGGCGTGTCCGGACCTGGCGTGGTTAATCATGCGTTGCAGCAGGCGCCGAAAGATCTGCCGCTGCATGAACTCGCTGAGATCATCAAGAAGCTTTCGTTCAAACTAGCGAGGGCGGGCGAGTTGGTGGGACGCGAGGCCGCGCGTCGTCTGGGCATTCCTTTCGGTATTATCGACCTGTCGCTGGCGCCTACCCCAGTGCCCGGCGACTCGGTCGCGAACATCATCGAAGCCATGGGTTTTGAACGCGCCGGCGCGCATGGCACAACCGCGGCGCTGGCATTGTTGACCGACGCGGTGAAGAAAGGCGGAGCGATGGCCAGCAACTCGGTCGGCGGCATGAGCGGAGCCTTCATTCCAGTGTCCGAAGATGCGGGCATGATTGAAGCTGCGCGCTTGGGCGCTTTGACACTCGAGAAATTGGAGGCGTGGACCAGCGTCTGCTCGGTCGGCATCGACATGGTCGCCGTGCCGGGTTCGACTTCCGCTGAGACGATCGCCGCGATCATCGCGGACGAGATGGCGATCGGAGTTATGAACAACAAGACGACGGCCGTCCGGATTATTCCCGTGCCCGGTCGCGACGTGGGCGAGACGGTTGAATTCGGTGGCCTGCTCGGCAGCGCCCCCATCATGGCCGTGAATCGTTTCTCTTCTGATCAGTTCATTCGCCGCGGCGGCCGCATTCCCGCGCCGGTGCATTCGTTAAGGAATTAGTCGTGATCGATTTTTTAGGTCAGGCCGAGTCGCGTGGTTCTTTGCCCGCCAAAGATGTAGAATCGCAAAAAAGGGACGGATTGTCGGGCTGAGAAATATTGATATCACGGAGCAAACGTACGAAGATGCTTAGAATCAAAAGCGCAAGTTTACAAAAAAGACCAAACGGATTCAAGAGGTCACCCTACAAGGCTCCGTGTAGATGGGGACTCGCGGCAAGACTTGCTACCTCATCAACCTCCCGTCGCGTGCCGAGAAATGGAAATGGGTACAGTCGCGAACGACTGGCTGATATTTCGCGAAGATCCGACTTTTTCAAACGGTTTCGTGAATTCCCCGATATATTTGAGGCGGTGCTAAACACACGTCGCCAAGCTTACGAGCAACTGGCAGAAGGACCCCGTTAGTCATAAGCCAGGTGCATGAGATTCCCTCGTAAGCTGGATGTCCTGACTATACACGCCCGGTTGATTGCGGAAACAGGAGGAAGCATTGGGCTGAGAGACGAGGCCTTGCTTGAATCGGCTCTTGCCTCTGCCGAGAATCGCTTCCGTTACGAGCATGCCGATCTAGTCACCTGCGCAGCGACCTACGCTTATCATCTAGCCCAAGCCCACGCCTTTGTTGACGGTAACAAACGCATTGCTGCGGCAATTACAGAAATATTTATTGTGAGCAACGGCAGTCAACTGACCATGAGCAACGCTGAAATTGTTCATTTGTTTCTAAAGATAGCGGGCGGCAGTTTGAATCGCGATGAAGTAGAACGATTTCTGAGGGCCAGGATCGAAAAGTAAATGAGTGATGCGCGCGCTGGCAATTCGATCAAAAACCAACTAACCTTAGCGCCTCAAGAGAAGGTGCCAAATGGAACGAGAAGCCCTGGGATTAATCGAATGTCGCGGTCTGGTCGCCATGATTGAAGCTGCGGACGCAGCGGTGAAGTCAGCGAATGTAGTGCTGGTCGGCTGGGAAAAGATCGATGCCGGCCTGGTTACCGCAATCGTGCGCGGCGAAGTTGGAGCCGTTAAGAGCGCCGTTGAATCCGGCGCCGCGGCCGGCCGGCGCGTCGGCGAAGTCGTCGCCACGCACGTGATCCCGCGTCCCCACGCAGAGGTAGATACCGCGATTCCCGTCCTGCACACCGGCGAAACCACACGCGAAAAGATTAGCGGCTCAGTGCGCGGGAAGCGGTAGCACTCACCCCAAGCAAAAGATCGCATAATCCTTAAAGTTGAGACTCGAAGCTTGAAGTGCAACTTCACTCGCGCAAGAGTCCGCCTTTTAAAACCGGCTGGCCTCCGAGCGAGATGTAGAAGCTGTAGAGGACCACAGCCAGACCAGCGCCCAAGCCAAAGATAGTTGAGCCTGCATACCACGCGGAAAAGTCCAAGGTCATCGGGTACGCAATAAAGAGCTGGCCGAAAAACTGCGAGGCAATCATAGCCAATAGGCCGAAGCGGGTGATCACTGTGAGAGTCAGTGCGAAGGTCAATCCGGCAAGTAGCGCTCCGACAACATGATTACCGGTACGAGTGGCTGCCGCCAGGATGACTGTAGGTAAGAGCCAGGCCACCAGCAATGAAAGCCACTCCCGGCGGCGAAAAAGGATGTAAATCAACAGCAGCAGGAACCAGTAGAATAGAGCAACGAAAATCGCGAAGGTGGCTGGGTTATTGAAAAACTCGCCCGCTGATTCCCGTAATCCAAGCAGCGTACTAAGCATCGGCGGGACTGTGGGACTTATGCCCAGACTCCCCGGCACGAGTGCGGCCAGGTAGAAGAGGGTTGTGATTGCGACACCAAACACCGACCCGATCAGAATATCTCGCCCAACGAGCGGATCTCTGAACTCACCGGCCAACAGGCGCGTCCACGAGATAATTCTGTGCGGCCACCAACGACGGACGTAAGGCTCAAGGGCTATGTAGAACAGCCAGAGCAAAGAAGATGCAAACAGCGCGAGCATCACTGCCGGCAAAAACAGGGTAAAGAATTCCTCGAACCCCGGATAGTGATGGGCCAGGAAAATCCACGCAATCATCAACGCCGAAAAGATATAGATTGCCAACCTAAGTGCGCCCTTCCGATCGCCGCGCCCTTCACGCAGGTTCTTTCGGGCTAGTATCACTCCGATAATCATGAAAGACAGAAGCAGAACCATGACCACGGTTATCAAAACCTTGAGTCCTGGTCTTAACAGAAACTCCTGCACTCGCGCCGGTCTGCTCCATGGTGCAACCATCTCAAAGTAGATGGGCTTGCCGTGGTAAGAAGCCGCTTCGACTCGAATCGGTATTTGAGTCTGAGGAAGTTTTCCCTCCCATGCCGCACGACTGTCGCTGTTCGCCAGTGGGAGCCATTTGGACTGAGTTTGAGTAAAACTGGCGAGGTCCAAACCGGCTTGTTCGAAAAGAAGTGACCAGTTGGTGGGTATCGCTGAGCCCTCCCTCACAGTCGGGCTACTGCCTGGACTTTGGACATTGGACGTTGGACTTGTGACTCCGGCTTGGTCGACCTGCGGCGGAATGGCCTCGAACTTGATCAGCCGCCCCAACGAATCCAGGGATACATTCACCATCCCCGATACGTTCGTTGCGGGATCTTCTTGAGTGGCGCGCGCGCTCAACTGGTCCGTCGGCATCAGGTACCTTGGGCTCTGGCGATACCAGAAATAGAGCGCTGCCGGCTGTCCCGTCGACAACTGATTCCAGCGGGTCGATGAAGAATCGTGGTCTAAAACGTACCTGATGTAATCGCCGTTGATCTCAAAGCCGTAAGCGCGGTCGGCGGGAGCATCGGTGTAGCCGAGTCTGTTGACGATTGCGCTCGCTTTCTCCCGGAGTGCCTCGGGCGACTTCTCAAACGGAATGCGGCGATGCAGATCAGCTTTTCCCGATAACCAGATGATTACTACGAAACCGACGAGGATTGCGCCCAAACAGGCCAGGGCAACGGCGGGCCGCAGCACGCCTTCCTTTGGCGTTGCGGCCACCATTTCGGGCGAAGGAGTTTCTCCGGCTGCCAACGCCGCAGCTAGTGGATCGCCACCAGGCAGAGAGGCCGCGACCTGAAGCGCCGAGGCCGGCCGCTTCTCCGGATCTTTTTCGAGACAACGCAGAATCACGCGCTCGACTAGCGGATCGATATCCTGAACCAGAGACGACGGAGTGGTCGGCGTTGTTTCGCTCTTCCGCAAGTCCAGGAGTTGGCCAAGCGTTGGGGCGCTGAAGGCTCTCTTGCCGGTGAACACTTCATAAAGAACCAAACCGAGCGAATAGACGTCGCTCTTGACGGTCAACTCCTTCCCCGCGAGTTGCTCCGGCGACATGTAGGCCGGCGTACCCGCGCGGATCTCCTCGCTGCGAATCTCTTCCTCAAGTCCGGCGAGTCCAAAGTCGGTGATGCGCGC
>ORMF010556041.1_pt1 | contig 15778 bp, 8 predicted proteins | sample 1779871 | NCBI WGS metagenome assembly ORMF01 (sample SAMEA104232316, study PRJEB22302) | groundwater metagenome | biome: forest; feature: aquifer; material: groundwater | place: USA | collected 2011-08-07 | depth 5.4 m
CCACGAAGGCCACGCTCTGAATGAGGCCTCGCTGGGCCGGCAATTGAATCAGCTTGCCACCTTGGTCCCGTCGGCCGAGGAGCTGTCGGAAACGCTTTGGGTGATTGATTCCGACGCGAACCTGCCGGCAGGGCCGATCCTTCTGAATGTCGATTCGATGAAACAGAGTGGCGTCTGTTACTGGGAACACGGCTGCGTCCAGGGGCCTAATGCGCCTCTGGAGCTTTGAGCGCAGGAAGTCCTTCATGGCGACGGGTGGCCGGCCAAGATGGTAGCGATGCCTCCGCAGAGCCCGATCGGCGGTGCCTCGGAAAGCCCTGTAGGTGTCACCTTCCGTTTGACAGCACCCGATGCGGTGCCAGAATTGCTACCGAGTGCAGGCCGTGGCAGGCTCTGGAAGCAGTTCGGGCTCCAAACCGGTTTCGAGCCGCCGGGGGACTCTGCGTTCGACCAGGACAGTGAAACATGACCTTAACGCCGCCACGGTGGCCTTGCTGGCCATCGTCCTTGGTTTTTTTACCGCCTTCCTCGCCTACCCAACCAGCTTCATGCTACGCAGAGCCTTCGAGGCTGACGGCCACTTCACGTTGCAGTACTTCGGCATGTTGCTGGCCAGCCCTCTGCAGCGGGAGGCCTTGCGCAACAGCTTTCTAATCGCTCTACTCACGACAACGCTCGCGACCCTGCTAGCCCTTCCCCTCGCCCATCTCATCACGCGGTATGAGTTCAGGGGAAAGAGCGTGCTCAGCTCGCTCCTGCTGGCACCGATGATCCTGCCGCCTTTTGTCGGCGCCATTGGACTCAAGCAGTTGCTGGCCAAGTTCGGGTCGTTGAACCTCCTCCTGATGAAGGTAGGCCTGCTTGCCCCAGACCAACCGATCGATTGGCTCGGGCAGGGCGGCTTTTGGGGGATCATCTTGCTTCAGGTTTTGAGCCTCTACCCTATCCTCTTTCTGAACCTGTCCGCGTCCATGGCGGCTGTCGATCCCGCCTTGCGGGAAGCGGCGCAGAATCTGGGAGCATCCGGGTGGCGCGTCTTCCGCACCGTGACCTTGCCACTGATCCTTCCTGGCTTTTTCGCTGGGGCCATCATCGTCTTCATCTGGGCCTTCACCGACCTGGGAACACCCCTGGTCTTCGGATACTCCCGCGTCGTCCCGGTGCAGATCTTCGATTCGCTGACCGAACTGAACACCAACCCACTGGGCTACGCCCTGGTTGTGTTCGTGCTCATCCTTACCGTGATCCTCTTCGTGATCTCGAAGCGTGTCTTGGCAGGCGGGCGCTACGAGATGTTCTCGCGCGGCCACACGGGTGTGTCCGAGGCGAGGGCCAACGGTCGTCAAACCTTCACAATCTGGGCCGTGTTCTTGTCGGTCATCGGCCTCGCGCTGCTGCCGCACCTGGCAGTAGTCGTCCAGTCCCTCTCCGGCCGATGGTTCATCTCCATCCTCCCGGATACGTGGACCACGGCCAACTATGCCGACATCTTTAGGTCAGGCCTTACGGCGACGAGCATCCGCAACAGCCTGCTCTTTGCCAGCCTGAGCGCCGTCGTGGACCTCGCTTTGGGCATCATCATCGCCTGGCTCCTCACTCGGCGACGCATCCCTTTTGCGGGGCTGCTCGATGCTCTGGCCATGCTCCCCCTGGCGCTGCCGGGCCTCGTCCTCGCCTTCGGGTACGTGGCAGCATTCGATTTCAAAATCCCATGGCTCAACCCTCGCGAAAACCCCGCGTTTCTGTTGGTCGTCAGCTACAGTGTCCGCCGTCTTCCATACATCGTCCGTTCGGCTTACGCCGGATTTCAACAGACCAGCGTCACGCTGGAAGAGGCCTCCGCGAGCCTGGGTGCATCCCCCTTCCGCACCCTTCGCAAAGTCACCATGCCGCTGCTTAGCGCTAACCTGATTGCGGGCACCATTCTTACGTTCTCATTTGCCATGTTGGAGGTCAGCGACAGCCTGATCCTCGCCATGCGGGAACAATATTTCCCCATCACCAAGATGATCTATCAGCTCATGGGCCGGATCGAACCCAACGCCTCGAGTGTGGCATGCGCCCTTGGCGTTGTTGGCATGGGCATCCTCGCCGTCAGCCTCCTGGTCGCCGGACGTCTACTCGGGAGGAAAATGGGGCAGCTTTTCCGGGCTTGAGGTTCGGCTTGTGAAGTGCGCGAGCTAGTGCTTTACTCGGCACAACGACATCCGGTAACTGCCTCGGCGGACCTTTGTCCCGAGGCCGGACATCCGGTGTCACAACGACCTCAGAACAGAAAGGCTGCTCATGGCGACTCCGAACGAAGAACTCATCTGGAAAGGCAGTTCCTCACACGTCTTGAATTTTTGGCTCCACCTGCTGTGCTGGGTCCTGTGCGTGCTGGTGGCTCCGATCTTCATCTCGCTCTGGAAATGGCTTGAGGTGCGGTCCCGCGTATATGAAGTCACCACGGAACGGATCAAGATCTCCCAGGGAATCTTTGCCAAGCGCATCGATCAATTGGAGCTCTACCGAGTTCGCGACGCAACCGTCGTCGCTCCCTTCCTCTATCGGCTGTTCGGGAAAGGCAACATCATCCTCAACACCTCCGATGCCAGCACGCCTTCTGTTACCCTGGAATGCGTGCCTGATCCCGGTGGGCTCCTGGACCAGATGCGCCAAGCCATTGAGGCGTGCCGGGACCGCAAGCGCGCGCGTGTGAGCGAGCTGAGCGGTGGGGCCGACCTGGACGTCGAGGAGCATCCCTCCACGTAACGTTCCTGGCTATGAGCGCTCCGACTCCAGACCCCCGCCCATCCGCGAACGGCTTTCCCGCGATTGTTCTGGTCTTGTGCCTTCTGATCGCGCTTGGGCTGGGGCTGACCACCGGGCTTTTCCTGACGCGCCTGATCGCACCTCCTCCAGGCTCCCGAACCCTCAACACCGCCACTCTGCTCACTCAGGTTCAGGGCTTGGCGCAACTTGTCACCGTGAAGTACGTCATGGAAAAGGTGGTCGTGCTGGAGGACGTAAAGTTCTACGGTGAGAGCCGCGTGCTTCTCGTCGCCCACGGGGTGGTTAAGGCCGGTGTCGATCTCTCCAAGCTCAAGCCGGAGGACCTGGAGGCGCATGGAAAGAAGATCGTCGTCCGCGTTCCGCTCGCCTCGATCACCGACGCCTATCTCGACGACCAAAAAACGCAGGTACTCGAGCACTCAACGGGCCTGCTGCGCCTCTTCGACAAGGATCTCCAGCAAAGTGCCCGGGTGCAGGGCATGGACGAGATCCGCCGGGCAGCCCGCAACAGCGGCATCCTGGATGACGCCAACGACCGCGCCGCCCGCCAATTGACCCAGCTCTTTCGTCAGCTCGGCTTCGAAGACGTGGAGTTCAAGAAGCCATAAGTCACCGGTTGTCGAGTCTCCTCGGAAAGCTTTGACGGAGGAGGGCTGCTGCCAAGCCGCCAGGAGTTCTTGCGGGTTATCCTTGAGTTACTGTCCGAGCCTGCTCACACTCTGACCAGCTCGTGTGAGGCAACGTAATGGCGACCGCTGCGAGTGAGCATGGATGAGATGAAGCGATGAATACGGACACGAGAGGAGGGAACCGCGATGGTGGAGCCCAGGAGACTTCTCTGTTGGCTGGCACCGCCATTAACCGGCTGACATTGAGATCTATGGGTGCGCGATCTTCGTTGATGCCCGGAGAGTCAAGCGGCAAGGCCCTCCCAGGCATGAGGTGGCTCGCGGCACTCCTCATCTTGACGGTGTCCATCCTGGTGCAAGCCCAGTTCGAATACACCACCAGCAATGGGTCGATCGCTATCACGAAATACACCGGCGCCGGCGGTGCCGTGACAATCCCGAGCACGCTCGATGGCCTGCCTGTCAGGAGCCTCGCAGCCCACGCTTTCTATGACTGCGCCAGCCTGACCAGCGTCACCCTTCCCAACACCGTGACCAACATCGGCGACGGAGCGTTTTTCCGCTGCATTGGGCTGACAAAGATCGACATTCCCGACACAGTGACTGGCCTCGGAAACGGTGCATTCAGTCACTGCGGCCGACTTACCAGCGTCATGCTCTCCGAGGGCCTCACGAGGATCAGCAACGACTTGTTCTGGGCCTGCACCAACCTGAGCACGATCACCATCCCCGACGGAGTGACCAGCATCGGATGGTATGCGTTCTACGAGTGCCCCCACCTAACCACCGTTGCCATTCCAGACAAGGTGACCAGCATCGGCGAAGGCGGCTTCTTTCGCTGTGTTGAGCTGACCGCCGTTATCCTTCCCGACAGCCTCGAGAGCATGGCCGAGTATGTGTTCAAAAACTGCACTGCCCTGTCCAGCGTCACGACCCCTGACAGCGTAACGAGTATTGGCGAAGAGGCATTTTCCGGATGCTCCAGCCTGACGGGCGTCACCGTAGGCAACGGAGTGAAGACCATCGGGGACCGCGCGTTTTATAGCGCTACCAGTCTCGCGAATGTTACGATTCCGACAAACGTTACCAGCATCGGGAACGAGGCCTTCGCCGGTTGCACACTCCTGACAAGCGTGACAATCCCCAGCAACGTGACCAACATCGGGAATGCGTTTGCAGACTGCACGGGGCTGACCGCAGTCACGATTGCCACCGCAAGCAGCGGCACTTTTTCGGGACTCGCCAATCTGAAGCATGTAACCTTCGGAAAAACCGTGACCAGAATTGATGCCGAGGCATTCCATAACTGCGGCGGTCTGACAGAAATTACCCTGCCCGAGAGCGTGGAATGGATAGGCAGTTATGCCTTCGAGGGGTGTGTGGGGCTGACGAATATCGGCCTGTCCGCCCACGTGGCCAGGATCGACGCCGGGGCTTTCCGGGACTGCAGCGGTCTGACAGAAATCACCCTGCCCGAGAGCCTGGACTCCATTGGAGATGGGGCGTTTTCCAGGTGCAGCCGACTATTGGAAATCACGGTCGATAGGCAGAATTTAAAGTACGGCGACGTGGATGGCGTTCTGCTTGACCTGGAGCAAAATGTTCTTCTCCAGTATCCAATTGGGAGGGTGGGGAGCTATAGCGTGTTCAGCCCCGTGGCGCGCCTCGGAGACGGTGCCTTCGAGGGGGCCAAGGGGCTGACGGACATCACCCTAACCGATACCGTCACCAGCATCGGGGCCCAGACGTTCTTAGACTGCACCAACCTAACCAGCGTCATGGTCCCCGATTCCGTGTACCAGATCGGGTTTGGGGCCTTCGAGAGATGCGTCAACTTGGCCAGAATCGCCCTACCGATGAGCCTCCACGACATCGGAGCCTACGTATTCACTGGATGCGCGGGGCTCCGCGGCGTCAGCCTCCCGAACAACGTCACGAACATTGGCTGGGCCGCGTTCGCCGGGTGCACAAGGCTTACCGAGGCCAATCTCCCGAATGGTCTCGTCAGTGTCGAGGCGTATGCGTTCTCAGGGTGCAGTGGCATGAAGAGCGTGAGCATTCCCGCCAGCGTCACCAGCATCGGAGAAGGGGCGTTCGCAGGCTGTCTCTCGTTGGCCCGGGTTTATTTTGCGGGCAACGCGCTGGACCTTGAGCCGTTGACGTTCGCATCCACCAGAGCAACGGTCTATTACTTGCCGGGCACCAAGGGTTGGGGCAAGACCTGTGGAGGAGTCCTGACAGCGCCATGGAACCCGCAAATCCAAACCACCGACGCCGGATTCGGTATCAAGACAAATGAATTCAGATTCCCCATCACAGGGACTCGCAAGCTGCTACTGGTTGTTGAGACTTGCAACGACCTGTCGAATCCCCTGTGGTCCCCGCTGGGTACCAACACCCTCGCCGACGGCCCGTCCTATTTTAGTGACCCTGAGTGGACAAACCACCCCGTCCGCTTCTACCGCCTCCGCGGGCCGTAGACATGCCCATGGGCCAACCTCAGCGACGGCATCGGCAAAAGAGGTCTCCGCCAAATCTCATCGGCTCCCGCCCAACAACGCCGACGTGCGGTACGGGGATCAGCGAGCCACCCCCTTCCACACTCGCCGCTGGAAGTCAGACTTTCTGCGGGTTCCCCACACGAGAGTCGATCATCAAATCAACGACTTTCTTCACCCGAGCAACAGCTCCCGTTGCCAGGGTAGAAGGCACCCGTCGATCCCGCCCCGCTCCTGTGCCAATTCGCTGAGCGTCGCTCGGCTTGCGATCAGACTCGGGTCCAAGGTCAGTTCCTTGGCGCGCTGATCGCGCTTGACGCGCAGTTCCTCCACGCGGCGTCGCGCCGTCGCGCTCAGCGGGCGTCCCCGGTTCTGTCGGCGTTCCGGCAACTCGGCCTCCGGAAGCGCCATCGCCCGTTCCACAGCCTGAAGAAACCCGCCGCGCCGCCGGGGCGAAAACCGGACCGGGACCATGGAGTCCACCTTCTCTCCCCGGCCCGCGGTGGCTGCGACGGCCACCAATGTATCATGGCTCACGACAAAAAAGGGAGGCTTGTTGGCCGCGATAGCCTCCTCTTCACGCCAGTGCCAAAGTTCCCGCAATACGCCCATGCCGCGACGCTCTAACCTGTCGGCGCCCTTCAACCGCCAGACCGTATTGGGGTCCTCCACGCGCGGTTGGGTGCAGTCACGGATAAGCTGGTCGCAAAGCTGGGCATGCCAAGTAATTCGGCCCAACTGCGTCAATTCCGCTCGGAGTTTGTCTGAAAGAGCCTTCAGGTGACGAGTGTCGTTGGAGGCGTATGTCACCATCTTCGGAGTCAACGGCCTCTTGGCCCAATCCGCCTTTTGCGAGCCCTTTTCCAGGCCAACACCGAGAAACCGGGCCGCTAGGTCGGTGAGCCCAAATTGCAGCACCCCAAGGAGGCGTGCCGCCAGCATGGTGTCGAACACCGCCGCCGGCACAAACCCGTAGCTCCGGAACATCAGCCGCAAATCATAATCCGCGCCGTGTAGGATCAGCTCTCGGGCGCGCAGAACCTCCAGCAGCGGTTCCAGCTCGAAGCCTGCCAACGGATCCACGAGGAGATCTTCATTCGGCACGCTGATCTGGAGGAGGCAGAGCTTCTCCGGATAAGCGTGTAAGCTGTCCGCTTCCGTATCAATGGCCACCCAACCGGCATCCCTCAACCGGGGAAGAAACTCGGCGAGCTTCTCTGTTGTATCGATCACGTGGAGAGTTTGAGGAGGTTTAGCGGAAAAATAAAGGGGCGATTTCACATCGTGCTCCAAAAAGCCCGGAACGGCTGGAGAGCCGACCGCGACGCATCAGTCAGGGGGAAGTCCATGGCAAGCTCCTTCGACGCGCGCATCGGCCGCAGACGGTCCGCAAACGGAGCTAAAATGGTCCGATCCACTCGCTTGAGGACACGTGCGAGACAACTCTCTAGCGCCTTGGCGAACTTGAGCGAAGTGAACTCGCGCACGGTACATTACCGCAAGAGACCGGGACGATTTACGCCCGAGAATGGCCCGCCCATGAAGGCGGCCCAGACGGCCACCGAGAGTCTTCCCGGGCGGCTACCTACTGTGTAACCAGTTCATAACAGGTCATTTCTGGGTATCGTTTTCGACGCCGGGGGCAACTCCTCACGCGCTCCTAGCACGCAAGGCGGCTCCGCGCACAATTGCAGCTCGACGCTGGGACAGTGGCTTGGAGGACACTGCGGCGGCTCAGTTTTGATGCGACTTTGAAGGCCTGGCACCATTTGTGCTCTCCACCGCGCCACGAAGTTGACGTGGATAGTGTTAGAACCAAAGTCCTGCCGGTTGAACGACGAAAAAATGAAGACGAAGACTATCAAAAACACTTGTTTGGCTCTTGCGGCGATCGGATTGGCAAGCGCGAGCGCTCTCGCTACTCCTTCCTATTACGCCGTGACCGGCCATTGGTACGAAGTTGTCGCCGCCGATAGCATTTCATGGGACGACGCTCAGACCGCCGCTGCCTCGAAAGGCGGTTACCTCGCTACCTCCACGAGCGCGGGCGAGAACGATTTCATATTTGGCCTCGTTGATGCCGCATTCGGCACCGGGAACGGTGGCGCTGACGGGGTCCAGGCGTGGTTGGGCGGATATCGAAACGACCCGAGCCAGCCTGACATCACCAAGGGCTGGGGATGGGCGGTAACAGGTGAGGCTTGGGGATTCACGAACTGGGGCGGTGGAGAACCCAACGGCGATTTGAGCGGGACAGGTCACCTGACCATCAATCGATTCGGCACTTCGGCTTGGAACGACGAAGGCTCATGGCCCACGGGCCTAAAGGGCTTCGTTGTAGAGGGCGTCCCCGACAGCGGCAGCACGCTGGGCCTCTTGGGTGGCGCGTTTGGGGTCATGGGCTTCGTCAGCCGCAAACTGCGGAAGTAGGAAAACTGCCCGCGTCATCGCGAAAAGCACGGCAGGTCGCCGTGCTTTTCTTGTTCTAAGGGGGCCTTGCGCTCGATGACCTAGCGCGCCGGTTGAACCTCCGCCGCCCGGACCGGTATCGGCACATTGCAGAGCTCGATGCGTCCGGCGGGAACCTGGAACCACTCCTCGCGGCGGTTACGACGGGATTCGACGAGGTTGCGAAACGTGGTCGTGTCCGTCCGGAGCACCTCCAGCGCGCTGCGCTGGCTGGCTGGCAGGTCGTTGGCCACGCGAAGCGACTTGATCGGCGTTCGTTGTTCGGATTTTTGGTAGAAGCCCAGCGCGCCTGTGCCGCGAGGCAACGCCGAGAGCAGTTCCATCCCCGACAACACTCGACCAAGAAGAGTGACATTGCGGTCAAGGTGCCTTGGAGCCTGCCCGATGACCGCGTAAAGTTCGGTGCCGCCACCGCTGTCCGCCGAGATGTCACGCCCCGCACCGACCATGCCGTAACAGTGCACCAGCCAGGTCTTACCTGTCGCCGGATCGCGGGCCACCGGGAAGCCTCCCGAAAGGCCCACTTGCGGAGCGTAGACATCCCCGTCAGGCAGTTGCGTAAACGGTAGCTTCAAATCGAGCACCCGCTCGAATTCAGGGGGCAAAGTTGGCTTTGCGCGCAAGACCTTGCGCTTGAGTTGGGGTTTCTCGGCTTCCGGATCACCCCACTGCACCACGTAGTTATCCTGTACGCGGAGAATGGCTAAACCGTCGTAGTAGTGCTCGCGGGCCAGAGCCTTCACGTTGGCAACGTGCAAAGGCGCGTAGTCCGGGGCGAGTTCGATGACCACACGACCGGCCGCAAGCTCGAGGTAGAGCGTATTCTCAGGATCCAGCGGCCGCCAGTCTCCGGGCTTGGACGCCGCCAGCACCTCCGCCATGGTCGGGGCCTTCTGCCCGGGCGTTTCGGCGGCTAAGGTGGTTGTCACCACCGCCAACAGCAGGGCAACCGTTCGGAAAGCGTCATAGGGCATGGAGACAGATTGGCACGATTGCTCAAGAAACTCCACCCTCAAAGCGCCCTCGGGCAGGGGGAGTCCTCCCACTACGAACGCATGGGAACGGATTGTCCGGGCAAAGGTCAAGCGGGCGTGGCAGGCCGCAGCTCGTCGAGGAATAACCTGCGATGCCAGGCTCAGAGCGCTCCGTCAGTGGCCGCCCATGACGGTGTACCCGGCGCTGCGAAGGTCCTCCGCCAGATCCCTCTCCATCTGCGCAGCCGCAGCGTAGGGCATGGGATTCAAGTGCTCGAACATCTCCGGCAGCAGCCGAATGCCGTAGCGCTTGACGATCGGGGCATCCTTGGTGCCCCTCTTATGGTTTGCGAAACGCTCCTCCGGTTCCAGACCCGTCATACCGACGTAAACGCACGGTTTAGCCGGGTCTCGATCGGGATTGGCGGCTCTGACTTTTCGCAGCCGCCCGACCGAGGGATCAAGCAGCACAACGTACACGCTGTGGTGGAGCCTCGAGTCCTGCGCGGCTCGAAGTCTCGCAAAAGTCTTACGTTTCATTCCCGGAACTGCCTCTAAGGGGCGACCCGTGTTGCGCGTCGCCCGCAACACACGGCGGTCATGGAGCCAGTGCCGGTGACACCGCACGAGGCAATTGTGATGCGTGAGGCAGGAAAAGCGAGCAAAAGCCCTGGGGTGCACGGGCACGCATCAGGCCGCCGAACGCATTAGAGATTAAACGACAAAGCGACAGCATCGGTAAATCACTTGGCATCTAATTTCGTAAAAGAAATGAAGAACGAGCTCGCGTTATCGATACTTTCTGCTTATGATACACATTAACGTGCATGGAATGTGGGGACGCTAAGGTCGCTCGGGGGCACGCAGCTAGGCAATCTCTTTGTGAAAATGCGCGGCATTCTGAACGAGTTCAGGCTTTTCGTGGCCTTGATCGGCTGCGCCCTGCTGGCGAGTCGCGCCGGAGCGGATGCCGGCACCGCGCTACGCCTTGACGGCACCAATACCTACGTAAGCATCCCGCATGCTGCAGCGTTGGATGCGTTTCCGATGACGGTCACCGCTTGGGTGAAGACCCTCCGCAACGCGCCCTTGGTCGATGCTATCGTCAGCAAGTACCAGGACGGATCGTTCAACGGCTACGCCTTGTTCCTCTATAATGGAACTCTCTACGCCTTCTACGCGCGCCCCGGGGGGAGCCAGGTCTTCAGCGCGCCCCTGGGTTTGAACGGCGGTTTCATCGCAGACGGACACTGGCACCACGTGGCCTTCAGCGTCGGGAGCACAGGCGGGCAGCTATTTGTCGACGGGAACTTGATGAAATCCCTGGCATGGACGGGCACCCCAGGTGCTGCAACCAGCACGGAGCCACTCCAGTTCGGGCGCTACCACACCTATCCGAACGTCTTCCAGGGGGAGATCGACGAGATCACGTTCTGGAACCGGGCCTTGGTTTCCACCGAGATCAACTATCTCAAACACCGCAGGCTCGGCGGTGGTGAGGATGGTTTGCTGGGCTACTGGCGGTTCGATGAGGGCAGCGGTTCGACAGCGAACAACACGGCGACAAACGCCTTTCATGGCACAGCCGTGAATGGGCCGGCATGGGTGGCATCGCACGCCGCCGTTGCGTTGGAGCCTGTAGCCGCGAACTGTCTTAAACTCGATGGCATCGGCGGCTACGTCGAAGTCGCTCACAACTCAGATCTCAATGCCTTTCCGTTGACGGCGGCGGCGTGGTTTCGCACCACCAATGCCGCTAACGTGGTGCAAGGGATTGTCAGCAAATACGCGGACGGCAGTGGGAATGGCTGGACGGTGGTGGTTCAAAACGGGCGGCTGCGGGCGTTCTATCTCAGGTCCTTCGCCAACATCCCGCTCGACGTCACATCGGCCACCCTGGTAGCAGATGGCGGATGGCACCATGCAGCGTTGGTCGTGGATGCCGCCGGAGGCAGACTCTTCCTGGACGGCGCCCTGGTGGGTTCCGGCGTCTGGCCCGGCCCGGCCGGCCCCCCGACGAGTGCCGAACCCCTTCAAATTGGGCGGTATCACACCTATCCGAACCGGTTCAGTGGTGCGATTGACGAGGTTGCGGTGTGGAATCGTGGGCTGACTGCGACCGAGATTGTCTCGCTCAAGAATCGTCCGCTCGCGGGCAACGAGACGGATCTTATCGCGTACTGGCGGCTTGACGAGGGAACGGGTGCTACTGCGGCGGATGCCTCGGGCCTGGGACACAACGGGACGTTCGTGGGCGCCCCGGCATGGACGGGTTCGACGGCTTCTCTTGGTGACGCTACGGTTCACCTCGTTGCCGCACCAAGCATCCCCAGCTTCAGCCGACAATACGCCGTCAATACGATTCCCGGTAAGAATTCGTTCACCATGATCGGGCGTGCCTTCCTGCGCCGCTTCTACGACTTCGGCTCGGAGCCGCCCCCGCTTGTGATCACGGCGACCCTCGACCCAACCCTGCAGGCCGTGAGTTCCGGCGCTGCGCTCGCGACCAAGGCAAATCCCGTCCCAAGCACCTTTACCATGACGGCCTACAACGCGTCGTCGCCCCAGCCGGTATTCTTTGGCGGCATAGCCTCAGTTTCCTCCACCCTGAATCTTGAGCCGGACGGTGTACAGCTTGATTCGATCGGCAACCTCTATGAGGGCTTGGAAACCCTCACGCACACGGAGGACGCCGGCGCCGTGCTCAGTGACGGCGTGGACACCACCGGTGGCACACGGCTGCTGCACTTTAACGGCACGGTCCTTTTCGGCCCCGTGGCCACCGTCATCACGGACATAGCTAACAACCCGGACGCGGGCGGCGTGTTCCCTCCGGCATACCTGCAAGCACCTCTCCAGCTAAGCGCCGCCGGCGGCCACGTAGCAGCGTATCCCGCAGTGACGTTCGGAGGCGGAGCGGCGTTTACCGTAAACCTAGGGACCGACGGCACTGCCACCGATGTGAACGGGAGTTTCAGCCTGTCGGCGGCCGGCCAGTTCCTGGTGTCGGCTGGGATCCGGTATCAACTACCCGGCGCCACCCTCGGCCCGGCCGGCATGACGGCCACGAGTTTGCTGGCTTGGTTCCCAACCGGCTTTGGCATGACGGCCAGCACCAACAACCGAATCATGCTGCCCTACGCAACCAAGGCCAACATCGTCCTGGACGGGAACCTCCTCCCAAACACAAACAACCTTGTGTTCACTGCCGCCTCCTACAAGACCAACCTTCTCTACTTCTCCGAGGAGACAAAACCCTTGCTCATCGGCGCGACTCAAATCGAATGGCATATACCGGAGGGCGAGTTCTACATCTCGCAGGCGGACTCGGTTGAGTTTGTGCGAGAACAGGACGACGCGGATCTTTTTGCGAAGACCGGCGACTTGGTCAACCCTCTGGCCGGTGACCGTGTGTCCAACGACGGCTACTACCGCCACGCCACGAGCACTCCAGGGGTGCCAGTTTACGTTCGTCCTAACGCAAGAGGGGCGGCGTTGCTGACGATGCGGGTCACCCTGCAAGAGAATGAGTTCCGGCCGCACTTCCCTTACATAAACCGGAGCGTCGGCGGTCATATCCCAGTCGTCGGCGGCAGTCTCATCATCAACAACGACCTGGTGGACCCTGGCAGTCACCTGCTGCTGGCAGGGCCGGCCCCTGTGCCCTATGCGCGCGACTGCGGCGCCGATTCGTGCAGCGGCGCTTCGACCATTCCCGCGGAGGTGTTGAGCTTCACCGCGGCACCGGGCGAGTTCGGGCTCGGTCAACTGGATTTCACACCCGAGGGCGGCCTGCTCGCCTACGGCAGCATTCCTCCGGAAAACCTCACCTGGGGCTTCGCCGGGGGTACCGCTTACGCGCAGCGCACCAGCGACGTGTCGACCGGAGCTTACTATATCTCCGGGACCTTCCTCAGGGCCGACGAGTTCTCAGACGAACAGGATGCGCGCCGTCCCGTGCGCATGTTGCTTACCGGGTACGGCAACACGAACGACGTCGCCTACGTCGAACGGCCAGGGCAGGCAAATTACCTCGATGGCTTTGCAAACTATGCGGGACTGAACTTCCGAGCGCCGGCCGAAGGCCGGAGCGTTATCGCCAGCACAGACACCGGCCCCTACCCCCTCACTCCGCGCTCCAAGTATTACGTGCGGTTTGGGGGTGTCAGCGGAATTCATGAGTCGGCGAGCTTCCCGGCGAGCCTTCGGCTCTACGGCTATCCCTTCACCTTCCAGAGCTATCGACTCTCCTTCCTGGACAGCGGGAACGTCGAATCGCGCACGGATGGCGTGATCACACTGCCGGTTCCATCGGGCTTTCCCGTTGAGTTCGAGCGGATGAGGTTTCTCTGCCGGGGCAACCTCGACTCCGCTCGCCTCCCAGCCAACATCGACACCAAGCACCTGGTCTATTGGAATACCGACCTTAAGCTGCTCAGTCTCCAATTCAAGCCGCCCTCCAGTGATCCGTGCAGCCTGACCGAACGCTATTTGGTGCTGGGCGTCGAGACCAAACTGCCGTTCATCCCGCAGGCATTCAACGCCGCACTAGCGATCAAGCCCAACGGGAATCTCGCCACTGTAGCGACGGGAGTGCAGGGTGTGGACTCACGTTTCGCGGTTCCTGCGAACCTCCAACTCCAGGGGCCAGGCGGAAGCTTCTACCCGATTACGACCGCCGGCGACGCTTACTTCAACAACTGGGAGACTCCAGGTCGCCCCGACGCAGGGTTCTACAGTCTGGTCGGAAGGATCCGAGTGCCCTTTTTCCGAGACATTAAAACGCAATTTCATGTCACCCCCACCAGCCCAACCACGGCACAAGTGAACCTGATGGGCGGCTGGGCGGCGGAAGCGGGGCTGGGGGCGGAGCGTGGGTGGAACAACGGCACTGAGAACTACTTCAACAAGGCGAAATTCGATCCTACGCACGACGGTTGGCCTGCTGGTGTGGCCATCACCGCTTACCGGAATTCGCCGGATGAGCAATTCCGCCAACGCGCTCAGCAAAACTGGATTGACGTCGCCGTCTTCGACTATCCCCTGGCATGGAATGCGGTATTGCGGGAGTTCTCCGGGTTCAGCGACGCGAAGGTGATTCTACCGGTCATCGACGTCAACAGTCGGCTCAAGGAGGTCTCCCCGGGCAAGGTCGATTTCGATTTTGCGCAGGACATTAACCTGCAGCTCCCGCGGATCAAAGTGCTGGATTTCGCAAACGATGCCTTGAACGAAATCAATGCTCCGATCAACACGATTTCCAACGCCATCCGCGCCCAAATCAGCGCCGCAATCGACACCACCGGACTCACGAGCGGCTTTCGCAGTCTGCAGACTCTGATGCGTGAGAACGCAGAGGGTCTGTTCCGGCCCGTGCTGGAGCCCGCGCTGGACCCTGTGGTGGAGAACCTGTATGCCTCCCTTTCGGGCGCGTTGGCGGTGAGCCGTGCAAACCTGCTCGCCCAGACTCCCGCGATCGTTCGGGCAAGCAGTAGCGGGTTGCAGAGCGCGATCATGAACCTGAATGGTACCGTTGGGCAGGCGAATTCGCTCTTCGGCAAGCTCGATCACACGCTGAACGACGTGGACGACACCCTCGGATTGTTCCTCCGCGTGCTCGAAAAGGATGGGGGCGGGAACCGTCACGTCGTGCGTGCTATTATCCAAAAGCTCGCCGAGGACCAGGGACCTGCACTCGGGTTTGCGGCCAACCTCGGCGAGGATCTTGTCACCGGACTGGTCAAGGACCTCGAGCCGACGCTGGCGAAAATCGAGAGCGAAATGCGGGACTTGCGTGACCAATTCGACCAGGTTCGCAAGCAGGTAGGACGTGTCACCCTCGACAACGATTTCGCGGATTCCCTCGACGCCGCCAATCATACAAGTTCCACCTTGCAGACGTACTTGCAGTTGGCTGGCGGGAGTGTATCGAACCTTCTTTCGACGACCGTCGGACCCGCAGGCGACTATTTTACGGCCGACCCGTCGAAGGCGAAGCGGGAGATTCGTGAGCGGCTTACCATGGCGTTTCTGAGTTCATCCCTCTCGGCCAACTACCAGACCGCGTTCCGCCAGTTTCTGTACGACAAGAACTTTCTCCTCAACCAGTTGATGGACGTCCTTTTTGACCAGGTAAATCGGTCCATTCGGGAGGGCTTGAGTTCGCAGATTGCCGGCGCCGGGGATGGCGTGTTCCAAGGAATGAAAGGCGCGGGCGCCATGAGCGGTTCCTTGCTCTCCGCCAAGATCCGTGGAGCACCCACCTTTGAGGGCGACTCGCTCCGCAAGATCCATCTCGATTCAGAAATTAAGATGAATCTGCCTGACGAGATGAAGTTCACGGCCTACATGGACATCAAGGAACTAAATTCGCAATCGACCGCGCTGAGTTGCATTCCCTCGGGGGCTCCGGCTGCTGAAGTGACACTCGGCG
>ORMF010554738.1_pt1 | contig 15777 bp, 12 predicted proteins | sample 1779871 | NCBI WGS metagenome assembly ORMF01 (sample SAMEA104232316, study PRJEB22302) | groundwater metagenome | biome: forest; feature: aquifer; material: groundwater | place: USA | collected 2011-08-07 | depth 5.4 m
GGGCCGGGGTGAGGGGGAAGCAGGCCGGTGATGATCGGTGCCCTCATGCGTTGCTCTTTCGCGTCATCACACGGATGTCTTCCGCGACCAGATCGAGGATGTAAATGCGGCCTTGCGAATCGACGGCGGCGTCGAGTCCACCCTTGTTGCAGTCCAGGTCGTCGGCCCCGCAGACTTTCGCGTTTTCCGCGAAGGATTCCGGGCCGGCAACGACGGACTCGAAGGCGACCGCCTCGCTATAGACCTTCACGCGCGGCAGGCCCTTCTCACACGTGACGAAGCGCCCGTCCGGCAGGAGCGCGAGACTGATCGGGTTGCAGCAGCCGCAAAAGCCGTCGATGGCGGCGGACGCTCTGCCCCACGCGAACTCGAAGTCGCCTTCGACCGTGTAGGCCTCGACGCGATGCCGGCCTGGATTCGCCACCCGCAGCAAGCCATCGCGTGCCAGCTTCACATCGAAGAACGGGCTGGGCACAATAAAGCCGGGGATGTTCCGCTCTTTGTCCTTTTGGCCGAGCCGAGAGAGAAGCTTGCCGGAGCGATCATAACGCAGCACCACGCGATGCCCGGCATCGGTGGCGAACAATTCACTGTCGCCCACGGCCAGTCCCGTGAACCAGGTGCGCTTGCCGGGCGTTTCCCACGCGGCTTGGCGTTGGGCTGTGCGATCAAACACTTCGATGTGATCGCGCAGGCCGACGTAGATCGTGCCATCCTGCGCCACGGTCACGCATCGTGCCGGGCCGCTCAGCGCGATCTCGATCCCGCGCGTGCCGTCGCGGGCCAAAGCAGTGACGTAGTTGCCTGCCGCGACATAAAGCGCGTCATCCGGCCCGGCTGCGAGGCGGCGTGGTTCCGCGTGCGGGCAGCGGAGGCGCCCGACCTCTTCGTAATGGATCAACTTCGGATCGGTTTGGCGAAACCGGCCGAGGTCGTAAGCGTAGGGATTGGCCTGTTTGTCGGCGGCCTTGGGCGTGGCGGCGCGAGCAAGTGAGCCTGACGCCACGGCGACGCCGATCACACCCACACCACGCGCACTTTGCTGAATGAACCGTCGTCGGGAGAGAACTCGCTTCTTTGGCTGGTCACGCATAGTCGTCACCCTCCGGGTTGAGTTTGTTTGGCCGAGAGGGCCGCTGGCAGGCCGCAGGTCGCGAACACGCCACAGCCGCTGCAAATCCCGCGATTCAGGCAGCGCTGGTCTGCCCGCGCACGGAGGTCGCGCTGGGCCGTGCGCGCGCTGACGCCGACCAAGGCCGCCAGCAGACCGTAACGCGCCGCCCCGCGCAGGAAGTCCCGGCGGTTCTCGGCTTTGTTCAGTTGCAGGTCGTTCATGCTGCCTGGCACTACCCAAGCACATTCGCCGCGTTCCTTTCTCTGACTTGGGTCAAAACTGAGCGGCGCGCATTTCGCCAGAACTGTCCTCTGGAACGCGTGCCGCGGCTTGCTCGGTATTGGCGAAAGCTGACCGTTTTTTGCCCGTCGCGGCGAAACGTCTCTCTCGAAGGCCACTCCAACCACGAGCAATGTCGTCCGAATCGGGATTTGCCAAATCCAAAGATCGTGGCTAGGCTTGTCTCCGACTATGAGCGCGGTCACCACCAACGACAGCACTGGACCGAGCCTGCCGACGCAGCCCGGAACTGGGGCCGACGCGCTTCGTGGATCGCCGAGCGTGGTCATCCCCGGCTTGTCGCCCACCCTCTCGACCAAAGTTGCGGAGCTACTCGAACTTGAAGAGGGCTGGGACGGCGCTGGTGCTCGACCGCCTACCCCCCAGAGCCTGGCCATGGCTGTGAAACTGATTCTTCGTTTGAAGGAGTTCATCGCGGGTTTTGCCGAACCGTTTCTTGCGCCGACCATCGCGGGCTCGATTCAGTTGGAGTGGCAATTCGAGCCGCGCACGCTGGAGTTCGAGACTGCGCGGGACCGGTGGCTTGTCACGGGTTCGGAAAAGGATCCGAGCAACGGGCGCGTCTATCACACGGCCGAGTGTTCGACCGACGAGATCGGCCGGCTCGCCAGGTTCCAGCGTTGGTTGCAGGGCGTTGAACCGTCATGGCCGTCGGCATAGAGGAGATTCCCGACCCAGCCCGGTTGTTCCGGCGCGTCCATCGCCACTTCTTCGAGGCCGCTACTGGCCACATTTCTTCAGCGGCCTTCGATGGCGAGGAGATGTCGGTCAACTGGGAGAAGTACGCCACCGCCGAGGAAACCGCTGCCCAGGATCGAACAGGTAACAGCGCGGCGGTGGTTGCGGTTCTGGCCGGGGATTGCCGCCGGCTGAGCCAAACCGTCCGGCACGCTCCACTGCCGGCCGACGATCTTGCGCCGGCGAATCCTGCGCACGCGCTCGTCTGCGGCAAGAAATCGCGGCCGATCAAGCAACAGCTTCGAGACGCCGCCGGCCTCGTGTGGAGGCACGAAGGCTAAGCCACAGAATTCCTGACGCGGAGGAACGGCGGTGAATTGGCTCCGAGTCTTTGGGACAAAAAACTACGCGGTCGCGTAGTTTATTGTCCCACGAGGGCACCACCGCGAGCGCCTGAGCTGCTATCGACGCTGCACACCGAAAAACCGTGTTTGACAAAATCTGGCCAGCCGGCACCTTTGCGCTAAACCGAACAACGGCTTCTATGAAACTACAAAGTCTGGTCTGCATAGTGACAATGATCGTGGCCGCGCCGCTGTGGGCGAACCAGGCGCCGGCCATTTCGGGCGACTACCTCGAGGTGCGCACCTGCAACGTCTATGTGGGCGGCTGCATCGCCAATGGTGAGATGGGCATCACCGGCAAGGAAGCCATCCTCGTCTGGTCAGTTCGCGAAGGCTCTTGGAACGGCACCAAGCTCGACGGCCTCAAAGTGCTCGCCGTTGTGAGCGCCGACGACACGCTGGGCGACCTGCGCTACAACCCGGTGGCCGGCAAGGCGCAGTTGATCGTGGATGCTCGCGCCAATGCGCAGCAGCGGGAAGCGCTCGCTGACATGGCGGGCTCGCTGGGCGGCAAGCTGATTTCGCAAGTCGTCGAGACGCGCGCGGCCGATGTCGAAGTCACACTCGATCCGTCGCCTGGCTCACCGGCGTGGATCGTCCGCGCGGGCAATCTCGTCGAGATCGAGACGCAGACCTTGACGGGCAAGAAGACGGTCTGCGCGTCGGAGACGAACTTCTACCCGCCGCTGACCGAGGTGACCGACGCCCACGCCGGCTACACCGCGATGGCGGCCTATAAAGGCACGAGCCTGGATCGCAAGTGGGAGTCGGTCGGGCTGTTCAGTTCGTACGTCGGGAAGTTCTCGCGGTAAGAGCAGGGCTTCAGCCCGCTTCAGCGTCCGAGCGGGGGAGGCGTTGAAATCTTCTAACCGGACTCGTGTTCGGCGGCCGAAGCGGCGAGAACGCCGCGCTCCGTCACCAGCAACTCCGGGATGCACCGAGTCCGGCCACCCAGCGCACATTTCACTTGATCTCCCGCCTCCGGGTGAGTTGCTGTCTGCATGGAACTCCGCTTGATCCTGGTTACTGCGTTGCTCGCGGGTGCGGTCTGCGACGTCTCGCTCGCTGCCGGAGAACCGATCGCCGACACCCAGGACCTCCCGCGCGTCCCGCCCACCGAGCCAGCCGACGCGCTGAAGACATTTCGCATCAAGCCCGGCTTTCGTCTCGAACTAGCCGCTGCCGAACCGCTGGTCGCGGACCCGATCGCCATGAGCTTCGATGAAGACGGCCGGCTCTTCGTCGTGGAGATGCGCGATTACTCGGAGCGGCGGCCCGAGCGACTGGGGCGCATTCGGATGCTGATCGACACTGATGGCGACGGACGCTTCGATAAGAGCACGGTGTACGTCGATAATCTGCCGTGGCCGACGGCGGTGATCTGCTACGGCGGCGGCGTCTTCGTCGGCGCGACGCCGGACATTTTGTTTTGCAGGGACACGAACGGCGATGGCAAGGCCGACGTGCGCGAGGTGGTGTTCACTGGCTTCGCGAGCGATTACGCTCCTTACGCGACGAACAAGCTCAACGTCCAAGCGATGCTCAACTGCTTCAACTGGGGCCTCGACAATCGCATCCACGGCGCGACGAGCATGAGCGGCGGCAAGGTCGTTTCCGTCAAGCACCCCGAAGTGCCGCCGCTCGACCTGCGCGGACGCGACTTCTCCTTCGATCCGCACGCGCTCACGCTGACCAGCGAGACCGGCGGCGCGCAGTACGGTCTGAGCTTCGACGACCTCGGCCGGAAGTTCGTTTGCCACAACAGCGATCACATCATGGCGATCATGTATGATGACCGTTACGCGGCGCGGAACCCGGCCTTCAACCCGCCCAGCTCACGCGTGAGCATCGCTGTGGATGGCCCGTCGGCGGAAGTTTTCCGCCTCAGCCCCGATGAGCCGTGGCGCGTGATCCGCACGAAGTGGCGCGTGTCGGGTCTCGTGGCGGGACCGATCGAGGGCGGCGGGCGCGCGTCGGGCTACTTCACATCGGCGACGGGCATCACGATCTATCGCGGCAACGCGCTGCCGGAGGAATTCGTGGGCGACGCCTTCATCGCGGACTGCGGGAGCAATCTGCTGCATCGAAAAAAAGTCCGGCCCGACGGCGTGGGCTTGAAGGCCGAGCGCCCGGCGGACGAGAAAACCGTCGAGTTCCTCGCGTCCACGGACAATTGGTTTCGGCCCGTGCAAATGGCGAACGCGCCCGACGGCGCGCTCTACATCGCCGATATGTATCGCGAGATCATCGAGCATCCGTGGTCGCTGCCACCGGGCATCAAGCAGTTCCTCGATTTGAACAGCGGTAACGACCGCGGGCGGATTTATCGCATCGTGCCGGAGGGCTTCCAGCGACCGAAACTGCCGCGCCTCAGCAAGACTTCCACCGCTGAGCTGGTCGCGACGCTCGCGCATCCGAACGGCTGGCATCGCGACACCGCTGCCCGTCTCCTCTTCGAGCGCCAGGAAAAGTCTGCTGTGCCCGCGCTGGATAAACTCGCGAGATCCTCACGGTCCGCGCTCGGCCGGATGCACGCCCTTTACGCACTCGACGGTCAGGGTCCGCTCACCTCGGCTCATGTGCTTCACGCGCTCGCCGACGCCGACGCCCGCGTGCGCGAACACGCCGTGAAGCTGTGCGAGAAGTTCGTTCGTGCCGGGCAGCTCGGGCAAACGCTGGCGGACAAACTGACAGCGCTCAGTGAGGACCCGGACCCGCATGTTCGCTTTCAACTGGCCTTCACGCTCGGCGAGTTCCAGCACGCCCACCGGTCCACCGCGCTCGCCCAAATCATCCGCCGCGACCATCCCGATCCGTGGGTGCGAGCGGCGGTGCTGACTTCGCTCGCGGAAGGCGCGCGCGAAATGTTCGCCGGGCTGGTGGGCGACCCGGCGTTTTGCGGCGTGGAGACGGGGCAGAATTTCCTCCGGCAGCTTGTGGGCGTGATCGGCGCACAGAATCGCGCGACCGACATGGAGGCGATCATCGACGACCTCGCCCGACAGGCCGATCCGGCGCTCGCCTTTTCGCTGGCCGGGGCGCTGGCGGAAGGATTGCAGCGGGCGGGCAGTTCGCTCACGCGCGCCGATACGGGCGGCAAACTCAAGGCGCTCTCGGCCAAGGCTGCTGAGTTGGCGCGTGACGAACGAGCGAAGGAGGCGTTGCGCGTCGCGTCCGTTCGCTGGCTGGGCGGGACGAGCTTCGATCAAGCCGGCGAGTTGCTGCTCGCGCTCTTGGAGCCGGCGCAGCCTCAACCGGTGCGCGCGGTTGCGATCGCGACACTCGCGCGGTTCAGCCAGCCGAAGGTCACGGAGGGCCTCCTCCGGCACTGGGACACCTACACGCCGCGCCTCCGCGACGAAGCTGTGGCGGTCCTGCTCTCGCGGTCTGAGCGCGCCATCGCCTTGCTCACCGCGATTGAGGAAGGGAACGTGCCACGCTCCGCGCTTTCCTCGGCGCAGATTGACTTGCTGCGTAACCACGGCACCGCTGAGCTACGGCAGCGCGCCATCCAGTTCTTCGCGAACCAACCGGCCGGCCAACGCCAGGCGGTCATCGACGCCTTGCTGCCGGCGCTCCAACTCCAAGGCGACGCGACGCGCGGCAAAGCCATCTACGTGGAGCGCTGTTTCTCCTGCCATCGCCTCGCCGGCCAAGGTTACGCGCTCGGCCCCGACCTCGAAACCGTGCGCAGCGCGGGCAAAGAAAAGACGCTCCTGAACATTCTCGACCCGAACCGCGAAGTCGCGCCGAACTACGTGAGTTACCTCGTCGAAACCAAATCCGACGAAAGTTGGCTCGGTCTGATCGTCAACGAGACGCCGACGAGTCTCACGCTGCGCCGCGCCAACGGCGAGGAGACCGTGATCCCCCGCGCCACCGCCGCGAAGGTGCAAAGCCAGGGCCTCTCGATCATGCCGGAAGGACTGGAGGAAGGGCTGACGGCTCAGGCGCTGGCGGATTTGCTGGAGTACATTGTCAGTGCGTCTGCGTCGAAGTAAGTGCTTCAACGCGTCTCAAGCGAGGAGGGCGGTGGAGCCTCAACCAAAGCGAACCGCGGACGGGAACCGTGCGCAGTCCGGTTGATTCGGAGCCGCACGACGCCGAGCGTTTTCGCGTCCGCTTCTCATTCCTCCAAGACTCGCTGGAATCTGGTCGTCGCTTCAACCGGTTCACGATTTAACGATTCAACGGTTTAACGATTCAACCCCACGACGCCATTTCCCGATTTCCAAACCCGCAGCGCCGCGCTACCTTGCCCGCGCACTGGCTATGATCCTGGTCATCGACAACTACGATTCGTTCACCTACAACCTCGTCCAGTATCTCGGCGAGATGGGCGTGGAGATGCAGGTCCGTCGCAACGACCAGATCACACTCGACCAGATTCGCGCGCTTCGGCCCGAGCGCATCCTCATCTCGCCCGGCCCGTGCTCCCCGCGCGAGTCAGGGCTGTCGAACGACATCATCCGCAGCTTCGGCGGGCAGGTGCCGGTGCTCGGCGTGTGCCTGGGTCATCAGTGCATCGGCCACGTGTTCGGTGCGGCTGTGGTCGTGAACTCCCGCATGATGCACGGCAAGACCTCGCCGATCCGGCACAACGGCAAAGACCTCTTTGAAGGCATGCCGAATCCATTCATGGCCACGCGCTATCACTCGCTCGTCGTCAAGCGCGACACGCTGCCGCCCTGTCTCGAAATCACCGCCGAAGCCGCCGACAGCGACGAATGTGAAATCATGGGCCTGCGCCACAAGGAACTTCCGATCTGGGGCGTGCAATTCCATCCCGAAAGCATCCTCACCGAAAACGGCCGGACAATCTTGAAGAATTTTCTGAAGCTGAGGTGAGCCTGCTCGCGGATGAAAAGGCGGGGGCGATGGAGGTGGAGTGTCGCATCGGAAGTCGCGAAGCGTCGTGGAGTGCGGCAGTCCTCTGCCGCTTTTTGAGTGCGGGATGTGTGGTCGTAATCGAGACGTCGCCTATATCGCGCGCCTTTCAAAGCGCCAGAGGGCTGGCGCAGTCCAAGACGCTGGCGCGGACAATCACGCGCTCATGCTTGGAACGCTCCGGCTACTGGTCAAGAATGGCTTTCTTGGCGTCGGCGAGTTCTTCGTCGCGGCGGTGGTAGCCGCAATCGTTGATGAGTTTCTCGGCGGCGGCGAGATCGGCGGCGGGGGAATCCCACGGATACTTTGAACCGCTGGCCTCTGACTTCTGACCTCCGACCTCTGACCTCTGACTTCCGAACAACCGTGCCCGGTAGAGGTGAATGTCCACCAGGAATAGCCGCATGGGGCCGCGCTCGGCGATTTCCCAGGCTCCGTCCAAATCCTCCTGCGCGCTTTCGGGGCCGTTGCGCGCGCCGGTGAGAAATCGTAGCCAGGCGCGAGTGAGAAGGCCGCGGACGATGAACTCCTGCGTGCCGACGCGGCGGAGGCCAGCCACGGCGGCGTCTAGTTCGCGACGGGCGGTTTCAAGCGCATCCGGAGCGCCGACCTCCGGTCCGGCGCGTTGAGGAGCAGGCATACTCGCCGGGTCGGAGACCGGCGCTCCGCTCCGTGCCAGGATCGCCGCGTAGAGCGCGGCGCGGCCCAGCGTGAGGTGGTCGAGGGCGATGTCGAGGAGCGAACCTTGCCCGCCCATCTCGGCCCACTCGAGCGTCTGCGCCGCGCGCTGGGAGACGGTGCGGCAGCTTTGGAGCGCGGCATTTATGCCGCTTCCGCGTTCGCGTTCATCCGGGGCCGCCTCTTCGTTCGGAGGTTGAAGCGGCGTGAACGCCGCGCCCCGTAACCTCAGTTGCCACGCGGCGCGCTCGGGGGCGGCGAGGAGCAGGTCGCAATACCGGAAGCCTGAAAGCGAGTAGAGCAGCGGGTAGTCGGGCTGGCGCTCGGCCTGCTTATGTTCGGCGCGCGTCTCCGCCTCGACCCGGCGGCCCGCCGGGTGCAGGGCGTCGGCGAGTCTCGTGCGTTTGCCCATCCGCTGAAACGCATCGCCGCTGCGGTCGGCGTAGGTCACGGACTGCTGGGCGTCCCCCACCACCAAACAGCGCTGATAACGCGTAAGCGCCTACGCAGTGTCGTCGAGCAAGCCCGGACTCGCCAGCAAATACGCCAACTTGTTCAAGCTCACCGACAGATTCCGCGCCGCATGGCGCCGCCCCCCGGTTGGCCTCATGAGGTGGTTCAAGAACCAAGCTTGGAAATGAAAAAACTTCCGACTCAAATTTGAGCGGAAGCCTTTTCTTTGGCCGTGACGGCCATTACGGCTCTAATTAGCCTTCGGGTGTATCATCGGCTTGTGGCGGTGCTGAATCAAGCAAATTTTCCTCTTTTTTCGGGATCTGCGATGTTGGCGCTGATGGCGTGACGACCGGTTGTGTTGAGGGATCGCTGACGATAGCGAGTTTCAGGGCTTCCATCAATGCAGCATCAGCTTCAGGAACCGAAGAGGTCTGAAGAACTCCGCTCATCTCTTGGAAGTCCTTCGCCCCAAGGTCGGGAATCCGGCTGCGCAAGCGCCTCACCTGGCCGCGATAAAAAGCGCGAAGCAAGGCCGCATGTTCAAGACGGTTTGAGTATGTCTGATAAAACGCCGATTGCTGCCGTTCGGGAACCAACGTGAAAGCACCCCCATGCAACAACACCTTTACGAAGGTGTTGACCACCACGGACGACTCTTGCGGCTGCTGTCCCAGAATGGCCCCCTTCAGCGATGTAGGAGTCCTCGTTTGCATTGCCTGAGACAACGCGGCATCCGCTTCACAAGCTTTCGAAATAAAATGAGCCACTTTGTCTGGATTGACCCAGAAACTCGTCCTTCGGAGGAATCCTTCAGATGTGGTCGGCTGCGATGTTCCAACGCCTAGTCGCCTCGACTTTGATGTGCCGTCAGACATCCTATGAGCGACAAAGGGTTCACCGCAATGCATGCACGTCAGATGACGTGTCGAGCCGGGCACAACCATGAATGTCTCGACTTGAGCGCCGCCGCAAGACGGGCACGAGACCTGTAGCGCTTCCGAGCGAGTAGAAGCAATGGGCGCAGGCATCGCGCCAGAGGTCAGGACTTTCGCGCGCGCATGATGATCTGAATCCAAATGGGCTATGAATCGCGCATGGCAATTTCCACATGTAAAATGTCGCGTAGCCCCGGTCGCATCGTAGAACTCGCCGACAACCGCCGTGCCGCAGGAAGGACACTCGACCTGGACCTCAATCCGCTGCTCCCGCTCAAGCATGTTGAGCATCTGGCGAAATCCTGCTCGCATCTCCAGGAGGATTTCATTGGTCCCAGTTTGGACTGGTGCGTGGGGCGTCGCAATGTTCTGGGACGCGCGCAGGTCCGTGTAGGCTTTCCAGAACTGCGGCCAGAATGCGGTAAACTGTGCCAAGAGACGCTGTTCGGGCAGTTGCTTGGATGTTTCAATACTCTCGTTCACCATTTTCACAAGCGCCAAGACTTGCTCTTTCGAGACATCTTCAGCATCAGGCTTGACCTCCTTCCATTGGAATGCTGCCAGTGGACCTTGGAGATCGTTGTGGTCAAGGTCGAGGAGGAGAGGGCAAACTCGCTGAGACTCGGTGCCAATCATCTTGGCGAGAGCGCCGGCCTCAAAGAGCATCCAGCCCCGAGTAAGGCTCTCCCGGGTGACGCATACTATCCCAGCCTGTGAGCTTTCCAATCTGGTGAACAGTTCCCTGAGCCAAACGCTTCCGGCTAAGATGTCGGTGCTGGACACGAAACATTCGACTTGCCCGAAAAAAACATTGGGCAGCCACTCCTTGATATGGATTGCCATGCGGTGGCTGACCGAGCCTTCAATTGCCCAGCTTATAAATACGCCCATGATGTGAAATGGTTACTCAGGATTGACTCGGCGTGCAATTCGATTTTCTCGCCCACATCGGTGTTCGTGCCGGCGGGGCATTGGTTGGCGGGTTGGCGGTCTTCGACGCGGTCGCGCTGGCGGATGTCGCCGTGGAACGCGCGTTTCAGGAATCCACCGAGCAGGGTCAGCGTGAACGCGTGGCCTTTCACGTCTTCGACCAGCGCCGCGAATTCTTTCGCCGTGCCGCGCACGCCGAGGGTTTTCAACAGATGCACGCCGGCGTCGCGGGACAGGCGCAGCAGCTTCACCTCCGGCGCGGTGGTCTGCCAGAACGCCTTCAGGTCCGGCAGCGAATACCGGGTGGTGACGACGCACAGGCCGTGGCTGGCGGCGGCTAAGGCCCGCAGCAGCGCGGCGATGCCCTGGTCCTTGAGTTGGCCCGGCGTGGGCGCGGTGGGCGCGTATTGCAGCGGCTCGAGGCCGTCGAGGATGAGGAGGCTGCGCCGCTGGCCCACGAGGCGGGCGAGGCGCTGGCCTTTCTCGAACGCGCCGGCGTTGCTGGCGGCGAAGGTCTTGTCCGCATCGTCGCCGAAGAAGGTGAGGCTCTCCTTGAGGAACAGGTCGGAGGACGCGGCCAGTTGCTCGCGCGTGCCCTGGCTGTAGAAGGACCACGCAAAGGCGGCGTCGCAGCCCGGCCAGTCCTGCGCGGCGAGTTCCGCCGCCCACTTGGCCACGAGGGAGGTCTTCCCCTCGCCGCCAAGGGCGACGAAGGTGAGGATGTGGGGGCGCGGGGATTCCGCGCGGCGGACTTTCAGCCAGGCGTCATCGAGAAGCTTGGTCTCGGCTTCGCGACCGATGAGTTCGGCGGGGGCATATTTGACGATGCGGGAGATGTCGGCGCGGAAGCCTGCGGCGGCGACGATGGGAATCTCGGCGACGAGTTTGCACAACTCGGCTCGGTCTTTGAAGAAGTAGTAGAGGTGGTTGGTCTTCGTGACCGCTTCGCGATGCGCAAGCTGGAGCGCGGTGGCGTCGGCGTCCTCGGGCTTTTCCTGCGGGTCGGGCGGCTGGCGAATCGAGGCGTCCTTGGAGAGGAAGACAAAAACCGGCTTCTCCATCTCCCGCGCGATGTCGAACTCCATCTGCGTGTAGGAGCGCCGCGGGATGCCGGTCGGGCGCTGATTCGGTTCCGCGCCGAAACGGAAGCCGACGATGTGAACCACGGCGTCAGCATCGTGCAGTTTGCGGCGGAGCATCTCCTCGACGGTGTGATAGTCCGGCGGAAAGCCAGGCTGATTCTCAGCGAAGCAGCCCTTCATCTCGATCTCGTTCTCCACCGCATCGCGGAAGGAACCAAACTCGCTGCTGCCGCCGCTGAGGAAGATGGTGGGGCGGGATTTCATGGCTCAATCCGGCGGAGCCTGCGAATTCGTTTCGCGGGAGAGTTCCGAGTCATGGTCGCTTTGCTGTGTTCCATGGGAGGGTAACTGCGGCGGGCGCGGAGAAAAGTATTTTCGCAGATCACGTTTTCTGCCCGAGGAGGGAAGGTGCGTTGGGCGCCGGCGTGATGGAGCAGCGCAGCGCCGGCTTCTTCGGTGAGGTTCCCGAGGTCCACGCGGAGCACGCTGTCCCATGGGGCGTCAGGGCGGCGTTCGACATCGGCGAGGTCGGTGAGTGGTTCGCGCGTCCAGGAGGTAAAGGCAGTGGTCGGTCAGGAATCGCGAAGAGCGCGCCAGGCGAAAACTCCCACCCTTCGTCTCATTGCGGGGCCGATCCAGAAGTGGATCGGCCTCTTTCTTTCTGGCGCTGACAGCCTGTTGAAGTTCCTCTGCCCGCCGCCCATGGAACGTCACCACTCGGGGGCTTCGTGCGGACTGGCCGTGCGGCCGGTTACCTCGTTCCGTACGGAGCAGACTGCTGTACGCGGCTTGGTTCGCTGGTTTGCCTCGCGCCCGGCGATTCGACGAGAGCGAGGCGTGACGCTACACGAGCGAAGGAGACGATCAGGCGGCGTGCCACGCCAGCAACTTCAACTGCACGGACTCGCGGCCGTTGTACTCGTTGAGCTGCGGGGCGCAGGCGAGGTCGAAGCGTCCGGAAGCCAGCGGCTCGTCAGCGCAGTTCCACCAGACGACTTCGTGGACAAGGGTGCCGTCGGTGACCCAGAGCTTGGCGTGCTGTTTGTCGCGGCCGATGCGCTGCGGCGGCCACTTGAGTGTGACGTTGCGCACGACGAGCTGGACCGGGGGATTCCCCTGCCCCGTCGGCTCGAGCCGGTCCAATTCCTTCAGCCTCTCCACGCTCAAGTCGGCCAAGGCGACCTCGGCATCGAGCCGCAACGGCCGCTGCAACTGGTCAGGCTGGATCGCGCGGCGGGCAAAGTCATTGAGGCGCACGCGCAAGGCATCGACGTTCTCCGGCCGCAAGCTCAGGCCCGCCGCCATCGCGTGGCCGCCGTGGCGGAGCAACAGGTCGTCGCACGCGCGCAACGCGGCGGCGAGATCGAAGCCCTCGATGCTGCGGCCCGATCCTCGCCAGGCGTGGCCGTCGCCGCCGAGGATCAGCGTGGGCCGATAGAACTCCCGCAGCACGCGCGAGGCGACGATGCCGACCACGCCGATGTGCCAGAGCATCTGGCCTTCGACGATGACGTAGTCCGTTTCTGGCTTGAATCGCGCCCGCACCGCGCCGATGACTTGCTCGGCGATGTTGCGCTCGATCTGCTGACGCTCGCGATTCCGCATGTCGAGGCTGCGCGCGATGGGGTCGGCCTCGGCCACGTCGCGCGCGAGGAGCAGTTGGAGGGCTTCGGCGGCGTTCTCGAGTCGGCCCGCGGCGTTGAGCCGCGGACCGAGTTGAAAGCCGACTTCGTAGCCGCCGATGGGTTCACTGACCTGCGCGACGGCCTTCAAGGCCCGCAGGCCGGGCCGTTGCGTGGTGCGCAGACGTTCGAGACCCGTGGCAACCAGAATCCGATTTTCACCCGTCAGCGGCACGATGTCCGCGATAGTCCCAAGTGCTACTAAGTCAAGAAGCGGACGCACATCGAACTCCTGCGCGGCGGGGAGACCGAGCTGGCGACCGCGTTTGACCAGTGCGTGCGCGAGCTTGAAGGCAAGACCGACTGAGCAGAGTTCGAGAAACGTCGGTCGGGCCTCCGGCCTGTCCGCTCCCAGCGGTGGGGCGACGGAGCGTTCGGCAACAACAGTCGGCTCTTCCGCCCCCTCCGCGCTCGGACCCGGCGGGACGCCTGTTCTAGCTTGCAGTTGCGGATTCACCAACGCGACGACCCGCGGCGGCGGCTCCGATACCTGGTGATGGTCGAACACCAGCACATCGACTCCTCGTTCGCGCAGCCACTCGACTTGCGCGCGCGCCGTCGAGCCGCAATCGACAGCCACCAGGAGCGTGGTGGGAAACTTCGCGAGGCAGTTTTCGACGCCGTCCTGGCTGAGGCCGTAGCCTTCGTCCAGGCGATGCGGCAAGTAGTAGTTCACCCGCCAGCCGAGCGCCGTGAACACCTCGACCAGCAGCGCCGTCGCGGTCACACCGTCCACATCGTAGTCGCCGAAGATCACGAGCGATTCGCCCTTCGCGCGCGCGGCGAAGAGCCGATCCACGGCGGCCGCCATGTTCGGCAGCAGGAACGGGTCGGCGAGGTTCTTAAGGCGCGGCTCAAGGAAGAGCGCGGCGCTGGCCGCCTCGCTCACGCCGCGATTGAGCAGGCACTGCGCGAGCAAGGGCGAGACGCGGAGTTCCTTCACCAAGCCCTCGGCCAACAGCGGCTGCGGCGGCGCGAGTGACCAACGGTAGTCCATCGGTTCAGGCCCCAGGTCCGAGCCAGCGCGCCAGCGCGTGCCCGATCTTATCGGCGCAGAAGGCGAAATACCCGATCGTGCCCAGGCCCGCCGTGTAGCCGGCCCAGATCATCACGCCGTCTTCCTCCATCATGCTCAGTGCGATTACGATGATGGCGTAGCTGGGAAACATGTTCGTGAACGGGATGAGCGGCGGGATCGGCAGCGCCAGCAGCGCCGCGAAAAAAGCCACCGCCAGCGCGTTGCCGACTTGCACGGGCCGCCACGCCATCCACGCCGAGCGGCGCGGTTTGATCCACTTCTCCACGAAGCGCAAGACCTTGACGCTGGCGCGAAGCACCTTGTGGAGGCGCGTGGAGGAAAGCGGGCGCGCGGCGATGAAACGCGGCAGCCAGGGTGGCAGGCGCAGGGCCAGGCCCAGAGCCAGAAAACCGATCACCGGCCCGCAGAGCGTGCTGAAACCCGGAATGGAAATCGGCATGATGAACGGCAGGCAGAAGAACACGATCACCAGGTAAAGCCCGCGGCCGTGCGTGTGTTCCAGCAGCCGCGCCACGGTGAAGTCCGCTGCCAGCGCCGGGCCGGCGAGGATTTCCTCGAGGTTCTGCGAGAGCGGGACGTGGTGCATGGATGGCCTCGATGACGAGCGCCGTCTCAACCGTGGCTCCGGCTCACGACGGCATCGCGCCGCCGCTGAGATCATTCCCGCGGCCGGCCTTGCGCTCGGTGCGCGCCGCGAAGACGGAGATGAGGATGGAGACAAAGATGATGCTGGCGACCACGGCGAGAGAGACGTTTGGCTCGATCTCGAGTTGGAACCACAGAGGCTTCTTGAGCTGCGCTTCCTCCGGTTTGATGTGCGGGTCGAGCAGCATCTTGACCCCGATGAACACCAGCACGACGCACAGGCCGACCTTCAAGTAGCGGAAATACCCGATCGCGCCGGCCAGCACAAAGTAGAGCGAGCGCAGGCCGAGAATGGCAAACACGTTCGACGTGAAAACAATGAACGGGTCCGTCGTGAACGCGAAGATCGCCGGGATCGAGTCGACCGCGAACACGAGGTCGGTCGTCTCCACCATCAGGAGCACCAGGGCCAGCGGCGTCAACGCGCGCCGCCCGCTTTCCACGGTCAGGAAGTTCTGGCTCTCGAAGGTCGTCGTCACCGGATACAGTCTGCGGGCCAGCCGGATGACCGGATTCTTCTCGGGGTGAACGCCCTCTTCTTCCGTGAAGTTCATGCGAATGCCGCTATAGATGAGGAACGCGCCGAAGACGTAGAGCATCCAGGTGAACGCGTTGATGACGGCCACGCCGACGCCGATCATCGCGCCGCGCATGACCAGCGCGCCCACAATCCCCCAGAACAGCACCCGGTGTTGATACTCCGTCGGGACCCGGAAGTAAGCGAAGATCAGCGCGATCACGAAGACGTTGTCCATGGACAGCGACAGCTCGGTGATGTAGCCGGTGACGAACAGGACGGGATACTTGCCGCCCATCTGCGGCCGGATGATGGCGTAGGCAAACACCATCGCCATCGTGAACCAGACCGCCGTCCAGGCCAGGGCCTCCCGGAACCGGACGACCCGCGCCTGGCGATGGAACACGCCGAGGCCCAGCCCGAGGAAAAC
>ORMF010562477.1_pt1 | contig 15777 bp, 12 predicted proteins | sample 1779871 | NCBI WGS metagenome assembly ORMF01 (sample SAMEA104232316, study PRJEB22302) | groundwater metagenome | biome: forest; feature: aquifer; material: groundwater | place: USA | collected 2011-08-07 | depth 5.4 m
ATGCTTGGCGATGACACGAAGCATGGAATCGGTATTTTTTGGATAACCCGCAAACGGGCCCTTCGAGGCCGCAATCTCGGCTGAGGTTTTATAAGCATGGCCTGTAAGGATCGCAGTCATGGCGCCGCCGATGGCAAGTGCTTCCGGGCTGTCATAAGGAATGCCGTTGACCATCAGCACGGTGCCGAGGTTGGCATAACCGAGGCCGAGCGGACGGTAATCATGACTGTTTTTGGCAATAAGCTCGGTGGGATAAGAGGCAAAATCCACGAGGATTTCCATGGCCGTGATGAAAACACGGACGGTGTGCCGGTAGGCTTCGACATCAATGCTGCCATCCGGGTTAAGGAAGCGCATCAGGTTGATCGAGGCCAAGTTGCAGGCCGTGTCATTAAGGAACATGTACTCGGAACAGGGATTCGAGGCGTAAATCCTGTCTGTATTGGCGGAGGTGTGCCAATCATTAATGGTTGTGTCGAACTGAACGCCGGGATCAGCACAGGCCCAGGCCGCATAGGCGATTTGGTGCATCAGGTCACGTGCTTTATAGGTATTGCAGACCTCGCCGGTGGTCCGCATGGTCGTCTTCCATTCCCCGTCTCGTTCGATAGCCCGCATGAAGTCATCGGAGATGCGAATAGAGTTGTTGGAATTCTGGCCGGAAACGGTCTTGTAGGCCTCGCCGTTGAAATCTGAGGGATAACCGGCAGCAATCAGGGCCTTGACCTTTTTTTCTTCCCGGACTTTCCAATTGATGAAGTCGACGATCTCGGGATGATCCAGGTCGAGACAGACCATCTTGGCCGCACGGCGCGTTGTGCCGCCGGATTTCGTGGCGCCCGCGCCCCGGTCGAGCACTTCAAGGAAGGACATAAGCCCCGAGGATGTGCCGCCACCTGAGAGTTTCTCCTGCCGGCCGCGGAGCTTTGAAAAGTTGGTGCCCGTACCGGATCCAAACTTAAAGAGCCGGGCTTCGGATTTCACCAGCTCAAAGATCGACATGAGGTCATCGCCCACCGATTGAATGAAGCAGGCGGAGCACTGCGGATGGGAATAGGAATCCTGGGTCAGCGTGATCTTGTCGGTTTCCGAATCCCAATGCCAATTGCCGCCGCTTCCTGAAATACCGTACTCGTGATAAAGACCGCAATTGAACCAGACGGGCGAATTAAAAACGCATCTTTGAGTGATTAACATATAAAGGAGTTCATCTTCAAAGGCCTGAGCGTCTTCGGCGGTACGGAAATAACCCCCGAACTTTTCCCCAGCCGTACGGATCGAATGAGCAATCCGGTAAACGACCTGGCGTGCGCTGACTTCATGGCCCGTCTCCGGCACACCGGCCTTGCGGAAATATTTTGAAACAAGGATGTCCGTTGCGAGCTGGCTCCAATCCTTGGGGACTTCGACGTTTTCCATCTTAAAGACCACGGAACCGTCGGGGTTGGTAATGACCGAAGTGCGGCGGGCGCATTCAATCTCTTCTAAAGGATTCACGCCAGCACGGGTGAAGCGCCGAGACATCAGGATGCCGTTTCCGGCTGCGAGGCCTTCCTTTTCCGCGACTTCATTTTTTTTGGCCATTTTTAAGCTCATTCGAAAGTCTCCTTTTTCACTTAAGACTTTTTAAAGATCCATAACGAGTTTACCATATGTTGAGGTTTTTCCAACCCCTCTGCACTATATATTGTGTCACCAGACGATAGTTCGGCATAGCTCATTTTTCGCTTTAATTATTTTTTGGGTGTGTTTTTTTCTGGGTGATAAACGTTACGGGCCATGCGTGAGATTCCGTTTAAAACATCCAAGATTATTTCCCCGCGTTAATCTTGAGAATCCCGTCAAATTCCCGGTTCGAGAGACAAAAAAAGATAGCCCACAGTCTAACGAAGGCTATCCTAACGTTTAGTTTCGCTTAAAATGGATAAGCTGAGGAGTGAAACTGGAATCATGAATGAATCCACTAGAGTCTTCTTCTCTCGGGTAACTTGTTTGAACTTGTCGGAATTAACTCAAAGAACAATTTGATCAGATGCGAGCGGCATTTTATCCATGAGTCCTATCGCTGTCAAACAAAAAATTATTTTTTCTTTTTTCCCTCGATGACCACGCACGCCACCATGTCTCCCCAGACGTTGACAACCGTGCGGGACATGTCCAGCGGCCGGTCAATCGCAAGAAGAAATCCGATTCCTTCAAGCGGAAGATGAACGGCATTTAAAACCATCGCAAGCGTGACGAGTCCCGCGCTCGGAATCGCAGCGGCACCGATGGCGGCAAGTGCCGCGGTGAAAAAAACAATGAGTTGTTGCGACAAATCAAGATGCACGCCGATCGCCTGCGCAACAAAAAGACAAGCGGCGGCTTCGTAAATCGCCGTGCCGTCCATGTTGACGGTTGCGCCGATTGGCAAAACAAATCCCGCAATCTCTTTTGGAATTTTTGCTTTTTCTTCGATGCATTCGATCGTCACCGGAAGCGTTGCGGAAGAAGAGGAGGTGGAAAAAGAGGTGAGAAGCGCGGGCTCCATTTGTTTCACAAAAGGAAGCAGCGGCCGGTTGGAAAAAAGCTTGAAAAAAATGGGGAGCGTAATCATGCCATGAATCAAGAGCCCGATGAGGAGCGTGGCCGCGAACTTCCCTATACCGGCAAGTGCCTGCCAATCAAACGCTTGCACCATTCCTGCCAGCAGGCCGAAGACACCAAGAGGGGCCAGGTTGATAATGAAACCCGTCAGTTTCAGCGAGACGTCATTGGCCTCCCGAAACCAGGCCACGAGCCGCGGCACTTGATCTTTGATGGCCACAAGACCCACACCGAAAAACAGGGCAACGAAAATAATCTGGAGTGTGTCTCCGCTCACAAAGGCCTCAAAAATATTTTGCGGGACCAGACTCGTCCACGAAAAAGTTGCAACGGCCGCTTCGCGATGTTCCCCGAAAATTTTGACGCCGTCCCCGGGACGGATCCAGTTCACCAGGATCAAACTCGTGAGAACGGCCAGCGCGTTCGTCGTCAAATAAAACGCCGTTGTTTTCAGTCCGAGCTCAGAGAGTTTTTGGGCACTGCCAACGCGCGTGACGCCGTCCACGATCGAAAAAAAAATGAGCGGCACCACCATCATCTTGAGGAGCCTGAGGAAAATTTCCCCGAAGGGTTTGGCGAGAAAAATATATTGGGGGAGGAAATGACCGAAGAGAACGCCGGCCAGCATGCCGGCAAGGATCATCCAATGCAGGGGGAATTTTTTCATTCGGTCATTTTCCGATGCAAAATTCTGCGAAGATCACATCCAACAGGTCTTCGGAATAAACTTCGCCCACCAGTTCGCGTAACGCGTCTAAAGAGGCCTTGAGATCGACGGCCACGAATTCCAGGGATTCCTTTTGGTGAAAGGCGCCGGAGGCGCGCTTTAAGGCTCCAAGCGCTTCTGTGAGCGCCTGTTTATGGCGAAGCCGCGTAATCTGCTCCCCTTCTGCAGAGATTTGCTTAAGCAGTATATCGGCGATTCTGGACTCAAGCTGATCCAACCCTTCCCCGGATTTCGTTGAAATGGAGAAAAGTTCTTGTTGCCCGGTAAAATTTTCCAGACTTCGCCGGTCCAGCTCCTGACGGAGATCCGATTTATTGATCAACACCGTCACAGGCACACCCTCTTTTAGCTCTTCAAAGACGAGCGAATCAGCTTCTTCCAACGGTCGGGAGCCGTCTACTATATAGAGGAAGAGGTCTCCTTCTAAGAGGGTTTGGCGGGTCTTTTCCATGCCCATCTGGTCCAAGGGGTGCTCGGCAATCGCGGTAAGACCGGCCGTATCCACCAACCGGATCCTGATGCCTGCGATTTGGAGGTCTTCCTCCAGCCGGTCACGGGTCGTGCCGGGGAACTCTGAGACCAGCGCCCGGTCGCGCTCAAGAAGCGCGTTGAAAAGAGAGGATTTGCCGACATTGGGTTTTCCCGCAATCACTACCATCGCTCCTTCGCGCAAGAGGGTCCCCCGTTTGAAACTTGCGATCAAACGCTCCAGTTCTGATTCCAGGCAGCTGAATTTTGCCGCAAATTCGACATCCGAATAAACCTCCAGATTTTCATCCGGGAAATCCAAGTGCGCCTCAAGATGAGCGCAGAGCTGCATCATGTCGTCTTTGAGGGCTTTAAATTTACGGGAAAGAGAGCCGGCGAGTTGTTGGATCGCCGTCTCCAGCGATTTATCGCTTTTGGCTTTGATGAGGTCGATCACGGCCTCTGCCTGCGTCAGGTCGATCTTTCCGTTAAGGAAAGCACGGCGTGTAAATTCTCCGGGCTCGGCGTGCCTTGCACCGTTCTGAAAGAGAAGTTCGAGGATCTTTCTCGTGATGGCCGTACCGCCGTGAGAGCTGATCTCAATCACATCCTCACCGGTATAAGATTGCGGAGAGCGGAAAAGAGAAATAAGTACTTGATCAATCACTCGACCCGCAGCGTCACAAATTTCTCCGCTATGAATCGTATGTGTAGGGACTTGCCGCCAATCTGAATTCCTCCGCCGGCGGAGGAATTGCTCCGTGATCTTAAAAGCCTCGGGGCCACTCATGCGAATGACGGCAATCCCGCCCTCCCCCGGAGGCGTAGCCAGTGCCGCAATGGTATCCCCTGAGCGAAATTCAGGCATGACCGCGAAGCCTCCTCCTTGCTTCTCCAATAAGATAAAACGATCCAGCCACTACGGCAAGTGTGTTCCCGTCAGCTACTCTGGAGGCAAGTTCAAGGGCTTGGTCGGAGCTTCCGACAGGAAAGATGCGTGTGAATTTGCCTCGCGCTTGGTTCAAGAGGACGCCAAGCTCCTGGGAACGCGGGTTGGCGGTGGGGGTTAGGATGCAATCGTCAAAATAGCGGCTAAGCGTCGCCAGCATTTTGTCGGAGCGTTTGTCCCGCGACGTTCCGAATACGAGCAAGCGCTTTCTTTTGGGATATTCATGCTCAAGATGCCGCGTAAGCGCCTGCACGGAAGCGGGATTGTGAGCGCCGTCTAAAAGCCAATTTATTCGGCGCCGAATAAATTCTAGCCGTCCCGGCCAATTCTTTTTGGATAACCCTTTACGGATAGCGGCTTTCGGGATCAAAAATCGGAAGTGCGTGCGAAGGATGTTCGCGGCACACACCGCTGCTCCGGCATTTGTCTTCTGGAATTCTCCCGCAAGCCCCAGCCGGAATTCCTTTGCCGGAGCTGCATGAAAAATATGTGCCCTCATTTTCCGAGAGCGCTTCAAAATCTCACGGTTTGCTGCCGGTTTTTGTTGCGAAAGAACGACGTAACTCCCAGCGTGGATGATCGCCGCCTTCTCCCGCGCAATTTTCGGAATCGTATACCCCAAAAAGGCCTCATGGTCGAAATGAATGGGCGTCACAACCGCAATTTTGGCATCCAGAACATTGGTCGCATCGAGCCGGCCGCCCATCCCGACTTCAAAAATGCCCACACGAATACCGGCCTTTTTGAAAACCATCATGGCCAGGAGCGTCATGATCTCGAAATAGGTGAAATTGCCCAGCCGGCTGGGCAATGGACGGCGGCCGAGGATTCTTCGAATGTGGGCGAGTCCTTTGTTCCAATCGGATTGTGAAATGATTTTTCCGCCGATCCGGATTCGCTCGCGCGGGTCTTCAAGGTGAGGTGAGGAGTAAAATCCGCAGGAAATTTTTGCCGACGAGAGAATGGATTCCAGGAAAAATCCCGTGGAACCTTTCCCTTTGGTGCCGGCAATTAAAATGGGAAAAAAATATTTTTCAGGATGTCCGGCCCAGTCCAGAAGCAGGCGCATTCGCGCCAGGTTCCACAGCCGGTTGTCCGGAAGGTAAGTGATGCGTTCGAGATTCAGGAAAGAGTTGAGGTATCGAAGGGATTCGGTGTAACGCATGAGAATGTTTGTTGCCGGGGATTTCTAATGCCGGAAATGTCTTTCGCCGGTAAAGACCATGGCTAGACCGAGGCGGTCGCAGGCGGCGATTACCTCCGCATCTTTCAGCGAGCCTCCGGGCTGGATAATACCGCGAATTTTATGGTCTTTCGCCACTTCAATGGAATCCGGCATGGGGAAGAAAGCATCGCTTGCGAGGAGAGAGCCTTCCGTGCGCCAGCCTGCTTTGCGGCAAGCAATCTCGACCGAATCCACGCGCGACATTTGGCCGGCGCCGATGCCAACCGTCTGTTTTGCGAGCGTCAGCACAATGGCGTTGGATTTGACGACCTTTACGCATTTCCAGGCAAAGATCAAATCGTCGATTTCGGATTTTGAAAATTTAATTTTGGTCACAACTTTTAGGTTTTTCTTGAACGCGGCTAAATGCAATCGTACGGGCTGATCGCGGTCTTGAAGCAGGATCCCGCTTTTTAAGACGCGAAGATCGTACGGACCACCGTCGCCGAGAGGGCCGGTGGCAATCAGACGTAGATTTTGGCGGGTTTTTAGAAATGGAAGTGCCTCCGGCTGAAAAGAGGGTGCGACAAAAACTTCGAAGAATCGGAGGCGATCAAATGCCTCACGCGCCGTTTCAAGATCGCAGGGACGGTTGATTCCGATAATGCCGCCGAAGGCCGACATCGAATCGCATTCAATCGCCTGGCCGAGCGCCGTCACGGTATCCGCGGCCTCCGCAATGCCGCACGGGTTGTTGTGTTTGACGACACAGGCCGCGGGCTCGGTGAATTCGCGCATGACATCAATCGTAGCCTCGATGTCGAGCAGATTATTGAAGGAAAGTTCTTTACCATGGAGTTGTTCAAAATGAAAACGCTGTTCGGTTTTGGCGCGGGTGTAGAGCGCCGCGCGCTGGTGAGGATTTTCACCGTACCTTAAATCCGCGGCCTTGTGATAGGACATCTCAAGCCGTGAGGGAAGCGGCTGGGAAACATCGTGTTTGCCGTCCGTATGCCTCAAGAAAGTCGCGATGGCGTGGTCGTAAGCGGATGTCCTTTCGAAAACTTTCAGGGCGAGACGCTCACGAAGTTCCGCGGAAAGGCTTCCTTTGTGGGTACCCAGTTCGTCGAGAACGGCCGGGTAATCAGCCGGGTCACAAACCGCCGCAACGGAATGGAAATTCTTGGCGGCCGAGCGCAGCATCGACGGGCCACCGATATCGATGTTCTCGATTGCGATTTCTAGGCCTTGTTTCGTGCTACGTGTGATATTTTTGGTGGCTTCTTCGAAGGGGTAAAGATTCACCACCACGAGGTCAATGGGCTCAAGCCCATGTGTACGCGCTTCTGTCTCGTGGCTTTTTTTATCGCGCCGGTAAAGCAAGCCGCCGTGGATTTTCGGGTGAAGGGTTTTGACACGGCCCTCGAGAATTTCGGGGAATCCCGTTACTTTTTCGACCGGAATGGCAGGGATGCCGGCTTCTTTTAAAACTTTGAGGGTACCGCCAGTTGAAATGATCTCGATACCAAGCCGGTGAAGGGCTTTGGCGAAGGGAATTAACCCGGTTTTGTCCGAGACGCTGACAAGCGCCCGGTGGATTTTCGAGGCGGACATTCTTTTAAGATTTTCTGTTTAAAGTGGCGGTGCAGTTTCAATGTTTCGGGGCCGGGGATCTTTTGCCCGATTTTTCTGCCGTCCAGTTTGCGGACCGGCAAAATTTCCCACGAGGTGTTGGTGAGGAAGGCCTCTTCTGCATTGAAGATGTCGTGCCGCGTCAGAGGGACTTATCGCACGCCCAAACCTATTTCATGAGCACATTTTATCACAAAGCGCCGGGTCACACCATTCAAGATTCCCTGCGCCGGAGGGGTCAAAAGAAGCGGACGGGCGTCCCGTTGCACGATGAAAATGTTCCCGATGCGGACTTCCGTTACATAACCGTTTTGGTCGAGGAAAACCCATTCATAGACCTCGCTGGAGGAAGGCTCGAAAGATGCAAACAGCGGATTTTGGTAAGCGCTGGTCTTCGCTTCCGGCGGCGAGGCATTTGAAAGCGACCTTTTCACGGGCGATGTGCGTAGCGTAACCCCTTTTTGATAAACCGTTTTGGGATGTTGTTTTTCTCCGACCATGACAAAAATCTGCCGGTTCCAAAGGCTCAGGCGGAGGAACAAATCTCGGACCGGCCGGTGTTCTTTCATGTAGGCCGTCACGGCCGATTTCAATTCTCGGCGCAGGATTTCTTTCCCCGGCAGGTCGGTGACTCCCGCTGTCTTCGCCGATTCAAAAAGCCGCTCAAGATGTTCCGCTTCGCGGAAAATGCGGCCGTTGTAAGTCCGCATCGTTTCAAAAAGACCGAGGCCGAAGGGCAGAGAAACGCTAAGCGTCATCGTCTCTCTCCGCTGGCCTCGGCAAGGGCTTGCGCCAGGGCCTCGCCTTTGGCGAGCGTTTCTTCAAATTCACGGGCCGGGTCGGAATCATAAACAATGCCCGCTCCCACCTGAAGATGCCCCTTTCCCTTCTGAAGGACAAGTGTCCGAATCGCAATGTTCAGGTCCATGTCCCCACTGAAATCCATATACCCAAGAGAACCGGTATAAATCCCGCGGCGGACGGGCTCAAGTTCATCGATGATTTCCATACAACGAATCTTCGGGCAGCCGGTGATGGTCCCGCCGGGAAACATGGCAGAGAGAACGTCCCAGGCGTCTTTGCCTTTGGCGAGGCGTCCCACCACTTTGGAAACCAGATGAAGGACGTGGGAATATTTTTCGATCTTCATGAACTCCCGGACTTTTACGGAATGGTAATCACAGACACGGCCCAGGTCATTGCGCTCAAGATCCACCAGCATCAAATGTTCCGCCCGTTCTTTTTCGTTGGAATGAAGTTCGCGCATCAAATCATTTTCGGAACGGAGTCCAAAGCGGCGGGGGCGCGTGCCGGCAATGGGCCGCGTCTCGCAATAGGAACCGCGTTTGGTGACAAGACGTTCCGGCGAACTGCTGATGATCTCAAGGTCCCCTTTTTTCAGGAAGGAGGCGAACGGTGAAGGATTAATTTGGCGCAGCCGCTCGTAGAGATCAAGCGTCGATCCTCCGAATTCGAAGAAGAAACGCTGTGAGAGGTTGGCCTGATAAATATCTCCGGCTTCAATATAACGCTTCGCGCGGCCCACCATTTTCTCGAAAACCTGCCTTGTGGTCTCGGGCCGGAACTCCCCCAACCGGAACGTTTCACCGTTCTGCACACCTCGGAGGTGTGGAGCGGTATCCTCAAAATAGGATTTCAAATGCTCCAGGTCCTGTTTTGAATGCGCGGCCAATAAATAAATTTTTCGGGCGTGATCGTAGATGACGAGCTTTCGGTAAAAGCCAAGGTAGGCCTTCGGGACGCCACTGTCCGGTTTTTTCCGCAATTTTATTTTTTCAAGAAGCGTTAAAAACTCGTAACTAAAAAACCCGACTGCACCTCCGGTAAAAAAAGGAAATACCTTTTGATCCTTTCCGTACTTTTTGAAAAGACGGCGAAGCACGGCAAAACAATCCGCGGCCGGCGCTTTGAAATTTTCTTCTCCGGAAACGCTCACGGTGCCGGCGTCCAGTGTCCATTCCAAGAACGGGTCCGCGCCAAGATAAGAAAAACGCTGGTCGGGGGGATGATAATGAATGCTGTCCAAGAAAAAACATGCGCGCGAGACGCGATGCATGGCTTGGAAAACCTGCCAGGGGGATTGCGGCGAACGGTACTTTGTGAGTCTAGGAAGCAGGCGTCGCGCGGTCTTGGGTGCTTTTAAGGTAATGGAGGAATTCACTGTCTGTGGTCAAAATTAGGCGGGCGCCCTTCAGCGTCGTGGGATAACGTTCAAGCGTTGCCATAAAAGAATAAAAACTGGGATCTTTGGAATAGGCCTCTCCATACACCTGAGTGGCCTCGGCGTCCGCCTTCCCCTTGATTTTTTGTGCGTCGCGATAAGCCTCAGAGGTGATGCGCTTGAGTTCCTTTTCTTTCTGGCCTTCAATCTCCGCCCGAATACCTTGGCCTTCGGAACGAAGCGATTCCGCCGCACGTTTACGCTCGGAAATCATCCGCTCAAAAACTTTTTGCTGGACGGATTGGATGTAGTTGATGCGTTTGATCCGAAGATCGATAAGTTCGATGCCGTAATCGGCAACGACGGCGCGGGCCGCCTCAAGGATTTGACGCGTCAGAGTGTCGCGTCCGACCTCGATTTTTTCGTACACATCTTCTCCGCTGATGTCTTCCTGCTGTGCCTTCACATCCAAAATCCGGTTCGTGCTTCGGACCACATCTACAAGGTTGTGGCGCGTAATAAAATTGCGCGTAATGCCGTCAAAGATATCATCCAGGCGTGACTGGGCATTGGTCTCGGTGCGCATGGTCTGTAGAAATTTTAACGGATTGGCGATCCGCCAGCGGCCGGTCGTGTCGACCCAAATAAACTTTTTATCCCGTGTCGGGACCTCAGAAGGATAACCGTCCCATTCGAGAATGCGGCGGTCAAAATAATGGGTCTCCTGCATGAACGGCGTCTTCCAGTGGAGGCCCGCATCTTGGATCGCATTGCCGACCGGCTCACCAAATTGAGTGAGGACCACGGTCTCGGTTTGATCGACGACAAAAGCGCTGTTTAAAACAAGAATGCCGGCAATCGAAGCCACAATCAAAAAAACAGCAAGGCTGACCCTCATTCTTCGTGCCCTCCGTTGGCATGGCTGAGATTAAGGAGCGGCACAATGCCCTTTTGCGCATCGTCCAAGATGACTTTTTCCGAAAGTTCAGGCAAGAGCTGCTGTGTCATCTCAAGATAAAGCCTTTTTTTGGTGACTTCAGGAGAAAATTTATACGCCGCCCAGGTCAGCTCGAAACGTTCGGCATCCCCCTGCGCCCGGTTGATCCGGTCAAGCGCATACCCCTCGGCGGAACGGATCTGCTGTTCGGCCTGCCCCTTGGCCTTGGGAATCACACGGTTGTACTCCTCCCACGCCTGGTTGATGAGTTTCTCTTTTTCCTGGCGGGCCTCGTTGACCTCATTAAAGGAAGGTTTCACTTCGTCGGGAGGATTCACATCCTGTAAAATGACATTCCGGATCGCGATACCGGCCTCGTAGCTGTCGAGGACCTCTTGAAGTTTCTTTTCAACCTCGGTTTGGATTTGTTCGCGGCCGGCCGTGAGAACTTCATTGATCGTATGGTCACCGATCACAAGCCGCATCACTGCCTCGGACATGTTGCGAATCGTCTCGCCCGGGTCGCGCACACGGAAGGCAAACTGCACCGGGTCCTTGACCGTAAATTGGACAATCCATTCCACAACTGCCATGTTCAAATCACCGGTCAACATGAGCGACTCTTCCGCGAAAGGATCGGTCTCGTCGACGGCCATTTGCCGGCCCATCCTCATCGTGCCTTGAGAGGGAACGAGCTGTCGTCCTTCAAAAATCGTACGGATACCGGCCCTTACAGTGCGAAAACCAAATTCATATTTGAAAACGTGGGTGACCTTGACTTTTTGGACCGTCTCCATACCATACGGCCATTTCATCTGTAAGCCGGGACTCGTGGTCCGAATGTACTTTCCAAAGCGCTGCACAACGCCGACTTCGTCGGGACCGACCTGATAAAAAAGCGAGCCTGCCATTCCGAGGACGAGCAGGAGGATGGCCGCGGGAAAAATCAAAGGGCCGAAATTGAAAGGAGGGATTTTTGGCAGGCCCTCATTGGGATATTTGATTTCCATATCGATTAAGCCGTGTGGCGGTAAAAGACCAGACCGCTTGCCAATTTTGGATAAAAGTAGGTCGATTTTTGCGGCATCAGCTCCCTCACCTCGCCCATTTCACGCAGAACCTCCGGTCTTAGCGCGCGCAGCAGAAGGGAGGCGCGGACCGTTTTTTGGCGGACGGCCGAGACAGCTTCCTCACTTGATTGCGTAAAACGCAAATAATTTTCCCATTCGGGTTCCGCGAGCTGCCACAACGAAGCCAGGATCAAATGACCCAGGACATTCACGTCGAGATCGTACCACACGGAAGGTTTTCCGGCCGGCATTTTCGTCTTCGCCTTTGAAAGATCACCCAACGTGAGCAAAAATTGCTCCTTCTCGAAGAAAAGCCCGAACTGGGGGGACTTCCCGGCATCTTTTGTTTCAAGACGTTTGAAAATTTCCTCTTTGGATAACGGATCGATTTTGAAAAAAGGCCGCAGGGCGTCCACCAATTTAGCATCGCTTGCCTCGGGCAAACTCGTCATCAGACGATGCGTGGGCAGAAGGACAAGGCCGGGATCGTGAAATTCAACAAGCGCCATCAAAACAAAATCGGAAGGTCTTTCGTCCTCGGTCGAAAATCTTTTTCGCTCACGCAGGGCATGTTCCAGCGCCGTTTGGTAACGGTGATGACCGTCTGCAATGTAAATTTTTTTGGAACGGAAAAGTTCGCGAAGGGATTCGATCAAGTCGCGGCGGCTCACCTGCCATAACCGATGCTGGGCGCCTTCATCATCTTTAGCCTCGACTGCAGGAGACCCACGCCGGACCTCCTCATAAAGGAGGCGCGTCTTTCCCTCCGGGTCTTCATAAAGGCCGAAGACGGGCGAGAAATTCGTATGCGTTGTTTCAAGCAGCCGGGCCCGGTCGGCGCGGGGTTTGGCGAGTGTCTTTTCGTGAGGAATGATGATGTCTCGTTCAAAGGGCTCGAGTTTTATCCGTCCCAGGAGCGACATGCGTCTTTTTTCCCGTCCGTCGCGGGGATCGATAAAGACTTGTTCATAAAGGTAAAAGGAGGGTTCTTCGTCCTTCACCAGCACACCTTCACGACACCAGGTCTCGAGAAAATCGCGCGAGCGGGTATAGCGGTTATCCGATTCGTGATCCGTATTTTTTTCCTGATTGAGGATGAGACGCACGCAATTCTGCGGGGAACGGCGGTAGAGTTTTTCCTGCGCGGTGGGAGAAATCACATCATACGGAGGGGCAATGACATCATCCAGTCGAATTTTTGAAGGTTGATACCGCCAAGCTTGAAAGGGTTTGAAGTCGGCCATGGATTTTAGTTGATCGGTGAGCACGCGTGTTGCACCTCGCGGCCGATACTAGCATAAGAGTTTTTCTTTGACAAGGTACGGGAGCCCATACTAAGATTCCCTTTGTATATGTCCAACGTTCAATCTCTCCTTCAAAAAGCACGCGACCTATTGGCCCCGCAAAAATTACGTTCGCTCGCGCGGTCCTTGTTCACAAAACTCGGGGAAATCACCGGCCGCGGTTTCCTCGCAGGGCAACAGGCGGTAGAGAATATGCCCGACCTGCAAGCGAACATGCGGCTTTTGCCTAAAAAAATTCACCATTTGATCCGCTATTTTCTGATAGGCGGGATCATCGCCTTTGTTCTCTACTGGATCACAGGAGGCGCACGCTTTACCCTTCTTTTCATGGGGCCGCCCATTTATCTCGTCTTTTGGATGAAGCACACGCTTTCAGGCTTGACCGGCCCCTTGCCCTCGGGGCATTTTATTAATGATTTTATTTTTCTTCTGCCGACCACGCTTATTTATTTCGGGGCGTTTGGATTTCAAATCAAGCAACTCTGGAATGAGCGGGGGGTCATCCGAACGATCAGCTTGGTGGCTTTAATAGGCTTTCTTTTATACGTCCACTTTAAATCCCTGAGCACACTGTCAGCTTATTTTGTCCCAAACGCCTAGCGGATTCCGGCACCATCCGTTATCGGACGCTCGGGCGCAATTAAAGTAAAGCCCTCTCCCTCAGAAGCAGCCACCAGCATTCCTTGAGATTCCACTCCGCGGATCGTTGCGGGCTCTAGATTATTCACAATCACAATCTTTTTTCCCTTAAGTTCATCCTCGCCGTAATGCTTCCGGATGCCGGCCACGACGGTTTTGTGCGTATCTCCCACTTTAATTCCGAGGACATAGAGCCGGTCCGCATTGGGATGGGAAATGACAGTTTCAATGACTCCAATCTTCAATTCCACCTTCTTAAAGTCTTCCAACGAAATCATTTTTGTCTCCTCTCGCATGGGTTAGAGCTAAAGGCCGGATTGTAACATACGTTGCCTTCACAAGATGCCGTGAAATGACTGGTGAATGCTCAAGGATTTAAAGATTATCGGACTTAACCATCTTAAGCTCTTTTATAATAATGGGTTAAGACTGACAATTTTAGCTTGATTGGCTCTCTTTGCGTGCTATAATGCCTCCGCTTTGCCCCATCTGGGCAGTTCTTCTTCGCATTAAAAATTCCAAAACGGAGGATTTTTAGAACATGGGAAAAATCAAAGTTGCCATTGCGGGCGTTGGTAATTGTGCCGCCTCACTCGTCCAAGGAATCGAGCATTACCGCGCCAACACGAATGGCAAAAAGAACGAAGAGCATTTAGGTCTCATGAATTATGACCTTGGCGGTTACTTCCCCGAGGACATTGAAATTGTCGCCGCATTCGACATTGATGACCGCAAAGTCGGCGAACGTCTTGATGTCGCCTTAAATGCAAAACCCAATTGCGTCCTCCCCCTTTTCACGGATATCCCCAAGAGCAAGGTAAAAGTCCAGATGGGTCCCGTGCTGGATGGTGTCTCCGACCACATGAAAGCCTACCCTGCGGACCGGACCTTTATCGTCGCCAACAAGAAACCCGTCAATGTTGAAAAAGTTCTCAAGGATTCGGGCGCCGAGATGCTTCTTAATTATCTTCCCGTCGGTTCCCAGCAAGGGACCGAATTCTATGCCGAGGCCTGTCTTCATACCGGTGTTAGTTTCATCAATTGCATGCCGGTCTTCATAGTATCCAATCCGCAATGGGCGAAACGTTTTGAGGAAAAACGGATCCCGGTCATCGGCGATGACATCAAGGCGCAGATCGGCGCCACGATCGTCCATCGGACGCTTGCAAAACTTTTCAACGATCGCGGCGTCACTATTGACCGCACTTATCAATTGAACACGGGCGGCAACACCGACTTCCTCAACATGCTGAACCGTACCCGGCTTGAATCTAAAAAAATCTCAAAGACCGCGGCCGTTCAGAGCCAATTGACGGTTCCTCTTGAAGCCGACAATATTCACATCGGCCCCTCCGATTATGTTCCCTGGCAGAATGACAACAAGGTTTGTTTCCTTCGCATGGAAGGCCGGGGATTTGCCGGCTTCCCCATGAATCTGGAGCTTCGCCTTTCCGTGGAAGATTCTCCCAATAGCGCCGGCTGCGGCATCGATGCCATCCGTTGCTGCCGGATTGCCCGCGACCGCAAAATCGGTGGACCGCTCATCTCCATCTCTGCTTATACGATGAAGCATCCACCCAAACAGATTCCGGATACCGAAGCGCGCGAGCTTGTCAAAAAGTTCATCCAAGGCACCTGTCCCCGCTAACCCGACAAAATCGTTTAAATGCTGCGGAAAATTGTCTATCCTAAGGTTGAAGCCCTCCTAACACGAACGGCCGGCCTTCTTCATAAACGCGGCTTCTCCCCCAACCAACTTACGCTTACAGGCCTGGCCCTCAACTTTCTCGCCGGCTGGGTTTATGCCAGCGGCCATCTCTTTCTCGGCGCCCTTGTCGTGCTGGTTGCCGCCCTGGGCGACCTGTTAGACGGCCCCTTGGCGCGAATGAGCGGTCGCGTAACCAAGTTCGGTGGTTTTCTTGATTCTACGGTCGACCGCTATTCAGATTTTTTTCTCTTTGGCGGCCTCGCCATCCACTTTGCCGAACAAGGAGAGGTGGGATGGCTCGTGATGACGCTTGGAATCATCATGGGTTCGTTTGTAACCAGTTACGCCAAGGCGCGGGCTGAAAATTTGATCCCGGCCTGCAACGTCGGTTTTCTTGAACGTGCCGAACG
>ORMF011509382.1_pt1 | contig 15777 bp, 14 predicted proteins | sample 1779871 | NCBI WGS metagenome assembly ORMF01 (sample SAMEA104232316, study PRJEB22302) | groundwater metagenome | biome: forest; feature: aquifer; material: groundwater | place: USA | collected 2011-08-07 | depth 5.4 m
CGATACGTTCTCGGAGGGGTTTGTCGAGATTCTCGCGGCCGAGCAGACCCCTGACAGCCCACACTGGTTCCAGGGGACGGCCGATGCCGTGCGCCAGGCCGCCCGCCACTTCGCGCAGCACCAGGCGAAGTACTACCTCATTCTGGCGGGTGACCATCTCTATCGGATGGATTACACCGAGCTGATCGGCGCACACGTGAATCAGCACGCCGACATCACGATCGCCGCCCAGCCGGTCGATCCAGCAACCGCCACGCAGATGGGTATCTTCCGCTTCGACCGCGACGGCAACATTGTCGCCTTCGAAGAAAAGCCGAACCGGGATCGAGTCCAGGAGATCGGGCGCAGCATCCCGCCCGGCTCCAGCTTCGGGCGCCATACGGATGAGCGGCCCTTCATGGCCTCGATGGGCATCTATGTCTTCTCGCGAGACATCCTGCTCGACATGCTCGACCGCGAATCCGGACTCGACTTCGGGCGCGAGCTGATACCAGGGGCGCTCGCCAAATACAAGGTCAAGCCGTATCTCCATCGCGGGTACTGGGCGGATGTCGGCACGATCGAATCGTTTTACGAGGCAAACGTCATGCTCGGACGCGTGGCGGCACCGTTCCGTTTCTGGGATCCGTCGCGACCGATCTACACGCATCTGCGCTACCTGCCCGGCTCCCGTTTGACGGATTGTCATGTGCGTGATTCGATCGTGACCGACGGGTGTTTCCTCGATCGCTGCGACATCAAGGAGACCGTCGTCGGCATTCGCACGCACATCGAGGCGGGCGCCAAAGTGTCGCGCTCTGTACTTCTCGGCGCGGATTTCTACGAGGACAGCGCAGCGCCCGACGGCGTGCCGCGGCTTGGCATCGGCCGCGACGTGGTCCTGGATCGCACGATCATCGACAAGAACGCGCGGATCGGCAATGGAGCACGGCTCGTGAACGAGCGCAACGTCGACCACGCCGACGGCGAAGGCTGGTTCATCCGCGGTGGGATTGTCATCGTGCCGAAAGGCGGCATGATCCGTCCTGGGACCGTGGTTTAGGACGAGAGATCCGATCTAAATCAACGACCGAGCGACTGATTGATTCTGTCGCGCAGACCGGCAAGCGTCGCCGGTGATCCCTCGAAGAGATCCTCGGGATACCGGCTGTCCTTGATCATGTTCCGGTAAATGGCGTCGCTCTGATAGAGGTTGAGGCCAAGCCCCGCCAGATACTGCAGGCGCAGATTGCGGTCGCGATTGAGCACGGCGCCGCTCAGCCACCCGGCCATGTCGGATTTGCGTCCCGCATACGTCCCGAAGAGATCCGTCGCGGAATAAATCGAGATCTCGCCAAGTGATTTTGCGATCGGCGCGTTGACCGCCGCGGTCAGCCGCGCCTGGATCGCGTCAACGTTGATCGGGCGCGGATTCAACTGTCCGAGCAGCACCAGATCGTAGCCAAGGCCGTTCGACGTGTTCGCGAACACGACGCCGCCGGGGAACGCTTCGAGAAACGTCGCGACTTCGCTCTTCACCGCCGCGTCGCTGCTCTCGTACAACTGCACGAACAGCGTGACGACGCCGCCCGGGTTGAGATGCGCCTTGGCCACTTCGAAAAACTCGCGCGTGTAGAGCGTGGCGGCGCCCCTGACCCACGGATCGAGCGGGTCCGACGTGATCGCGTCGAACTTCTCCTTCGTCGTCAGCAGATAGTGCCGCGCATCGTCGAGGTGCACGGTGACCTTCGGGTTTGCGACGACGTTGAAGTTGTACTCGGCAAAATACTTGGAGACCACCTGGGGCACCAATGGCTCGATCTCGGCGATCGTCTCGCTCTGCACGCGTGGGTCCACCGACACCGCACCAGCGGTGACGCCCGCGCCACACCCGATGACCAGCACCCGTCGCGGATTGTCCGGGACGAGGGTCGTGAGATGCCCCAGCATGCGCTGCAGGCGCATATCCTGCGGCTCACTCGACGCCTGAACCTTGCCTGCATTGTGGTAGTTGAGGACACCCGCCGGCGTACGCGACACGGCCACCGACGCCGTCACTCCTTCACCGGAATAGATGATCTCGTTGATACCGACCCACGTTGCCGCGTACCGGCCGTACGCCACGAGAATGCCGGGCAGCGGCGGCACCGCGCGTATCAGCAAGCCGGCAACTGCGCCGACGACGATCATGGCCGCAATCGGGGGCAAGACTCGGGCGACGGATCGACTCACGACCGTGAGTCGATCCGTCACCCGAGTCTGACCCCTTGATGAGCATCAGCAACCCGGAAAGGGCCGAAACTCCAATCAGCACCTGCTGAGCGACCTGGCTGCCGACTGCCGCCACCAGCACGAGGCTGGTTGCAAGCGCCCCGACGATGGCGCCGACGGTATTGGCGGCGTAGACACCGCCGACAAGACGGGCCGTGTCCTGTCCTTTCCGTGCCGCGGCGCCGATGGCCAACGGAAAACTCGCACCCCACAGCGTCGCGGCGGGCAGCATCACCCACAACGCACGAAGCAGATCGAGATCGAACTGGAAGACCGGGTTCTTCCCGATCGAGGGATTGATCGGCCAGTACGGCAGCGACGCGCCGGTGGCGTGCGCGGCCCACGCAATCGCCGCGCAGAGCAGCAACTGACACACGCCGAGCGCCGCGCGCGAGTGCGGGAAGCGTTTCGCCAGACTCGAGCCCATCGAGCTGCCTATGCCAAGCCCCATCAGGAACACGGCAAGAATCAGCGAGAAGGTGTACGTCGTGGCGCCGAACAGCAGCGACAGCTGCCGGGTCCAGATCACCTCCGCACCAAGCGCGGTCATTCCTGACAACGCTATCGCCACATACACGAGGCTCACGCCGGACTCGCGTCGAGCGGGCATAACGGCGGGCGCGGGGTGATGTCCCATGGCGCGCGCCACTGCCAGTGCGATCACGGCCACGAGCACGTTCAGCGCCACCGCGACCATCGTCGCGGTTGGCATGTCATAGAGCCTCAGCAGGTAAAAGCCCGCGAGCAGGCTTCCAGCGACGGCTCCCGCGAGGTTGCCGCCGTAGAAGTAGCCGAGCCACGATACGCCGTTGGGCGTCGCTTCGACACCGCGCGCGACGACCGGAAGGGTGGCTCCCATCAACAGCGTCGGTGGCAGCAGGCAGATGCTGGCGACGAGCGCCCGGAGAATGAGGCTCGCGGGTCCTGTGCCGGCCCATTCGGTATAGAGACCACCGATCACCGGAACGCCATACAGGACGACCACGCCGAAGAAACCGATGCCGAGCTCGAGGAACGCATAGACGCGCAGCGGATGGTGCCGTGCGCCGACGTATCGCGGCAGCAGCAGACTGCCCAGACACATGCCGCCCATGTAGATCCCGAGCAACACGCCGAGCGACACGGCCGATGAGCCGATCGAGAGCTGAAGCAGCTGGAACCAGACGACTTCGTAAATGAGCGCGGCGCAACCCGATCCGACGAAGAGAAGGAGGAGGACCGGCAGCCAGCGCGCCCTGTTTTCCGGATCGATTTCCAGATTGACGTCCTTATCGGCTTCGTGATCGGCCGCGGGCGCCGGGAACTGTTCCAGGAAAGTCATGTGACGCGGGATACTATCATCGGTACTGCTCTGTTTACCGTCGACGCGGCGATACCAGTGCCGTGTGATACGCCGCACTAGCGGCCCACCTTTCGCACCCTTCGCACCTTTCGCACGCTTCGCACCCTTCGAACCCGTGCCCCCGTCGCACGTGTAACCCACATTTAACGCCCTCGTCACTGCACGGAAACGCCCATTCACTACGGTGAACAGGTGGCACCGATGAAAACAGGGCGGACGCGGGTTCTTGTCGTCGAAGACGAACGGGACATTGCCGGACTCATCAAACACGCGCTCGAACGGGAGACCGCCATGGAAGTCGAGATTGCCAGCAGCGGCGATGCCGCGCTCAGGAGCGTTACCGAGACGCCGCCTGACCTGGTGATCCTCGATCTGAACCTTCCAATCCTCAGTGGCATCGAAGTCTGCCGGATCATCCGCGGACGGCCCGAGACGGCGAAGGTGCCGATCATCATGCTGACGGCCCGCTCGACTGAAAGCGATCGGATCGCCGGGCTCGACGTGGGCGCCGACGACTACATCACCAAACCCTTCAGCCTTCGCGAGCTTGCCGCGCGCGTGCGGGCCGTGCTGCGTCGCCAGTCCAACGGCGACCACGACTCAGCCACGCCGGTCTATCGCGGGAAACACATCGTTGCCGACTTCGAGGCGGTCGCTATCGCAGTGGACGGCGAGCCGATCCGGCTGACGCGTCGCGAGTTCGAGCTGCTTCGCTATCTCGTAGCCAATCGCAATCGCGTGTTGTCGAGGGATCGGCTTCTCGAGCGTGTGTGGGGTTACGATCAGGCGATCGAAACGCGATCGGTGGACGTGCACGTCGGCCGGCTGCGCGGAAAGCTGCGCGCTGCGGGACAACAAATTGAAACCGTCGTGGGCCTGGGCTACCGCTTTGTCGAGTGATGCGAATTCAGCGTCAGCGAATTCAGCATTCGTAATTACTAGGCTTCGTTCCAGCCGCTCTCTTCGAGCATCGCCGCTTCGAGCGCGAACGACATCTTCGCACGCTCGACCCGGTGCCAGTCATGGTAGCGGACCCACCGAATCACGCGGCTGTCATGCTCGTCGCGGACTTCCCACCCCGATTCGCCCGCTGAACTGATTGTGAATTTGCGCGTGTGCGCAGCTTTTTGAAGGAGTCGTGTGTACATACCGGAACTGAGATCTGTACTCGAGTCGATCCCCTCTGAGATGTAAAGCTTATGTAAACACCGCGTGGTCGTGGGCGACTGACCTAATTCGCGGGCACCCTAATTCGCAGCGCCCGGGGCCGAGCGTGCGCTCGCAGGCTCAAAGTCCCCGCGATCGGCTCGCCATCCAGGTGATACAGAACGGGATGCGGCGATGTGATCTCGACTGACTCGACTGCCTCCATCGTGATTCCCCTAACACTTCCTGCGCGCCCCATGAAGATCAGCGGCAGCTCGAGGCACGCGCGGAACGCGGAGCGATGGCCGACGATCACGACGTCCAGCCGCCCGTCGTCGAGCCGCGCGTCGGGTGCGATGATCGCCCCGTTCCCGTACTGCCGGCCGTTGGCGATGGCCACGAGGAGAACCGGCTTCGTGATCGATGACGACGGTGTCGTCACCGTCAGTCGATCGGGCACGTATCCCCTCATTTCTCCGATCGTGAGCTCCAAATAGCGGTAGAAGCCGCGCCGCTCGAGACCGTCTACAGCAAAGCGATGCGCGACGCGTGCGTCGAGCCCGATGCCGGCGATGTTGAAGAACAAGCGCCCGCCGATCTCTCCGGCATCAATGACCATCTCGCGACCCCGGCACGCCACATCGAACGCGGCGGCAGGATCGAACGGAATCTTCAGCTCCCGTGCGAGGCCGTTGCCGGACCCGCTAGGCACCATCGCGATCGCCGTGTCCGTAAACGCCAGTGCGCTCGCCACCTCGTTCATCGTCCCGTCGCCGCCCCATGCGACAACCGTCGCGACGCCATGGGACATCGCCGCCTGGGCCAGGTCCCGCGCGTGGCCGGGCCGTTCCGTCAGGAACACCATCGATGGATCGCCTCCGCGCGAGGCGATCACGTCGGCGGCGTACGCCGCGCGTGCTCGGCCAATATCAATACGGCCACCGGTTCCCGAGATTGGATTGATGATGACGGCGATACGATCGGCCGCGGAGGTCACAAAGATCACAAAAGTTTCTTGCTTTGAGGTCTTTGTGACCTTTGTGGCCAAAACGTCTTTGTGGCTACCGCGGCAGGCGGCGCAGCACCTTCGGGGGTAGAAACCACACCAGCTCGCCGGGCCGGCGCGAGGTGAGGCCCTGGACGGCGATGTGGCAGATGCCGCCCTTTTTGAACAGCAGCGCGCGGGGGGAACCGAGCAAATGCGCCGCGAGTTCGCCGAGATCGGGCTCGTGGCCGACGAGCGCGATGCGCCGGCGCTTGGCGCAGCGGCTGAGCTCGCTCATTACCACGCGAGGCGAATGGCCAGGCGCCAGCTCCTGCAACGTTTTCACCGCCGCTTTATTCGCGAGACCGTGCGCCAGGAGGGTCGCCGTCTGTGTCGCACGTACGAGCGGACTTGTGAAGATCTCGTCGATCTCGACATCGAGCCAGGCCAGTCCTTTGACGACCTCCTTGAACCGCACGGTGCCTGTCTCGGTCAGCGGGCGCTTGGCGTCGTCGGGCCACTCCTCACCGCGTTCCGCGGCAATCGCATGGCGAACCAGATACAGGTCACACGGCTCCATACGCGCTATGCCGCCGACGTCCGCGTATGTTCGCCCTGCTCTCCACGCGCGGTAAGGCGGTTGCACAGGAACAGCAGATCTTTGCGCGAAGCCATGTAATGACCGTGCAGCTGGCGGCATTCGTTCTCGAGACGCCGAACGAGGCGATCGAGGTAGGCGGAGACCTTGAGCGTAGATGCGCCAGGCGAGCTCTGTATGTGGCGTGTCCGCGCGATCAGCACCTCGAGGTCGTGCATGCGGCCGAGAAGATTCTGGGCGTTCTTCAGCGTGCGGAGACGCGCCGTCGCGCGGGAGGCCGTGAAGCTTTGTTCGAGCTCCAGTGTGTACCGCAATTTCTTCACCGCGATCCGGACATCGTGAAGGCGATCGGGAAGATACAGCCCCGCGGCGCTTTCGATCGCGAGCGCGAGCCGCCCCGCACGCTGTCGCGCGCGGTCCCGCGCCTTCGCGGCGCGCTTCGGATCGCGCACCCGATGGGAAGTCTTTCCCTCGTGTTTGCGTGCTGCCGACAGCGCACGCTTGCGCAACCTTCCCAGATCGAAGTCTTCGAGCAGCCGCTGCAAATCCGCCTGCAGCTGCCGGCGTTCCTCTCCAATCGCGGTGCGCAGCCGCTGGATTGCCGCTCGCGGCACGTCCCCGCTGTCCTCGAATTCATCGAGGATCAGGAGCGCCACGTCCAGCTCGCGGACCGGGCCGAGCGCCTGCGTCAGCTTGCGGACCGAACGGGCAAGTTTTTCTGCCGTCCGCCCGGGCACGACAAGCGGCAGCGCGGCGCGAAGGCGCCGCGTCGCCACACGTGCCTGGTGAAGCGAGGTGACATCGCCCTTGGTGGCAGCCGGCAAAGCCCGCCCGAGGGCGGTGACTCGCTGACGGATGAGGTATTCGGTGGCCGTGGTACGCATAATTGACTGCGGCGACGCAGTCCATTTCACTATAGCTCGCCGGAGTAACGGACCTCCATGCGCATTGCAGCCATCGACATCGGTACCAACTCGGTCCACATGATCGTGGTCCTCGTACGCCCTGACCTCTCGTTCGAGGTCGTGGATCGTGAAAAAGCGATGGTCCGCCTCGGCGCGGGGGGCCTCGACGGCCGCGCATTGACATCAGAAGCCATGACCGCCGCCTTGCAGGCCCTCTCCAAGTTCAAACGGCTCGCAGAGTCGCACCGCGTGGATGAGATTCTCGCAGCCGCGACGAGCGCGACACGGGAGGCGCGCAACGGCGGCGAGTTCCTCGCGCGCGTGGAGCGCGAGACAGGCATCCGGCCACGCGTCATCTCGGGCGCCGAAGAAGCGCGGATGATCCACCAGGCCGCTGTGTACGGCGTCGATGTGGGCGGCGGCCGCGCGGTTGTCATCGACATCGGCGGAGGCAGCGTCGAGATCACGCTGGGTACCGCGACGACGATCCAGCTCGCGCGCAGCTTCAAGATCGGCGCAATCCGCCTGACCGAGCAATTCGTGCGCACCGACCCACTCTCGGAACGCGACGAACGGAGGCTCGTCAAGCACGTGCTTGGCGAGATCGATCGGTATTGCGAGCAGATCGTGGCGGTCGGCTTCGATCGCGTCATCGGCACATCGGGAACGATCCTCAGCGTCGGCGCGGTCGCGGCGACGGCGGCGCGCGGCACGCCGCCTTCGGAGCTCCGCAACCTTCATGTGTCCGCCAAACAGATCCGGCGGGTGCGCAAGGACGTCGTGGCGCTGGACCTCGAACACCGGCTCGAGATCCCCGGGCTGGACCCGAGACGTGCCGACCTGATCGTCGGGGGCGCCGTGCTGCTCGACACAATCATCCGGCGACTCGGCGCTGAAGAACTGACGCTGTGCGATCTCGCCCTCCGCGAAGGTCTGGTGCTCGATTACATCCGGCGGAACCGCCGGCAGATCGCTCAGATCGACAGCATCCCAGACGTGCGTCGCCGCAGCACGCTGGAGCTCGCGGAACGCTGCAACTACTACGCAGAGCACGCGCAGCAGGTCGTTCGATTGGCGCTGGCGTTGTTCGACCAGACGCGGGCCATCCACGGACTCACCGATCGCGAACGCGAGTGGCTGGAATATGCGGCGCTGATGCATGACCTCGGCGGGCACATCAGCTATTCGGCCCATCACAAGCATTCGTATTACCTGATCAAGAACGGCGACCTGCGAGGTTTTCATCCCGACGAGATCGAAGTGATGGCCCTGGTCGCCCGATATCACCGGCGAGGAACCCCGAGGCGTTCGCACGATGAATATGCACAACTCGCGTCGCCACTGAGACGCACGGTGCGGATCCTTTCGTCGATCCTCCGCGTAGCGGAAAGCCTTGATCGCAGTCACGCTCAACCCATTTCCGGCCTCGAGGTGAACGACCGGGGTGCCGACATCGTGTTGACCCTGCATTCAACAGGCGACGCCGAGCTCGAAGTCTGGGCGACCAGCCGTCATCTGGAGCCATTCGAAGAGCTCGTCGGCAAACCCGTCCGCCTCGAGACGGCCCCGGCCGTCACGGCAGTGGCGCGCGCGAAAACCGGACGCAGACTTCGTCCGGCGTCCGCGGCGTCAGCAGCGTCGCGTTAACCCACGGATTTGGCGGTTAGTGTTCGCCACACCTTGGTCCTGCTACCCAGCGGCAACCCCATCGAGCACCGCTCGGTAGAGGGCGAGGGCGTCCTGGTGCCGCCGGCGACGGCAACCTGACGGAGGAACAACTCGACGGCATGCCGTGCGCCTTGCAAGACCCGACGCCCCAGGAGGGAACAAGTGGCGATGGCCCGACGAGTGGACGTTGGGGAGCGAGCGTGGGCCGCCAGCGAAGCGCCGATGCGCGCGCTGGCGGTCTCGTGCGAAGGACTAAACGTTCGTCTGGTTTTGCTTCTTGCGCCGTCGCATCGCGACGAGGAGTCCGAGTCCCCCCGTTCCGAAGAGGAGGAGCGAGGTCGGTTCGGGGACCGTCTGCGCCACGACGAAATCCAAGCCGTATGTGTTCTGATTTGTTCCCGTGCCGGCTTTGACGCTGTAAGTTCCCGGTCCGAGCGTCGTGGCAGGACCAGTGAGATCGAGGACGTCTGTGCCGATCCCGCCGACGTTGAACCCACCTACGTTAAACCCGCCCCCGGGGCTGAAGCTCACGTTACCGCCATTGCCAGTAAACGCGGCAATCAGAATGTCGTCGAGCTGCGTGCCGGCAGCGATCGTGAACTGGAACCAATCGTCGTCGTCGCCACCCGGGAGAGTACCGAGGATGCTACTGATTCCAAGGCCGAGAGTCCCGAGGTTCAGTCCCGGCAGAGCGCCCGAAGCGTCACCACTGATGCTCTCGTCGTAAATCACCGATGCCGCGGCCGGTGTTGTCACGCCGACTGCCAATAGGCCGGCGACACTCAAAGGCAAGAGCAATCCGAATCTCAGAGGTTTCATTTGGGCTCCTTAACTTAACTAAGGCGTACGATTCGTGAATCTACTTGCCAGAAGACAAAAGGCGTCGTCAGCGCCGCCAATTCCGCGATGGCTCTCAGAATTTGACCGTGATTTCTCGAAACTGCCGGGAGCCGAACTGCGGCCTAGCAAGGCGGAGGCCAGTAAAATAATCCGGGGCGCAGGTCCCTCGATCCCATGCCTGACTTCGGGGGGAACAACGACAGCATCGCGTGCACGGGTAGCTAACCAGTAGCCAACGGACGAGACGAAACGAAGGAAAGCGAGACGGCATGGAGGCCCCCCGAATCTGCCGAGTTCCCTAACGAAACGCGACAGCACCGCACGACGCGCTACCAGCCAAAACGAAATCTGGTAACACGGATTTAACAACCCAGAAACGGTTGCGAAATTCCCATCCGGTACGTTTACGGGTCTATGCAGACGTCGTCGCTTCGTCACATTGCCCTCGGGGTCGCCACCGTTGTCCTGACGGCCTGTGGCGGAGGCTCACAGCAGCAGCCCGCAACGACGCAGAACGCGTCTGAGAACATTCAAATCAATGGCGCGGGCGCCACGTTTCCGTATCCGATCTATTCGAAATGGTTTGCCGAGTACAACACGCTCCACCCGAACGTCCGGATCAACTACCAATCGATCGGGTCTGGCGGCGGCATCCGGCAGCTCCTGAACCAGACGGTGTCCTTCGGCGCGACCGACGGTCCGATGACCGACGAGCAGTTGACGTCAGCGCCGGGACCAATTCTCCATCTGCCGACCGTGTTGGGGGCGGTTGTCCCCGTGTACAACGTGCCCGGCGTGGACGCGGAGCTGAAATTCACGGGAGCCCTGCTGGCGGACATGTACCTCGGCAAGGTGAAGAAGTGGAACGACGAGGCCATTGCGAAGGTCAATCCAGGCGTGAAGTTGCCCGCCACCGACGTCACCATCGTGCATCGCTCGGATGGTTCTGGAACCACTTACATCTTCATGGACTACCTGTCCAAACTCTCTCCCGAATTCAAGACAAAAGTGGGCGTGAACACCTCGGTGAACTGGCCGGTCGGTGTCGGCGGCAAGGGTAACGAGGGTGTGTCCGGACTTGTGTCGCAGACGCCGGGATCGATGGGCTACGTCGAGTTGATTTACGCGCTGCAAACCAAGATTCCCTACGGCGCCGTGCAAAATGCCGCCGGCGAATTCATGAAGGCGTCGGTCGACTCGGTGACGAAAGCGGCGGCGGCCGCCGCGGCGAACATGCCCGCCGATTTCCGCGTGTCCATCACCAACGCGGAGGGCGCCGGCAGCTATCCAATTTCGTCGTTCACCTGGGTCCTGCTGTACGAGAATCCGACCGACAAGGCTGCTACGAAGGTCATGGTCGATTTCATGCGTTGGGCGCTCACCGACGGCGAGAAATACGCCGCCGATCTCGGGTACGCGCCGCTGCCCGACAGCGTCGTGAAACTCGAAGAGGCGGCTCTGCAGAAGATCAAGGTCTCGTAGGCAGGTCGATGCGTTCGCGCGACCTGGGATTCCGCCTCAGCATCGGCGCCTTTGCTGCGGCGCTGCTGCTCATTGTCACCGCCATCGGGTTCGAGCTGGCCAGACAGTCGTGGCTGTCGATCCAGCGGTTCGGCTTCGAATTCTGGCGCACCAGCACGTGGGACCCGGTGGCAGGAGAGTTCGGTGCGCTGCCGTTCATCTGGGGAACGCTGTATTCGTCGATCCTCGCGCTGGTGATCGCCACCCCCGTTGCGCTCGGGATCGCCGTCTTCGTCTCCGAGCTCTGCCCGCCAGTGCTGCGATCTCCCCTCATTTTCCTCACGGAGTTGCTGGCGGCCATCCCGTCCATCGTGTACGGGTTGTGGGGCATCTTCGTCCTCGTTCCATTCGTCCGCCTGCTCGAAACGTGGACGCCCGAGTCCATGCGCGCCCTCCCGCTCTTTTCGGGACCGCCGCTCGGCGTCGGCATGCTCGCCGCTGGTCTCGTTCTCGCGGTCATGGTCGTCCCCTTCACGTCCTCCGTGGCACGCGAGGTGTTGAAGACGGTGCCGATGACACAGCGCGAGGCGGCCTACGCGCTTGGCGCCACGCGCTTCGAAGCGATTCGCGCGGCCATGTTCTACGCCCGCACCGGGATCATCGGCGCCATCATGCTCGGCTTCGGCCGCGCCCTCGGTGAGACAATGGCGGTCACGATGGTGATCGGGAACAACCCGCAGGTCGCGTTGTCGCTGTTTGCCCCGCAGTACACGATGTCGGCGGTGATCGCCAACGAGTTTACCGAAGCTGCCGAGGCGTTGTACCTGTCCGCGCTGGTCGAGATCGGCTTCGTCCTCTTCATCATCACGCTGCTCGTCAACGGATTGTCCCGCGGACTGATCTGGACGATGGCGCGGCAGGTGCCGTCGAAGGTCGCCGCATGACCCTTCGAGAAGCTCAGGGTCATCCCGAGGTGGTCGAGGGATGAATTCGCCGCGCACCGCCGCGCCGCGGAAGATTCTGTCCGCGTTGTTCGTCGCCGCCTGCGCGCTGTCGGTTGCGCTTGCGCTCGTGCCGCTGGCCTTCATCATGTTCTTTGTCGTCAGCCAGGGCATCCAGTCGCTGAATCTGGATTTCTTCCTGCACGATCCACGTCCGGTCGGCGAGCCCGGAGGCGGAATGCGCAACGCCATCGTCGGCACGCTGATGCTGACCGGCCTTGCCGCGGCGATCGCGGTGCCGATTGGCGTCGTCAGCGGGATCTACCTGTCAGAATACAGGGGCACCCGGTTCGCCTCCGCGGTGCGGTTCGCCGCAGACACGCTGAACGGCGTGCCGTCAATCGTCGTCGGCGTTTTCGCCTACGGGGTCGCCGTCCTGCCGTTCAAGCACTTCAGCATGCTCGCCGGCGGCCTGGCGCTTGGCATCATGATGATTCCGTTGATCGCGCGGACCACCGAGGAGTTGCTGCTCCTGGTGCCGAACGCGCTGCGTGAAGGGGCGCTGGCGCTCGGGGCGACACGCGCGAAGGCGGTCATGACCGTGCTGGTTCCGGCGGCGCTGCCGGGGATTATCACCGGGGTCGTGCTGGCGCTCGCCCGCGTTGCCGGCGAAACAGCGCCCCTGTTGTTCACGTCGTTCGGCAACCCTTTTTTCTCGACGTCGCTCACGCAACCTGTCTCCTCGATTACCGTCCAGGTGTTCAACTATGCGATCTCCCCATACGAGGACTGGCACCGCCAGGCGTGGGCGGGCGCCCTCGTTCTCGTGTCCATCGTACTGATCTGCTCGGTGGCCGCACGGCTTGCGACCGCTCGCGTCGCCCGAATCCGTGGTGGACATTAGTGGTATGTGGTCCCATCGTCAGGACGGGCCGCGGCGTTGTCGCGGCCCGCGCCATCGCGCTCGAAGGCTTGTTGTGAGTGGCACTCAATCAGTCCGAACGGTCCAGTAGAGGTGGAGACCATGAACCGGCCGCTCGTTGCGGTGCCCAGACCGCCCGCAACCTCGACGCCGCAGCAGCAGGAGGGGCAGCTCAAGATCGACGTCGAGCATCTGTCCTTCTACTACGGCGCAAAGCGCGCACTGGAAGACATCTCCATCGAGATCCTGCCGAACGTCGTGACGGCGTTCATTGGGCCCTCGGGGTGTGGCAAGAGCACGTTCCTGCGGACGCTCAACCGGATGAACGACATTATTCCCGGCGCCCGCGTCGAAGGACGCGTCTGCATCGACGGGGGGGACATCTACGGCCAGGGGGTCGACGTCGTTGCGCTGCGACGCAAGGTCGGGATGGTGTTTCAGAAATCGAACCCCTTCCCAAAGAGTGTGTTCGAGAACGTCGCGTACGGACTACGGATCAACAAGATGGCGTCCAGCCGCTCGGAGCTGACCGGCCGGGTGGAGGAAAGCCTGAAGCAGGCTGCCATTTGGGAAGAAGTCAAAGACCGGCTGCATGAATCGGCACTGGCGATGTCTGGTGGGCAGCAGCAGCGCTTGTGCATCGCGCGCGCGCTGGCCGTTCGGCCGGACATCCTGTTGATGGACGAGCCGGCGTCGGCGCTCGACCCCATCGCGACGCAGCGGATCGAGGAGCTGATCTACGGCCTCAAAGAGAGCTACACGATCGTGATCGTGACCCACAACATGCAGCAGGCCGCGCGCGTCTCGGACCACACGGCTTTTTTCTGGCTTGGGCGTCTGGTGGAGTACGGGCGGACTGAGAAGATTTTCACGGCACCATCCGAAAAGCTGACTGAGGACTACCTGACGGGGAGATTTGGCTGAAATGCAACCACGAAGAACACGACATTCGCGAAGGACACGACATCCAGATTATGTTCTTTCGTGACCTTCGAGATCTTCGCGTCATCGTGGTCAAAGGAGTGACCTAGGTGGAACGAGTCGTACGTCACTTCCAGGAGGAGCTCGAAATGCTCCAGGGCCGGCTGCTCGAAATGGGCGGCTTGGCCGAGGAGCGCGTCCGCGCTGCCGTCCACGGGTTGTCGACCCGCGACGTCGAGATGATCGACCGGGTCCTCTACGGCGACGAGCCGATCAACGAGTTGCACGTCGAGATCGACAATCGCTGCTTCAAGCTGCTCGCGCTGCACCAGCCGATGGCGACGGATCTGCGCGCGATCGTTGCGGCCGTCAAGATCAACACCGACCTGGAACGAGTTGGAGACCTCGCTGTCAACATCGCGGAGGCGGCCAAGCGCTACGCGACGCATCCGCCGGTGAAGAAGCTGATCGACATCCCGCAGATGGGCGATATCGCGCAGGCGATGCTCCGCGACGCCCTCGATTCGTTCGTGCGGCGCGACACCGTCCTCGCCCACCAGGTGCTCAACGAGGACGACCGCCTGGATGCCCTGAAGACACAGATCTTCCGCGAGCTCCTGTCCTACATGCTGGACGACCCGGCCACGGTCGAGCCGTCACTCGACCTCATTCTGATCTCCCGCCACCTCGAGCGGATCGGCGATCACGCGACGAACATCGCCGAGGACGTGATCTTCATGGTGTCGGCGCTCGACGTGCGTCATCACGCGCCGAATCCGCCAATCTGACCATCAATCCAATCCGCCAATCGATTCGAGAAATCCTACAAATCGGCAACCTCCCGCGTCTCCAATCGCGCAACCATCAATCATTGAATTAGAATTGGCCGGATGGGCGGCGCGCGGTTGTGCGTCCTGTGCGGTAAGCAACCCGTGGAGTGGCGGTGGCGCCCCTTCTGCAGCGAGCGGTGCCGCAACGAGGATCTGGCACGATGGGCGGAAGGACGGTACCGCGTGCCAGGCGAGCCCGTGCCGTCGCCCGACGATCAGGACCAAGACCATGACCAGGACCGGGACCAGTAGCGACAGCGTCTCAAGTGTCAGGAACGCACCGATAACCACCTCGACTCCCACTTCTATGGCCGATACGCTCACCGTCACCGACAACCGCACGGGTAAGCAATACGAGCTGCCGATCAAGGATGGCGCGATTCGCGCGATGGACCTCAAGCAGATCAAGACCGGCCCGGACGATTTCGGACTCATGACCTACGACCCGGCGTTCATGAACACCGCGTCGTGTCGGAGCACGATCACCTACATCGACGGCGACAAGGGGATCCTCGAGTACCGCGGCTACCCGATCGAGCAGCTCGCCGAGAGCTCGAACTATCTCGAAACGGCGTATCTGATCATCTTCGGGGAGCTGCCGACCAAGGCCCGGCTCGCGAACTGGTCGAGCGATATCACCGCCCATTGCCTGCTCCACGAGAACATCAAGAAGCTGATGGACGGTTACCAGTACGACGCGCACCCGATGGGCGTCTTCCTCAGTACGGTCGGCGCGTTTTCGACGTTCTACCCCGACGCCAAGCAGATCTTCGACGAACAATCCCGCAAGAAACAGGTGCACCGGCTGATCGCCAAGGTGCCGACGATTGCGGCGTACGCCTACCGCCACAGCATCGGCCGGCCCTACGTCTATCCCGACGACGACCTGAGCTTCACCGGCAACTTCCTGAACATGCTGTTCAAGCGGACCGAGCTGAAATACAAGGTCAACCCGGTGCTCGAAAAAG
>ORMF012648994.1_pt1 | contig 15777 bp, 14 predicted proteins | sample 1779871 | NCBI WGS metagenome assembly ORMF01 (sample SAMEA104232316, study PRJEB22302) | groundwater metagenome | biome: forest; feature: aquifer; material: groundwater | place: USA | collected 2011-08-07 | depth 5.4 m
GCAGCGTGCCCATGAAACGCTCGACGCTGCCCAATATCGCGCGGTGTATCATGACGGGCCTGTGCTTCTGCCCGTCGGCGCCCGTGTACTCGAGCTCAAAACGCTCAGGCAGAGCGAAGTCGCACTGGATGGTACTGCACTGCCAGGAACGCCCCAACGCGTCCTTGATCTTGATATCGATTTTGGGCCCGTAAAACGCGCCCTCGCCCTCGCATATCTTGTAATCGACGCCTTTGGACTTGAGCGCGTTCTCCAGAGCGCTTTGCGCGCGCTCCCAGTCCTGGTCCGTGCCTATCGAGCCCTCGGGCCGCGTCGAGATCTCTATCTCGCGCTCTTTGAAACCGAAAGTATCCAGCACGAAGAAAACAAATTCTACCACCGAGGCGATCTCCTGCTCCAGCGCCTCGGGCAGACAGAAGATATGCGCGTCGTCCTGAGTGAAATTGCGCACGCGCAAAAGCCCGTGCAGCACACCTGATTTTTCGTTGCGACAGACGTTGCCCAGCTCGAAAAACCTCAGCGGCAGGTCACGGTAACTGCGGCCGCGCGTCTTGAATATCAGCATGTGGCCGGGGCAATTCATCGGCTTGAGCGCGTACTCTTTTTCCTCGGACTTGAACACGAACATGTTTTCCTTGTAATAGGAAAAATGCCCTGAGCGCACCCAGACGTCGCTTTTCAAAATCTGCGGCCCGATCACGAACTGATAGCCGCGCTTCAGGTGCTCTTCCTTGACGAACTGCTCGATCAAGTGTCTGAGCAGCGCGCCCTTGGGGTGGTAAAAGATCAGCCCCGGCCCACCCTCTTCCTGTATGGAAAAAAAATCCAGCTCCTTGCCGATTTTCCTGTGGTCGCGCTTCTTGGCCTCTTCGCGCAGGCGCAGGTACTCATCCAATTCCTTTTTGGAGAAAAACGCGGTGCCGTAGATGCGCTGCATCACGGGGTTGGACTCTATGCCCTTCCAGTACGCGCCGGCGATGCTGGTCAGTTTGAAAGCCTTGATCAAGCCCGTCGACGCCGCGTGCGGGTATTTGCAGAGATCGGTAAAATCACCGTCGGTGACTATGGAGATCTCTTCACTGCCAGCCAGCTGCTCAACGGTCTCGACTTTGAATGTCTCGTTCTTGGCGCTGAAAATCTTACGGGCCTCGTTAGGCGTTACGAATTTTTTCTCAAACTTATAATCGGCCTTCACTATCTCGGCCATCACCTCTTCGATGCCCTTCAGGTCTTCGTCGTTTAAAGGCTCGGGCAATTCGATGTCGTAATAAAACCCCTCTTCCACCGGCGGCCCGAACCCCAGCTTCGCTTTGGGATACTTGCGCTTCACTGCCTGCGCCAATACGTGTGCGCAGCTGTGTCTTAGCTTGTCTATCTCGGTGTACAGCTCGGTGGTCTTGGACATGATCAGTTTTTCATGCCGCCGCGAATGGCAGCAGCCAGCGCGTCGGCGTTTTGTGAACCTATCAAGACACGTTTATTGTTCAAAAGCTCGAGCTGTACTCCTCGATTGCCGCTGGCGTTGTAGGCCATGCCTTTCAAGCCCATGCGTATCCCCCATCCTCCATATTCGGCGATGGGACGGTAAGTCGTAGCCTCAAAATTTTTGATTTCAGAAAAAGCGATCTTCCTGTTCATAAACGGCGTAAATCTGATGCTGATCCCTTCCTGGGTCACGTCCACGATCAGCTTCATGCATAAAATCAGCGCGGTGGCCATTCCCGAGATCACGGTCGAGATGATCAGGGCTATGACCGTCGGGCTTCCCAGGGGCTGTGAGCGCAGGACAAAAACCAAAAATAAGACCACCGCGAAGTCGAAAAATATCATCACCGACTTGATTGCCGGTGAAAATTGTTGTTCTTCGTGGTAGAGAGGTTTTATGTCCATGGATCCTTTTGCTTCGTTTGACCCAGGCAATACAGGACTCGGCGGCTCTTTTCGAGTCCTGGTATTGCCCACTCATTTTGGGCTTTTAAAAAAGAACGCTATAAAGTGGTGGGCAATACAGGCCTCGAACCTGTGACCTTTTCCATGTCAAGGAAACGCTCTAACCAACTGAGCTAATTGCCCCGAATCTATTTTAAACACCCAGGCAATTAGCGAAGGAACTCCAATCGCCGGATTTTTATCACTAGCGATTGGTCCGCCACGCTTTGTGGCGGAGAGCTAATACCTGCCTACTGCTTACTCCGAAACCGCCCCACCCGCCTTCGCTCCCCGTGTCGTCAAGTACGCCAAAGGCAGCAGACCCAGAATGGCGCCGCCCAAGACGGCAAGCACGACGGCCGCGACCGCCAGAAGCCAGTCGATAAATGAGCCGGTTAATTTCTTTTTGATTAAAAGAGCAAGTGCCAAAAATGCGATCAGCGCAATCGAGGCCATGTGGCCCGCGTACATGCCTGTCTGAAATCCGTCGGCGGCATTCAGTCTCAGCACGGCCCCTGTCACCCCACCCGCCAAAGCGCCCACCAAAGTAGCCATAAAAACATAGGCCAGGTAAAACCCGAACGCTTCCGCGCCCGTCCTGCGATAAGAGTAGTCCATCAAACGTTTAAACACTTATGGCTTCCCCCTCGAATAATTCAAAAATTCACTGGGCGAAGAGGGAGTCGAACCCTCATGGGCCGAAGCCCAACAGATTTTAAGTCTGTCGTGTATGCCATTCCACCACTCGCCCAGGAAAACACGAGGCGCGAACCGGATTCGCACCGGTGTACGCGGTTTTGCAGACCGCTGCCTAACTACTCGGCCATCGCGCCAAAATTTTAAGGCGAATGGCTCATTGCCTCATTTTTAAGAGGCAAGAACCCTTTAATCTATCAAAAAGCCATTTTCGAGTCACGCTTAATTTTGCCGCTTTTAGAGGCTTTTTGTCTCGAAAATACGACGCGCATGATCGACTATAAATTGCGCCAATTCCTTCTTCCCCGTTCTTGCAAATTCTTTGCGAAAGTTGTCTTTCCCAAGAGCCAAGACCTTCAAAGAGACATCCCCAAAGGGCTTCGTTATACTTGTAACCTGTTGGGCTATTATAAGATCCAACTTCTTATGTTTTAATTTTGCCAGCGCGTTCTCACGCATATGCTCAGACTCAAGAGCAAAACCGATAAATACCTGCCCTTTACCTTTTTTCTTGGACAAAGTAGCTAAGATATCAGAATTCTTAACAAATCGTATAGTCTTAAGCGCCTTTTTCTTGATTTTGCCCCGTGATACGGTCTGGGGCCTCACATCGCAAACCGCCGCGGCCATCACCAACACGTCCGCTTGAGGCAAAAGGCGCGTCAGCTCTTTTTCAAGCTCCTTGGCCGTCTGCGCCCTGTCCGGACAGGCTACCTCCAGCACCGCGTGGCCTCTTTTTTTGGCAGCCTGCACTAAATAGCGTCCCATAGTCCCCGTGGAATAATTGGATATAAAGCGCACCGGGTCCAGAGGTTCACGCGTAGGGCCATAAGCGATCAAAAAGCGGGGTCTTCGCCGGGAGGTCACAAAAGCTTTTTCACGGCTTGCAGTATCGAAGCGTTTTCGGCCAGATGGCCCATGCCCTGATCGCTGCACACCAGGTGTCCCTTAATCGGGTCGACGATAGTGGCGCCGTTGTCTTTGAGACGCTTTAAATTTTCCTGCGTGAATTTATTGTAATACATCTTTTCGTTCATCGCCGGCGCTATCACCAGCGGCGCGGTGCTGGCCAACGCCGTGCATGTCAGCACGTCGTCGGCGAAACCGTGAGCTAGTTTGGCGATGATATCCGCCGACGCCGGGCAAACCAGGATCAGGTCCGATTGTTTGGCCAGCTCGATGTGTATCGGCTTCACGCGTCCCGGCACAGAAAAAAAATCCTCTATCACTTCCCTGCCCGCGAAGCTTTGAAGCGCCAGCGGCGTTATAAAGTGGTGCGCGTCTCGCGTCATCGCCACCGTCACGCGCAACCCCGCCTCGCGCAGGTCCGTGATGATGTCGCACGCGCGATAAGCCGATATCGAAGCGGTCACGCCGAGGAAGATGTCTTTTTTATCCATGGTCAGGAGAGGTGGCGCGGCGGCAGATGCTCCGCGTGTATGATGGCCTTGAGCACTTCGCGCGCCGTGTCGATGTTGCGGTTCACGATGCGGTAGTCGCAAAAAAAGCGTCCCTTGTCCATGCCGTTCAGGTCCCGCATCTCGCGCGTCGCGATCTTAAGGCGCTTGTTGATTTCTTTTTTTGACTCGGTGCCGCGCTTCACCAGACGCCGTTTCAACTCTTCTCTCGAAGGGGGCGACAAAAAAATGAACACCGCCTGCGGGTTCATCGCCTTGACTTTCTTGGCGCCCTGCACGTCGATGAGCAGCAGCACGTCGCGGCCGCGCTGCAAAAGCGCCTGCACTTCTTTTTTGGACGTGCCGTACAGGCGGCCAAACACGTTGGCCCATTCGAGAAAACCATTTTTATTTTTGATCGCGAGGAACTCCTCTTTGCTCACAAAATAATAATCTCTGCCGTTGATCTCTTTCGGCCGCTTGCCGCGCGTCGTATAGGAGATGGATTGCACGAGGTTCTTGTCCTGGCGCAACAGCTCCTGCGCCAGCGTCGTCTTGCCGGTGCCCGAAGACGCGGATATAACGAACAGTTTCCCCCGTCTATTCGACCCGCCAAAACGCGCGGCGGGTTTCCTAAACGCTTCGCGTTTATTCAACATTTTGCGCCTGCTCACGGATTTTCTCTATCGTGCTTTTGATTTGTATCACGCTGTTGGCGATCACCACATCACTGGACTTGGCGCCCATGGTGTTGGACTCGCGGTACATCTCCTGCGCTATAAAATCGATCTTCCTGCCCAGCTCACCGGTCTCGCCGAGCGACTTCCGCATCGCGTCGAGATGGCTTTTAAGTCGCGTCACTTCCTCGGAGATATCGGAGTTCTTCATGAACAGCGCGACCTCAAGCGTGAGACGCTCGCGGTCGATTTCGCCGTTTTTTAGGAACTCCTTGGATTTGGACTCGAATGATTTTTTGTACTCCTTTACGATCGCGGGCAGCCGCTTCTCTATCGCGGCCAACGCCTTTTTTATTTCGACCAGACGACGGCGGAAGTCCTTGTCCAGCGCGCGGCCTTCCTGCAACCTGGAATTTTTCAGACTACCCAGAGCAAGCGTGACGGCCCGGACCAACTGCTTGGAAAAAAATTGCTCCTTATAGAACGATGTATCTTTGCTGAGTACCTCGGGATATCTCAGCACTTCTCTCAGTACCGCGTTGTCATCACTTTTAATTTTCAAAATATTTTTGAGGCGTTGAATATTGATATGCACTTCTTTGGCCAGCGGCTCGTTGAGCTTAAGGCGCGTCGAAACCACGGCCGGATCGGGACTGGATACAAACACGTTGATCTTGCCGCGACGCACTTCCTGGCCCACCGTTTTCCGGACCAGATCCTCGAACTCCCCCAGATGATTGGGCAGACGCGCGGAGATCTCAAAAAATTTGTGATTCACCGTTTTTATTTCGACGCGGATATGCCCCTGCGCGGATTTGAGCTCTGAGCGCCCAAACCCCGTCATGCTTTTAATCAAAGCCTCAAGCCCATATTTTCTTTTTTTGCTGGGAAACGGTGGCTTCTTTGGTGGGAAACAGGTTTTCAAAAACGATATCATCGGGCTCGAACCAGAGCTTGATCTCGCGCTCCACGTCCTGCTTGTTGCCCGAGGCGTGTATCACGTTCTCATAAACACCCTTGGTGGTGATGCGACCGAAAGAACCGCGAATGGTCCCGGGCTCGGCCTCTTCGGGGTTGGTGGCGCCGCAGATCTTTCTCACCTTCGCAATCGCGTCCTCACCGTAGTACACGATGGCCATCACGCGGTTGGTGTGATAATGCCCCATGAGGTATTTGACGATTTCCTCGAAAAAGGGCTTTTCCTTCATATGGCAATAATGGTCCTCGGCCAGCTCGCGCGACACCGACTTGATCTTGGTGCCTATGATGGTGAGCTTTGTCTCCGACAGGCGCGTGAGCACGTTGCCGGTGAGCGACTTTTGCAAGCCGTCGGGCTTGATGATGACTAGCGTGGGTTCAGGCATGATTGGCGTTTTAATTTCCCTTAAAAAAGATGGCGGTTATTTTTGTGAAAATATAGTGTAAAATGGTTTTAATGTCTTGTCAATACGAAAGTTAGGATGGTGAGACATTGAGAAGTTTAAGCACCCGTTCCAAGTCCTCCAGAGAGTAATACTCTATCTCTATCCGGCCTCTCTTTTTCCCGTGATGCACACGTACCTTGGTCCCCAGCGCGTGCTGCAATCTCTCTTCCAGACTCCTCAAATGCGCGTCGGCCTCTGAAATGTACCCTGGCCTTCTTTTCGCCGGCCGGCCCCTCTGCCCTAAATGCTCTATCTGCCGCACAGACAGGCCCTTTTTTATGATTTCCTCGCAAAAGCTTAACTGCAGCTTGGTATCACCAAAAACAAGCAGCGCTCTCGCATGGCCAAAGCTAATGAGATTTTGAGAGATATAGTCCTGTATCTTATCAGGTAAGCTAAGTATTCTGAGTAAGTTAGATATAGACGTCTTGTCTTTTCCAACACGCTGGGCGATGGAGTCCTGGCTGACTCCAAACTCCTCGGAAAGACGCTTGTAAGCCTTAGCCTCTTCTATAGGATTTAACTCTTCTCTCTGTATATTCTCGATAATGGCCATTTCGAGCACGTCCGCGTCAGCCACACGACGCACGATAGCAGGGATCTCTTCAAGATTGAGATGCTTCACGGCCCTCAGACGTCTCTCTCCTGCTATCAGCTCATACTGATCGCCTCCCAAACTTCTGATCAACACCGGCTGTATCACTCCTTTTTCTCGAATAGAGCTGGCGAGATCTTCAATTTTCTTCTGCGAAAAATTCAGGCGAGGTTGAAAGCGACTAGGCTGGATTTGAGAAAGCTTGATGTTTTGAACACGCTCTTTGATTTGTTGAGCATCCGTGGAAATTAAAGCGTCCAGACCTCTTCCCAGCACTTTTCTCTCCATGGAGTCTCCCATTAAGTTGTTTGATTAGATATAGTTGCGTCTTGAGTAGCGTGGATGTTTTCGCTGGCCGGGATCGGTTCTTCGGCAGTAGACGGAGTGGCTTTGATTGAATTTGCCTTCAGAAATTCAATGGTCATGTCTTTATACTTCTTTGCGCCCTCGGAATCTTTGTCATATAAAAATATCGGTTTTCCAAAACCGGGTGCTTCGCTCAATTTGATATTCCTGGGGATCACCGATTGATAAACTTTGTTGCCGAAATGCTTTTTTACCTCATTGATAACTTCCTGAGTCAGTTTCGTCCTAAAATCAGCCATGGTCATCAAAATTCCTTCGATTTCCAGACCCTCATTAAGATTGTCTGTGACTAGCTGTATAGTTTTCACAAGCTGACTCAAACCCTCCAGAGCGTAATATTCACACTGTATGGGAATTAACACTGAATTTGCCGCTGTGAGCGCATTAATTGTCAATAAACCAAAGGATGGCGGGCAATCTATAATTATAAACTCAATTGATGATGATACTTGTGACAACGCCTTCTTTAGCTTGGATTCTCTCCCAAGTTCAGCCACCAATTCGACTTCCAAACCTGAAAGATGCTCGTTGGCGGGAACAATGGATAGATTTTCAACACAGGTTGGGCTAATAATTTCTTCGATCTTTGTTTGATCAAGCAAGGCATTGTAGATTGATTTGTGCACGGATTTTTTATCAATGCCTAATCCGCTGGTAGCGTTGCCTTGAGGATCAAGGTCTACAAGCAGCGTTTTGTGGCTCAGTAGGGCCAGAGCAGAAGAAAGTGAGACGGCAGTGCTTGTTTTGCCCACTCCCCCCTTTTGATTGCAAATCGCAATAATTTTCGCCATTGGCAATAGAATATTAAAATTATTTAGTGATGTCAAACAAAAAAACCCAGTTTCCACGTGGAAACTGGGTTTTAAGGGTAAAAGAGTCTGATACGACTAAATGCTGCGTTTGATCTTTTCTATATATACCGCAAGTAAGGAAATATCACAGGGCGTTATGCCGGAGATCCGAGCTGCCTGCCCTAGAGAAACAGGCCTAATTCTGTCAAGCTTCTCCTGAGTCTCTTTTCTGAGACCCCTCACCTCTTTAAATACCATATTGGCCGGGATTTTCTTCTCCTCATACTGGCTAAGTCTGTTGATTACATTGGCTTCTCTTAGTATATATCCTGAGTATTTCACTTCGATCTCTACCTGCTCAGCCACGAGTCTGTCGTCAATTTTCTCGTCTATAATAGAGAGCACATCTCTTAATTTGACCTCCGTACGTCTTAAGTACTGATCCAGAGGCACTTGATTGTGTCTGGATATCTTTAGTCTGCTCACCCATTCCTGAACTGTTTGCTCTTTAAGTGTATATCTATCATACTGTTGCTTTGATATCAGTCCCAATTGATGTCCATAATTTAAAAGGCGTTTGTCAGCGTTGTCCTGTCTTAAAAGCAGTCTGTGCTCCGCACGCGATGTAAACATTCTATAAGGTTCCTCAGTGCCATTAGTCACAAGATCGTCGATTAAAACTCCGATATAGGCCTCGGATCTTCCCAATACCAGAGGCGTTCTGCCCTGTATTTTTAAAACAGCATTAATTCCGGCCATCAGTCCCTGGCAGGCGGCCTCTTCATATCCTGAGGTTCCATTGATCTGGCCCGCTAAATATAAATTCTCTATCTTTTTAGTTTCTAACGTACTTTTCAACTGAGTCGGTGGACAAAAATCGTATTCTATGGCATATCCAAATCTCATAAGTTCAGCATTTTCAAGGCCTTTTATACTTTTTACAAGTTCTATTTGAACATCTTGTGGAAAGCTTGTGGATAAACCCTGAATATAAACTTCGTGCGTGTATCGCCCTTCAGGCTCTAAAAATAGCTGGTGCCTCTCCTTATCTACGAAGCGATAAACTTTATCTTCAATGGAAGGGCAGTAGCGTGGTCCGCGGCTTTGTATTTTCCCGGAGTAAAGAGGGGACTTGTGTATATTTTCTTTGATGATGTTGTGAGTTTTCTCTGTAGTGTACGTAATATGACAGGGGACTTGGCTTTGCGTAATTTTTTCTGTTTGATAACTGAAAGGCGCCGGCTCTTCATCGCCGTGCTGCGCTTCAAGTTTTGAAAAATCAATGGACCTGCCGTTAACGCGGGGAGGAGTGCCTGTTTTTAAACGTTTGATCTCAAAACCCAGGCTTTCCAAGCATCCCGACAAACCGTGCGATGCCTTGTCGCCGGCGCGGCCGCCGCCGAAAGTCACTTCACCAATGTGTATGAGGCCGTTCAAAAAGGTGCCTGTGGTCACTATTACAGACTTTGCGTAGTAAACCGTATCAATGCTTGTCACGACGCCTTCGACGACTCCGCCGCTGGCGAGAATGGTTTTGACTTCGCCTTGTTTTAAATCTAAATTGTCCTGGCTTTCCAGCACTTGTTTCATCGTCATCTGATAAATTTTTTTGTCGCACTGTGCGCGCGGCGCCCAGACGGCCGGACCCTTGCTGGTGTTAAGCATGCGAAATTGTATTCCGGTCCGGTCAGTGACCTTGGCCATTTCGCCGCCGAGCGCGTCGATCTCGCGCACAATATGGCCTTTGGCGATGCCGCCGATGGCCGGGTTACACGACATCTGCGCCACCGAGTCTAAGTTCATAGTGAGCATCAAGGTCTTGGCGCCCATGCGCGCGGCCACAAGCGCCGCCTCGCAGCCCGCATGCCCGGCGCCGATGATGATCACGTCATATTTTATATTGGAGGAAATCATAGCTGAATGAAAAACACTGTAAGTCTTAGGCGTGCCCGCCGAGTTTTTTGGCGGGCGTGACAGATTTGATGCTTCTTAAGTGAGCGTCATCTTTTTCAAATGGAATTGGTAAAACGCCATCAGTATCGTGTTGGTGAGCCAGTAGATCACCAGGCCCGAGGGCATGGTGTAAAAAATAAACCCGAAGATGATGGGCATCATGAACGCCATCATCTTTTGCTGGGACTCCATCGCGGGGTCCTGTCCTTCGATTTTTATTTGAGTAAATTTCTGTTGCAGCACCATCGCCAACACCATGATCAAAGGTAGTATGTGTATCGAGTCGCCGAGAAAGGGGAGAGTAAAGGGCAGGCGTACGTTGTCCGGTGACGAAAGGTCGTTGACCCACAGAAATTTGGCATCAACCAGCTTCACCGTCTTTGATAAAGCCACATAAAGCGCGATGAATACCGGCATCTGCGCAAACATGGGCAGACAGCCGCCAAATGGGTTCACCTTGTGTTTTTTATAAAGCTCCATCATCTCGCGGTTCAGCTTCTCGGGGTTCTTCTTGTTCTGATCCCTGAGTTTTGTCATCTGCGGTTGTATGAGTTGCATGCGCTTCATCGACATATAGCTTTGGCGCGTGAGCGGGAATAGAAGCAGGTTGATCAGGATGGTCAGCGCGATGATGGCCAGTCCATAATTTCTGAGACCTTTGTGCAAGAGCTCGAGCGCCCCTACCAGGAGCTTGCCGATGCCGTCAAGCTTGCCAAAATTGACTATCGGATCCAGGCCCAGAGGCATGAGCTCGTCGATGTCGTTGGGGCCTATATAGAGAAGGAAATCATGGTCCAGCACGCCTCCGGCAGGTACGCTGACCTTCCCGGAAACCAGAGAAACGCGGAAGCGATGGTCTCCGAGGCCTTCCACCAAACCGGAAAAAACCTCGGGAGATTTGGGTTTCAAGATGATGGAAAAATGCCTGTTTTTGGTAGCCACCCACTCGAGCGCGCCGGAGCTGGTCACGCTTTTGCCGGCTTTGGACTCTTTTACGTGGCGAATTTGTTTTTTCCCGTTCACGTCGGTAAAAAAATTGGCTTCTGTGTATTGCGCGTCTATGGAATTTCTCGACGCGATGCTGTTTCCGGCGAATAGCTGGTACTGGATATCCACCGGCGCGGACGCGGTATTCTCAAAATGAAGCCGCAGGTCGGCGGCGTAACCATTACGAAATGTATAGTCCTTGGTCAGCCGCAGTCCGTCGGTGAGCGCGGCCGAGGCGACGAGGCCGCCCAAACGTTCTTCCATCGTGTAAAGAACGCCGCCCGCTTTTTCTCCGGCAAGATGCGCCGAAGTCGGCGAGCCGCTCATGTCCTCGAGAGAAAGCAGAGTGATCGGTGATTTTTTATCGGGGTCTGAAAATTTTAAAAGCTCTATCTGCCGGATGCCGGCCTCGCGGCTGTTAAAAGCCAATGCCAGAGAATCGGTGCTTAAAATTTTATCTTCCGCGGGGAGAATAGCGCCTTCTGAGAGAGGCGTCGGAGACAGCGCTGCGGCCTGAGGAACGGACGTCCCCTCTGTGGGTCGCTTTTTTTCTACATTTTTTTTATGTTTATAATAGTCCGGATAGAGTTTTTCCAGCACTACCGGATAAAATCCCAGCACTAAAAACGATAACGCCAGAGCGATCAGTGTCCTTTTTTCCATCAGCGGCCTCTCGTCAGCGGATCATGTCCACCTTCGCAAAACGGATGACAACGTAGAAGGCGTGACGCCGTCAGCGTAAAAGCCTTTGCCAAACGGACACTGCGGAACGCCTCGGCCGCGTACTCGGAGCAGCTCGGATGGAAACGACAGGCTCTGAGTCCCAGTGTCTTGAAAAATTGTGACACAAACCGTATTAAGAAAACGCAGGTCTTTCTAAGCAATTTCGTACTCCTAACGTAAACTTCTGACTATTTGCCGTTGCACGTCGGACAGGCCCGGCTTGGTCGGCCGTGCCAACACGCGAAAATAATAAACGCGTGGCGCTTTAAAAAAAGCGTCCTTACGCACCGCCTCGCGGACCAGACGCTTCAGGCGATTACGCTCCGTCGCGAGACGCACCAGTTTTTTGGGAACGGAAATAAGTACGCGCGGCGAGGTCTTTGCCGCTTTGTTTGCGGGACCGGAAACCGTATCTGAAATTTTCAAATAAAGCCAGTGATCCCCCGGAACCGTCACGAGGATTTAAACGGTAAGCCTGGCTCTGCCTTTACGACGCCGCCTTTTGATCACGTTACGACCGTCGCGCGACCGCATCCTTTTGCGAAAACCGTGCGTCCGCTTTCTTTTTATATTAGATTTGTTCGTCAGTGTCTTTTTCATGTCCGCCTTTGGGTTTAAAGCACCAGATTATATCACAAGAAAGGCCGGAGTCAAGATTCGCTTACGCGCTCAAAAATGTGTTGCAATGCCCCAGGGTGCTTGTTATAATTTGGCTCTGAATTTAGCTCATTCTCTGTTGTTTGCAAGCCTGTGGATAACTTGTTGATAATTATTATCATACGGGCAATCAGTTGTGAATAATATTAGCATCTCATAACTTAAACAATTATATATAGTTACAGCGATTAAATTGGTTAAATTTTAGACCCTGGGAATAACTCTGTGGATAATTTTAGAGAATACACAGCTCCGGACCTCTGGATCAAGATTTTAGACGTTCTGGGTAAGGAGCTTACATCGCATGTCTGTGAGCGATGGTTGCAACCCATGATGCCTATTGAGCTTAACGATCAGGGGTTGGTTATGGCCGTCCCCGATGAGTTCTTCAAAAGCTGGATTGCCGATCACTACGGCAGCATGATCACTCTGGCATTAAGAGAAGTGATCAATCAGCCTGATGCCAAGCTTATTCTTGAAATCACCAAGCAGGAACCGATAGTTTCATCGGTGTCATCGCCGCAAACCTCTGCTTCATTTTCGCTTCATCCCCACAGCGCGGCGGCCAACAACGGCAACGCCTCTGCAGAGGTACAACTCAATTCCAAATACACCTTTGAGAGCTTTGTGGTGGGACCTTCCAATCGTTTCGCCCACGCCGCTTCCATGGCAGTGGCCGAAACCCCGGCCAAAGCCTACAACCCTTTATTCATCTACGGCCCTGTCGGTCTCGGTAAGACGCATCTGATGCAAGCCATTGGACAGGAGACATTTAGAAGAAATCCAAACCTGAAGATACTCTACATCACCAGCGAAAAATTTACCAACCAGCTCATCAACGCCATCAAAACGGGCACCACGGTCAAATTTAGAGAAAAATATAGAAACGTCGACTGCTTGCTAATAGACGACATCCATTTTATAGCGGGTAAAGAGGCCACTATGGAAGAATTTTTCCATACTTTTAATTCGCTGTATGACGCTCATAAGCAGATTGTGGTTTCTAGTGACAAACCCCCCAAAGATATTAATAACCTCGAGGAAAGGCTGGTTTCACGCTTCGAATGGGGCCTGGTCACAGACATACAACCGCCGGACTATGAGACACGCACCGCTATTTTAAGAAAAAAAGCTGAGAGAGAAAATCTCTACATCCCCGACTCGGTAACTTCCTTTATAGCCGACAAAATCAAGTCTAATATAAGGGAGTTGGAAGGCGCCTTGATACGTGTGGTGGCCTACTCCAAGCTAGTGGGCAAGGAAGTGGATGAAGCTACGGCCTACGATGTTTTAAAAGATCTTATTGTTGAGACGCAGAAGAAAATCACTATTGACCTTATTCAAAGAAAGGTGGCAGAATACTTCGAAATACGGCCCTCGGATATGACGGCAAAAAGAAGGTCTAGGAATGTGGTCTATCCCCGCCACGTCGCCATGTTTTTATCTAGAGAGATGACCGGTATGTCATTTCCTGAAATAGGGGAACAATTTGGTGGAAGGGACCACACGACTATTTTACATGCTTATGAAAAAATAAAGAAAGATATAAAGAAAGATCAGAAGTTTAAATTGCTTGTGGATAAGTTGGCGGTTGAGATTAAAAAATAAGGTGGGTTGTTGATAACTGTTAACTTATACACAATTTAAAACTTTTTCAATACCTTAAGCTTAAAGTGATTACGAATAAACTTGTTTATTCACAGCATCTACTACTTAGACTGTTTAAGTCTTTAATTTAATAAATAATAATAGCGGAGTGAATAATGAAGATAAATACACAAAAAGATGATTTGTTGAGAGGGGTACAAGTTGTTCAAAATGCCGTAAGTTCCAAAAGCACATTACCTATACTCTCGCATATTTTAATCGAAGCTAAAAAGGGCGAGATCCGTTTAACAGCCACAGATCTTGAAATAGGCATCTCGGTTAGAGTTGAGGGAGAGGTGTTGGAAGACGGGGCTATTACAGTACCGGCCAGAAAATTCAGCGAAATAGTAAAAGAACTACCCACCCAACAGCTAATTACCATCTCACTAAAAAAAAGCCAGTCTATTAATATTGAGGCGGGGAAGAGCTATTTTCGCCTCATGGGACTTTCGAAAGAGGATTTCCCCCAAATCCCTGAGTTTCCCACATCAAACAAAAGCGCCGAAGTGATTAAAATCCCCCAAAAGATTTTAAAGACCATGATACAACTCACATCTTTCGCTATGAGCCATGATGAATCACGTTATGTGCTTAACGGTATTTTGTTTAGTTTTAAAGATAAAGGTTTAAAACTTGTGGCCACTGACGGAAGAAGACTGGCGTTTATTGAAAGGCAGATCCCTGATTTGGGAAGTTTAAGAAAAGATGTGATTGTGCCGATGAAAACCATACAAGAATTGAATAGAAATTTGACGGAAGAAAATGATGTTTTATTTTGTTTTAAAGAAAATCAACTACAAATCAGTTTAAACCCCATCACTATCACCTCACGGCTTATTGAAGGGGAATATCCAAATTACGAACAAGTCATTCCAAAAAAAATCAAAGAAGAACTTAAAATCAACACTCAAAATTTCTTACAGGCGACGAGGCGCGCCAGTGTTTTGACCAATCAAGAGTCACAGTCTATTAAAATAAATATCATCCGCGACAAGCTGATCATCACCAAAAATACGCCGGAGCTGGGCGAAGCGCGCGAGGAGCTGGATGTGGACTATAAGGGTGGGGAGCTGGCGATAGGCTTTAACCCCAGCTTTCTGATAGACGTTTTGAAGAACGTGGTTGAGGAAGATATTAAGTTTGGGTTTATCGACCCTGAAAAACCGGCCGTGATCCGAAGCGGGGAAGATTATACCTATATCGTGCTGCCGATGCAGGTGAATTAGAGCGGTGGCTAAGAAAGCATTAAGCCCCATCGGGGACATAGTCAAAGACGTTTTCGCAAAGATAGAGAGTGAAAGCGCGTTTTCCAGAGAAGACATCGATGGCTACTGGAAAGAGTTTGTGGGGGAAACAGGTTTCAAGCATTCACGGCCGGTGGATTTCAAAAAGAAGGTGTTGGTCGTGCGCGTCGACAGTTCGAGTTGGATGCAGGAGCTGGCGATGCAAAAAAGAAAATTATTAAAAGAATTGAAAAGAAAACTGGGAAAAGATACAATTTCTGAAATTCATTTCAAAATCGGGAGTTTTGATGCCAAAGACAGCATCTAAGGACAAAGACTTGGACGCCAAGAAGGCCGGGGCCGCCGACGAGGCGCTTCCCAACGGAACGCACGCCAAGGATGACTCCAGCTACGACGCCAAAAACATACAGGTGCTTGAGGGTATGGAGGCGGTGCGCAAGCGCCCCGCGATGTACATAGGCGATGTGGGCGTGCGCGGACTGCATCACCTGGTCTATGAGGTAGTCGATAATGCCGTGGACGAGGCGCTGGTCGGCCATGCCGATAAGATAGAAGTCACCATACTGCCTAACAACGCGGTGGCCGTGGTGGACAACGGCCGCGGCATCCCCGTGGACATACACAAAGGCGAGAAAAAGCCCGCCGTCGAGGTGGTGCTCACCAAGCTGCACGCCGGCGGCAAGTTCGACAA
>ORMF010148725.1_pt1 | contig 15774 bp, 13 predicted proteins | sample 1779871 | NCBI WGS metagenome assembly ORMF01 (sample SAMEA104232316, study PRJEB22302) | groundwater metagenome | biome: forest; feature: aquifer; material: groundwater | place: USA | collected 2011-08-07 | depth 5.4 m
CGGTACGCGAGCTGGGTTCAGAGCGTCGTAAGACAGCTCGGACTCTATCCAGTATGGGCGATTTGATTCTTGAGAGGATTTGTCTTTAGTACGAGAGGACCGAGACGAGGAAACCTCTAGTGTGCCTGTTGTCACTACAGTGGCAGCGCAGGGTAGCTACGTTTCTAACTGATAAGCGCTGAAAGCATCTAAGCACGAAGCAGGCCTCAAGATTAGGAATCTTTTAAGACCCCTAGTAGACTACTAGGTTGATAGGCTCCCAGTGTAAGCACTGTAAGGTGTTGAGCTTAGGAGTACTAATGGTCATCGTTGAGTTATTTTGGTTCACCCCGCTAAGCGGGGCGAGAAGCCTTCTTACTTATATTCCGTATTCACATTTTTGAGTGCAATCGACACCCACTGTCCCTTCTATTAGGTAGATTGATAGAGAGCTCCAGCGTTTTGGGCGGAAATACCTCAATTTTTAAATAAATAAGGATAAAAAATGGCTGCATTTTTGTGGTTCTATCGTCATATCTTTTTTTGTGAAGCTGAATTTTCAAAGATTCGGCTAATTTAAAATGAAAGGAGGTGTATAAAATGACAACTTGTGGTAAATGTAATGGACGTATGTTTAAAGTTCAAAGAAGTGAGCCTAGCGGTTCTGCTTTTGTAGTTTATTTTGTTCAATGTTCTTCATGTGGAGTTCCAGCAGGAGTTTTGGAATATGCAAATTCTGCAGCACTTATTGAAGTCTTGACCTCAAAAGTTAATTCTCTTGAAAATAAATTGGATAGTATAAGTTATCAGCTATCTAATATTCAGAATGCTCTAACGAGAGGGTAAAGGAGTGAAGCGAGTCAGTAAAGCACCACCTCGCCCCACCCCATATTTAGAATAGCAAACTTTCTCTTGCCCTTACAAGGGTTATATTCTTTTACACTTTTTTCTTTCACACTTTTGTAACCAAAAGTGTGGCAAAAGTTTCTTGCTGGAAAGTCGGGCTAAATTCCTCATGCTTCTTAACGGGGGTTCACCCCCTCGGAAAGTTCATCCACCTAGGTGGAATCATTTCCGTTTCCCCCTGTTGCGTCGCACTTGAATTTTTAACGCCCTTTGTTTCAAAGCAAGATTTAGGATTAAATTAGGCTAAGAATTGCCTGAGGAAGATATGTCCTCAATACTAGCAGGATTGTCTTTCAGTCTAATGATTTCCTGGTTTAATTTTTCCTCAATTATTTTTCCTAAGTTAGGGATAGTTGCAGAATATTCTTCCAATTTTTCTTCCATCTCAGGGGAGTCAGGGTCTATATTTTGCATAGCCATTACCTGTTCATCGGTTAAATTATCTATAACTGTATCTAATATAACAGTTTGAAGATTATCTATAAGCGCCTGTTTTTTGCTTGGATCAGGGTTTGACCCTAAAATCTCATCTACTTTTTTATTCAAATATTCATTCAAAAAATCATTCATATTTTTAGTATACCAATTTAAGCAGCCAAGTCTAAATCTTTGCTTGCTAGGTTAGGGAATTGGACTATATTGCTTTCTGCGGTTTTGGAAAATCCTTTTATCGTATCTAAAACAGATTTATTAAAGTTTAATTTATATCCTGGGGGAATACCTCTGTGATCTATGGTAAATTTTTCCCCTTGGGTCATTTCCCAGCCTTTTCCAGGTACAGTTACTCCGGCTTGATCTCTAAATCCTGCTGATTGTTCAAGTAGTTTTTTGGTTATATCGCGCAGTCTGTCATCATCAGCGGCCAAAGGAGTGTGATCTGGGTTTAGCATAGCCCCTCCTACTTGTCTTGCCACCTCCCATGGGTTTGAGCCTGGTTTGAGAGTATAAGCAAATCCTTCTGCAGTTTTCTCAACGCCAGGAATGCTTAGAATTTCTGGGGGAATTTCCGTCACACCACTTGTAGGTATTGCACCTTCTTTAATTAGATCCTCTACTTTATAAAGTGTAAATGTCCTCATGCTGTGATAAGGACCTCTATTTGGATCAACTGGATTTGGTTTAAGGTCCTCAATAAATTTATCATGAGCATATTTTAAAGCTATTTTTGGATCAATCTTGGGGTTTTCCAAAACATGTTGGGCTGATAAATTATATTCATACATAACCCAAGCTTTCATCTGATCTTTAGCTGTCTGTTTGATTTGATTTTTGATCGCATCAGGAACTTTATCGGGATCTAAACCTGCTTTAATTATGGCATCTTTGGTTATTTGATCAGAGACAGCTTTAGATTCTTCCAGTAATGTAAGAGGGTCTTTAGCATTAGCATTTAATTCTGAATGAGCTGCAACTAATTTATCAAAAGCGCCGGGAAAATCTCTAGCTTGAACAGGTTGACTCAACTCAAATAGGGCAGGCGCGTTATTGATCTGTTCTAAGCTGATAGATGGTAAAGTTCCGCTTGAGGATAAGAAACGAATTTGTTTTACTGCAGAGGGAAAATAATAGTTAGGGCTGAAAGATACTTTATTAGGATCAAAGTCAGCAGGATTAAAGGGTCTTTTTCCATCTAAAACTTCTTTGGCAATATTATCAAAATGTCCTTGGGTACTTTTTTCCATTTCATGTTGAATAGCTTTTTGAATTTCAACCCAAGTTTTAGGGGTAACAGCGTTTTCATCGAGTCCTACAATCTTAATTGCTTGATTGGTGAGCTGAACAGAAAGATCTGCTGAGGCTGGTTGATTTACAACTCTACCAACAGCTGCAGAAGGGGCATCTGATTTTAATTCCGAGTATAATCCAATCAACTTTTGATATGCACCTTCATGAGGTATTGTTGGTGTGAGTAGCTCACCTGAACCAGGGGAGCCAGGAGCTGGTCCAAGATCAGCAGCAGGGACAGGAGCTTTAGCTAATTCTTTTAATTTATCCAAGGCATGATTTTTAAAGCTTGGGTCAGTAAAATGACCTTGTGCATCAAATTCTTTGGCAAACCAATCATGAGCTGTTTGGGAGGCAATTTTAGGATCAATTTTAGGGTTTTCTAAAACATGCTCAGAAGCCCAGTTATAGTAAAACATGGATTTTGCTTCCATGCGAAGTTTAATTTCATCTTTAAGCTTATCTTTAACTTGAGATGGGATTGATTTAGGATCTATTCCTGACTCAGTAATCACCTCATCAGCTAAAACACTAACCTCATTAATATGTTCGCCAACTGCTGCAGCTGGAGCTTGAGCTAGTTCTGGATAAGTAACAATTAATTTATCAAAAGCCCCAGCAATGTCAGATTTAGTATGACGTATCAGTTCAGCTTTAGCTTTTACTATTTCTTGAAGAGGAGAAATCTTAGTTGGTTCTGGGGTAGCAGAGACAACAGGAGTTGGGGTGGCTGTTGGTTTAGGAACAGGAGTTTCAGTTGGGCTTGCGGTTGGGGAAGGGGGAAGAGTTGCAGAGGGTTTGGGAGTTAGGGTAGGAGGAGCTTTTGTTTCTGCGGGAGATATTAAATATCTTTTGCCATCCCTAATTTCAAAAATTGGGGAGTCTTTTGTATTTGGGGTATTCATCTCATCTGAGATATCAACAGGTTCTTTTCCTGGTGCTTGCCATTTAAAAACTCCAGTTCTCTTTCCTTCATCCGATCCTTCACTAGTTAAAGCACCCACTTTGGTTTTAGTAATTTCATTGCCTGCAGAATCCCTAATTGTGAGCGGTAGAACTTCCTCTACTTCTGGTTGTTGCAGTAAAGCTTCTGATCTTCCAGTACCAGGCATCCAGCTTGAGATATATGATTGGACGTATGATTTAACAGCTTCTGTGATCTCAGGGTGTTTAATTAGGTATTCTATAACTTCTGCACCCAAAGCTCCTCCTATAGCTCCAATAACTACACCTCTTGCAACAGGCTTAATTAATTTCTTTTTATTCACTCTGAAACCTGTTTTTAATGACTTTCTGATTTCATCTGGGTCAACTCCAGCCCACTCTGCCTTATCTTTGATTATGCTTTTTATCACCTCGTTTGTTTCTTTGTTATATTCCTTTTTCTGGCGCACTACTTCCATGACTGATTCTTTAACTCCGGCAGCAACACCTCCAGCTACAGCTCCAACTATTGCCCCTCCTTGTATACCAATTGCGGTTTGAAAAGCAGCTCTAACAGCCATCTGGGTTCCTTTGCCTATCGCCATCCCCAGGACTAAATCTGTCACAGGTTTACCAATAAGCTTAAAATTGTCTACTCTTTCATAAGCTCTGCCTACCATTTTTGCAGCCTCAATAGGGGAGAATTTTCTGCCTGTGGCTTTTGTCAGCTCGTTTGTCATTAGATTGCCTAAATCTTCGTTCGTTGGTCTTAATTCCGGTGGGGTAGGTCGAGAAGCAACAGTAGCTTCCGCAAGCTGTTCACTTATTGGTCTTTGCAAGCTTTGCAATAATTGTTGACGTGTTTGAGCACTAGCTGGATTTTCAGGCACAGTTGGTTTTTCAGCCATAGATTTATTATATCAATAAATTAATAAAAGTTTGGTAATAATAAGATTTTTAGGTACAATAAATATATGGCAGATCCCGAAAAAGCGGCCCCAAGTGAGGTTATGCTAAAGGCAGTCTCAATTTATAGAGAAGGCATACACAATAATAGTTTAAAAACTGATGCTCAGGCAGATACAGGCATTAATGCCTTACATGAACTTTTGAAAATAGGGGGGGAGGAAGGGGTGGTTGTCCAAAGATATATATCAACAAGATTAGATTATAAAGATCCGGAGCAGGTAGGGAAAGTTGATCCTTTAAATAGGAGGCTGATTGCCAGGATGGACAGGGTTGCACATAAAGCAGGATTAGGCGAGAGAACAGCTACAGATGAAGATATTGCTCAATTGGAGGGTGATATTGCTGTAGTTAGACTGCTTAAGCTATATGAATTACCAAAAATGCCGGCTTTTTTAAGAAGTTTGCCTTCTGAGGCTGCAAAAAAATTGGCAGAAGAGGTTGATCCAACACCTCCTTCTTCAGGTCAGGGTTTGGGTGCAGCAGTAAGAGGCTTGTTTGGAAGAGGAGATAGAGCCGGACAAAGTCATGTTTATCGAGCAATAACAGGGCCTTCTGAACAACCTTTGTCCCCAGCAGTGGCTAGACCTCTACATACTGTGCCTGTAAGTCCTATTGCAAGAAGAGTAGAAGAAGCTCTAGCCTCAGCAGAAGCAAGATCAGAAGCCCGGGCTTTTTTGGGCCATTTAGATCAAGAGGCAAGCTTGGCACCGATATCAGCTGATTTTGATAATTTTGAGCGTATTTTAAGGCAAAATGGTATAACTGAGGAAGAAATTAACAGTAAAAATAACCGTGAATTAGTTGCTTTACTACGTCAAAAAGTTGCCCCTCAACCAGAGCCAGCAAGACCAATACAAACTGTTTTGCCAGCGTATCCTCTTCCCAAAATATCTACAAGCGTAAGATCGTCTGAAGTTGTTAGGGAGCCAAATTTGGAAGAAGCAGGGAAAGTAGAATTAACAGCTGAGGATGAAAGAAGGTTAGCTGATTTACATACAGCTTTGGATAATTTAGAAGCTGTGAGAGGAGAAGTTCAAAGAGCAGGTTCTCAAGCAGCTCCTGCCAGTGGCCCCGCTCCAGCAGAACAGCACCCAGTCCCAGCTTTTTTACAAGCTTTACGTGATGAACCAGAACCAACACCAGCACCCGCCCCAGATGAGCCTGAAGACCCATTGGTTGAAGCTACTAGCTTTAACTCACTGCTTACTGTAGGAGCTGAGAGGTTAAAAAAAAGAGGTAGATTTACAGCTGAACTATCTCTTGATGAAACTAATGAAATGCTAACGGCAGTTTTAGGTGAGTTATTCAGAAAGCTCAAAGATACAACTGGAGACAACTTAGCAGTAAAGAATATGGGAGTTGGGTTTTGGAGGAAAAGTGGTATAGGAGGTGCGAGGGTTGATGCTAACATAACTGCTCGTAAGTTTGGTTTTCCTATGAATATTAATGTCCAAACAGAGCTAAGTAACCAGTTAGATAGAGAAGGTAATCCCACTGGCAGGATTTTGGGAGATGAACCAAAAGTTAACCCAGAGCAATTAAGGGGTAGGGATGTTAAGGGAACAATAGAAAAATATATTGGCGGTGAAAACATCAATGGTTCTGTTAGGATAGGTTTAAATGATTTAATGAGAGAAAGAGGAGCTATGGTGGAGGGTTTAAAACTAGAATTTACCCCAAATCTAAAATTAAGGGTTAACGTTGAAGGGAGCCCAGTTTAAACTATGTCAACAGAATCACAACCAAAACCAATAGGGGAAACCTTAGTTAAGTTAAGAGCTAGTGTTGATATTGTTGCGGCAGATAGGATTCTTTGGGCAGAAGATTTTTTAGGAGATGTATACCAAATTGAAGCAGCTGGGTTTCAAGACCATCCTAAAATCAAACCAGTTTTAAAAAGAATGGGGGAAGTATTAGGGGGAGATATAGAGGAAGGTATTCAAGGGATTTGGTATTTGCACAGATCTGGAAATCATTCTAGAGTTGTGGAGTCAATTAGTGCCTTAAGATTATTAGGGCTTGATAATGATAAACATCCTAGGGTTCAAAAGGTGATCCATGAACTTGGTCTTGCAGCCTCACCAGCTGCAGATGCGGTTGCAACAATCTCAGGTGAGCCTGTAATTTCAGGTGCACCTATAAGGGTGGATTTGCCAGCTCCTGTTTCTGCTACCCCAAGATTAGGGGATGAAAGAGAAGCACCTGTTGGAGCTTCAGCAGATGAGGCATTAGTGCCAGAGCGGACATTAGCCGGGAATTGGACTCTTGCGCTTCCTAATAGGGATATAAATATTGGACGTGATAATGGAAATGATTTAGTTACAGAAGATACGCAAGTTTCACGCCGACACGCACGAATTGTTCATCTAAAAGAGGGCGACAAAGACAATTATTTGCTGGAAGATTTACAAAGCAGAAATGGTACGCAAATAAAGGGTGAGGAGATAGTAAAACGTCAACTTCAAAGTGGTGACACTATCAAAATAGGTCAAACAGAGTTCTTCTTCTTGCAAGAAGAGGGAAAGCCAGGCAGGTTAGTTTATATGGATGGAACAGTAAAGATAGGAGAAAAAAATCCTACTCAAGGAGTATCCTCAGATCTAACTATTACTAGTGAAAATATTGCAGCTCGCGAAAGATCTGAAAGTCCTGATAGGGATTCTAGAGCGAGTACTGACTCTATTTTAGCAGAGGCAGGAATGGTTGATGAAGGAGTCGTAGAGAAGACTCCAGGATCAAAAGTCGCCCCAGAGAATAGTGCTTCTGGTCTTGATCCTAATCTTCTTGCGGAATGGAATGATTTGTTTGAGGGTCAAGTTGAGTTGGATGAAGATGCAGCAACCAGATTACAGGAAGCTTTGGCTGAAGCATCAGGAGGTCGTGTTCCAGCAGCTCGTGTTGAAGATTCTGTTGACCCTGAAGTTCAAAAAGTTAGAGAGCTAAAAGAAAAAGAAGACAGGTTAATTGATGAAATTATAAAAAGTGGGGAGTGTCTAATTACTACCTGGTCTTTGGCCAACTACGCTGGAACTATTGACGATGGGCAGAATTCTATTAACCCCTTGGGTAAATATTTGTCTGCAGGTTGGAATAGCGAAAATACACCAAAGTACTGGAGAGGGGTTGCAACAATGAATCTTGATCGTTCACTTCGTGATTCATATCAGAAGGTAACTCCTTTTAGGAATCACAGGATAAATGAATTAGTAATTATGCAGCCTGCAACAAAAGAGGCAGGAGTACAATCGGTAACAGTTGGTGAGGCTATTCAGTCAGATTCGCAAGAGAAAGCAGGAATTCTTGAGTATTTTGCCACAGGAGTAATTGATGAATTAATAGGTCAAATGAAACAACACTATTTAGATAGGCCTGGAAATTTTCTAAACGTAAAATTCATAGCTCCTGAACAAGTAATACAGCAAGTAGCGCCAATGTTGCAAGAAGACCCTGCTTTTATAAGAAAATTGATACTTAAAATGATCCCTTTAAGATATCCCAGGGTTTTTGTTGAGGAAGTCCTAAAAGAAGGATACTCGCTTCCGCCTTATCGAAAATGGGAAGGACAAGCTCAACCTAAAATGTATTTTGTTGATGCATTATCAAATGCAGAAGATAGGCAGAATTTGGGGAAATTAGGTTTTGACCAGAGTAAGGTAATAGAATTTAATACCAAAGTTGTAGATGGTTACAGATTTGCGGTTGTTAAATCTAAAAATGGTTCTGAAGTAAAACCAACTGTCCCATTAGCTCCAGTTGTTGTAGGACCTACAGAAATTCCGGATAATTCAAGCCCGGCGCAACCTGTAGAAATACCAACAGAAACCCAATTAAATGAACTAGTGCAAGCAGGGAAGCTTGATGAAGCTGCAGAAGGCTACAGAAGATTACTTCGAGCAACGGCTAATCCAGCGCCTAGAGTTATTGATACTTTGTCTCAGCTTATTCAATCCTATCCGGACAATGGTAATTTGTATAGAGCATTGGGGGAGGCATATATGAGAGCAGGTCGTCCTCTAAAAGCGGTTGAGGCATTCAATCAGGCAGTGGCAAAACGTGCAAGAACACCCAGAACAGATCAATCTTAAAAAGTAATTGACCCTTCGGCAAGCTCAGGGTTGACAGATTTGTAACCATTGTGTATACTTTGTATACCATGAAAACAGTCATCCACATTAAAGCTGATAAGGAAGTTAAAGAAAACGCCCAAAAGGTTGCGAAGGATTTAGGGTTAACCTTATCTGATGTGCTTAATGCAGCTTTAAGGAATTTTATTAAGGATAGAACAGTAGTTTTTTCTGATATACCCCAGATGACTCCTTGGTTGGAAAAAAGAATTGCTAAAACAGAAGAAGATTATAAGCATAACCGCAATATGTCCCCTAAATTTAAATCTGCGAAGGAGTTTATAAAATATCTTGATTCTTTATGAAGATATCCTCAAATGGAGATTTTGAGAAGGATTTTAAGAAATTACCCAATAAGATTAAGCAAAAGTTTAAAGAAAGAATTGTATTACTCCAGCAAGACCCTTTTGATCCTATTTTAAGTAATCATTCATTGCGGGGAAAATATTTAGACCACAGAAGTATAAATGTAACTGGTGATATTAGAGCAATTTTCAAAAAAAAGGATGAGGAAATACACTTTGTTGCAATCGGTTCTCACAGCAAATTATACGGTTAGCCCCTTGTCAGTGTAAGGAGAATCTGGTATTATTTCATCCTCGGTGGTTTACAGAGGAGTGGTCCGACCTGATCTCATCCCGAACTCAGTCGTCAAACGCTCCATCAGGGACGATAATTTAGTCGCAAGGCTATGTGAAAATACCCCACTGCCGGGATTATAAAACAGGCTTCCCTAAAGGAAGTCTTTTTTTGTTATACTCATAATATGAATTCTGCCCGAGGATTTACTCTAGTCGAACTCTTAGTGGTTATTTCGATAATATCAATTCTTTCTATTATAGGTATAACTATATTTACAGGAGTACAAAAAGGCGCGAGAGATGCAAAAAGAAAAGAGGATTTAGATGCTATCACCAAGGTTTTAGAAGTACATTATGGAGATGGGACCTGTCCCCCTAATAATTATTGCCCGCCCTACCCAGACTATTTTGCTGGTGGTGGGGTTCCTAAAGATCCACTAGGGGGGAATTATATCTATGACGGTTCTTCAACTACTGATATGGGTGGTATTTTGCCAGGTGATAATAGTATTGGGGGAACTAACCGTAGCGCAAACACCTTTACCATCTGTGTTGATTTAGAAAATGATGGAGTTTGGAATGGTAATGATGCGGATTATTGTAAAACGAATCAGCAATAATTTTTAACTCTGGTGTCTAGATTAAACTTGTAGTATACTCAGCTAATCTTAAAAGAAAGCAAGGTGATCATGTTTGTCGAACACATCAAATAAACCCCTCACAATGGAGGAGCTGTTAGCTTCTCAGAATAAAAAACTAATTACCCTAAGGCGAGGTCAAGAAGTCATGGGTGAAGTTGTGGCCATCACAGATAAAGAATTAATATTGGATTTAGGTGCCAAATCAGAAGGTGTTTTACCCAAAAGAGATTTAGAATCTGCCAAAATTGGTGACAAAATTAAGGTCTTTATAGTTCAAAGTGAAAATGACTCTGGTCAAGTTGTTTTATCTTTACAACCCCAAATGAAAAGTTCTTTCTCATCATCTGGTAAAGGTGATAGGAGAGGCACTAATTGGATGAAATTTGTTTCAGCCCAAAACCAAAAAACTAAACTTCAGGCAACTGTTTTAGAGCTTAATAAAGGTGGGTTAATTGTTGAAACAGATGGAACTCGTGGCTTTTTACCAAACTCCCAGGTTGGATTTGAATTGATTAGTAAGTTGGGTGAAGGCTTGGATAAGCTAATTGGTCAAACTTTAGGTCTAACTGTTATTGAGGTTGATTCAGATAACAATAAATTAATTTTTACCCAACGAGGGCAAGTATCTGAGGAAGTTAAGACAAAGCTTAAAGAGTTTAAAAGTGGCCAAAAAGTTAAAGGTAAAATTATGGCAATATTACCTTTTGGTTTAGTGGTGGATGTAGCTTCAGTTGAAGGATTGGTCTTTATTTCTGATGCTTTTTGGGAGAAGGTGGATGATCTAGCTAAAATATTCTCAGTAGGACAAGAGTTGGAAGTTGTAGTTTTAGGCATTGATGAAAGCTTTGGCAGGCTTAATTTGTCTGTTAAACAACTGCAGGATGATCCATTCTCTGTCCTTACAGAAAAATATCCTGCAGATGAGGTTGTAAAAGCTGAGGTTGTATCTGTTTCTGACGCAGGTGTAGTATTTAAGCTGGAAGAGAGCATAGAGGGTCTTTTACCAGCTTCCAAGATGGAATCTGGGGTAAATTATGAGGTAGGTCAAAGTATGAATATATTGATTGATTCTGTAGATGCAAGGAAAAGACAAATTAACTTGGCTCCATTTGTTACTTCAACTGAAGGTTTGATTTATAAGTAATTCAAAATGCAAAATTCAAAAGGCAAAAGTACAATTCAAAACTTTTAAAGTTTTAACTTTAAATTTTGACTTTTGACCTTTGACTTTTAACTTGTCATAATACCCTCATGCCAAGGCTACATACAGTTTATATTTGTCAGCAGTGTGGTAATAAATCTCCAACATATCTTGGAAAATGTCCCCAATGTGATAGTTGGAACTCTATGGTTGAGGAGGTGGAAGAGAAGGGTATAGGGGATAGGGTACAGGGGACAGTTGGCAAAGCGGAAATTGTTGATTTAGCAAAAATCCAAAAATCAGACTATAAGAGGGTAAATACTGGACTTGAGGAGGTTAATAGGGTTTTGGGAGGGGGCCCGCCTGCCGGCGAGGCAGGAATTGTGAATGGGTCAATAGTTTTGGTTTCAGGCGATCCTGGGATTGGTAAATCAACCTTGCTTACTCAACTAGCTATAAACATAGACAAAACCCTGTATGTGGCAGGAGAGGAGTCTGCTCAACAAATTAAACTTAGGGTTGATAGAATTTCCCCAAATCAGAGTCTAAATATCTTAAATGAGGTGGATGTGGATTTAATCATCAGCCAAATTCAAGAATTTAAGCCTAATTTGGTTATTATTGATTCTATTCAAACCATGGAAACAACTGATTTGGAATCAGTCGCAGGCTCGGTTGGTCAAGTTAGGGAAGCTGCTCACAGACTGCAAAGACTGGCTAAAACCTCCCATATCCCCATATTCTTAGTTGGGCATGTTACCAAAGAAGGTAATTTGGCAGGGCCTAAAACCTTGGAGCATTTGGTAGATGTGGTGCTTTCTTTGGAGGGTGATCCGGGTAATTTATTTAGAATTTTAAGATCAACTAAGAACAGATTTGGGACAACAGATGAAGTTGGGGTGTTTGAAATGGCGGAAAAGGGGATGATTGAGGTTAAAAACCCTTCCAAGCTATTTTTAGAGGAGAAAGTTAATGCTCCAGGCTCAACTGTGGTGCCAATACTTACTGGTTTAAGGCCTATTTTGGTTGAAATTCAAGCATTGGTGACTAAAACTTCTTTGCCTATGCCCAGGAGAACAGGCTCAGGGATAGATAATAATAGGCTCCAACTTTTGGTGGCAGTTTTACAAAAAAGATTAGGTTTGCCTTTATATGATCAGGATATATTTGTAAATGTTACCGGAGGTTTAAGGGTAATTGAGCCTGCTGCAGATTTAGGGATTTGTATGAGCATAATTTCATCCTTTAAGGACATAAAGGTGGCTGAAAAGTCAGTCTTTATTGGGGAAGTGGGGCTTTTAGGCGAGGTCAGATCGGTTCAAAGAGTAGATCAAAGGACAAATGAGGCTAATAAGTTAGGATTTACCAAGGTAATTTCGCCCAAGAATGCTAAATCTTTATCCCAAGCAGTGAAGTTAGGACTACTTCTATAGGGTATAGGGTTTAGGGTATAGATTAATGAAATGCTTAAATCATATAAAGACTTAATAGTTTGGCAAAAGTCATTTCAACTCTCAATTTTAATTTTTAAAATAACTTCAGAGTTTCCAAAAAGTGAAGTATATGGTTTATCATTGCAGATGAGAAGGGCAAGTGTATCTATTATTTCTAATATTGCGGAGGGCTATGCAAGAGCCTAAGGATGCGAATATGTACAACTTTTGTTGGTGGCCTACGGATCGGGTGCAGAACTGGAAACTCAACTGTTGCTTGCTAAAGAATTAAAGTTTATTTCCGATAAAAATTTTTCCCAAACAAATGATTTCTTGATAGAAGTAATGAAAATGCTAAATAAAATGGTTTCAACACTGCGTTACTCTAGGATATAGCATAGGGTATAGAAGTTAGGGTCTAGGGTTTAGAAAAAAATGTCACTTTTTTACTTGTAGTTACTAACCCCTGAACCCTATACCCTAAACCCTTTCCTACAAAAGCCCGAAGTAAAACCCGAATACCTGCCTGCCGGCAGGCAGGTCCACAAACTTTTCCACATTTGAGACTGATTTGTTGACAATGGTACTAAAAGAAGTTAATTTAAAAGAATGCCAGAACCAGATCAACAGAAAAATATTGAAGATGATTCTTTAGAAAGCCAGCTAGAAAAAGAGGATTCTTTAAGGGAAGAAGATAGTGAATTGGATGCTGAATCACCGGATGATTCTGTAGTAGGTGAAGAGGAGTCCAGTCCAGTAGAAAATGAGGCTGAGTCTGATGTAGCTGGGGCTGACCCCGATTCAATCGGGGCTGAGTTTGGCCCAATCAAAAGGCCAGGTTCAGGTATGGAAAGTAATCTAAATTGGGGACAATCTGTTAAAACAGGGAGTAGAGGCTCCAAGAAAAAGACCATTATATTAATAGTAGTGTTGTTATTGGTTGTTGTGGGTGGATTTCTGCTTCTTAAGAGTAATAATTCTGTTAAAAAGCTAATATCTGCTCCCACTCCAAGTCCTACCCCAAGTTCTACTCCTGCCCCAACTGAAATTCCCAATACTTTAGATAAAGCTCAGTGGAGTTTAGAAGTGCTTAATGGATCAGGGGAATCAGGACTGGCCAAAAAAATTGGAGATAAATTAAAGGAATTAGGCTATCCTGTTATAAAAACAGGTAATGCAGATAACCAAAACTATCAAAAAACCCAAATTTTTGTCAAAAGTGATTTAAAAGATAAAACAGATTTGGTTATTGCTGATTTAAGGGATATTATTAAAATAGCCTCATATGCAGGGGAAATTAAGGATTCAACAGCCTCAGCTAGAATTATTATTGGTAAAGATAGTATTTAATTTTAAATTTTTAATTTTCAATTTTTAATCAAATCTAAATTCATTTAAAATTTAAAATTTGTCATTGAAAATTACCTCTGGTTGTGACACAATACCCCAGTCAAGGTTTATTCTAGATTTTCATTTATTCCCCTTGGCAGAAGGATTTTATTTGTGCGTACAAAATTAATTTTACGCCTGATCTTGGCGTTTCTATTTGCAACTCTGGCTGCTATATATTCCCAATTAATCCCTAATTTTGAGGGTACAACCTCGGTTATTATCAGGGTATTGCTCACAGTTGCCGCAGGCTTGATGGGGTATTTGGTGTTTCCTTCTGTTGCACGCTCAGTTAGGGTGGTTATTTTGACCACTTTTAACTTTGTTGTGCATAGAGTCTCCTCTGAGGTTTCCAGCCAAATTATACGCTTTCCAAGGCCAAATTTGCCCTTTTCCCAGCCTGTTTCCCAAGTTGGGTCAGTATCTTTAACAAAGCCCCTTATTTTAGACACTTCAGCCATAATTGATGGCAGGATTTTAGACATAGCCAGAACTGGTTTTGTCTCAGGTTTGATGCTAGTCCCTAAGTTTGTATTAACTGAACTGCAGCAGGTGGCTGATTCTTCTGATGATCTAAAAAGACAAAGAGGTAGAAAGGGGTTTGAGACTGTGGAGGAGTTAAAGAAGCTCAAAAGCTTAAGGGTGGATGTTTGGGATAAGGATCAGGCGGGAAAATTTGTGGATGAAAAGTTGGTAAGTTTAGCCAAGGGGCTACATGGAAAAATTGTCACCACTGACTTTAATTTAAATAAACTGGCCACAATTTCTAATATTTCAGTTTTAAATGTTAATGATTTGGCAAACGCTGTTAAAACCATTTCTTTGCCAGGGGAGAGAATGGAGATTAAAATCATGCATTTAGGTAAGGATAAAACTCAAGGGGTAGGGTATTTAAATGATGGAACCATGGTAGTTATCTCAAACAGTGCAGATAAAATTGGTAGAACTATAAAAGTAGAAGTTACCAAGAACATCCAAACTCCAGCAGGTAGAATGATCTTTGCTAAACTAGATTCATAGTTACTTCTTAATAATTTTTCCATTCATACTTTTGGCCGCAAAAGTATGGCAAAGACTCTCTCGCTGGAAAGTCGGGCTACTCGTCGGTCGTTGTCTAGCGGGGGAAACCTCCCCCCTCCGAAAGGATTCGGGGATCCCCCTGCTGACAACTCCCTCCTTGCTTAACCCCGCTGAGCGGGGTAAACGCCCTTTGTTTCAAAGCGAGATTAAAATTAAAAAGAAAAGGAGGTGAAGTCACAATCACAAAAGCAATTAATGCAGTCCCTCTTCTCAGGCTTAGATGATTCAAGAGTATTCTTTGGTGAGGGACGAATGCATAGTGAGCAAGTATCTACAGTGCGAACGGTGCTTTTTGATGTGACGAGCCGACCCCTGGCAGGACCCCGAACACTTGCTCCTTGTTGTTAAAAGTGTGAAATGAGAGTCTTAATAAGTTTTCCACACTCAGTAAATCTTTGTTTATATTTAAAAGTATAGTCCTATATTAGCTTGTTGTAACAATCTAAACGTCCTATCTAAGCCTCCAATATTAACTACAGGACTAGGGAAAAAGACAGTAGAAAATCCTATGGGACTTGTATAACTTGACAAATAGTATTTTTTATGATAATTTGAGATTACTATGTTTGCAACCAAGTTCTTAGCCAGCTTTAAAAGACCCTTCGGCTTCGCTCAGGGTAAAGAAAAAAGAATTAGAGCTAAGAGAGTGGATATAGTTGCAGAACAGGTTAAGCAGATGTTACAGACTTCCGATCAAAAGTTAATTCTAATGGTCAGGGGTTAAAAAAAAGATAGTAGGAAGCAGACGGACCTACTATCTTTTTTTGTACTTCGATAATACTCAGTACAAAAATACTGAGTGAAATCGAATGTATTTTGTACATTTAAATTGAAATAGGGGATTTTTAAGCAATAAAAAAGAGCATTACTACCGCAGACGGA